>JGI25406J46586_10000655_pt1 | contig 16180 bp, 13 predicted proteins | sample TabmetS4T2R2_FD_46586 | JGI IMG/M metagenome (IMG submission 46586) | reverse complement strand
GTCGTGACGAACACGACCCGTTTGTGTTTAAAATCATGGTAGGGGTGGACAGCTGTCCACCCCTACCATACATTGGAGGCACATGAAACTCAACCCACAAACCACAGCATTCGTATTTCCGGGGCAGGGTTCGCAGGCCGTTGGTATGGGGAAAGATCTGGCGGCCCAATTCCCAATTGCAAAAGAGACCTTCGACGAAGCCGACTCAACTCTCGGATTTCCTTTCTCTCAATTAATGTGGGAGGGTCCCGAGTCTGAGCTAAACGAGACGATCAATACGCAGCCAGCCTTATATATCCATTCGATTGCTGCATACCGAACCTTCTCGGTTTTTCATGCAGGATTCAAGCCGGTCGCGGTGGCCGGGCATTCTCTTGGCGAGTTATCTGCTCTGACCGCCTCTGGCGCATTATCTTTTTCTGACGGGCTTAGATTGGTTCGCACGCGTGGCGAATTGATGAAACGCGCCGGTGAGCTCAACCCCGGCGGCATGGCTGCTGTCCTTGGCGTAGACATTCCCACACTCGATAATGTCTGTGCCGAGTCAAGCACATCTGAGGAGGTCGTTCAAGTTGCAAATGATAACTGTCCAGGGCAAGTCGTGATCTCAGGTCATAAGCCCGCATTGGAGCGGGCTATGGCTGCTGCAAAGGCGGCGGGCGCGAAGCGTGCCCTGCTGTTACCTGTGAGCATCGCGGCACATTCTCCTCTCATGGACTCGATCCAAAGCGAATGGAACGCGGCAGTGGACGCGTGTCTGATGAACGATCCAAGCATCCCTGTGATCAGCAATGTACAGGCCAAATCTATGACCGTGGCCGATGAATTGCGTGCAGATATCAAAGCACAAATGCAATCGCGCGTGCGCTGGACCGAGTCAGTGCAGATGATGATTGGTAGCGGGATCCAGGCATACGTCGAAGCAGGAAGTGGGGAAGTGCTGTTAGGTCTGATCAAGCGAATCGATTCGTCCATTGCTAGATTTCCGTTGGGCAACCCGAAGGATTTTGAGGCCCTACATCAATGACCGTGTGGAGGGTTTTATTTGTAGCAATTGTCATACCCTCGTTTGCCTGTCAATTCGTGCAATCTACTCCACTTNCCTTATCGACACCAACGAATGAATCTCATGACCCAATAAAGATTAAGATCGCCAATGCAACCATAATNTATTATGAAATAAGTGGCTCGACGGCCAATGAATTACGCCAGGAGATGAATAAACTAGGTCTGCTGGATCCTGGGGATGGTTTGCGCTATGACGCACGAACGGATTGGTATATTTCCTGGAACTGGCCTGGCTACGGTGAAAGCGAATGTGACCTCTCGCTTACNTCTGTTAGGCATGATATCAAGGTAACTCTACCATTTTGGACACCTCCGGCAGAGACCGAGCCCAGCTTGATCGATNNCTGGAATCACTATATGAACAGCCTTGCTTTGCACGAGCAAGGTCATGTAGACATTATTGTGAATCATTATCTGACCGTCANAGATGCAATTCAAGCCGCGACGTGCGAAACCGCTGAGCAAGCAGCTCAAGAAGCGATAAGCGAACTCAGAAAGCTTAATGAAGAGTATGATACGCAAACAGAGCATGGAAAAATGCAGGACGCTGTGTTTCCTTAATCAGTGCAATTAATCTGCTATACTTTCATCCATGTCTGACATCAATTCTCGCATTCAACGGGCCATGGAAGAAATGCTGGGTAACGAGGCTCTGTTGGAAATGCTTGAAACAGATGCCGCAAAAGAAATGCTGAATTGGGGAATCGAAACGGCCACTTCGCTCGCGAAGAAAACAGATAATCAGGACGATATTGCTGGGAATCTAGCGCTCCTGCCACGCCTGAAGGAATTACGACAGTCCATGCGTTCCATCGGAAATTGGGCAGCGGGTAAATATACGGACCCTGCCAGCCGTGTTGAATTGCGCAATAAATTGCTCGAACGATTTCGAGTCATCTTTGGGGAAAGAATGATTTTACCAACCAAGGCAGAATTGGACGCTTTACTGAATCAAGTCGATGATAAGAAAAACACACCATATCAATTAATCTCGAAGATGAAAGAACTGCTTGAAACAAAAGGTTAAGGAGACCCAATGCCGAAGAAACGCCGAAGTTCAAGGAAGAGTGGTTCAGCAACAATTTCTGGGTTGATCATTCTTATCATCATTGCTGTTTATTATTTTTTGACAGGTAACAATACTGGCACGCCTGGCCCGCAAGGTGGGACACCAACAGTCATATCGCCGACCACAACCTCCGCTGTTGGCATTCCTACTTCAAGTAATGCCAGCGGCGCATGGTGGGAAGTGTATTTTACTGATCCAATCAATATCAATAACCCGGAAGATTGGCAGGGTTCCATTGAGGGACGATTGATCGATAAGATCAACGCCGCACAGAGCAGTATTCATATCGCCTCCTTTGAGTTCGATCTGACACCTGTTGCTGAAGCATTGATTGCTGCCAAACAGCGCGGCGTTGACGTGCGCTGGGTGACCGATGATGAGCATGGTTTGGAGGCCGATGAAGAGCCCGGGCACGGTCAATTTGCGATGTTGAAGAACGCTGGCATAGAGGTGCGCTCGGATTCTCGTTCAGCGTTGATGCATAACAAGTTTTGGATATTCGATAACCAGATTGTTTGGACGGGTTCTACGAACATCACTGAGAACGGGATCTTCAAACAGAACAACAATACCCTGATAATTCGGTCCAATGACCTGGCTACCATATATGAACGCGAGTTTCAGGAAATGTGGGATGGTCAGTTTGGTCCGACATCTCCGTCACAGTTGAATGAGCAGACCACGGTCGTGAACGGATCGCAAATTGTCGTGGTTTTTACCTCGGAGGATCCNGCCCTCGAACAGGCCATCATTCCGATGGTTCAATCTGCCAAGAAAAGCATACGCTTCCTGGCCTTCAGTTTTACGGATTTTCCGTTGGCCGATGCGATGAGTCAGCGTGCGCAGGCTGGCGTTGACGTAGCTGGGGTGTTCGAGCGGGTTGGGAGCGATATAGATGCTTCTGAGTTAAAAACATTAGTCTGTAGAAACGTGCCTGTCCGTCGTGATGGAAACCCAAGCTTCATGCATCACAAAGTCATTGTGGTTGACGAACGGATTGTGGTCACCGGCTCTCTGAATTTCTCGACGAACGCGGAGGAAAGTAATGATGAGAATGTAATCATCGTTGATAATCCGGACATTGCCAGATTATATATGCAGGAATTTGACCGGGTTTGGAATTTGGGCACTGACCCCGAGCTCGACACATTTGCATGTGGGTAGTGCCTGTATTGACAGAATTATTCAGGTTAACCTGAAACAGTAGTAACGGCTTCAGCCGTTGATTTTCCGGCAAAAAGCGGCTGAAGTCGCCACTACACTGTTATGTAAATATGGTTAACCTGAATAGTACACTTTTGTAGTTTGTTGTATGCTCTCAAATATCTATCGATTGGAAAGGATGTCTACTATGAATAGAAGGCCAAGATCTAGCGGAAGAAAGGGTTCCACTTCAGCACAACAGCAAGTACACGGCACAGATTTGGAATCCCTGTTCAATGCAGCCTCTCAGGCATTGGCTGCAAATCAGTCATCGCTCAATCAGGCAGATGTGGAAAACCAAAATCATGGTGACAACATGGTGCAGGTCTTCAACATGATTTCGCAAGTCCTGGCGAATCAGCAGGGTGCTCCTCCATCAACACAACTCCGTCGGGCTAGTGAGTACCTGGCAAAGAATGGCACGAGCGGTTCATCCCAAGTTTATTCGCAGGCATTGGCGCAAGCCTCAAAGCAACTTCGCGGCAAGTCAGCTGTGACGCCGGATAACGCCATGATGCTGATCCAGGCACTGCTCGGAGGCGGACAACAATCGATGCCAAGGCAAGCCAGTGCTGATTTATTCAGTTCACTTCTTGAAGGCGGACCACAGTCTTCACAGGGGACCGATATCCTGGAAGCTCTCCTGGGTGGCAAAGGAAAGCAAAGTGGCCTGGATGTTGGAACGCTCCTGAATGCTGGTATGACGTTCATGAATGCCAAACAACAAGGGCAGGACAATTTGCAGGCGGCTCTGACTGCATTGATGTCTACGGGCCCTATGGCGCAAAACGCTCACCGCCAACAGTCTGGACAATTGGTGGCTAACGCGCTATTGCAAGCTCTCGCTGCGGGGATGGCAAATCGCAGGTAATCACTTCGCTGTAGAAAAAAACTACTTCGTTGAAGTAAAATAATTAGACCTCCGACATGTCGGAGGTCTTGTATTTAACGACTATGGTTTTCGTTTTAGGCAGGTTTGATGTAAGTTTCGCCGTCGTATACCATTGCAGCCCAACCGTTTTCCAATTTTGCCCAGGTATCTTTTCCATCCGTCCATGTATCCAGGATTGTCACTTCATTCCCATCGACAAGGCCTGCGACAACCTCTGAGGTTGTATTGTGGTCCGCGCGAACGCGTAAACTTCTGACCGTAACAATTCCTTTCTTTGGTCCTGCGGCTGCCTTGTTCATTGCTGCTTTAACAGCCTTGGCTCTTTCCTCAGCAGCTTTTGCTGTAGCGGCCTTCTTCGCAGCAGCCGCCTTTTCTTCGGCAGCTTTCTCAGCGGCTTTATCGGCAGCCATTTTCGCGCGGGCTTCAGCTTCCTTCTTGGCTGCTTCAGCCATGGACTTTGCCCGGGCAGCCTCAGCTTCCTTTTCATCGCGGTCGGTCAACGCATCGATTGCCTTATCGAATAGGCTCTTCTTTTTTTCGGTCATTTTATGCTCCTTTTTGATTTTGAATGTGCGCGGCGATTCGAATTATATACTTGATTGAAGGTATGTCAATCAGATGTGATTAAGTTGTCTAACAAAAACGGGAGAAGTNCACTCATCCCATTGGCTTGCATCTATTGATCGTTCCCNTCTGATGACGGATGTTTAGACGGGAATGTTTCACTATCCAATACTCTTTCGAAGAAGGATTGCGTTTCTGACAATATGATGCCGTTCAATATTGACAGTTCTTTTTTGTAATTTCGCTTCGTTGGGTCAGTAGCCAGAAATCTATCTCTCTCGCCCTCCAACCTTTGTTTATTGACCATCATATTCCTCCACGCAGATCCCCATTGGAAACTCTGCGATAACCCAGTGATAATTGTGAGACTAGCAGCAATGATAGGAACCGCAAAATTGAGTGTAGTATCCAGCCATGGGATTGATTCCACGTACGCGGTCGCGGCCAGAGACGATATCAGGGTGACAAACGCGCCGAGAAAGATGGTCAAAAAGCGATAACTCTTATAGTAAAACTTGTTCGACCGGCTCGCGTTTCGATAATACCCAATGGCTCGTTCATAAGCAGCGTGGACATATGCGTCCTTATCGTCAATCTTGCCATCCAGTTCTTGATCGATATTTTCAGTCATCCTTCCTCCTGCCGGGTNTGGNAGTGTGATTTCCTATTATAGGCGGATTTTTGTTTTTGAAGCCATATCATCGATATTGCAAATCCAAGGGGATTTTAGGGTGTTAATGCAAGAAATGTCACCATTCGACGACATCCAAGTTCGGCTGACGAGAGTGAAAATACCTACATGGCCAGAAAATGTAAGGGATTGGTTATAATTATTAAGCAAGGGCCATTATCAGGCGTACCCAGAGTAAGCGCCTGAGTGTATCAAAACACTTGTATGCAGGGAAATGCCCTGCTCCCATGGAGATCAAGAATAATGAATAACATCTTGGAAGTCAAAACCCCCGCAGAAACATTTGCGCAGGCGCGACGAGCAGATTTCGACCTTTCCAATCAGGGAATTCGAGATGCGCGGCTTACCTATTGGAATCTTTCTACAGAAGCGTTATATGAAGAGGCGATCTTTCGAGGAGAAGCAGCTATGTCCCAGGGAGGCGCATTAGTTGCCCATACCGGCAAACATACAGCTCGTTCGGCAAGTGATAAATTCGTCGTAAAACATGTCGATTCTGAGAATAACATCTGGTGGGGCGCTTATAACCGACCATTCGATGCTGAAAAGTTCGATGGATTATATGCTCGCATGACGGAGTATTTGCAGGGAAAAGATGTTTTTGTACAGGATGTGTATGCGGGCGCCGATGAAAATTACCGTCTGCCCGTACGATTTATTACAGAACAGGCGTGGCATAGCATGTTCATCCGAAATATGTTTATCCTGCCAGAATCTCATGAAGAACACCAACGATTTGTCCCTGAATTTACGATTGTTGCTGTTCCGGGCTTTCAGGCCAATCCAGTCGTCGATAGTACGCGAAGTGAAACATTTATTATTTTGAATTTCGAGCGAAAACTTGCCATCATTGGGAATACTGCCTACGCCGGGGAAACGAAGAAGACAGTCTTTACCTTATTAAATTATCTATTGCCGCTTGAGGGTGTGCTTTCCATGCATTGCTCGGCGAATGTGAATCCGGATGACGAGCATGATGTGGCCTTATTCTTTGGTTTAAGTGGAACAGGCAAAACGACGCTGTCTGCCGACCCGACCCGCCGCCTCATCGGGGATGATGAACATGGCTGGAGTGACGACGGCGTCTTTAACTTCGAGGGCGGATGCTACGCCAAAGTGATTGGCTTATCCGAATCTGCGGAACCGCAAATTTATGCGACGACAAAAAAGTTCGGCACGATCCTCGAAAACGTTCCCTTTGACCCTGTCACGCGTCAGATCGATTTGGATGACGACTCGATCACTGAAAATACGCGCGCATCCTATCCTTTGGAATTTATCGCGAATGCTGTCCCTGAAAAGAAAGCGGGGCATCCAAAGAATATTATTTTCTTGACCTGTGACGCCTCAGGTGTGATGCCACCTATTGCACGCCTAACAACCAATCAGGCTTTGTATCAGTTCATTTCAGGCTACACTGCCAAAGTTGGAGGCACAGAAGTGGGTCTGGGGAAAGAGCCGGCAATTACATTCTCAGCTTGCTTTGGTGCTCCATTTATGGTGCATCATCCTGCCAAATATGCAGAACTCCTCAAGGAAAAGATCGAGCGCTACGGAGTCAATTGCTGGCTGGTAAATACCGGCTGGGTGGGAGGTCCATTTGGCGTTGGCAAACGGATTTCCATAAGGTACACGCGTGCCCTACTAAACGCCGCATTGACAGGAAAACTTGCGGATGTCCAATACGATAAAGATCCAGTATTCGGTTTTGAGGTTCCACGAACCTGCCCGGACGTGCCTAGCGAGGTATTAGAACCTTGGTCATCCTGGCCGAACCGTGAGGAATACGATAAGAAGTACAAGCAGTTGGCGCAGAAGTTCATTGAGAATTTCAAGAAGTTTGAGAGTGAAACATCGCAGGATGTGATCGACGCGGGACCGAAAGTGTAAAATCCCAACTTCGATGGCTAAGATATTGACTGATCAAAAGTGCGACTGTTCAGGCAGTAGTACTTTTCGTTCATACCTATTCACTTGCCAAAACATGCCTTGCGATGACAATTCTTTGAATTTCGCTTGTCCCTTCACCGATAGTCATTAAGCGTGCGTCGCGGTAAATCCGCTCAACGGGGTATTCGCTTGAATAGCCATATCCGCCGTGGATTTGAATAGCATTTCGAGAGACTCGTTCCGCCATTTCGGTCGCGAACATCTTTGCCATCGCGGCTTCNTTATTGTAAGGGCGTTTTTGCTCTTTCAGCCATGCCGCTTTGTATAGCATGGTACGCCCAATCTCGATCTCTGTCGCAGCATCTGCCAGCATCCATTGGATGGCTTGTTGCTCGGCAATTGGTTTCCCAAACGCTTTACGTTCTCTTGCGTAGTTAACAGCGTATTCAAATGCAGCCTGTGCAAGCCCGATTGAAATGGCACCGATCCCGATTCTGCCGCCATCCAGAGTAGAGAGNGTTTGTTGCAGTCCCTTGCCTTCCTCTCCGACGAGATTCTCCANNGGAACGCGCACATCCTCATAGGTCACTGCGTGAGTGGGAGAGCCGTGTAATCCCATCTTCTTTTCCGCAGGACCAATTTTCAAACCTGGAGCATCCGTCGGGACGAGGATCTGGCTCAATGAACGGGAGCCGCCATTGGGGTCCGTGCGCACGAGGGTGATAATATATTCCGCAATAGACGCATTAGTGCACCACATCTTCGCACCATTGATGATCCATTCGTTTCCGTCTTTTACTGCTTTGGTCACGACGCCGCCTTGTAAATCCGAGCCGGCTCCGGGCTCTGTGAGAGCAAGGGCGGCAAGCTTGTTCTGTCCACTGGCAACGAGAGGGAGCCATTTTTTCTTGAGTTCTTCACTTCCAAAAAGCACGATAGGTGTTGTTCCAAGGCCGTTATGAGCAGCAATGGAAAGCGCAGTTGATCCACATCCCCAGCCAAGCTCTTCAATCGCAATCGCCGCGCTGACCGCATCTACTCCTGCGCCGCTATATTCTTCTGGGATGTTCAACCCTAACAATCCCAGCGAACCCATCTTGCGCGTTGCAGTCCAATTGAATTCACTGGTCACATCCACTTCATGCGCTTTTGGCTGCACCTCATTCGCCACAAAATCGTGGACTGTTTTCTGCCAGAGTTTTTGTTCATCTGTTAGATCAAAATTCATTGTTGTTGGTCCTTTATATGTATATGAGTTATTCCTATAGAAGTCTCTAAGAAAGTGTTAAAACAATTATGTCGTGAGACCCTAATGGTTTTCTTTGTAATCGAAACGGCATTTTGACAAACATTTGCTACAAATTTTCCGGCTGACTTGCTGGAAAAACCATTAGGGTCTGAATTTCGAAACACTCTCTTAACCGATTGTACCAAGTATGATATCGGTTTGCTCACTGCGCCGTCCACCTTCGGCTTATCAAGGCGGCATAGGCGTTAGTTCTAACATGCCGCCCAAGACCGCGGCTTAAGCCTATTTGCGCTTTAAGATTATGCTAGAATATTGACGGAGAAGCGGCACGCCCTCGACCTTTCCATATATGCTCAGATGCTGAATGCAAAAGCTATTACTCTGCTAAAGATCCGCCCGGATGAAGTGCGGATGGTCATGTTGATGGCTGCCTTATTCCTGTGCGTTCAGGCAGGCCAGGGACTTGGTGAGAACGCTGCGTTTGCACTTTTCCTTGCTCAGGTGGATGTGGATCGTCTTCCCTATATGTATATGGGGTTAGGGGGAGTCGTGTTTCTGGCCTCACTCGCGTATTCGGCTAGTTTGAGTCGTTTCCAAAATTCCAGTGTGGTTGTAAATTTAATGGTTGGGACGGCAGTTCTTTTCGTAATCGAGCGGATCGCGATCGCTCTAGTTGGGGTCCCTGTTTATTCAGTGTTGTGGCTCACCACCTATGGAATGAGCGTCATTATTGGAACATTGCTCTGGACAGTGGCAGGAGAGGTCTGTGATGCACGGCAGGCGAAGCGGCTCTTTCCACTTTTTACGAGTATGGGCATCCTTGGAAGTGTNTTGGGCAATTTATNTACAGGCATCTTTGCAAATCTTGCAGGCACGGCAAATCTTATTGTCCTGTATGCAATTTTGATCGCAGTCGGTTTTTTTCTAACCCGCGCGATTACAAAATCCTATTTCAGGTCTGAGGCCACAGGCAAAACCAAATTTAGTCTCATTAATGATATGCGCGCTGGATATGAATTTGTGCGTGAATCCCATCTGTTCAGCCTCATTGCCTGGTCATCGATTTTGTATTCTGTATTGTTCTTCACAGTGGATTTTCCGTTCAGCGCGATTGTCTCTATTGAATATTCAGGCGACGCGGCCGGGCTGGCAGGTTTTAAGGGATTGTTTACCAGCATCGTTACGGCCGTGACCTTTCTGGTTTCACTATTACTGGCAAATCGTTTCTATACACGGCTGGGTATTGTCAACAGCATCTTGATCATGCCTATCACGTATGTGATCGGTTTTATCGTATTTTTTATAAGTTTTACATTTGAGGGAGCGATCGTGGCCCGTTTCGCACAACTGGTCGTGCTTGGAGGAATCATGAGCACAGCCTGGAATGCCTTATTCAATGTTGCGCCGCCGGAGCGACGAGGACAAATATTGGCGTTCAATAATGGAGTACCCGCCCAGATCGGCGTTGTTGTTTCAGGCTTATTGATTATCTTGAGTAATACGATCCTGGCGAATACGAAGGTCGTTTTGATCCTCGGAGCCAGTGTTGCGCTGGTTACCTTATACCTGACGATGAAGATGAAGCCTGCTTATGGGGAGGCGCTTCTCAACGCGTTGCGCGCTGGCCGGGTAGAAGTATTTAGTAACGAAGAGGATGCCTTTTCAGGGTATCAGGATGATCCAGCGGCGCTGCAGGTGATTCTCAAGGCACTACAGGATCCAAAGGCTATTACTCGCCGCCTGGCGGCTGAGATGCTTTCAAAGTTGGGAAATATGCAGGCTGTTCCAGATTTGGTTGCACGGTTATCTGATAATGATGCGAGTGTACGCGCGTCCGCGACTCGAGCGCTGGCTGACCTTGATGCGAAGTCTGCATTGCAGGAAATCATTCTTGGTCTGGATGACCCCGAAGATGTTGTTCGTGAGCAGACTCTCGCTTCACTTCCCAGACTGGGGGTGAATCCCTCTCCCGAACTGATCAGAACGCTCGAGCGCTTGTTGGATGCATCGAATCTTGGTATCCGTGCCCGTGCGGCAGAAGTGCTACTTTTTCTCGGTGAAAATAAACCCGCTGAGTCGATTCTTGCTGCTTTATTGAAAGATGAGGATCTCTATAAGCGGCGTGTAGCGATCGAAGCATTTGGACGCATCGCTATAAATTCGCCAGAAAAATTATCATCCATTACTGATCTCATTTTAAGTGCACTGAAAGATCCCTCTCCCATTGTTCGCAGGGAGGCAGTGCGTGTGGCTGCTCTTTTGAAGAAGGATAACATCGTGGATTCCATTGTGAGCTGTCTTTCCGATGAAGATGCTACAGTGCGGATGAACGCCTCAGAATCGCTGAAGCAGCTTTGGCCCGAGCCGCGAGGCGCAGTCCTGCAAATCCTGGAAGATTTGGATGGTGTCCGCCTCAATGCTGCGTTGGATTCCATTCCGTTGGAAGATCAAGAGGTGTTAAACCCGCTCCGAAAGTATATTCAGCGTGAAGTCTCAGATATTCGATATCTCCGTTCTCTGGCCGCTTCACTTCCACTGAAGGGACGCGCGGTCCGCTTGTTGAGTGAGACTCTCAAGAACCGCGAATCCCTTGGTGAGGAAAGATTAGTAAAAGCGATCGGTCTCTTTGGTAACCCGCGCGCGATGGAATTGGTCCGTAAAAGTTTGAACGCAGGCACGGCGGGGACTCGAGCAGCGGCTTTGGAGGCTCTCGAAACGCTGGGCGATAAGAAAATAACCCTTGAGGTACTGCCAATCTTGGAGCGCAGCGGTGTATTTCAGTCTGATCAGGACCAGGCCATGAACACAGAAGAAGTAATTCGCACGCTGTTATCGAACGATGATTATTGGTTGCGCGCGCTCGCGGCTCGTTCCGTTCCCGATCTTGGATTAAAAGAATATTCGTCTGAGTTACGCAAAATGAAATCTGACTCTGTTCCGTTAGTGCGTCAGGCAGCAGTTAATGCGCTTGACAGATTGGATGGTGATACGACGATGGAAACCTTAAAGACTCTCTCTACGTTGGAACGTATCTTGCTTTTGCGGGACGTGCCGATGTTTTCCAAGCTTTCCCCGGAAGATCTTGAACAGATTGCTAAGATCGCACGGGAAGAATTCTACTCAGCACGCGCTGTCATCGCCAAGGACGGCGACCCGGGAAGTACACTATTTATCATCGTGGACGGCAGTGTGGATGTGATCAAGGAAAAAGATAAAAAGGAAACGGTAATTGCAATGCGCAACGTCGGTGAATTTGTCGGTGAAATGGCGATCCTTGAATCTGCTCCGCGCTCCGCGACATTACGGGCACATACTCCTGTACGCGCATTGGTCATTGAAGGAGATGCATTCAAGACGATTTTATTGGATCGTCCGGAAGTAGCTGTGTCTGTGTTGCGCCACATGTCCACTCGCGTGCGGGAACTTAATGATCGAGTGAGCGGAGTAATTCGTAGTGACCAGGCTGTCGTGTAAGCTTATTTTCCAAAGGAGAAAACGAGTATGGCAAATAAGAAGAAAATCGAAGAACGTGAAAAGGCATTACGGGCAAAACAAACGGAACGTACCATTCGTATGGTGGGAACAGGTGTTGTAGCTCTTATTGTTTTGGCACTAGGTTTTATGTTTTTCTCTAACAGAGCCGACGCAGTGCCAACAGAAGCAGCTCCTACAGAATTGCCTGTAACAGAAGTGGTTCCAACGGATGCACCTCAGGAGACTACACTCCAATATGATGCCTATCCACCCATGACGATTGATACCAGCAGGGAATACTTGGCGACTGTTAAAATGGCGAAGGGTGGCGAGTTTACCATTCAGCTTTTTCCCGACAAAGCTCCCAAGACCGTGAACAGCTTTGTCTTCCTCGCGCGGCAAGGATATTTCAATGGATTGACCTTTCATCGCGTTCTGGAAGGATTCATGGCGCAGGGCGGCGACCCGACCGGTACTGGTTCGGGAGGTCCTGGTTATGAATTTGAAAATGAAGATAACGATCTGACTTTTGATAAAGCAGGTGTTGTCGCTATGGCGAATGCTGGGCGTGATACGAATGGAAGTCAGTTCTTCATTACGTTTGGGCCAGCGCCGCATCTCAATGGAGGATATACAATTTTTGGGCAAGTGATCGAAGGGATGGAGGTTGTGAGCGCAATAACACTGCGAGACCCGGATCAGAATCCCTCCTTTCCTGGCGATGCGATGGAAAGTGTAACGATCACTGAACAATAAAGAAATAAGAAGTCCTCACGAATTTTCGTGAGGACTTCTCCTCTATGTACGTTTGCTCAATTAACTAGGGTAAGCACTACGCGTACATTCCCCAGTCCAAAGCGGATGGATCCTCCATCATCGAGAAGTCCCACATATCCATGCCCATTTCGATGGTCACAGGCATATCNAGNGCTTCCACAGCTTTGGCTTTCGTCATTTCAATCATAGCCGGTCCATAGGGACAAAATGGGGTAGTGAGGATCATCTTTAAGCGTGCAATATCGTTCTCGATTGAGATATCACGAACCAATCCCAACTGAATGATGTTCATCCCAATTTCCGGGTCAACTACTTCTGAAAGTTTGTCGCGCGCAATTTGCACCTTATCAGGATGTGTGTCGTGAATGGTCCACTTGATCGGATTAACGGTTTCTTCAGTCATTTTTCCTCATAAATAATTTAGTTTTCGCAGCGCATCAGTTTTTGTTACCACTCGTATTTACAACATACGTACAGTGTGGGCCGCCATCGAGAATGCATTGTACCTTATTCGCAGGTAATGCAAGCATTTTTGAAATCAAGGTTTGATCTACNGTACAAACTTCGGGGTGAGCGATTCCTATCTGATAGTACGGGCAGGATATTTCGTGGATCTGGTACTCGCTCCCTTTTTTCTCCCATTCCACTGTGAAGCCTTCCTGTGCGAGCAACTCTTTGACGAACTCCAGCCGCTCTTCCATACTCAACCCTTGAATCTGATTCGAGTATTCGTTGGCAAGATCTTCTGCGATCTGGCCAAACAGTTTACTCACAACTGGCGCGGGCATGGTCTCTTTCAACTGTGTCAACAGGCGCGTGGTGAGTCGCAAATATTTCGTTGGGAATTTCTCCATGCCATCTTCTGTCAGTGAGTACACCAGCCGTGGGCGTCCAACACCGTGCCGTTCCTCATCAGCGGCGACTAGTCCCTCCATCTGTAAATTGGTCAGGTGATGTCGAACGGAAATTGGATTAATCCCCACAGATTCAGCCAGATCATTTATAGTGATCTTGGGCCTGCGTAACAGGGTCTGCAGAATCTTATCTTTCGTGCTTTTCATGCGCGGGAGTATAACCGCCCCTAAACCTCCTGTCAATATTTTAGATAAATATCATAAATATCCAACTAGGGTAAAACTGAGCAGGTGTGTTTGATGTATCGGTAAGATGTAAGCGTTGTACCGCACCTCCTCTGGAATCCAAAAAACAGCCCCGATACTATCATCGGGGCCGTTCATCTCATACTGGTGATCACATAAGCTATGGCACAGCAAATCTGAGTTGGGTATCGAGGTCGATATTGTTATACCAGGGGAACCAGTAGCTTGTCCCCTTCAATGCATCTGGCAGACCTATCATCTCTGAGAAGCTTGGCCAAGTGGTACCTCCATCTGGGGTGTAGGCGATTCGTATCGAAGCGAGGATGGGCACCCCGCCTGAACTGAATACTTCAACCGGCCCGTTACTGAGGGGATAGCTTTTCCGGCTGCTAAATCCTGGGCTAAGGCATCCAGCATTTTGTACCGAAGCACCTATCTTAATAGTCACACATGTAACGGCATTCCCTACATTCGCCAGGCGGAACTGAGAGTTAATGTCAATATTGTTGTACCAGGGGAACCAATATTTGGTGCTCACCTGACCAGCGGGTAGACCCATCATCTCGGAGAAACTGGTCCAGGCACTGCCATTATTGTAAGCAACACGCAAGGAAGCGATGATCGGTACCCCACCCGAACTAGAAACCTCGACAGGACCATTGTTGACGGCGTAGCTTCTCCGGTCGCTTACTCCGGGATTAAGGCATACAGCCGGTTGAGGCATACCGCCAATTTTAATGGTCAAACAAGTAGTGGTGGTGCCAACATTTGCGAAGCGCAGTTGCGTGTCGAGATCGATGTTGTTGTACCAGGGGAACCAATATTTTGTACTGACCTGACCAGCAGACAGTCCCATCACTTCAGAGAAATCAGTGAAGGCGCTGCCATTGTTATAGGCCATACGCATCGAAGCGATGATTGGCACTCCACCCGAACTGGATACCTCGACAGGCCCTGCATTCAGGTTATAGCTTTTCCGAGTACTTTCACATGGCCTGACTACGTAACTTGCTACACTCCCGCCTATTTTAACAGTCACAGTTGTATTGGCGGTGCCAACGTTGGCGAAGCGGATTTGCGTGTCGAGGTCGACGTTGTTATACCAGGGGAATCGATATTTTGTACTCAGCTGACTGGTGGGTATACCCATCACCTCAGAGAAGCTGGTCCAGGCGCTGCCATTATTGTAGGCAACACGTTCCGATGCGATAATCGGGATTCCGTTTGAGCTCATTACTTCCACTGGCCCCAGGTTCATGTCATAGCTTACTCTTGAACTTTGACCATGGGTAAATGTATGTTTACTCTGTAAGAAACAGCCCAGATAAACGTTCTGCCGATCTGGTACATAATTTTCTATCCACGTCTTGAAATTTGACACCCTTGTGTAAACTTGTGAATAATTACAATTTTGGCTTCCAAACGAGACAATCCCAGCCAAGTACCATATATTGCCGACTTTTGTGACCAGCGGTCCGCCTGAGTCACCGAAACAGGAACCCCTGCTTGCAGTTCCCGCGCATATCATGTTGCCGGTAATGCCACCATAGATGTTATTACAATTTGTGTTGCTAATGATTGAAGTGTTCACTTCATAAAGTACATCGGCGAGGGGTCCAGAACCTGATAAAGCACCCCAGCCAGTTACCCATGCGCTGGCCCCCACTAGACTGCCCATGGAAGGCGAAGCCAGCGCAATTAGACGCGTACTGGTTTCACCGCTGCCACCAATTGTTACGGGGCTTGCTAATTTAAGCAAAGCAAGATCTGAATCAACAGTGTTTGTATTGTAGTTTGGATGTACAACGATCTGAATCAGATCACGCCGTTGATAGCCCGCCGCGGGACTCACCACATCATAGACTCCGGCTACTACATCAATTTCGGATGTAGTCAAACCCTCTACACAGTGCGCTGCGGTTAAAACCCACTGAGTCGCGATTAATGATCCTCCGCAGAATTGATCCAAAAAATCTGGGGCATNTCCAGGGATCAAAGCAANCTGCCAGGGCCATTTGCCTACATTAGCGGGTTGTCCACCTACAATTTGACGTGAAATATCATCGGTCGGGGTTGGCGTCCACGCTTGCTGTGCGCTAGCGGATGGGAGACTTGCTATGCCTAAAAGGGAAAATACAAAAACTACGAGCAGGCTTACAAATAAGGTTCTACGGAAGAAGCTTGCATAGAACTTGAGCATGTT
>JGI25406J46586_10000650_pt1 | contig 16247 bp, 12 predicted proteins | sample TabmetS4T2R2_FD_46586 | JGI IMG/M metagenome (IMG submission 46586) | reverse complement strand
ATCAGTTTATCACCTTTTTATCCTCTTTGCAGGGATCGTAAATCCTGACACTGAGGTTATGTGCCTCAGGCCTTGGATTGTAATAAACGAGGAACGTTTGCATCGATCCGTCAAAATACATCTCGTAAGACGATACGAGATAATAACTGTCTACAGGCCTCGGTAGCTGCTGATCTACTGTGCCAAGTCTGGGAGCAAGGATATGAATATAATCTGCATGCAGTCCTTGCTGGTACCGTTGATGACAGTGGCGATATGATACTAACTTCTCATAAATATATGATTCTCTGTAGGTATAGGGCAACATCCCTGCTGCGAAGGTTATGATGCGTGGACGGCGGTCACTATCTCCATTGATCACTTCCCAATGTTTCTCGATATCTAAGGCCTCCTGGTTCAGAATCTGCATGAATCTGATATAGTCGTGGATACCNAGTGCCTGGTATTGGCCGATTGAGGAGATCCCATTGATGGAATATTTATAGGTATATACATTCTGGTAAAGCTGAAACAGCGTTAGACATAAAAGAAATCCTGTGTACAGGTATGCAGGCTTCCCAGTTGATAGGTCTACTTTCCCAGTTTCAGATGCATCGCGAAGGAGATCCAAAACAAGAATGACGGTTGAAGGAATATAGGGTACAAAGAAACGAAAAGAAAACATCATGTGGTGGGTTGCCATCGTCAACCCGTATAAAATCTCTAACAAAAGTCCTATATAGAGCCACCAAATGCTTTTGAAGTGCCGGGATAGAGTATCAATCGTCCTATGTTTTGGTATCAGGAGAACATACACCAGGGCTATTACAGGCATAATTCCCACATAGAGAAGATTAGAAGCGATATATTTTCCATTAAGAATCAANCCCCATAAATTCCCGTCTGGGGTCTTAACATAATATGANGTTGGGAGAAGATCACCATAGTAATAAATACTGACGAATAACCAGGCCAGGGGCAAAATTGCCGCGACAGCTAAAGCGATAANAATATGCCCCATTGATCGTGCTTTTGAAGCTGCATAAAGGGTTAATGGAATGAAGAATAAGATTGAATCATAACGGGTAAGNAAAGCCAGACCAGCCAAAAGTAATATCATGCATAGTAAANTAAGCCTGAATGGAGGTGGACGGAGGACTAAGATCACCGTGATGGTTGCCAGAAAAAGCAGNATGGGAGTTTCCANTCCTCCAAATGTCCACAGCAGAATGGAAGGAGCTATTAACAATATGAGGGCTAATACCTGCAAATGAATGTGGTCTCTATAGCGATACCAAACGAGCAGCGCCGAAATGAGCAAAAGGACGAAAGCAATGATTTTATTACTTAGAACGGTATGGCCGGTTACAAAAAATAATGCTGCTGAAAGCACAGCATGCAAAGGTGATGTCATTGCATTGATCGGTTCACCTTCATTGTAGACCAGGGATCCAGTATTGACCCAATTCTCTGCATATCGATAGGTTATGTAAGCGTCTTCAGCAGTGAAATTAAAATAGAAAACTACACTGATGCTAATCAGGATGAGGATAGGTAGATGGAGATAGTAATAGAATATTTTCATTTCCGCGTTTCTGATAACTTCTGTGTCATTACTATCTGCTCTACGCTCACCAATCCACCCAGGAAAAGCCAACCAAGCATGCTGGAACGGAACCCGTTCAGGCCGATATTATAGAAAAAGGGCAGAACCCAATCTCCTAGCATTCCTGCCACCACCATCCCAGCCAGCCCACCCAAAGCACCATAAACGTACGCCTGAGCAAATCCGCCCGGCGCTCGCTCTCGCAACTGCCAGCCCAGCCGGCCCACCTGCCAAAAAAATAACAATAAGCAAACCAACCCCACAAATCCGGTCTGGGCGACGATATCTACATAATTATTGTGAGAGTTGAAGTTAACCGCATAACCCCTGATTGGAAAAAGGGGTGTGTACCAATAATAATTAGCAAAGCCCAAACCCAGTATGGGATTAATTTTGATAATTTGGAACATAATCGACCAGGCATCAAAGCGCGTTGAGATACTGTATTCATCTGTAGCAACGAGGTCCGTCCACATATATAAAGCTGACAAAGCTGCGACGGGAACCAGTACCAAGCCGACGCGCCAGGATCGAGCTGCTATGATTATGGCCATACAGACAAAAGCCGATAACCAACCGGATTTGTCACCAAATTTTTGGAAAACCAGAACGTAAAGCGTGACGAGTACCAGCCCGCCGAGGACCCACCGCCAGCCTGACTGCAATTCCCCATTGAACATTGCCTGGCTGAAAGCCATAGCGACCAGCCAAATATAAAAAACGGTGCCTACCGGCTGAAACAAGTTTCGCGTTTGTAGACCGAACGCTGGTAGCACCGATCTAACAAGAACAGACAATGCACCAATGGCTAAGAACGCCCAGGTTATCCTACTTAACCAGACCAAATCGCGGACCTGGTTGGCCATCAACAAAAAGGTACTGGCCGAAAGCACGATGAGAGACAGACCTCCAAGCTGGGCTCCCAGAGGCGCATGGAGAGCAAAAGTCAACCAGGGCAATTGACCAACTCCGAAGGAGATGGCTGCTACAACGAGGAAGGACAATAGCGGCCATACAGTGCGTGAGGGCGTGAGGTGTACTTGACGCTGGCCAACCACCATGTCCAGCAGCCAAAGGCCGAGCAGTAGGGCTACCAAGATCATGGTCACGTTTAAACCGCTAGGTCCGGAGAAAGGAACGACCATCCCGGCCAAAGATGCGACGATTAAACCGAGAGGTTGCCAGCGCACGAAGGTCAAAACCAGGCCAATCCCGAGGAGTAGATATAGGATCAACGTCAGTTGACGTTGCGAAGCTCGAAACGTCAGGGCGGCTATAAACAACAACTGGCCAATGACGAGTAGTTGACGTAGCCAAGGTTGTGAATTTTGGATTGAGAGATTGCGCAAAAGTCTCATACGTGATAAGTCAGTCATCGCATCTTAACAAGTCAAACTTGAAGAATGCGTCCGCCCTTGTTATCGATCTTTCCGAATTCTCGTAAACCTTCTCGATAGCCGCGAAAGATATAAGCACCAATAATGCAACGATAGAGAGGGGGAAGCGCAGTGGAGGCAGAGTAGCTTTTCTCCAGGGTATTTACGATTTGTTCTATGCTCCATAGAACTAGGCGAGATGAGACTATCGAGCGGGCCAATTTTCGGACTACGAGGTGTGGTGGATCCTGCCCCCAAATAATAGGGGTTTTGTCATAAAACATAGGAAGATGCGAAAGTAATTCGGGGTATTTTTGGAATAAAAGAACCGCCTGAAAAGCTGACGTTCTTACGCGATTCGTATAGCGATCCAGGCTGCCAGCAAAATAGTCTCGATGCGAACACCTAGCCTTGGTACTACGACAAAAATTAAAACCCTGCCGATAGGCACGATAACCAAGGTCAACATCACACCACGAACTGGAACCCAAGAAACCTAGATCATGAAACATACCAACCTCGAAATATGCGTTTCGCCGGAGAGACATGTTGTTGCTGTAGACATCAGTGAATGCCAGTTCATCTGAATTTTGGCGAGAAGCCAATGAAGTATTTAAGGCTTGAAAAGGGAGTCACCTCATCACATTGAATGTTCACTGTCCCAACTACAATCCTTTGTTGGCTTGTGGCGTGGTCGCTGATGAGGTATGTTAGATAGTCTGGTTCTAATAATATATCATCATCCAAAAACACCAGAATATCTGCTTGACTCTGCCGAGCTGCCAAGTTACGAGCTGCAGTCGCCCCCTGGTTACTCTGCCGGAAATAGCGCAAGGTGAATGGAAACGTCTTTTCCATACTCTCTTGAGTCCCATCCGTCGAGCCATCATCCACGACGATGACCTCAAAGTAGTCCTTGGGATAGGTTTGCCTTGCCAGTGAATGTAGCGTATCACGGAGCATGTCTTTACGGTTGTAGGTGGGAATAATCACGCTAACCGTGGGTAGATACTCCATAATAGTTGCCTCTTCTTTTCTTTCGAGCGGACTGGTCTGATTTTGGGGAGAAGCGTGGGCAACTTCTTCTAAATACCCTTCGATCTCATCAATCATTTTTGTCATCGTGAATCCCTCTACGACCGTTCGCTGGCCCGCCATGGCAAGTCTTCGGCGTAACTGGGGGTCAAGAGTCAGAGACACAATCTTTTGAGCTAAATCTTCAGCATCACCTGGAGCGAATAACAACCCATTTTCACCGTCTTTTATAATCTCAGTTGTTCCTCCCGTTGCCGTAGCAATCACTACTAGACCTGAGATCATTCCTTCCAACACCATCCTGCTAAAGGGTTCCTGCCAAATCGAGGGTACCAATAACACATCAAAATTTTGTAGCAACTGGGGCATTTCTTCGGCTGGTACATGCCTAGAAAATGACACATAATCATTCAGGCCTGTTTTGTCAACCAGGTGGTATAAAAAATTTTGATAGTCTGGTGAACCAGATCCAACCACGCTAAGTTTTATATTCCGCACCTTTCGACCAAATACGAGCGTCTCCAGCGCATATATAGCTGTATCCACACCCTTCTCAGGATATATTCGACCCGCGTAAAGCAGGTTAAGATCTTCGGTTTTATGACTTGCTGCGTGGTCTTGCTGGACCGTCAAATATTGCTTGGAGTCAAGGCCCGTATAGATAACTCGGGCGTTCTCGATGGGGATCCCGGCCGCGACTAAAATATTTCGAGTAGCAGCGCTGACGCATATCGCGTGTTTGAAAGTCAAAGGTGAGTGCTTTTCTTCCTTGGCTAGCATTGCCAGAGCAACACGGCTTAGCACCTTCTTCAAAATTCGGCTGTACCATTTGCGACCTGGAATACGCCAATAGACTTCGTGTTGACTTGGTAAGGTTGGCTCATACGTAGCAAACCGATAGATGATTTTGTCTGGATACTTCGTCTCAGCGAATGTCAGCAGCGACTTGGGCAGGTTCCACATACCCCAAATGAAAATGATGTCGGGTTTGAACTGCTCAACAACGCGCTCAAAGACCTCTAAATTGTGCTTTTCTCTTGCCTTTCTCGTGGTAAAAAAGGTTATACTGTGCCGCCAGGGAACCAAGTCCATTTCCAAATACAAGGATCGGTAAATCCCATCCGTTTCTAAGGGCACATTGTTTGTGCCGTGCATACTGGTCAAGACTAAAGTACTATGGCCTCGCTGCTTTAAACCGCTAATTACTTGCTGGCACGATAGATCTTGTCCGCCTGATCCATGGATCTGATAAAAGTTGATGAGAAATAATATCTGCATTTTTCCTCCTCGAAGGAGGATATAATCCTTTTGGTAGGGAGTTTCAAACAGGAATAGCATTCATCCATTCTTCTCGAGTTAGAAATTTACTCAATGATAGAAGCTTTTCCTGCCAAAGTTCAACGACTATCAGATGTCGTCTTATAAATATCCAGTATTGGTTTATGACTAATTGCGTGAACTGATTGATACACTTGGTTTACAGAATCCATGATTGACTTAATACTTTCTCGGAATACAAGCTTGGTGGTGATCAAACGATAAGCATTTTCGACAATCCGTACTCTTTCTTGTTCATGATCCAAATAATATAGAATCGTCCTTGCAAGTGAATCGACGGGGACAGATACGTAGTGTGTTCCTGCGATAAAACTTGGACAATGGGGGAGAAGCGGTTCAGAAACGATTAATGAGCGATTTGGAGCTGCCAGAGCAATACGGGAAAAGTTATCATCGTACCAGGTGCGGGTAATATTGAGAGTGATTTTAGAGCGATTCAGGTAATAAATACGCTCATCACCGAAGATAAAAGGGTTTTCTTTTCCGTCCGCTACATGCATTTGAACCCCACAGGCTTCAAGTTCGCTTCGCACCCGATCTAATATTGTGCTCCGTCTTCTTGTGCCTCGCGTTCCCATCCATAGAACATCGATATCTCGTTCCAACCCCAGATCTTTGTACCATTGGGGTGTGGCTCCCCAATGTGCGACCATCGCTGGTAACCCATGCCGGCGGTGTATCTCAGCATAGATTTTCGATGTGTCAGCAAAGATATCCAACCATCCTTGACGAAGTGCATAATAGTAATCTCCAAGGTAACGAAAACGCAACATCCGAGATTCGTTTAGAGATATGAGCCGTTCGGTTACAGGGATTCTTCCAGAACTGTTTCTAGAAGCCTGGATTCTCCCCAACCAGGAACGCCATGTCGCGATTGAGCTCATGATTTTCCAGGGGATCCTCAGATCAGGAATCCCTTCGGTATTCCAATGGACGAATATTGGCTTCTGGTCGTGAGGCATTTTGGCTAATTCTCGCGGGATAGTTAAGAAGTTTCCGTATGGACCAAACGAGAATACCACCTCGGCTTTTTCAGGTATGAGAGAGCCAATTTGAAAATGTATAGGTTGGTAACCCAACGCGGTGAGCTCGTCTGAAATCACTTCAGAGATACCATCTCTTTCGTTTCCGTGGGGAATGGCTACTGCACCTGGTCTGTTCCGGCTAAGTACTACAAAATTCATTTAGTATCCAACCACATCAAATGTCCCAATCGNGTTGCCTGTTCTGGACCAGGCTACGCATCCATTGAGGAGAACTCCTTAAGTTTCTGGTAATCGATCTTATCTGTCGATGTTTTCGGAAGAAAATCTAAGAAAGAAAAGAGGTCAGGCACCATGTACGTAGGGAGGTTTTGTGCACAGAATTTTTTTAACTCAATGATCGAAGGACGGCTATCCTTGTGATGACTGACGAAGGCTCTGATTTTTATTCCGTCTTCGTTTTGCAAGGCAATCACTGCAGCCTCTTTTATGGCCGGATGGCGATACAAACCTGCCTCTATCTCGCCTAACTCGATCCGATAACCCCTCTTTTTCACCATCCGATCTCGACGGGCAACATATATGTAATTTCCATCCGGCTCCTCAAATACCATATCCCCTGTTTTGTACCATTTGTTTCCTGAGGAATCAATCAGAAAAGCGTTCGCTGTTTTTTCCGGCAGGTTCCAATAGCCGATCATCATCCCCGAGCCACTCGCGCATAACTCTCCTTCATTGCCAGGCGGTACTTCCTTGCCCAGCTCATCAAAGATTCCGATCCGGTAGTTGGAGCACGCTTTTCCGATAGGAAAAGGATGCATTCTGTCTTCCGGGATAATAGGAGGAATTTCATAAAATGTACAAACGTTAGTTTCTGTTGGACCATAAAGGTTAAAATACCTGGGATGAGGAAGCAGTTTCTTGAGCGCGCGCAAATGCTTGACTGGAAAAACCTCACCGGCAAAGAGCACTATCCGGAGACTGGCGTAGTCGTATCGATCTAACCTCCCGTATTGGGCCAGGAAACTCAAGATAGACGGTGCCGAATACCAAATAGTCAACCTGCTCTCTGCAATCATCGCGGCCAAACGACCAGGATCTTTCCCATTTTCCTCAGAGATCAAAACCAAGGACGCACCATGTTTAATCGGCACATATATATCTAAGATAGAAAGATCAAAGTGAAAAGGCGCGTGAGAAGAGAAACGATCGTTGATATCAGGTCCGAAGGTCTCTGAACACCAATCTACAAAACTGATCGCCGCTCGATTGGTGAGCATAACCCCTTTCGGCTTGCCGGTAGAACCGGAGGTGTAAAGAATATAAGCAAGATCGTCAAGAGAAGGGTTGATATTCATCCCTAATGAGATCGGCATACTCGCTTGGGCTTGATCTAACATCTCTTTGATATATTTGCCCCCACCTGTACGGTTCAATATTAAGAATCGGGACGTATCCCCCTTAGCATTCCATTCAGAGGTCAGGTCATTCATAAAACAATCTTCAATGACCACTGCCTTCACCTGGCAGTCAGCGAGGATATAAGCATTCCTGGAAACTGGGGCACCTGGATCGACAGGAACGTAAGCAGCGCCAGTCTTTAATATCCCAAAAATAGCTGCCAAAGAATCGATAGATTTATGCAGATAAATCCCCACCCGATCTCCGCGACGCACTCCCAGGTGACAAAGTCGATCTCGTAGTTGATTGGCAAGCGCGTTGAGATCACCATACGTGATCGAGCCCTGACCAGGCTCGATTACGGCGGTTCTATTCGGATCAATTCCGGCAGAATACTCAAGAAATTCAAACAAAGCCTTTGGAGTTTCCACAGTGCCACCTACAAGCTTGATTGAACCAAGATCATCATGATAAGAGTGACAACCCGCGAATCGAGGTTGCCACTCCTTTCAAAGTCAGATAATTTCACAATCCGATCAGGCAAATTCCACTATCGGCCAAGCACTTTGAGGTAGCTTACCGCGAATTCGTGCCAGTCGATGAAGCATCAAAAGCCTGTCAGAAATGTAAAATTATCAAAAGAGTGTATAAATGAACGGGCCGATCCCAGAGGCGGAAGCAAAAATGAGCAATAATCCAAAGACCAACAGGACAACAACCATGGGAATCAGCCACCAAAGCTTGCGCTGCCACAAAAATGACAATAGTTCACTAACCACTCCAAAATTAGAACTCATGCTGCGAATGAAATTCTTCATCTTAACCGTTCCTTTCTATTCATCTGTGACTTGCTCCGATAGTAATCAACCGGATATTACCGGAAACGCCCTCAACCAAAATCCTATTTCCTTACAACAAATTCGTCCATATACAGCGTATCAATATCACTATTCCCAAATGTATTCAGTGCATTGGCAGGTGTGGTGACGATCGGTTCACCTCGCAAGTTGAAGCTGGTGTTCAATAACACAGGTACCCCGGTCGCCTGACCGAACAGTTCTATGGCTCGATAATACAATGGATTGCTTTCACGACGTACAGTCTGAACGCGGCCAGTACCTCCTTCATGTGTTACAGCCTGGATTTGGTCGCCACACCCATCTCTGGTAGGACAGACCATCAGCATATAACGCAGGGGAAAATTACGGGCAGGGTCTCCTACGCCGGCATAAAATTCGTTGGCGCGTTCCTCTAAAATTACCGGAGCAAAGGGACGGAAGGGCTCGCGAAACTTGATGCGTGCATTGACAATATTCTTCATTTCTGCCCGTCGAGGGTCGGCCAGGATGGATCGATTGCCCAATGCCCGAGGTCCCCACTCAAAGCGATCTTGAAACAGACCGATCACCTTACCGGCCAGCATGTCATCAACCATCATCTCCGCCCTCCGCTCGGGATCCTCGATGCGCTGGTAAGAGCGGCCGGTGGCCTCAATGGCACTTTTCGTTTCTTGAACCGAATAGGCCTGTCCCCAGTAGGCGTGCTCCATGATGAACTTCCGGGGTTTGCCCAGAAGTACGTGATAGACATATAGAGCTGCGCCGACTGCACCACCAGAATCGCCGGCCGCAGGTTGGATATAGACATCCTCGAAAGGCGTTTCCCGGAGAATCCGGCCGTTGGCAACTGAGTTAAGAGCCACACCACCAGCCATGCACAACTTCTTTAGACCAGTACGTTGATGGGCATAATTGGCCATTTTCAGCATGGTCTCTTCGGTGACGTACTGAATGCTGGCGGCGATATTGGCGTAGTGCTGATTTATCTTCGCGGTCGCTTCATTCCACTGCGGATGGTCTTTCTTTGGATGAGTGGTCGGCGTGTAAAAATCCGACTCGTGCACCCGCGGCTCACCAAACAGATTGGTGAACTTCCCATTGAACGTTTTGGAGGTGGATTGGTGGAAGGAAAAATATTCCATGTTGAGGCGAAAACTACCATCATCACCGACTTCGAACAGCTTGTAGACATCCTCAACCCGCGTCGGTTGGCCATAAGGGGCCATACCCATCACCTTATATTCACCCTCATTCACCTGGAAGCCCAGAAATGCAGTGAAAGCCGAATACAGGAGTCCAAGAGAGTGAGGAAACTTCACTTCTCCAAACAGTTCGATTTGGTTCTGTCCTCGTCCATCCCAATCGGCTGTAGCTTGTCCTATAGTTGCCGTAGTCCACTCCCCAACACCATCAATGGTCAGAACAGCCGCCTCGTCGTAGGGAGAACAGAAAACCGCGCTGGCTGCATGACTCAAATGGTGTTCCACGAAAAGCAGTTTCTCATCCGGGATATTCAGTGTGGTGAGAATGTGTCCTTTGATCCATAGCTTGTCGTTGAACCAGGTGATCATTGACTCTCGGAATACACCCCAGGACTGGGGGAAAGTCTGCAATGTAGTCATCATGATCCGCTCGAATTTTTGTAGTGGTTTTTCATAAAAGACCACATAGTCGAGGTCGCGGGCTGTAATCCCGGCCTGACGCAAGCAAAAATCAATGGCATGAGTTGGGAAGCTGTAGTCGTGCTTTATTCGGGTAAAGCGCTCTTCCTCTGCGGCGGCTACCAATATACCGTCTTGTAATAAAGCCGCAGCGGCATCGTGATAGTAACAAGATATACCCAAGATGTACATTAGTAAAGCCTCCGTGTATCCTCAAGAGTCAGATCTTTCGTTGTGCGTTCCAACCATTTTGAGTTGCCACGCGGACGTAGTGCCAGCGGGTCCCCAAAATACCGCACACCCAGAGCAAAGGGCATGAACAGGGTAAAGTAAAATACAGTTAGGACCACCCGGCCAATTGTGTCGCCGATGAATTGGCCGATCCGTTTCCAAGCTTGCCATACTTTTCGTAAAGTTTCCATTTTCCAACCTCCCAGGTTGAGTTTTTTCTTTCGCGCATCTCCATGAATTTATTGACATCCTGTAACTTGGTTAAAATCGATAGATTTCAACACACGGAACCTTGACGTGACCAAGTTAGGTAAATGTCAATGATTGCGGTAAATCCAGCGGTTACCATTCCAAGCTACAGACTTAATTTGTTCGATCAATTCTCATAAGGCCAATGATAGAAATTCCCGTTCCAACGTCCCCGTTTTACTTGTTAATGTGAGTCCCACATTTTGATTCCTGCAGATCCACCTAGATTACTTCGCACTAGCGCGCTCCGCCATTCCGACAGGAGAATGCCGGCCAAGCTTGTACATGTACTGATTTTCATCCCAGAAAATCTAGCCTGTCTATCTATATCTGTCAATCACAAAGCACTGACGCTACTGCTTATACAGTGACAGACTTGAGACCATGACGGTTATTTTCTAAAAAAGGTACAAACATCATTGAGGATATGGGACAACCAAATTAGCAGTGGCTGGTTTCTATCCTACATGCTAAATTTAAATTGTCAGGAATATGATAGCAGATTTAGCTAGCCAGGTCAATAAATTATACAGCCGTCGTAGGGGAAACGCATATGAACTTATTTAGATCAGAAAGGCTGCTATCTTACTTGAGCAGAACTAATCATAGATTGAGAAGCAGATTTGTGCTGTTTCCGATATCCACGTAGACATCACTGCTTGATAGTTCTGCGAGGCCATCTTTCGCCGGCTTCGGCACTTATGAAGATTGGACAAGTGTTCAATGAAGTCGAGCTCTCAAGCATCTGACGAATAACTCCGGCCGAATAGATCCTTGTTTTTGGATCGAAAACGACCTGGGTGGATAGAACAAGTATGAGTTGTCGTTGCTCGTTGAAATTATCAGAAGTTAAGCACTGAGCGCGAGAGGCGAAATGGCATTTCTGCCAATTACAGGATGTGGCTCAGGGGGTGATGCGAGGGTCTTCGCCGAGACAATGAGTTACACCACTCTGGTGTATTTAGTGAAGTTTGTAATGCAAATCTGAGAGCGCGCGTAGCCTTTCCGCGGCGGATTCAGGTGTGATGTCGCGCTGAGGCATCACTAACATTTCATATCCCGCCATGAATTTGCGCACTGTGGCCGAACGCAGTAACGGAGGATAAAAGTGCGCGTGCAGGATCCATTCAGGATGAGGTTGGCCGTCAAACGGAGCCTGATGAAATCCCATAGCGTATGGGAATGAGGTTTCAAAAAGATTATCATAACGTGTTGTGATGCGTTGGAGAATTTCTGCTAACGCGCTGATCTCTTCGGAGGTCAGTTCACTGAGCCAGGCAACATTTCGATGCGCGACAATCATGGTTTCAAACGGCCATGCCGCCCAATAAGGGATAAGCGCCGTGAAATGATCGTTTGAAAATAAAATACGCTCGGTGCGGCTCTGTTCTACGTCCAAGTAATCTGTTAAAAGCGCCCGACGGTGTTGGTTGAAGTAAGTTTTCTGGTGTTCAAGCTCTTTAGCAGGTTCATTCGAGATATATTGAGTTCCCCAAATCTGGCTATGCGGATGGGGATTGGAGCAGCCCATCAGCGCGCCTTTGTTTTCAAAAATCTGCACATATTGAATGAAATCCTTTGCACTGAGCTCCACAGTCTGATCAATCCATGTGCAAATGATGGATTCGATATGGCTTCGATCGAGCTCGGGCAGAGTCAAATCGTGACGAGGGGTGAAACTAACGACACGGCAAATTCCCCGCTCGTAAATGGAAACAAGCAGAGGGTGGTCAATGACATGAGCGTCATTTTCAGCCGGCAATAGTGAGGAAAAGTCGTTATCGAAAACAAAGGTAGAGGAATAGTTAGGGTTTCTAGTACCATCTGCCCTTTCATTTCGTGGACAAAGATAACAGGTGGGGTCATAGGGCGGCAGGTTTTCAGGTGGAACCTTTTCTACTTGGCCGCGCCAAGGACGGTTGGCACGATGTGGAGAGACGAGCACCCATTCGCCAGTTAGGGGATTGAAGCGACGATGTGAAGAGGCATACATAGAATTGAACAATTCAATAAATTTATGATAACCATGAGATGACCATTTTAATCGAATAATGCGAAATTTTTGAATAAGTAGTCCGTGGGGGGAAGACCAACTGCCTCGGGCCTAGGGTGCACGGTGTACATACAAGCTCTCAAATTGTTATCTCGTAGTGTTCAATACAATTCTAAATCAAATAGATGCAACGAAGGCATTGCCAAATCTATAAGCCTATTTATCCACTTAGTCATAAAGACTAACAAAAGCAGTTGAAGATTTATCTGAGCTTCTGTCGTAGATCTTCAAAGCCATAATCAGTATCGGCCTTGTAGTCGGTAACAAAAGAGATTTCAGGTAAATCAGACTTGTAATTTCGACGAGGTTAAGTTAACCAGCCCTTAATAGCACAAAAACCCTTTCTTAACATTAGATACGTTACCTTTTAGAGAATTACTCGTCTTGCATTACGAGGAGTGATGCTGATAATCTGATTGCAGAAAATATCAGTTTACTTACCTCATGTTTTAATAAGCCTAATAGACTGACCTGATGGTCGTATTTTATTTCATTGCGGCAGTACTTGGAAAAGGCAAATTCAATGATACGCTGGTACGTAATGCATAGCAAACCTCAAAAAGAAGCCTTCTTGCGTGAAAGACTTCGAATTCAAAGAATTGAAGTCTACTTACCATCGATCCGGTTAAAGCCAGTAAATCCACGGGCTCGGAAAGAACAGCCGCTTTTTCCAGGCTATTTGTTTGTCCATGTGGATTTGGACGAAATTCCCGTATCTGAGCTGCGAGGGATTCCCGGATCGATTGGGATCATCTCCTATGGTGGGGAACCGGCTGACGTTGGAGATACACTGATTCGTGCCATGCAAAAGCAGGTNGAGGAAATTAATGACTCTNTCAGCGGCGCTNTTGACCGTTTCAAGTCGGGTGATTTGGTTGTGATTAATGACGGGCCTTTTGCAACTTACAGAGCAATGTTTGATTGCCGTCTATCAGGTTCTGATCGAGTGCGTGTGCTTTTAGAGTTACTCCAAGGTCAGAAGATGCGTTTAGAACTCTCTGGCAGCCAATTGCAGCTTTTGACATAATAGTCCTCTGCCAGGAAAATAGAGTCAAAACTATAGCAAGTCATAATATTATCCGAATTCGAAGAGAATTACGGAGTGGCGGAGCCTTGACGTTGCAGAGCAATCACGTACCGCTATCCGAACCACTGTAGTTAAAAATATCTATTGTTCCCAAGAGGATGATTATTCATGAGCATTCAAACTCAAATCGAAAGTTCATCCGCTGCTGTTGCCTCCAAAAAGATCAAAGACGCAAACTCAATCATTTCCCCTAGTTTACAGTGGAAACTCTATATCATCGGCCTGATCCTATCCGATATGGTCATGACCTTTGCTGCCTTCTGGCTAGCCTACTATTTGCGTTTTGAATGGTTTGTTCAATATTTTGTCCCAAATGCAGTCGTTTCTTTTGAAACATATCGATTTCTGCTCTATACAGTGCCTTTTCTTTGGCTTGTGATCTTCGCGATCAGCGGCTTATACATCAAAGGAAATTTGCTCGGTGGTACTCGTGAATATTCGAAAGTTTTTAGTTCTGCGACAGCGGGCTTTTTGTTGATCATCATAGTAAGTTTCCTCGATCCGACTTTGGTTATTGCACGCGGCTGGTTGTTATTAACATGGGGTATTACATTTCTTTTTGTAGCGGTAGCCCGCTTAATTTTGAGAAGGACCGTGTATAAGCTTCGTAGGCATGGATTCTTTGTGACGCCCGCAGTCATCGTTGGGGCAAATCAGGAAGGGCGCTCGCTTGCAGAACAGTTACGGCGTTGGAAATCGTCTGGTCTCCATCTCATGGGTTTTGTAGATAAGAAGACACCGGCAACATTTCCGGTATTTGATCATCTTGTCTGTTTGGGCTCCGTTGATCAGTTGGGTGAAATTATTGAGCGGTATCAGATCGGTGAAGTGATACTGGCTTCTAGTGCCTTCTCTACTCGTGATCATTTGCTAGATATTTTCAGAAAGTACGGCCTAACGGACAAGGTTAATATTCGTATGTCTTCCGGATTGTATGAAATCTTGACGACCAGCCTGACAGTTAGTGAGTATGCCTACGTTCCATTGGTTTACGTTAATAAAGTTCGCTTGACAGGCTCCGATGTCCTTCTGAAATTGATCTTTGATTATGTGCTTACTGGGGTGGGTCTTATAATTCTCTTCCCCCTACTTTTGCTTATTGCCATTTGGATAAAAATCAGTTCCCCAGGTCCAGTTTTTCATAAGAGATTAGTGATGGGACTCAATGGTAAACGATTTTATGCTTTGAAATTTCGAACAATGGTAACTAATGGTAATGAGATTTTGGACAACTTTCCTGAATTAAGGGAGGAATTGGCAAGAAATCATAAACTGAAAAATGATCCTCGGATTACCCGAATCGGTGCTCTCTTACGCAAATACAGCCTGGATGAACTCCCCCAATTGTTTAATGTTCTCAAACGTGACATGACGTTGGTTGGGCCCCGAATGATCTCGCCAGAAGAGGTATCAATGTATAAGCAATTTGACATGAACCTTCTAACTGTTTTGCCCGGAATCACCGGACTATGGCAGGTCAGCGGACGATCCGACATTTCCTATGAAGAACGTGTACGCCTGGATATGTATTACATCCGTAACTGGAGCCCGTGGCTTGATCTTCAATTAATATTCCAAACAATCCCTGCTGTACTCAAAGCAAAGGGAGCTTATTAATGCATAAAATTTGGTGCCCTGATCATCGAGTAAGAGCTTTGGAGAGAGCCTGTTGATCATCGTTCAGACACCATTACGGATCAGTTTCTTCGGTGGAGGTACTGATTTTCGTGCATTCTTTATGCAGGAGGGTGGTTGCGTCTTAAGTTCTGCTATTGATAAATATATTTTCGTAACCATTAAACGACGTTTTGATAGCAAACTGCGTATAGGTTATACACAGACCGAGATGGTGGACGAGGTTGATCAAATCCATCACGAGTTAATTCGGGAGTCTCTGCGCCTCACAAGAATTGACCATGGGATCGAAATTACAACTATGGGAGATATTCCTTCAGAGGGTTCTGGCCTGGGCTCGTCTAGTACTGTGACAGTTGGTGCTTTACATGCCATGTATGCCTATTTGGGAGAGATGGTCGCTGCTGAAAGACTGGCGCGTGAGGCCTGTGAAATAGAAATCGAAATACTAAAACGGCCGATAGGCATTCAAGATCAGTACATTGCCGCATATGGAGGTCTTCGTTTTTTTGAGTTCTTGCCGAATGGTAAAGTCACAGCAGAAAAGATCAAACTCTCCTCTGAAGCCCAACGGGCCATGAACAATAATTTTATGTTGTTCTTTACCGGAATGAGTCGTGATTCTGCCTCCATTCTAAAGGAACAAGTAGGTAATCTAAAGGACCGCCTTAATGAGTTGCGGGAGATCAAACACATGGCTCATGAGGCTCGCTGTGCTATCAAAACGGAGAATTTTGACACACTTGGCACCTTGCTCCATCAATCTTGGGAGTT
>JGI25406J46586_10000640_pt1 | contig 16373 bp, 19 predicted proteins | sample TabmetS4T2R2_FD_46586 | JGI IMG/M metagenome (IMG submission 46586) | reverse complement strand
CCCCCGGGTAGAAATCCAAGGTCCGTCACGACACCGGCTTTCCATTGGAAGGCGTGCCAGCTTCCTTCTGCATCCACATAAAACGAGCCGACAATCGTCGTGCCGTCGGGCGAGATGTCCGTGGCTTTGGCATCCGAACCCGGCACGTTGGAAAGCTCCTGCATGCCACTCGCTGCTGTCCACACAAACGGTCGTTGGAAGCCGCTGAGTCCTCTCGCCCAGCCTACTACCTTGGAACCGTCGTCCGATACTGCATAGGCTTCCGCTTCATGAGCATTCGGGTTTAACGTACCAAGGTCCTGGAAAGTGCCAGCCGTCCAGCGGTATGCATATGGCGGCCTAAAAAATCCTTCCACCGCCCAGATCGTCCCTACGATGACGGATCCATCTGCCGAAACGTCCTCGGCACGACTTTGCGCGCCGTTTGGTCCCAAACCTAGCGGCTCAAAGCTCGCGTTATTCGCTTGCACTGCGGGGGCAGCGGCTGCCTTACTCAAGTTAATTGCACCTGTGCTCAGTGAAACGAGTGGAAGTACGAAGATGAAAAGGCGCAATAACCAAGAATAGAGACTCTTGTTAAACATCATTAATTTCCTTATAATCTTATAACTCATCGTCTATGGGGNACAGGGAGAGCAATTCAGTTCACTCTAAAAGTAAATTNTTTGCTCATCCGCGTCTCACATAGCATTAANGCCCAGTCGCAAAATGTTTGACGACTGGACCCTTTGTCCGAAAGCGACTATTTCAAAGTGACCGTTCTACTTGCTGAGCCACCCAAATTACTCCGGACAGTGATATTCTGTGGATTCGTTGGCCAAGAGAAGTCACCACGATATCGTCCTCCGCCTTCGTTGCGCAAGGTACCGATCAATGTATTGCTCGAGGTGACATAAACCGTCAACGTAGCACTTGAATTGCTTCCAGTCGCTTCAACCCTCAACTGACGATTGCCAGATGTATATTCTGCAATCTGGATGGTCACCGTATCGGCCGCCATTGTAGTTGGGGTTCGGGTATTAGTAGGCGAGGGGATTGCAGTCGGAGTCCGTGTTGGGGTGGGAGGTAAAGTGGAGGTTGGTGTTGCCGAGGGGCCCGTGGCAGTGGGAGGCAGAGTGGAGGTTGGTGTCGCCGAAGGTCCGATAGCGGTTGGGGTTCGTGTGGATGTAGGCAGCGGCGCGGCGCCCTGCTTGATATCAAACGAGCGGACTGCGGACCAAGCGCCGTTGACGCCACCAATTCGGCCGCGCACCCGCCACCAGAAACGGCGCTCGCTCGTAAAAGTCTGTGTGGTTTGGGTCTGGGTCAACCCAGTCTGCTGCGCCACCAACGGCAGGCTGAAGGAACTGGAGTCGTCAAACTGGATCTCGTATGTCGTCGAGCCCGCTACCGCGCTCCATGAGAATGTGATGCTCTGATTGAGAGGCAGCTTCGCACTGTTCGCCGGGCTAAGCAGGGTCGGAGCGGGAAGAGGTGTCGGCGTTGGCGGAGCGATTCCACCGCCCGTTGTATTGATCGGCACATATAACGCCGCGCTTGCTCCGCCAACTAACAGAGCAACGTCCGATTTGCCATCGCCGTTGAAATCATTCGCCGTAATGAAAATGCCACCGAGGCTTGACTGATTAGGAGGGACGAGATAAGGTACTGGCGCTTGAAATGTGCCGTCGCCGTTGCCGTTGGCTATTTCCATCAGGCCGAAGGTGCCGTCTCCCATGGCGCGGGCAATGTCTTGAAAGCCGTCGAGGTTGAAGTCGGCAACTGCCAAATTCAGTGGCGAGCTCACTGCATTTTGCGTGATCCGGAAGCTCTGGCGAAACGTGCCGTCGCCATTGCCTAGCAAAACCACGTTCCCATGCCCGTTGCCGAGGGGAATGACTAGGTCCTGAATGGTGTCGCGGTTGAAATCAGCGACGTCCACATCATTGCAGGCAGAGAAAAGATCGCCGCCGGGAATGAGCGTCATCTCAGGCTGCCGCACGAACGTGCCGTCACCTACCCCGAGCAAAATGTGGAGTTTCGTATTTTCAGAGCCGATCGCGAGGTCCTTGATGCCGTCGCGGTTAAAATCTCCGGCCGCCATCGCATGCATATGTTGGGGCGCGGCGAGTTCGCGCGTCTGAAACGTGCCGTTGCCGTTGCCGAGCATCACTGTAATCACTTCGGCGGCGACGCAGGGCGCGGTAAAGCAAGCGATGCTATGCAGAATGACAATATCGAGCTTGCCATCGTTGTTCAAATCCGTAGCTACAACGTCTGGCGAATCAAAGCCTGACGTGTTCGGAAAATTGATGGCTGCATTGAATGTCCCGTCGCCGTTGCCCAGCAACAGTGAGAGGCTGATTTGCGGAGTGTTGATCGTAACGACCAAATCCATTTTCCCATCGTTGTTAAAATCGCCCGCCGCCACATCTTGCGTTTGACCGGCAACAGGATATTGGACTTTTGGCTGAAATGTGCCATCGCCATTGTTGAGCATTACGGCGGCTGAGGTAGCGCCTGATCCCACCAAATCAAGTCTACCGTCGCCGTTGAGGTCGGCGGCGACGTGGGTGTTTCCGAGAATAGGATATGTGAAGGTTGTAAAAGTTGCCGATTGCGATGACTGCGCTGCCGCGTGCATGCTAAATACAAAAATTATCATGCTACACAACAGCACCTTCTCGAAGAGAAATCTGCCGTGAAAATATGTGTTTTTCATTTCTGTTTTATTTCCTTTCTTCGTATATTCCGCGTAGAAACTTTAGATGCTTATTTCATACCTTCACAATGATTCTAAGGACCTACTCTAAATCTCGATACTTTGTTGCCATCAAACTGTGTAAGCCAAAGTGCGTTGCCCAAGCCGGCTCCGAGTCCCCACGGCCCGCCGCGTACCTTTTGTACTCTAGTGACAACGCCATTAGGCGTAATCCGCGACAGCATTCCGGCGTCATATTCAGTGAACCATAGGTTGCCATCCGGACCGCCCACAATATCCCGCGGTGTCGAAGGGCTAGCGAGCTGGAACTCTGTGATGACGCCTGCAGGCGTGATGCGGCCTATCTTGTTATCGAATGGGAAAGGCTCGGTGAACCACAAATTTCCGTCCGAACCTGCTGTAATTCGATCCGGACTCCCGGTGACCCCGCTAAACTCGGTGATGTTACCAGACACATCGATCCGGCCGATTTTATTGCCATTGAACTCTGCAAACCAGAGCGCCCCATCTGGGCCTACTGTGATGCCGTGAGGGTTCGCACCAGGCGTCGGAATCGTATAGAACGTAAAGACACCAGCCGGTGTCAACTTCACAATTGCGTTTCTGATTCGCTCCGTGAACCAGATGTTTCCATCGGGGCCGCTCGTAATGCCTTCAGGCGCGATGCTGCACCCAAGATTGGGATCGCACTCAGGGGCAAAGCCCGTAAACTGGCCATTGGTCGTCACCCTTCCGATGAAGAAATCGGGAAAACCTGAAGGGGCCGTAAACCACAATGCACCATCAGGTCCCGAGACAATATCTGATGGCTGGGAGAATTGAGTTGGAACAGCAAATTCAGTAACGTTTCCCTGTGGATCGATACGCCCGATTTGGCTGACGTTGATTTCTGACTCTGTAAACCACATGTTGCCATCAGATCCCAAGACAATATCTCGCGGTTGACTATTAGCTGTGGGAATACGAAACGATTTGAACGTTGGTCCTGCCAGCAGCGGAACCAGAAGACCGATTACCAGCAATACGCTATGATAGGCAGTATTCTTAACTGTTTGTTGCATCTAAACCTCCAGAACTTAATTCGTTTTTAATTTGGTTGGGGCTGTGATGTAGCATTTCTGCAATGTAATGTACGATGTGTTTCAAGGGCTGGATTTGTAAATGCCCCTATTTTTAGCTTAGTATTTATTAATCATTCGCCGTAATATAAGATTGCTTCGTTTGTCATTCCCCCGAAGTAGCTTGACTCCTGTACCGGGCATTTTCCCAATATCAGGTTCAAGTTTAGATTTAACTTAAACCCTGGTTAAAGAAGTATATTCGCTCTCCTGTGAACAACTTTTGCTTGGAATCCCAAGGAAATAACAAGCTCACATCGAATTGAATTTGTTCACCATGAGGTGGAGGCATATCCAGCCATTGGGCTTGATATGTTCCTGTGACATGCGCTTCCTCAAAAACACCCTGTGGACCGATGACGATGTGTTGCAGATCAAAATGAATATCGGGAAATGCAGTGAGCAACTGTTGGTAGAACCGAGTCGCGCCTTCCTTGCCATGCCAGCTCGCGCCATTATTTGCGACTGTATAGACACAATCGTCGGTGAGTGTGGCCATCAAGCCTGGAATATCGCGCGCGTCCTCGGCAATAGAGTGATCGATCCACAATTGGCGGATGGCTTTGTATTCACCAGCGTCAACTTTACGACGAAGTTGCTTAACGACAGCAGAGTGAAGATTCGGTTTCATTTCTTTTTCATAAGTCTATCTGGTTGGGCTAGGAGGAAGTTTTTGAAGGTAAATCGCATCTGTGGTTTAGATGTATCACAAAAAATACATATTCTCCATACGGGATTTCATGTATAGAATATTTATTAAACTTCTAATACTATACAGCTACATTGAAGATTTTTCAATGGTTTTTATGAGTTATTAATCAATGGATATCACTCTCGCTCTGGGTGGCGGCGGCTCAAAGGGTAACGCCCACATTGGGGTGCTTCGTAGTCTTGAACAGGAAGGCTTTGATATCAAAGTAATGGCCGGGACCAGTTTTGGTGGGCTCGTAGCTGTCTTTTATGCGTTGAGGTACTCGCCTGATGAAATAGAAGAAATGTTTGCCGCTATTCGTCCACAAGTTACAAGCATAAATACGCTGGATCGTGTAGATGTGCATGAAGTTGTGAACAAGCGTGAGGAAGTAGTAAATGAAGTCTTGCCTGAATTAAAAAAATTGTTCACTTGGAGAAAATGCTTGGGGCGCAGGTTTAGAGTAAAAAGATGACACGTGACCTACGGAAATATGCTCGGCAAACTAATGTTCGTCTCGGGATGGGCGCGGTCTTGATTCTGCTTGTCGTTGGGGTTGGCTTGATCTATTTTATTTATGGACCAGGCGCCGCAGTGACAGGTCTGTTATGCTTGTTGGCAGGTCTCTCACCGATCCTTTTGATCGTATTATCTCTAGCAATTTTAGATTGGATAGGTCAACGTGCAAACCGTTCCTGAAACTGAATTGATTCAATTTGAAGGCTGGACTCTCCGGATTCGGGAATCAACAAATCCCACGCCCCGACTCCTGTTGATGATCCATGGAATCACCGGAGACGAAAACTCGATGTGGGTCTTCGGGCATGATATGCCAGCTCATTATTGGATCGTTGCCCCACGTGCCCCTTACCCTGCCGACCCGGGCGGTTACTCATGGCGACCGCCTCAATTCGAAAATATGGATGGGCCCAGCCTCGAATTGCTAAAGGAAAGCGCCGCAGCATTGATCCAACTTGTGGACGCGTATTCGGCTTCGATGGGAATTGATTCGAGCGTCTTTGACGTAATAGGATTTAGTCAGGGCGGTGTACTGTCGAATGTGCTCACATTTTTGTATCCTCAGAGAATCCGAAAGGCAGGCATTCTCGCAGGATTTGTTCCAAGTGGGTTAGAAGAACTTATCTCACAACGTCCATTGGAGGGTAAAGTAATCTTTGTAGCTCACGGTACGAAGGATGAAATGGTAACAATCGACCGAGCACGTGCCTCCATTAACTTGCTTAAACAGGCCGGTGGAATTGTGACATATTGTGAAGATAATGTTGGTCACAAAATGAGTGTAAACTGCCTGCGCAGTTTGAAGGAATTTCTTGCAGATTAATCTACTTTAACGCGGGCGTTGACTAGCTTTTTGTTTGCAGGTATCCTTGCTTCATATCGCGCTGAGCGGAGCTCCATGGATTGAGTAGGACTATGTCCGTATTGAACCAACGGAGCACAGTCGAAGCGCGAGTATTTAAATGTTTGGTGAAGGAATGAATCGAAATTTATCTCGTCGTGATTTTCTAAAAATAGCTGGCATTGCCAGTGCAAGTTTGGGTGCATTAGCTTTCAAGCCGTATAGGGTATTCGAACTTGATTATCTCTACAAACCCAAACGGTTACCACAATTTCCAAATAGTGAGATCATTGGGCGTGTTGTTGATCCGGCATCGATCTTCGTACCAGCCCAACAAATGACCCAAGCATAAATACATCCATCGCTAAACTAGATGCAGATACGCTGGTGGAATGGAACCGTCAGGTGATTGGAAATGTTATCGGTGGATTGACGAACCAACGATATGTTGAAACCCTCAACGGATTTATTTATGCGTCCGTCCTACAGCCTACTCGTAATCTTCCCAACACGCCTATCACCGAGAAGCCTGCCGGGCAGCCAGGTTTTTGGGTCGAGGTGACCGTTCCATATGTTGACCTGACGCTTGAAGGTGTAGTCGCTTCACCCTGGATGCAGGATCATATTCTTTATAATTTCCCCCCGCGTTTATATTATGGTCAGGTGGTTTGGATTGACCAGGTCCGCACGAACAATGGCTTTCCAGAATACCGCTGGAACGAGGATGCCAACGGGCACGGTTATGGTTATGGTGCTTCTGGCGAATTCTTCTGGGCAGATGGGGCGGCCTTCAAAGTGCTGACGGAGGAAGATGTAGCACCGATTGACCCGGATGTTGACCCGAATGAGAAGAGGATCGAAGCCGATCTCGATTATCAGACGTTATCCTGTTATGAAGGGAGCAAAGAAGTTTATTTCTGTCGCATGTCCAGTGGATTAAATTACGATCCGGAAACAGGACAGCTAAGCGACAAATTGGCCACACCGGTGGGCAACCTGCTTACCCATTGGAAGATCATATCTCTGAACATGACCGCCGGAAATTTTCAGACCGGTTACTCTACGCCTGCGGTGCCATGGACTACAATGATCAGCGGTGATGGCATCTCCATTCATGGTGCATTCTGGCATAATGCGTTTGGCGAGAAACGCTCGCATGGTTGTATCAACCTCGCGCCTGAAGATGCCAAGTGGATCTTTCGTTGGACGACTCCATATATTTCCCTTGCTCAATGTGAACAGCGTGTGTCACTCCCGGATCATGGTACGACCGTTGTTACGAGCGAGGTTAAGTTTTAGAAAGGGAATAATACCTTGGAAGTCTTATAGACTTCTGAAGTATTGCCCAGGAGTTACATGGATATTGCTAACGTAACAGTGGGACTCGCGTTTTTAGCAGGTCTTGCTTCTTTTCTTTCGCCCTGTGTCTTTTCACTTGTCCCTGCATATATCGGATATCTGGGTGGCCGGGCTGTAGGTGGTGAAGCTACGGAAAACAACCGTCTAATCACTTTTACACATGGATTGGCATTTGTGCTTGGGTTCAGTGTCGTCTTCGTGACATTGGGTGTCGCCACCTCAGCATTTGGGAGATTGCTCTTCGACTTGCGTTTNATCCTTTCAAAAATTGGAGGGATTATTATTATCATCTTTGGATTGCACATGATCGGGCTCTTTCGCATTCCGTTTTTGGAATATGATACACGTGTCCAGAAAGTACCTGATCATAAGTGGGGTTATTTCTCTTCCACATTAATGGGAGTATTCTTCTCTGCAGGTTGGTCCCCTTGTGTAGGACCTGTTCTTGGCGCGATCCTTACATTGGCTCTCAATGGAGGTTCTGTTTCTACAGGTGTGTCATTGCTTTCTGCCTATTCCGCCGGCTTGGCAATTCCATTTTTGATCGCGGCACTTGGGATTGGATGGGTGTCGATCATCTTGAGAAAGTATGGAAAGGTAATGCACTATATCGAAATCACCATGGGCGTGGTGCTTGTTATCCTAGGGATTATGCTGTTTTCAGGTATGTTTGCAAGTATCGCACAAGCGGGCCAGTTCTTCTGGGTGGACTTCGGCTTGTAATATAATCAACTCATCATGCTAACAATTACACTTTATTCACGCAAAAGTGATTCATCCATTAGCGAAGTCAAAAGCAATTTGGAATCGCTGAAAGAGCAGTTCCCACACCGNCTGGTGGAAGTGGATGTGGATTCTGATCCTATCTTAAAAAAGAACTATGGAGAGCGCACGCCGGTCATTGAAGTGGGCCCGTACAGCTTGAAATCTCCGTTTGATAAACAAAAACTAATGATGACACTGGGTGCTGCAAATGATCGTCGCAGCCAACTCGATAGACTCGGGCGCGTCGACCACCACGATCATGCCCGCCATGGACAGGCAGTGAGCGGGGGCGACCGCCTCATTCATTGGATATCAAAGCATTATCTCGCTCTTCTCAATTTATTTATGTTGCTCTATTTTGGTTTACCCATCCTTGCACCAGTGTTAATGAAAGTTGGCGCGCCGCTTCCCGCAAGCATCATCTATACACTCTACAAACCTCTTTGTCATCAGTTTGGTTTCAGATCATTTTTCTTGTTCGGCGAACAGGCTTATTATCCGTTGGCAGAGGCTGGCATCCCAGGTGTCAAAACCTTCGAACAGGCAACGGGCATATCTGATACTCATTCTCCCACCAGCATCTCTCGCTTCAATGCGCGCCAATTTACGGGAAATGAAATGGTCGGATACAAAATGGCTCTATGTGAGCGTGATATGGCAATCTATACTGGGATATTTCTCTTCGGTGTGGTATATGCATTAACTGGCCGCCGCATCAAACCATTGCACTGGATCGCCGCAGTTGTTATTGGGTTGATTCCTATTGGTTTGGACGGCTTCTCTCAACTGTTCAGCCAGATGGAATGGTCGTGGTTGTCCTCCATTCTTCCCTACCGCGAAAGCACTCCATTTTTGCGGGTGCTCACNGGTGGTCTTTTTGGGATCGCGTTGGCCTGGTTTTCGTATCCTCTGATTGAAGAATCCATGTCCGAGACCCGGCAATTCTTTATCAAAAAGTTTGCTGCAATATCACAAAATAATTCCTGACCGATCGCCCTCGGCGGCTTGAGCAAATTCATGCCTATTATTCAGCACAACGGACTTCGTTACTTTCANTTTGATACACTCCAAACTCGTCATGCCGTCTTCACGCGCCATGGAGGCGTCAGCCCNGAACCTTGGGACTCTCTAAATGTGGGCGGAACGGTGGGTGATGATCTGGAGCGTGTNAAAGAGAATCGCCTGCTTTCGTTTTATGCGTTAGGGCGCGCTCCCGAGTCGTCTTTTGAAGTCTGGCAAGTCCACAGCGCGGATGTGGTTTGTGCGCGTGCACCCCGCCCTCAAGGAGAGTCGTTACGTCAGGCAGATATCATCCTGACANATACGCATGAAGTGACCCTTTTCATGCGCTTCGCAGACTGTGTGCCGATCTTGCTTCACGATCCGCGCAAAGGAGTTATTGGCCTGGCTCATGCTGGTTGGAGGGGCACGTTACGTGATGTCGCCTCCGCCACCGTACATGCCATGCGCAAACAGTATGATTCGAACCCTGCCGATATCATCGCCGGGATTGGGCCATCCATCGGGCCAGATCACTACCAGATCGGTGCAGATGTTATCCTGCAAGTAATGCAAAAATATGGGGATGAATCCGAATTATTGCTCAAATCACACAATGGGAAAATCCATTTTGATCTGTGGAAGGCAAATCGTCTTTTGCTCGAACAGGCTGGCGTGGGCAAGATTGAATCTGCGGAGATTTGTACGGCCTGTCACACGGATGATTGGTTTTCTCATCGTGCAGAAAAGGGACGCACCGGCCGATTCGGCGCGTTGATTTCATTGCAATAATATCCCCCTCTCCCATTGGGAGGGGGNTAGGNGTGAGGGATAATCTTATGTCCGATCTTGTTTCATCTATTCGCGAACGTTACCTGCATACTATCGATCAGATCTCCAGCGCCGCACGAAGAAGTGGACGGATTCCTGAAGATGTGCGTCTGGTTGTCGTTACAAAATCGCAACCTGTTGAGATAGCTCAAGCTGCGATTGAAGCAGGTGTACGAATTCTCGGAGAGAATTATCCTGAAGAGGGTGTAACAAAGATACAATCCTTGTCCGGGCAAAGTGGGGTAGAATGGCATATGATCGGGCACGTGCAGAGTCGTAAAGCTCGTCTGGTGGTCGATAATTTTGCACTTTTACACTCGCTGGATAGCCTCAAACTCGCGCAGCGACTCAATCGCTTTGCTCAGGAAAGCAATCGCATTTTGCCGGTATTGCTTGAGTTCAATGTTGGTGGTGAAGCAAGCAAATCTGGCTGGGATGCCTCGAATGAATCGCAATGGGACGCGTTGCATTCTGAGATTGCATCCATAACGGATTTAGCAAACTTGCGCGTTCAGGGGTTGATGACAATGCCTCCTCTTGGAACTGATCCCGAAGACTCGCGTCGCTTCTTCCTGCGTTTGAAGTTGTTACGCGACCATCTGGCGACCCATTTTCCTCAGGCAGATTGGCGCGAACTATCGATGGGCACAAGTGCAGATTATGAAGTTGCAGTGGAGGAGGGTGCCACCCTCGTCCGGGTAGGAACGGCAATTGTAGGTGAACGCAAATACAAGCGTAGCAGTCCTGTGGACAAAACGGACGCGGAGCGTGAAGCATAATGGTTATATTGATCGAAATCATCGATGTCGTGGCTCAAATACTCGTTCTGCTCGTGATCATTTCTGCAATTCTGTCTTTTTTCATGGATCCATATCACCCGATACGGCGCGGGGTTGATAATATTGTGCAGCCAATGCTTGAACCTATTCGTCGTATCGTTCCGTCCATTGGAATGTTTGATTTTAGTCCCCTTGTCTTGATCATTCTGATCCAGGTCGTTTCTAATCTCTTAATCGCTTTCTTCTCTTCCTTGAGGTGATGTATGTCCGATCGAAAGTTTAATTTGCATAGTGGTCAAAAAGGCTCTGCCCTGGCTGTACGTGTGACACCCCGCGCCAGCCGCAACGAGATCGTCGAAATGCTGGATGATGGGACCATCAAAGTGCGTCTCGCCGCACAGCCGGTGGATGATGAGGCGAACACTGCGCTGCTCGAATTTCTTGCGGATATTCTCGGTGTGCCAAAATCCCGCCTGGATATTGTAGCGGGCGAAACCGGACGTGATAAACTAATCTCGGTGCTGGATATGGACGTGGAGACTGCCCATCAACGCATTGTGGCGCATATGGGATAGAACGAAAATACTTAAACTGAGTCCCCGATTCGAAGGAATCGGGGATTTTTTGTCTGTTCTTATGCACATCGAACCAAAGATTTTTATTGCACTGGGCTATAGAGAGATCGATAGATGTTGAAAATCTCGTAAATGAGACGAATGTAATCGCGCGTTTCCTGAAAACGTATAACCTCAAGCAACAGATCAGGGTCATCGCCTGCAAGTTCTTTCCACACGGCAGCATTTCCGGGACCGCCATTGTAGGCCGCTAACGCAGCGTATAAGTTATGCCCAAGCTGATCTCGATTTTTTCCCAAATAATATGCGCCGAAGCGAACACTGACATTCGGGCGATATAAGTCGTCCGAGTCGAATGAGGGCGGCCAGTTAAGTTCCGCAGCAATCTGTGCGCCTGTAGTTGGGATAATTTGCATGAGTCCATGTGCGCCCGCCACCGAACGGACAAAGCCTTCAAATAAACTTTCCTGTCGTATCACGCTAAACATGAACAACGGATCATGCCCATACTGTTGAGCCTCTGGAATGATCAGGTCAGGATAATACAGCCCATAGCGGATGTGGTTGAAATAGGTAGGGCCGGTAAGCGATTCTGCTTGCGTTTCCATCCCGGCAAGCGTAAGCACCTCGCGTGCGGCAAAAATTGACGTTCGATACAAACCAAGCTCGAGCAGATGATTTGCCAGACGGAAACTATCGGTAGGGCTCAAGCTGACAGACTCGCGTAGTGATTCGAATTCAACCCGCGCTTCATCGTACATTCCGAGTTCCCATAATTCCGTGCCGCGTATGAATCTTGGATCTTGCGCGAGCGTGCCAGGACCCGTGAGGTCTGTCTCCTGTGGAAGATTGAACGTGACCCGCACCCATGCCTCTGCATCTTTCCGTTCCTTGGCGAGGTCAGGATTCAAATTTGTGGAGGGTGGTGGTTCAAAGGGTGGGCGCCCGAGGATCAGATCACGAGAGCGGATGCTGTAGTAGCCGGCCGGGTCCACAGCCTGCCCTTGCTGCCAGGATGATTCGGCTGATGCATTATCCCCAAGTTGTTTTTGGGTCTTTCCGATCCAAAGATACGCGCGAGCCCGGTCTTCAGGGTTGACGGCAAGGAGCAGATCTCGTTGAAACACTGTGAGCGCGCCGGTGTAATCGCCCAGGCGATAACGCGAGATGCCTGCCAAAAAGAGCGCTGTTGGAACCTGTTCATTGCCGGGATATTCGTTTGCTACCCGCTCCCAGGTCTGTGCAGCTTCCTCCAGCCTTCCATCGCGTTCGATAATGCGCGCCGCGTCCATTAAGAAATTTCCACTGGTGGGTGATTCCGGAAACGCGGTGACAAAATCCAGGAGGGTCTGCGTGGCTGCACGGTAATCATTCAAGACGGCCCATTGTAAAAAAGCCTTATCTTCCCATGCCTCTGTCCAGCGTGGATGCGATGAATAATTGCCGATGAAGTAATCGAATTCTTCAATGGCTTCCTGCGTCCGCTGCAAATCGCGCAACGTCAGCGCGCGATAATAATGAGCTGTTCCATCGTTGATCGGGTTCGCTGCGATATAACGATCGAAGGCGGCCAACGCGACATCATATTGATCGGCAAAGTAATCGACCAACCCGCGCGCGAGATCGTCAACTACTACATCCGCATCGACGAGTTGCACCAGCCCAAGATAGGAATAGGAAGAAAGTGGATAATTCTCAACGCCATGTAAATAACGGGCATGAGCTTCATCTATCTGACCGAGCGCAGAATGTGCATTCCCTGCCAAATAATCCATTTGCGCTTTGACGAAATCATCTGTAGACGAAGCCGAAATCTGATCGTAAAGAGCTAACGCTCCAGCGTAGTCACCGAATGAGGCGCGGGATTGGGCAATTTTGATTTGCAGAGTCAGGCCATCGTCCAGGCGGGGAGCGGCAAGGGCGGCTTCGTATGCGTTTCGAGCACCACCAAAATCCAATGCTTCGGTAAGCGCGTCTCCACGATACTCCTGCACGTATCCATCCAGAACGCCTGGAACGCGAGTGAGATACATGTTATACGCCTCAGCAGATTGCTGAAATTGGTTCAGGCCATAATAGGCACGCGCCATCAAAAAGGGAGCACGCGCCGAATATGTTGATTCAGGATGTTCCGTCGTTAGCCTTGTAAGCGCATCAATCGCCGGTTGGTAGTGGAAATCTGCAAGTTCGGTGCGTCCGAGTCCCCAGAGTGCCGCGGCTTGTACGGCACGGTCTGTTGAGTCGTTTAATGCGGTTAAGTAGTGTTCACGCGCCAGCTCGTATTCGCCCTGAAATAATGCTTTATCACCCGCTTCGATACGTACTACTGGCGCAAGTGTTGGGAAGGGAGTCGGCGTGATCGTTGCCGTAGGTGTAGGGCTAGGGCCACCAGGCGTAACGGTAAAAACGGGCGTTGAGATGGGCATTGCGACTGGGAGATTACAGGCATACATCACCCCAATCATGCCCAGCCATATCAATTTTTGCTTCAAATTCATATGAAATTTATAATGGATGAGGAAAGGGGTGTCAACATCAAAGATTAATTTGCGCTGAGCGCGCCGGAGGTGAGCCTAGACGAAGCGGGGCGTCTTGTCTGTTCTTCGTTCCGCTCGACGCGAACCTATGACAGCACTTCAACAGTCATTCCAAGCTGAATCCTGCCCTCGTTTAACGGAATGACGTTCTGCCCAAAAATCGCTCCGAGTTTATGCCGACGGTATTTTTCCAGGGTCCTGAGCGGTTCTTTGCTCTCAAGGGTATCCTTATCGATCGTGGTGACCACACAACGCGCATTAGGCTTGACGACTGCTAATTCAACGTCTCCGACCCTGATTGTGTTCCAGGAATCTTCGACATAGGCTGTGCCTCCCTTGACGACGATATTGGGTCGAAAACGATTCATGGGGACAGGCTTTTCCAGCCGGGTATTCAAATCCTGCAATCCCTCCTCCGACGTGAGCAAAATCGGGTAGCCATCCGCGAAGCCAGTGTGGTCATCCGCGTTGACTGCGTATTCTGCGCTGACGAGTCGTTTGTACCCATCCGCGATGTGGACTAACCTTACAGGCGTTCCCAGCCAATCTGAGAACCATTGGGCGGCTTCGTCGCCCTGGTCAATCGCCTGTACACCTTTGCTCTTCCATATGCTGACAGGATAAGACGCGCCGGAGGTTTGGGTTGCAAATTGAATAGAATCAAAATTCGGTGCAGAAAGAGTAACGCAACCGTTATTTAACGCTGGTGTCACCAGAGCCAGCCTGGGATACTCGCGCTGGGTGAGATGCCCGCCCTCAGGCGTGACGACCATCATACGGCGGTCATGTTGCAATCCCATGCGTTCGACCATGGCTGAGTCGACTTCAAAACCGCGGCAGGCCTTGATGGGATAGTAGGTCAGTGATGATATAGTAATCATTGAAGTCCTTCGTAGACCATCTTTGAAATTTTCGCCATGCACGCATGAGGTGCATCTTCATTATCTTCAGCAAATCCTCGGGTCATCAGGGAAATTGCATAAGGCTTTCGACCTCGGGGAAAGACAATCCCTGTATCGTGATAAACAGTACCTGTCCAGCCTGTCTTATGAGCAACTCTGGCTGAATATGGAAGCAACGCGGGAATACTTTGATTGAATTCTTGCTTCAGCATAATTTCGATCATTTGCTCTGAGGCTTTCTTCGATACGACTTTTCCCTCGACGATTAATTTCATGGTTTGTGTAAGTCCAGAGGCTGTGGCCCTATTGTTCATGCCAAGGCGGAAGGCCGCGTTATCTTCCACACCACGTCGAAACGTCACGCCCTCAATACCAAGCGTCTGAATGAAATCATTCACGTTTTTCGCGCCTATTTTTTCGAGCAGGATATTTGTCGCCAGGTTACTGCTTCTGACAATCATCAGCCTGGTTAACTCACGAATGGTTTCCCTTTCGCCCGGGCGTTTATATAGTGTGACTTCGGAATCGTCGTTTACATCCAGCGCGTATTTGCTTCCATCGGCGATACTGGTGAATGAGTTGACAAGCGGCAAACGGTCATCCAAGGAGAGAGTTCCTTCCTCCACTTGGTGGAAGACTTCCATCATCACATGGACTTTGATCGTACTGGCCGGATGAAAGGATTCATCTGCATTGATCAGAATCTCCCTTCCGTTTTCCAGATCATACACCGCGACGGCGATCATCTTGTCGCTGAATTGGTTTATATATGTTTGAAGATCAGACATGGGCACAATTCTATCAAACCCCTTCGATCACCACCATATTGCTCCGTGTTGTTTTGTGTCTCATCTGCCGCGGCTGGCTGTATTCCGGTGAATGGAGCCATTTCTTTGCCTGTTCGGAATTTTCGAATTCCAAAATCACAAGCCTGCTCGGTGACCAATCGCCTTCAAGGATCTCGGTCTTGCCGCCGCGGGCGAGGTACTTGCCACCATAGTATTCGACAATTGGCGGTGCAAGTTTCTTGTACTCTTCATAGCCAATAGGGTCAGTCACCTGGATATCAACAATGACGTACGCGGTCATACGTTTCTCCTTTTCTTATAGTAACCAGCTCTCGGCGGCTCAATCAGACACAAACAAAATAAAACAATTCTCCTGGATTACACATTTCTTCAAGGAGTTTTATCGATCAGAATGGGAATAAGAAAGTTTGTACCCCCTTCTATTGAACGAATGCTACTCGCCGTCCTCGTATTTAAACGACACCTTGACCTTGGCTCTATAAGCAACGATTTTGCCTTCTTCCAGGTGCATATCCAACTGAACGACCTCTGCAATGCGCAGATCGCGCAGAGTTTGAGAGGCGCGCTCTACTGCNACTGCCGCGGCTCGCTCCCATGACTCGGTGCTGGTGCCAACTAATTCAATGACCTTATACACACTATCTGCCATGTTCCGTCTCCTCTGTACTTTAAGATGGGGGTTTCGCCTTAACTATACAGTATTTCATNTCTCAGCGCAATCAATAGCAATCCCCAGGTTGTAGGTCATACATTCAGCGTGATATTTNATCTGTGTCACGTTGCCCCGCTACCGCGGGATCTTTGATAAACGTGACCTACTTGCCTTTGAGCAATTCATTGACCGATTGATGTGTCGCCAGCCACTCGGCGCGCCTGCGGAACAGGTCAGGCACGGCTTGGTTCATGTCTGCGATCAACTCTTTAAGATCTGCAGTTAAGAGTTTGCT
>JGI25406J46586_10000638_pt1 | contig 16417 bp, 7 predicted proteins | sample TabmetS4T2R2_FD_46586 | JGI IMG/M metagenome (IMG submission 46586) | reverse complement strand
AAAGCAGCCTTCTAAATGAGCAAAGAACCAGATGGTGATGAGTTCCTGATCGGTAAAGTCCGGCACACGGTTATTGCTCAAGCGTTGATAACAAGTCGCGGNCGAAGTATCGTANACGCGGCAGACAAACAGGTAGATTTCAATCAGTAGGTTTTCCATCGCAAGAAAATTCTACTGAAGCTGCCGTTTGTCTGTCTTTCAACTACTGATTCGCATTAATGAAGTCTTCACCGCACGCCGTCGCCTGATCCGTCCCGCCGGCGCGCGCCGGACAACTTCCGTTCACGGCATCAATGCCGCGGGTTATCTGCGCCACACTGACGGGAGTTACACCAAAGCCTACCACGTCTCGATGCCCGCGACTCTCTACGCCGAAGGAGAGACGGTTGAGCGCCTCTACAACGACTGGGCACGTGCGCTGCAAAGCATCAAGCAACACGGCTGCATCGTACAGCTTCGCCACGATGCTTGGCCCGACAGGGGACGTGCCATAGCCTCCCACATCAGGGCGCAGGCGCACGCGAAAGATACATACATGCCCGCGCGGATGCTGCACACCGTCGGGTTGACGGGCACGGAGTCTGCTGCGCGCGGGGCGCAGTATCAGGATGATCACCTAACTTTGTGGGTGCGCGTTCCCGTGCGTCATGCCAACGACCCGTCACGCGCGCGGCTGAGTTTATTAGCCAGCTTCTTACCCGCGCTCCCAAAAGAGATTCGCAAACAAGGCTTCGCGGGACTCCTGCGCTCGGCGATGAGCGCATGGACGCGAACTAATGTCGAAGCCTTGTGCGTGCGCTCGCGCCTTGATGAAGAGGCCGCGTGCGAGGCGGCGAGCCAAGTCTTCGCGTCGGTCGAACATATGTGCCCGCTCGAACTCCGCCCCTTTACCCGCGAGGAGATGTGGCACGAAGTCTATCGCTCGCACCGCCTGAACGAGCGAGCCACCCCGACTCTGCCTTTGGTTGAAACGGCAGACCTGCGGCAATACTTGTGCGGTGAAGAGATAAGGGGCAGCGGTCACTTCATCATGCACGGCGATTACCCGGTCGCCGTCGTCTCGCTGTTCCGTCCGCCAACGCCTGTCATCTCTGCCGGGATGCTGCGCGTGATGACCGCGAACCCGAATCTGATCTTCCGCCACACAACAATCGTCGAATACCTGACGCTCGAGCAAGAGAAGGCCAAGACGCATCTCAAGAACCAATTCAAAGATTTGAGCCGCGCGCAGACGGCAGTGGCGCGCAAGTCGCCGACGCCCGGTGACGACGACCCGGAAGCCCTCGCCGCCCAGCAAGACATCAGGCATCTGCGCGAGGAGATGGCAGGCGGGCGCGAGAGCCTGATCGAAGCGCGCGTGTACGTCGTGGTTTACGGCGAGCGGGCGCGGACTCGCGCAGAGTTGTACGACTCGATCAAAAGGCTAGACGACTATTGCCGCCACGTCGTCTCGGCGTTGGGTCGCATCCCCGGTGCGGACGCTGCCCGCGAAGCTCCGGCGGCCCTGCGCGCGCTCTACCCGCAGACGGTAGCGGGCGAGGCGAGTGCCGAGCGCAGCGGGCGTGAGTTCACCGAGACTACGCGCGCGCTCGCACGGCTCGCCCCGTTTGAAAGTGTGTGGCGCGGCTCACGTCGCCCCGTCACGCTCGTGACCACGCCTTCAAACCATCTCATCGGCTTCGACCTCTTCGACGCAAGCGAAGTGCCTTCGCCTCTGGGCCTGCTGCTCGCCGGCTCGCGCGGCGGCAAGAGCGTGCTGCTCTCCGAGATCATCACCAACGCGCTCGCCACCATTAAGAAGCTGCGCGTGCGCGTCGTGGACTACGGCAACTCGCAAGAGCCGCTCGTGGCCGCGCTCGGCGGTCGGCATTTGAAATTCGACCCGCAGGAGAGAGCGACCATCAACGTCTGGGACTACCCCGGACTGGAGCTGGGAGAGCCGCCGACGGAATTGCAAAAGTGGTACGTCGTGCAGGACGCACTGCAACTCGCCCGCGTGGACACTACTGACACCAGCAGCCCTTACGCCCGCTTCGCCGAGGACATCCTCACCCTGATGGTGCGCGAGGTCTATCACAACGAAGTGCCGCGCAACGCGCCGGGTAAGCCAAAGCACGAGCCGCGTCACGAGCACCTGCTGGAGATGCTCGCTACCTACAGGTTCGACGACGAAGAGGCGGACGCCGTGAGGACGCAGCTACGGATCGCGCTGGAGACGTTTCGCGGCGACCCGTTCATTGACGCGCCGACTTCGCCTCAGTTCGCCGCCGAGTCGCCGCTCGATGTTTACGAGATGAAGTCTCTGGAGAGTTTCTCCGACCGAGTGCGCCAGTCGCTGGCGTTCCGCATCGTCGCGCGCGTGATCCAGTCGGAGGGACACCGCGAGCCGGACGGCACGCGGACGAAGATGCTCCTAGCTTTTGACGAGATGTGGGAGTACACGCGCAACTACCCGAAGGTCGTCGCGGCGATTGATCGCTATGCGCGCACCGGCGGCAAAGAGGGCGTACTCACTCTTCTCGCCACGCAGGCGTTTAAGGACATCACGGGCACGCCGGAAGCGCCGAACCCCATCGGTCACTCCCTCATGTCGAACGTCGGCGTCAAGTTCATCGGCGTCCAGACGGGCGACTACGCGGACATGATCCGAAAGTTCAAATTCAGCGACGCGACAGTCGCAGCAATTGATTCTATCAAGAACATACCGGGGCGTTACTCCGAGTTCGTCGGTATCTGGGGCGCAGGCTCTCACCAGCAGGTGCAGAAGTTCCGCGTCGTGCTCAACTCATCCCTGAAACTCTGGACGTATACCTCGAACTCGGATGAGCGCAACGCCCGCAGGCGCGTGCAGTATCTCAGACCCCACTGGCATCCGGTGCAAGTCCACATGTGGCTTGCGGAGCATTATCCGCAAGGCTTGGTAGCCGCAGGGCTGACGCAGATTGACGAGGAATTGCTCGACGCCGAAGCGGTCGCGGCTTAGTTCATGCGTGCGGCCAGAGAGGCTAACGGAGAAAGGTTTATACGGATGAGATGCACAGGACTAAGGAAACAAGTCTTAACAGGGCTGTTGCTGGCGCTGCTCGTCTTTCCGGCTGCGACTGTCAAAGCGCAGTGGGCGGTTTATGACGCGGCGAACCACAGCGCGCAACTCACGCGCATGGCGCAGGACGCGGCGCGCTGGGTGCAGACGCTCAATCATTATCTCGAAGAAATCCGCAAGTACGAGACGATGATCGACAAGCAGGTGGAGCAGATCACGAGTCTCGGCAACATCCTTCACACTGTTGATGAGCAACTGGCGCGGAACAAGAGCCTGATCTACACCATCAGCAGTTTCGGTCAGACCATCCGCCAGATTTTCCAGTTGCAACAAGACGTTCGCGCGATGGTCACGTGTCGCATCCTCGCGGTGCAGCGCGTCTGGCAGCGGATGCAGCAGGGCATCTTCGACCCGCAGCAGAACATGCGCGACCTCGAAGACTACCTACGGAACTCAATCGGCAGGGCGGCGGAAAATCGCGTCGCGTATCTGGAGCTGCTGCTGGCTCAAGACGCCGAGTTCAGCGAGGCCGTCTATCAGCGCGAAATCGCATACGGCAGACTCGCCCGCGCCGAAGAGGCGCAGAAGGCTCTGGAGGAGGCGCTCACGCAGGAGACGCGGAAGCCGCCCGCCGAGCAGCAGGGCGTGGACAGTCTGTTGAGACAACTCGCCGACTGCAAGCTCTACATCGTCCAACTGACGCAGCAGATAGCCGACTACACCAAGATCATCAACGCGAAGATGGCGCAGTACGGCGTCAAGCTGGACGCGCACGCGCGCTTCGGCGCAGCCGTCCAGCGCGAGACCGAGGCGTGGACGGAGATGACACGCCTCAACGACGAGACCTTGCGAAGTCTCGGCGTGCTCTTCGATCCCAACAACCCCGTCGAAGAGGTTTACGCCTTCCCCGAAGAGGAGTACGAGCCGTTCATGTTCCGCTAAAAAACGCGCCCGGCGAATAACCTACAAGGTCGAATGGCACGAGGGGAAGTCCGAGACGAAGACGATGATGATGCAATCGAGAAGAACAGGTGTGCTCGCCAAAGTTCAGGCAATAGTTCGCGTATGTCTTACCGCGAAGTCCGTGCTGCGCTTTATGCTGATTCTGACTTTGGCCTTACCTCTACTACTGACTGTGTGCGCCGACACCACACTCGCTCAGTCTCCGACGCCGACCGCTAGCCCGACGCCACAAGGCACATCAGCCGGGCCGCCACAGCAAGTGCGTGATCTGACCGACATCGCGGTGCGCTTCGTGCCGGCGGTCAAGCGCGTGGTCGAGGGCGCGATGCTCCGGCGCTACACGTTCCTTGCGACCGTCTTCGCCCAGATCATCATGTTGGTCGCGCTCATCAAGCTGCAAGGCGAGAAGCCGGGCGGTACGCGCGACTTCTTCGCGCAGGTGGCGCGCTTCATCGTCATCCTGCCGCTTATCACATTGGGGCCGTGGCTTGTCAGCTACTTCTACTCGCTCGGCTACCATCTGGTAGTACCGCTTCGCGTTCCGCTCGAAGCCTCGGCCCGCGAGTTCAACGACTCCTACTACCGCTTTACGATGGGCATGTTCACCGCGACGGATCGCGGCGGCGTCTATCAGCCCATGCCGACTGGCACAGAAGCTATCGTGGGCGTCCTCTCCGACCGCGAGTCAACCGCGAAGACCGTGGATCAACTAATTGACCCGGCGAAGTGGGACATGACCAAGCTCTTCACGGGTCTCAACATCACGCGCGGCATCATCAGCTTCGCCATCTTCATCCTCGTCGTGCTGACCGGCTTTCTGATGATCGCCTTCCGGCTCGCCTTTCCTTGGATGATCGCGCTGAGTTTAGACAAGTCGCTAGCGCACGAGGTGAGCTACAGGTTCGCGCGCGGGGTCGTGGTCTATACGCTCGTCTTCCCCATCGTCCTCCACATCATGGCGATCATCGCCTACAAGATCGGGACGTTGGGGATGGCGATATATGACGGGACGCCGATGTACAACGTTGACCCGCAGACGGCGCAGCTCATCGCCCGCCCCGACGTTGATCCGACCTTCTGCTTCGGCGTCGCCGTCTTCATGATGGCCGTCTCCGCGCTCTGCCTGGTCGCGTCGCCCGTTCTGTCATGGAAGATCGCTTTCGGTCAGACCTTCGAGGGCGTCGCCACGGTCGCCTCCGGCTGGATGGCGGCGATTGTCGGTACAGGGATCAACTTCGTCAGCGCCAGAGTCGGCGCAGCCCTTAACAACATGGCGGAGCGGTTACAGGTCGAGACCTCGGCCACCGCCGGACTCATCACCGCACGCGCAGACTACAACGCGACGCTCAAAGGGAACGCCGCAGGACTTCACAACCAACTCGGTCAAATCGCTGCCAATCGTGCGGGCACTGTGATGACCTACGACGCTGCCGCGCAGAGGGAACAGACAAACCTCCTTGCGGCTTACCGTAACAGCGTCGCGGGCGTCGAGATCAGCAAGCAGGCACAGTTGGGCGTAATCGAGGCCGACCGCTCACAGTCGAATCGCGGCGTCAGCAATCAGACGGCGCGCGACCAGCAGCAGGCGCTCATCGCAGGGCAGATCGGGGATAACAATGTCGAGCAGAGTTGGTGGAACTTCGGGGCCGACGCGACAGGAGCCGCTGCCAGTGTCGCAACAGCTAAGAACGGCGGCGGCGCGGGCGTGGGAGGCCCGTCCGTCAGCGGTCTCGCCATGCGCCCCAGCACGATCATGACCGAGAGCAACAACGTGGACATTCAAAGGTCGGGCAGCATCGGCATCTCAAGCGAATATCTGGCGCGCACCGCCCGCAGCAACGACACATACGCGCAAGACCGCGAGGACGTGGAGACGACTCGCGCCTCACAGACCGAGGGCGCGCTCGCCACACAGTATGGAGCGCAGTCGGGTGCCATCGGCATCTGGAACGCGCAGGTCAACCGCGCCGCCGACACGCAAGCCGCGATGGCAGGCCGTGCCGCCACCGAAAGCACCTCGATGCTCGACGAAGCAGCCGGGATCAAACTCGGCGGGGCTGAGGACAGTATCGCAAAGGTGCGAGCCGCCGGACTGCAAGCCGCGGAGTGGCATCGCATGGCGCAGATCATCGGTCAGGTCTCGCACGACATCACCCGCCGTATCGAGGAGATGGGTCAGTACCACTTCTAACGTCGTCCGACATGGAAAGTTGGTCTTTAGGTACGCCGCAAGTTTCATGAGAGAGGTTTAGTGAGATGCAATCGAACTCGACGACAGAGCGTGTCGCTTGGTCTTTGCGGGAGATCGCGAATGCTACCGGCTTGAGCCTCGGCTTTTTAAGGAATGAAGTGCGGCGCGGCGGACTGCGCGTCAAGCGTTTCGGGCGCAGGGTGCTCGTGCTGGACGAGGACTTGAGAGTTTATCTGTCGGAAGGCAGCCACAAAGAGGATGAGAAGGCGGCGTGACCAGCGCCGCCTTCCTCCTGGAACTTTCAAAACGTGCCTAAAGGAGCAATAAAAAAAAGCGGCTCGCAAGCTACCGGCTTCGAGGAAGCTAGAGACCGGAGGCGGCTCGTGCGGGGGGTGAGACCAGTCGTGTAACCGAACGCGGCTTCCGGTTGAAAGAAAGGCGAACAAGAAAGTCACCGGAAGAGCGACGAGCAATCGCGCTCAAGCGTTCGGTGACACCCGGAGCGCGAGCTTATGACGGTTTATAAACGAGGCAGTGTTTACTGGTTCGAGTTCTTCTTTGAAGGGCGGCGCATACGTAAGCCGACGAAGACCGCTAACCAGCGCGTGGCGCGCGAAATCGAGGCCGCGTACCGCGTGCAGTTGGCGAAAGGCGAGGTCGGCATCGAGGAGCGGAAGCCAGTCCCGACCTTCAGCGCGGCGATGGAGGAATTTCTCGCGTGGTCGAAGCACGAACACGCCGCGCACCCGCAGACGCACAGGCGCTACGAAATATCGAGCAAACCCCTGCTCATATTCTTCCGCGACAAGCCGCTCGACCGCATCAAGCCCGACGACGTGGAGCGTTACAAGACGTGGCGGATCAGGCAGAAGAAGAACCCGCCCGGCAGGAAGTCCGAGAAGCCTCAACAGAAGAAGGCGTCGAAAAAGGCTGCCGGTCCGAAGCGCGAAGCGACCATCAAGCCCGCGACGGTCAACCGAGAGCTGGCCTGTCTCAAAGCTCTGTTCAACCGCTTCATCAAGGACGACATGGTCACCAAGAACCCTGTCTCGCGCGTGAAGTTCCTCGCCGAGAACAACGAACAGATGCGCGTGGTCACGCCCGACGAAGAGAGGCTATACCTGCTCGCGGCGTCACAACCGTTACACGACATAGCCGTGCTCATGCTGGAGACGGGGATGCGCCCCGAAGAAGTCTGTCGCATCCGGCGCGAGAATGTACACCTCGGGCGGGGCTACCTGTTCAACCCCTACGGCAAGACCAAAGCGGCCAAGCGTAAAGTTCAGCTCACCGACCGGGCCACCGCCGTGCTCGCCAGACGGCTTGAAGAAGAGAAGGGAGAGTACATCTTCCCCGGTCGTTGGAATAAAGACGTGCCCGTTGTCAAAGTCAACGGCGGTCATGCGGCGGCACTCCGGCGTTCCGGCGTGCGACGTTTCCGTCTATACGACCTGCGCCACACCTGGGCGACGCGGGCGGCAATGGCGGGCGTTGACCTCGTGACGCTCGCCGCGATGCTCGGCCACTCAAGAGTGCAAATGGTCATGCGCTACGCGCACCCGACCGAGGAGCATCAGTTCAACGCAATGAAGAAAGTACAGTCCTTCGTCGCGGGAGGGCTTAAGACGTAGATGATTACAGACTGTCACTCATATGTACAAAATATGCTGAAACTTAAAACTCGCGGCTAGCGACACTCATGTCACTGCCCGCCCCTGGCGGCAACAGTTGCGGCCTCTATCTCTTCATCTTGATCGTCGTCTGAATCACTACCCAGCCGTTTGTGTTTTATCCACCTCACCGTTGACGGAAGGTGAGAGCCTAGCTTTCGTATGAGTTCGAACACGTCGGGTCGGACCAACAGATCACAACCTTCGAGCATGAGGTTCTCCTCATCCACCGAGTCGCCGACCGGGCGCACGCCCCAACTGCGGAATACGACGGCAGGCGTACCAGACGTGTCGGTCAACGTGAGCGGATTCTGCCACGACGCGGGTGCCCGCAGCTTCATACGAGCTACGACACCGGGCTGTAGCGACAAGATAGGGGATCTGCCAATCAAATCATTCACAGGGTCTAGCCCAACCGCACAGCCGATGAACCCGTCCGGCTGCTCAGGAATGAGATCGTAGGGTGCCCACCACAAATCGGCATTCCCCATCGCGAACGGAATTTCTGTCGGATCGAAGATGCCGGGCACGCCGGGGAACTGGACGCCTGCCATCACTGTTATGAGTCCGTCGCAGGAGAACATACCTGTCTCGCCCATCCGTAGTTGGCGCTCGAAATAGCCGCAACGATACCAACCGGCATACTCATCCCCGTCAGCAACGGGCGTTACCGCTTCGACCCCTTCTCGCTGGTCAGACGGCAGCGGTAGCGGCGGGCGCGTACCTCGACTATGCCAGTTGGCCACGTGAAGGTGGACTCGGGGCAGCACCATTGAGCCAACATGCGAGCGTGAGCCGTCAGTCCATTCCTCGTCGTGTGAAAGCTGGTCGTCTATGCCGTTCAGCACTTCGTGAAATACGCCTTCAAAAAGCTCCTGCTCCCAGAACAGCATCGGCGTCGGCGGCAGTTCTCTGCGCACCCGGCTGTGGGCGGCTTTGTACCTAGACTTCGCCCGCTCCTTTATCAATTTATGACCTTCCCACAGATGATCGAACCTGCGAGCGACCTGTTGCGGAAAGTCCTCCCAAATTTGGGCAATGTGCTCAACGCGCTCGCCCCAATCAATTGAGAGAATCCATTCCTGCTTCTCTTCAGGCAACGGAGATGACATCGCAATTACGCGCCGGCGGGGCGGCGCGCCAAGTTCTTCTCCCGCCCGCTCAAGCAGCGTTTCAGCGAGCAACCGCAGACCGAAGATATCTGAGCCGGACAAGGCTTGGAGTTCGTCGCGCAGCGCGAGTGTCGCGGGGTACGGATCGGCCTCCGCCTCGACAAGCGCGTGCAGTACGAGCAGGGAAGAACTGATAGGGGTATCTACACTCAAAAACTCCCTTAGTGGCCGCACGAGCGAGTGAGGGTCTTGATTGGCAGCGGCCGCTATACCTGCGAGTGCGGTCGTTTTCCTGCGCAATTCCGGATGGCTCACTCTGGCGAGAAGCAGCAAAGTGAGTGCTTCGCTCAACGTCCACGCCGCGGTCTCTTCCGGCACATAAATTTCGTCGAAGACGCTGTCATCGTTTTCGTTATCCGGCAGCCGATGCCTGACGACCTCGTAAGCGGCGTCCCATGTTCGGAACGCGATTTCGGGATCGCGCTCCTGCGCCGCACATAACTCGACGAGGTGACGTGTGATACCTAGTATGTAGCCGCGATCATTGAGCAGGTGCGCCACTTCGTTTGCCAGTGTCCGGGCGGCGTCTGGCTCGGACAAGTCGAAGGCCCGTGACGCCCACGGCAAGTGTTCGCGATCACCGAGAAAATTCCACCCGCCGTTGCCCCTAGAACTTGCGTAGGCGAGCGCGTATGTCACCGATGCCGCACGCATATAGCCGTGACGCTCAAGACCGGCAGCGAGGTCGGCTAGCGGCGTCGCCCCAATGCCGAAGTAACTCTCGCGGGCGAAATGGCGTATCAGCCGGATCGCCTGCTCCTCATCTCCACGGTTAAGCAACTCTACTAGACGGTAGCCGAAGGCATTGACGAAGCGGTCGTCGCGATCCGCAGACCTCTCGCTGAATGATCGGCGACTCAGCCTGATGCTCGCCATCAAACGGAGTGGCGGAGCATCAACGGGAAAGACTGGCTCGTCTTTAAACTTAGAGAGCGGATCGGGTTTCTGAGAATAGTCCCGCTCTTTCTCCACGTCCGTACCAATGGAGCGATCAACGGCAGGCAGGTGTACGCCTCTCGCTGCGGCAAACGCTTCAACCTTGGCGTAAGCCGCCGGGTTGAAGTGCTCCGAGTCTCCGTGAACTTGTGCGGCGAGTAAGCGCAGGGCGTGTTCGCCGGTAGCCGCGTCCTGATCATAGAGTCTCGCTATGACCTTCAACCGGGCGTCGGCATCTTCTACTCGTTCGTTAAACGGCAGCGTCGCTTCAATAAAGAAGACGAGGTGAGGATCGCCTGAGGCGCGAACATCATCGATCAACTGCTCGGCAGCATTCTCGTGTCGCCAATCGATTATTCCACCATATTTAACTAGCGAGCGGGCGAGCAGCACGGCAGCGCCGACCGGATCGACCTCGCCCAGTGCCCCAACCCAGTAAGCAGGGGCGTGTTTCGTCTCCTTGCCGTCGGTGTGCTCCACCACCGCGTTGACGAGCGGTTGAAGGGCGGCGAGCGCAGAACAGGCGCGTGCCTTGTCGAGTTTAGCGAGGGCGGGCGCGCTCTCTATAAACTCGAAAATAGTCGTGTCTTTTCGGAAGCCGTATGCGGAGAGGTGAATCGACGCTGATCGCCACAACTCCCTTGCCTCTTCAACATATCCGCCCGTAGCGAGCGCGCGAACGACGAGCAATTCCAGACTGGCGTGTACGTCGTACAGCTCTCCGCCCCGCTCGACATAGTCGAGTTGACTCCTCATCGTGCGGACAACGTGCTCATTCAGTCGGGGATCGGTGATAAAGGCCATCAGCACCTCTATCAGCGCCTCGGGCGTTAATGGCCCGCTGGGCGAACGCTGGAGGTATGTTGTCGTCCCACGAGAGATTTTTTCGAGGTGACCGAGCGCCTCGCTCCAGGCTGCCTCATCACGAATTATGCGAAGGCCTCGTGAAATCGTCTCGTGAATGACGCCGTGGATACGATACAGGTCGCAGGCGCGCGGGGTGCCGACGAAGGGGCGGGTGTCGCTGGCGAGATCAGCGAACGCCATAAGAATGCTTGCTTGCGCCCCTAGTTGGTCGGTGCCGAACTGTGCTTCAGCTCGCGCCAGCGAGATGACGAAGCGCAGCCAAGCACGATACCAGCCGACCCCGATGATCCGACGAGAAACCAAATCAAGTTCCTGCGGACTCGTTACCGCCGCAATCTTGACGCCCGCGACCCACTGCCTCATTGCCTCAGTTTCAAGATGGTAGCGCTCACCGTTTAGAGCAATATCAACGTTGCTCAGAGCAGGCAACAGTCGTGCTACCTCGCTTTCGTCGGCCCCGAGCCCGAGGCACTCGGCAAGCAGTTCCATTGATTGGCTCTCGCGGGCGGCACGCGTTGCGGCTTCATGCGCAATTCCGTCCTGTCCCGCGCCGGCTAACGCGCGCGCGAGTTCTATCAAGACGACACTTCGCACCTCGTTTGCCATCCGCGCCTCGGCAACTATGCGCGAGAGGGTATTGACTCCGCAGAACTGCACTACCCGCCTGAGCAGAGGACGAAGATATTTGGTAGGCGGGGAATCGAGCTGTTCCAAGTATCTCGCCAGACGCCCGAATACCTCCTCGCCGTGTTCAAGACGGAGTATGCCGTGAGCCTTTGCGACAGCGAGCGTTTCCCAATCACCGTCGGAGGATGACGCGGCTCCGCCATGACGCCCTTCGGTTTCTTGATCTAAATCGAGGTATGTTTGCCACGGTGGGACTTCGCCGGCGTCATCACACAGCGAGCAGAAGATAAGTCCGAGCGACGTTGAGAATGTCGGTCGGCCATCAAGTAACAACCGATCATTAAGTGCTTTGGCCCCGAAAATCGCCGCGTAAGCGCGACCGAATGACTCAACGTCCAGCAGCTTCTGCTCGAAGCATGTGACGCATGAACGGAGGAGTTCAGCGCAACGCGCGAGCGCCGCCCAGTCCGTCTCATCCGCGGCGACATACGTCGCGAGCTTCAGGTTCTCCTCTACCGCCCGCCTTGAATGCCCTGCGTAAACGCTGGAAGATACGAACTGGGCATCTATTATCTCCAATGCCTCTCTGTTGCGCCCGGCTCGCCTTAAACAAGGAATCAGGAATCGGTACGCCTTGGCGTCCTCGTAGAAGCCACGCCCCTTTAGCCACTCAATTACGGGAGCAATAACGTCTGCGACCGAGCCGCCGCCCTCTTTGAGGCGCTCGACTATGAAGCGTCGAAAACTCTCATGGTAAATGCGAACGCCGCCCTGCGCGGAGAGCCGTGTTAGGACCGGAGACAAGTATGAAAGTGCCGCAGGAATGTGGCGAGCTAGCGCGGGGAAAATGGCTTTTAGGTCTTCCTCGGTCACCCCGAAGTCAATCAACCCGAGCAGGTCGGCGACGACATCGGTCGTATTACCCTTTTCTAAACCGTTGAGCAGGTATCTGTAGTAACGCGATATTTGCCCGTCAATGAGCGGAGCATCACGCAAGGAGGAAACGGGATCGAACGCCGCGCTAGCGTTGATCCCGGCGAGAGTCTGGCGACAAAGGAAGGTCGCGTATAGTGGGTTGCCTTCGGAGCGCTCCAGCAACTGCTCAAGGAAGCCATCTACGGTGTCGCCAAGCCCCACGCTATTGAGAGCCGACGGAACGCCCAAGTTATTAGACAAGGCCGTAACCTCGGCAAGCTCCCATCCGGGCACCACGATTGTGTCCGCGCCGGTGTGCAGCGGATCGAGGTGTGCGCCGGGCTGCGAGCCGACGACCAAGCGAATGCCGTTCGGCAGGTCGAGAGCCGCCAGTTCTTCGACGATGTCCACGTCCTCGGGGGACAGATTACTTTGTTCTGCGAATACCCGCGAGATGTGATCCACGCCGTCAACGATCAGTGTTGCCTCGTCAATAATCCCTTGGTCTATGCCCTTTCTTAACAGCTCTTCAAGTTCCCGCGGCCCGGCTGAGTAAATCGGGCGATGTATCTCACGCAACGCGGGTCTAGCCCGGATGAGGTCATAGATCAGGTTGGCGAACAGCACGTTGGTGGTGATGCGCCGCTGCACCTGCTGGTCTCCCGGCTCCAGATAGCAATAATGGCGTGCGACCACACGCCCTTCATTTTCCAGCGCGTCGGCGAGGTCGGTGAGCGCCCATGACTTACCCGAGCCTGGCGCGCCGATGAGTATGATTCGCTGGCGATCTAGACTATCGCGTAGGGCATGATGGAGCGTGGGGCGCTTTACCTCTACCGTTTTCACGACGGGGAATTCTTGAGCCACGCGACCGAAGTCCTTGCGGAGTTGGATTTCGGCTTCGACCTCAGATGGCGTGAGCGTTTGCATCCGGGCCCTCGCGCGCGCGGCCAACTGCATCAACTGCGTGGCGACATCGACCGGATTCCTCATGTGGTTCGGATACCGGCCCACACCAATAGTGTCTGTAAGCAGATCGAGTAGAAGCCGTTCGAGTTCGTCCGGAGCCGCGGGGTTGGTAGAGGCGGGAGGACATTCTAGCTCTATGATGAATCGTGCCGCGAAGTCGTGGAATTCTTGACGCGTAATGTCCGTCGCGTCCCTCAACCGCCGCCACGTAGGGACTACGGAGTCGGGCCAAATCAAGTCCGCGCGCAATCGGAAGGTTTTGGTGGGATAGCCGTCGAAAGTAGATACGGCGGCGACGGGTTCGAGTAAGTTTCGGAACTCCGCGTCCGTAGGCTCCTTCCAAGTCGCGCACAAGCGGTACTCGTCCGCCGCATGCTCGCCCGCGTCGCGGTAGCACCTGACTAGGCTATCTATCTCTAAGTTCCGACGGGTAGTGGTCAGGTCTTGCAACTCGAAGGTCAGCTCCGCGTTCTGACTCGACTTGATTTGCTTTCGAGTAAGTCGCGCGCCGCTGCGGACGGATATGTCGTCGAAACGGTCATCGGGCCCGGTCTCTTTATGATCTACGGTTACCGCGTCATACCTATGCGCCAGTGCGGACGTGAGGTGGTAAGCCGTCACTAAATCTTGGTAGTTGTAACCACGGTGGGCCGGCCCGAGACTGCTCAATCTAAACTTCTCCCCTCAACTACGTGCCGCGGTTCTCGCAGACAAAAGAGAATTATAGCCGATGATGAGATGAGATTCATTCCGGGGGCGGAACGTACACTCGGGGATTTATCAATCGTTATACGATCATGCAGGAATGCCGACCGGGGAATCCAAGGTGGAAGTTATAGAAATCCCAGCCGTGCAGTCACTGCCAGCGACTAACGGAGAATTGATCTAGGTGAAAAGAGTACCCACAAAAGTCCCCACAGTGACCTTTCACGGTCGCCGCGGAGATTTTTGTGTGTCTGTAATTGTTGGAATCAGGAGGGATATTGAAGGCGGCGGTCGGAATCGAACCGACGAATAAAGGTTTTGCAGACCTCTGCCTTACCACTTGGCTACGCCGCCGAAAAGCAGGGTGAAGGATAAGGCGGAAGGATGAAGTCAGGAGTTTTTCATCCTTCATCCTTCCGCCTTCATCCTTGAACTTTGGAGCGGGAGACGAGATTTGAACTCGCGACTTCGACCTTGGCAAGGTCGCACTCTACCACTGAGTTACTCCCGCTCGGCGAGAAACAATTTTAGTGATTGCCCGCCCGTTGTCAAGCGGCCAGCCCTTGCGCCCGACAGTCCGCGCGCCAGGCCCGGGCCCGCGCGGTTTGACAATGCCGCCCCGCCTGCTTAATTTGCTGGCCGCAACTCGCGCCGGTGCGCGCCATTCTTCCCTGGAGGAGTCACGCCCATGCTCGCAAAACGCTCCCTGCTGTCGCTCGTCGCTTGCTGTCTGCTCTGCGCCGTGGCGGCGCGCGCGCAGTCTTACCGCAAGCCGCCGCAGGCCGTACTCGACGTGCTCAACGCGCCGGTCACGCCGTCCGCCTCGCTCAGCCCCGCGCGCGACGCGATGCTGCTCGCGACCGGCGTGCGCTACCCGCCGATCAGCGACCTCGCGCAGCCAATGCTCCGCCTCGCGGGCATGCGCATTAACCCGAANACGAACGGGCCGCATCGTGGGGCTTACTTCGTCGCGCTCTCGATCAAGCGCGTTGCTGACGGCGCGGAGACGAAGGTGAACTTGCCCGCGGGCGCGCAGATTGACATGCCGCGCTGGAGTCCNGACGGCAAGCAGTTTGCGTTCAGGAATACGACGCCGGGCGGCATAGAGTTGTGGGTGGGCGACGGCGCGACGGGCCAGATCAGACAACTGAAGGGCGTGCGCGTCAACGCCGTCTACGGCCCGCCCTATCAATGGCTGCCGGACAACCGCACGCTCGTCGTGCAACTCGTGCTCGCGCGCCGCGCGCCGCTCGCGCCCGCGCCCAGCGTACCGCGCGAGCCGACGATTCAGGAGAGCACGGGCCGCGCGGGCGCGATCCGCACTTACGAAGACCTGCTGAAGAACCCTTACGACGAGGAGCAGTTCGAGTACTACGCCACGGCGCAGCTCGCGCTCNTGGACGCCGCGAGCGGCAAGGTGACGAACGTGGGGCAGCCCGGCATCTTCGAGACGATTGACCCCGCGCCGAACGGTCAACTCCTGTTGACCGCGCGGCTGCACAAGCCTTTCTCTTACCTCGTGCCGGCCGATGATTTTCCCAAAGAGGTTGAGGTGTGGGACATGAGGGGGCAGGCGGTCTATAAGCTGGCGAGTTTGCCGATGGCGGACAACCTGCCGGTGGACGGCGTGCCCGAAGGGCCGCGCGAGTACGAGTGGCGGCCGACCGCGCCCGCGACGCTCGTCTGGGTCGAGGCGCTGGACAAGGGCGACCCGAAACAGAAGGTGGCNCACCGCGACAAGATNATGACGCTCGCCGCGCCNTTCAAGACGCAGCCNGCTGAGCTTTATCAAACTGAGCAGCGGTTCGCCAACATACAGTGGNGCGAGCGCGAAGACCTGGCGCTCGTCACGGACTACGACCGCAACACGCGCAAGGTGCACACGGTCGCGCTGCACGCAGACCAGCCGCAGGCGGAGCCGCGCACCATCTGGCAGCGCAACGTGCAGGATCGCTACAACGATCCCGGCTCGCCCGTCACGCGCGTGCTGCCCAACGGCCACCGCGCGATCCTGCAAAACGGCGACGGCATCTACCTCAGCGGTGCAGGCGCTTCGCCCGCGGGCGACCGCCCGTTCCTCGACGCGATGAATCTGAAATCGCTCCAGACCGTGCGCCTGTTCCGCAGCGACAACCAGAGCTACGAGACNTTCTTCGCGCTCCTGAAAGACGACGGCACNCAGTTCATCACGCGCCGCGAATCGCCGACCGAGCCGCCCAACTTCTTCATTCGCACGACGACCGCCCAAGTGCAAGACNTGCTGCCCACGGCGGCGCAGCCGGTCGCGGGCGCGTTGAAGGAGGCGTTATATTCTTCGACCAGCAAGCCGCTCACGAATTTCCCCGACCCGACGCCGCAG
>JGI25406J46586_10000630_pt1 | contig 16467 bp, 32 predicted proteins | sample TabmetS4T2R2_FD_46586 | JGI IMG/M metagenome (IMG submission 46586) | reverse complement strand
CGGGCAAGCTGATCGGCTCCCGCTTCCGGCTACGTCCACAGTCGGCGTGGTGGTCGGTACCGTCTGAGCCCCGCCGGAGTAGCTCAGCTGGTCAAGCAGCCAGGTTCGAGCGCAGGCGCGAGACGCGCAAGCAGCGTCGCCGGCGCTGCGCGGAGCGCCATCGGCCGCGCGCCGGGCGAGACAGCCGGGCCTACCTGATCGTCCGGCGCCGGCCCGGGCAGCAGCCGGGGCCCGTTTCCTCAGCATCTTCACGATTTGGCCCATCTGGGGCTCTCCCTCACCCGACTACGTCGGGGAGGGAGAGCAGAGAGCAGACGCGCGGGCACGCGACGCTGAGGGCGCCCGGCGGCCCGCCAGCCGAGCCGAGCCCTGACGAGCTGCTGGGGCCGCCGTGGTGGGCATCCGCGGCCGGCGGCCGTGCGTGGCCACCGCCGCCGGTGATGGGGGGAGTGAGTGACGCGCTTCACAGCGCTTGCCCTCCCAGCGATCGCGCCGCGCTCGACGGCTTGCGGTGCCTGGGCATCGAGCAGGGCATCGGCGCCGTGGTGGACGCTGGGCGCGCCGGCGCGCCGATCGCCGCGGTGCTCCTGGCGCTGTGGGCCCTGGCGTGCCCTGGCAGGGAACCGAGGTTGAGCGTGGCGATGGCGGCTCAGCTGCAGCGGTCGTCGGCGCAGCTGGATCGACTGCATGGGCCGGGAGCCGCCGCCGCCGGCTTGGGCGAGCTCTTCGCCGGCGTCCGCAACGGCGTGGACATGCTCGGCGGCGACGAGCTGCGCAGCGCGGCGTGGGCCGTCCTGGCGTTGAAGGGCCACGCGCGTGCCGCCCGGCGCCGCCACCGTGGGGCCCCGCCGCCGCGCCGGTGGCGGCCGCGGGGCGCGCCGTGAGCTACGCGGCGACCTGCTCGGGCCAGCCGCGGCGTCGCATCGCTTCGACGAGCTCGAGGGGCATCAGGTGGCTCAGATAGCGATCGGTGGTGCGCAGGTCGTTGTGCCCGAGCTGCAGCTGGATCATCTTCACGTCGAGCCCCTCGCGCAGCAGCTCGACGGCGAAGGTGTGGCGCAGCCCGTGCGGGTGCACGCGCTTGTCGATCCCCGCGCGGTGCGCGCGGCGCTTGAGCATGATCCGCGCCTGCGGCGACTGGTAGGGCCGGCCGGGCGCCGGCTTGCTCACCGTGCAGAACACGGGCGCCCCACGCGGCACCCCGAGCCGGGCGCGTGCTTCCAGCCACCGCTCGAGCACGGCTTGGCCGGTGGGGTCGAGCCCGACGACCCGGCGGCGGTTGCCCTTACCGTGGCGCACGGTCAGCGTGCCGGCCTGCAGGTCGACGTCGCGCAGCTCGAGGGCGAGCGCTTCGGCGATCCTCAGCCCGGCGCGCCACATGACCACGATCAGCGCGCGATCGCGCAGCCCGGACGGGCCGCGCCGCGGGCACGCCGCGATCAGCCGGCCGACCTCCTCGCTCGAGAGCACTTCGGCGGGGAAGCGCCGCCCATAGTTCGGCGGGCGCTGCCCGCGCCTGAGCGCAGGATCCATCATGGGCGTATACGGCCGCCCAAGCCGGTCGACGAGCTGCTGCTTAGCCACGGAGGCACCCCCGAGTTGTTACCGCGCCCAGCGGACGTGCCACCGACCACAGGGCGACCCTCAGGGCGCGACCGTAGCAGTCGCTCAGTAATCAGGTCTAAGCGACTGGACAAGAGGATTCGGGCCATCGAAGGTGGTGCCCCCGCACCGGTGGCACGGCCGGGGGCTCGGCTTCGGCCGGGTGCCCGGCCTCCACGGATTGACCGTACCCCCGACCCCGGCGCAACGCGCCGCCAACCCCGAGGAGATGGCACATGCACAACCTCGAGCAGCTCGTCGGTGCCGACGTGCTGCGCCGCAGCCACATGATCGCCGAGCTGGTCGACAACGCCCAGGACGCACTCGAGGCCGGCAACCTCGAGCGCGCCGGCGAGCTGCTGCACGACGCCGCGTTCCACGCCGCCGCGATGGCGCCCAAGCTCCGCGAGGCCGGCCGGCGGGTGAAGCTGGCCGCCTACGGCGCCGACAGCGAACGCCGCCGCGCGCAGGTCACGCGCGACGAGCTCGAAGAGCGCCGGGGCCCGCGGCAATGACGTCGCCCATGAACGCCGCGTCGCTCACAACCCCCGACGCGCGCCGCGCAGAGTGCAACCGCCAGGCGATCGACTACCTGCGGCGCGCCAGCGAGGCCGGCGAGCGCGGCCAGCCCGCCGCGGCGCGCGAGTGGATGCAGGCGGCCGACGCGGCGATGCGCGCAGCTCGAGCCGCCACCGGCTACGACGTCACCGCGATCCGCCGCGTCGTCGACACCGCCCTGGGCGAGCGGGGCCTATGACCGGCTGCGCGCACGTCTGGGGGCACGCCGAGGACGACGGGCCCACGCCGCTGCATTGCCTGCGCTGCGGCGTGCCCTGGCCCGGCGAGCAGCTGCCCGATGGGCCCACCGCGCGACGTCGGCGGGCGGCCTCGCCCGAGCTGGTAGAACCGAAACAGGGCGGGTAGCTCATGCGTCCACGGGCCCTTGGCCAGCGCGCCTCGAGCACCGATGCTCGGGCATCACGTATAGGTGGCCCGGCGGCGCGCCAACGCCCCGGGCCCGGCAACAGGAGGGAAGTCCTGATGCATCGCGAGCGTAGCCCCGAGCGGGCCGCCGTCCCCTGCAGCCTCGAGCGCGCCGGCGCGCGTGTCGGGCATCTCGACGCCTCCGGAGCTACGCCGAGATGGCGGGCCCTGGCGCTGCAGATCGCCGTGCTCTTCGTAGGCACCGCCACACTGCGCCATCCCGGCTCCGCTCCGTCACCGCCGAGATGCCCGACACGCCGATAGGCGGGCCGGCGATCGACCGGGCGCTCGACGCCGGCGTGCTGATCAGGTGCCCGGCGTGCGGCGCGCTCGTGCTGCCCACCGACAATGGCATGTGGCTCGACCACCCCCCGAACCCCGCCGGCGAATGGGTGCTGCTGCGCCTGTCGACGCTGCTCATGGCCGGCCTGACGAGCGCCGCCGACGAGGCCGCGTCGCGCTTTACCGAGCACGAGCACGGGCCGAATGACCTCGTGGCCGCCTGGCCGGGCCGATAGCGCTGCTCTTCGCGGAAAGCATCGCCGTATAGCGCCCGTGGGCGCCCGGGCGGGGAAAGCAGCGCTATCCGCGGGGCTCGAAGCGCCGCACAAGGGCGCGCAGATCGGGCGCCCTGAGCGCGCGCAGCTCGTCGATCGCGGCCATGGCGACGGCACGCGCGAGCTCCAAGTCTGCGACGAGCACGGCGTCGGTCACGTCGGCGTCGTCGGCCGGTGGCAGCCCCTCGAGCCCGGGGCCGTGCCAGCTGGCGCTGACCTCGAAGCGCATCTCGCTCGAGAGGGCCCCGCGGAAGCCGCTCAGCGGAGTGACCACCACGCGGCCGGCCTGGGCGCCGGCGGGCTCGTCGAAGATCGGCCGCTCGCGCTCGATCGAGCGCCCGTAGGAGCGCAGGTCGGTCGCGCTGGGGCGACTGCCGTTCGGCACGCTCATGCGATCGACAGCCGCCCGCGGCGCTCGGCTTGCTCGTGCAGCGCAAGCTCTGCGATCACGTGATTGTGCCCAAGGAACACGGGCGCGGCCGCGCCAGGTGGCTCCCAATACCAGCCGACCGCGCGACACCGTGGCGTCGCGGCGGCGACGTAGAAGGGGACCTGCTGGGGCGACAGCGGCGCCGCAATCCGTTGCAGCCGGTGAGCGTGCGGTCTGGACGCCAAGGGTCTACCTCAGCGCGAGACAGTAGACCCGGAAGCGGTGAATGTGCGCCGGTTGACGATCGTGCGCCGGCGCAGGTGATCGGGGAGCGGTGGGCAGAGCGTGAGCGCGCCCGTCGCGCGCTCGAAGTACAGGAACGAGTATGGCCCAAGGTTGCGCGCCTGGGCGATGTGCTGGTGCACGTCGCTGACCGGCCGGCCCATCATGCGCGCCACCGCGTCCATGTCGTCGGGGGCCAGCGGCGGCGTGGTGAACAGGAAGACGTGCTCGGGCTCTGAGCGGGCGCTGACGGGCATCTCGACGGGCCGTTGGCTGGCGCCGAGTAGCCCCTTTCCGTGCGCGCGGCCCTGGCGGATGTAGCGGTTGACCGCCGGCGGCGTGGCGTGAGCGCGGTACTCGCATAGGTCGGCGAGCTCGTGCACCGCGACGAGCAGCGGGCGCGGCTGGCGAAACGCCGCGGCGAAGAACGCTTGAGCGTCGCCGCGCACGTCCTCGCCGGGCACGAAATGGATGATCGGCGCGCGCCAGTCGATCGCGTCGACCTCGCGCACGAGCTCGGCGCCGGCGACCGAGAATTCGTCCTTGGAGTCGTAGACGACGCGCTGCACGCGGAACGCCGACAGCTGCGCGTTGAGCAGCTCGCTCTTGCCCGAGCCGGTGGGGCCCAGGCAGAGCGTGCGCTGGTTGTAGGCGATCACGGCTCGCGGACCTCCGCGGGCCCCTGCGGCGGCGCGATGATCGTCCGCGCCGGCGCCGTGGCGCCGTTGGCGGCGGCGACGCGCTGGGCGTGCTCGAGCAGCTCGTCGACGTGCGCCTGGCGCTGGCGCTCGAGGCGCCGCGCGTCGGCCACCGCGGCGCCGATCTTCGCCACGAGCGCCAGCTGGACGCCGAGCAGCAGCGCGAACGTCCATAGGTGCGTGTCGACGCGCGCGAGCGGGTGCGGCCGCGGCGGGCTCATGCCGGCAGCTCCGCGATCGGCGAGGCCTCGAGCGTGACGGCGGGCGCGTCGTCGGAGCGCAGCTCGAGCATCCAGCGCGCGCCGGCGTGCAGGATGATGTCGAGCTCGGCGGCGTCCTGGGGAATGAACCCGAGTTTGCGCAGGGCGGGCAGCAGCGATCGCGCCGTGTGCAGCAGCATCCGCTGGCCGGCGTCCTCGCCCTTGGCGTCGGCGAGGCGCTGCAGCTGCGCCTCGAGTTTCTCCACGCTGGTGGCCATCACGCGCCTCCGGTCGTCCAGCCGCCCGGGACGACGCCGGCGGCCGCCGCGGCGGCGGGGTCCTGGTCGGGGCCCGTGCCGGGCGGCGCGTGCACGCCCGTGACGGGCTCGGGCTGCTGCTCGGCCATCCGGGCGGCGAGCTCAGCCTTGCGCGCGATGTAGGAGCGCGTGGCGTGCCCGCCGAGCGCGATCACCACGGCGGCTTCGTCGCCGGCGCCGGCGGCCGCGCGCGTCGCGGGGTAGCGGTTGAGGATCCGCGTCAGCGGCGGCGCGATCGCGTCCAGCTCGTGCTCGAGCCATACCCAGTCATCGTCCGTGACGCCGACGAGCGTGTGCACCGCGGCGCCCTCCGCGCGCAGGATCGACCGCACGGTGTCCTCTTCCCAGAGTTGATCGAGCACCGCGACCTGCGGCGCCAGCTCGGGGGCCGGCTGCGCGGCCGCCTGCTCGTGGTCGAACGCCGGGCCGGGATCCCCGACGAACACCGATCCGCCGGCGCTACTCGAGGAGGCCGACGCGGAGCCCCTCGAGGAAGCCGCCGCGTCGCCGTTGTGCTGCGGGCTGGGGCTCGGGCTCGGGGTCGGCGGCTGCTGAGGGGTCGACATGCGGAGGCGCCTCCGGGGGGTCGTCGTAACGGTGCACGCGCGGGCCCGCCGGCGGTGGTGTCGCGGCCGCCGGCGGCCCGCCGTCGGGGATGCCCAGGAGCGCGCGCGCCTGCGTGACGCGGCCCTTGGCGAGGCCGTCGAGCTGGCGCTGCGCCTTGTCGGGGTCGGTGCTGAGCCCGGGCATCGTGCCTGGGCACCGTGACGGCCGCCGAGCGCGCCCGGAAGGGCCCAGGGGGGCCCGGGGCGGCCCGGGCCGGCCCGGGGGGGCCCAGGGCCTTCCGGACACGGCGCCGGGCGTGCAGCGTGCGCGGCTCACCTAGCGACCGGAGGACCCGATGCGCTTTGCGGGCGTCACCCTGAGCCAGTTCGTCAAGATCGGCGTCATCGCCGTCCTCTTCATCGTCCTCTTCAAGGCGGTGGCGGTGAAGAGCAACATCCCCGGCCTGCAGGCCGTGGCGGGGGCCATCTGATGGTGGCCGCGACCGACCTCCGGGCGGCCGATCGCGACATCTCCGAGCTCGGCGGCGAGCTCGTCGCCGCCTACATGGAGCGCGTGCACGAGGGCCCCGCGGTCAACCCGATCCTGTCGGAGTCCGGGCAGCTGCGCGAGCTCTACCGACTGCTCGGCCACGACGTCGATACCGACGAGGGCTACAGGCGCCTGGTGGAGGCCGGGATCCCGCCGCTGGCCGGCGGCGCCACCGGCCAGCAGGCCAGCGCCTACATGGCCAACCTGCCCTCCGAGGGCACCTACGTCATGAACCCCGAGCAGTTCGCTGTCGAAACCGAGCGCAACGACATGCCCTTGGAGACAAAGGCGATCGCGGCGCTCGGCGGCTCACCGATCGACCTGCGGATCCCCAACATCGGGATCCTCTCGAGCATCCGGCTCCTCGTGAAGGGCACGCTCACGGTCGCCGGCGGCGGCACGTGCACGAGCACCTACCAGTGGCCGTGGAACCTCATCGACCGCGCCACGGTCAACCTGCAGGGCCAGACCTCGCTTTTCAGCTGCCAGGGCCTCGACCTGCGCCAGCGCCGCCAGCGCCTCTACCGCAACCCGCAGGAAGACGTCTCCACGGCGCCGGCCACCACCGCCGCGACGGGCAACCCCAACCCGGGCGTCATCGCCAATGGCACCTACAGCGTGGTGCTCGTCTACGACATCCCGATCGTGCACGACCCCTACACGCTCGTGGGGGCCGTCTACGCCCAGAGCGATGCGGTCTATCTCAACTGGCGAATCCAGCTCGCGTCGACCGCGCAGCTCTTCACGCTCGCCGGCGGCTCGACGGCCACCTTCACCGGCACGATTGACACCACGATCACCTTCTACGACATCCCCTTCCAGGACACCCAGCAGGGCCGGCGCGTGCTGCTCCCCGACCTGCGGTGGCTGCACTCCATGATCAGCTCCGACAAACCGTTCGCCAACACCGGCGACGTCGACACCGAGCTGATCAGGACCGCCGGGCAGCTGCTCTCCGTGGCCATGTACCTCGACAACGGCGGCGCCGCGCAGATCGACGCCGCGGTGCTGTCGCGCCTGCAGTTCATGTACGGCGGCAACCGGATCCCGCGCAGCTTCGCGCCGATCGAGATGCTGCTGGAGAAGAACGTGCAGGACTACAACGGCCGCGTGCGACCCGGGTGGGTGATCCTCGATTTCGAGGTGGACAACCCGCGGCGCGAGCTCGTCTACCCCAAGGGAGTGACCGAGCTCAAGCTGCGCGCGACCGTGCCCACCGGGACCACGATCAACGCGAACGCCAAGACGCACGTGGTCAGCGAAACGCTCTTCGCCGGCGTCTAGGGAGGGCAACGCGATGCCGACAGGCATGGTCCCCATGAGCGGCGCGCTCGCGCCCCCGGACAACCGGGGCGCGGGGATGGTGGAGTGGTCGACGATCTCGGGCGCCCGCCCGGAGGATCCCAACGTCGGCGGCCCCTACGTCGCCGGGCTGCACTCGCTCGACGTCGACCGCGGCCGCTCGCAGATCGTCACCCTCCCGGGCGGCTCGCACGACCCGGCGACCGCCGCCGGCGTCGGCGCGCCCGGCCTTGAGATGTGGGACGACTGGCGCGACCTCTTCAACTTCAAGGGGTCCCCGATGCCGTGGCTGCTGATCCTCAGCCTCGTGATGCTCGGCTTCATGGACGTGGCGTTCCGGGCAAGGGTCGGGCCTGCCACCGCGAGCGCGAGCGTCGGATAGGGGGCCGGCGTGGAGGAGCTCGCCCGCCTGCTCTTGCTCCTGGTCGTCGCCGCGGTTCTGATCAACCTGCTGGCCGGCGGCCCGCAGCGCGTGCGCCAGTGGGCGGCCGCCAAGTTCCTGGGGCGGGCGTGATGGCCACCGGGATCGTCCTGCTGCTGCTCGGACTCTGGATCGTGCTGCGCACGGTGGTGCCGGGCCAGGACCGCAACCTCGTGCAGCTCATCTTGGGGGGCAAGTAGATGGCCGTCCGCGACGAGCCCGTCAAGGTCGGGTGGGTCGACGCGATCGACGCCGACGACATCGACTCGGCCGCGAGCCTGTACCTGCGCGCCAAGCGCGACGCGAACGACCGCAGCTTGGGCATCGGCCAGCGCCAGGAAGCCCGCCGCGTGATGGGCGACGTCGTGCGGCGCTTCCCCGGCGTCGCCGAGCACGCCGCCGAGGCCGCCGATCACGAGCTCGGCATCGACGGCAATCCCGACCTCAAGCGCACGCGCGACGCGCACCGCTCAGAACGTGGCGTCAGCGCCCGTGACGCCGCGCACGCGCGACGTCGCCGTGGCAGCCCCTCGAGCACGGGGCGGCCCGCCGGCGGCCCGCAGGGCGCCCGCAAGGCGCCTCCCAAGCCGCGCCCGCGCACCACCCGGCGCCCGTGGAGCGGCCGCTACGCCGAGCAGACCGGGATCCCGGGCGCGGGGCGCTCGGCTACCGCGTTCGCGCTGCAGCTCTTCGGCGTGATGGTCGGGCTGAGCCTGACGTTCCTGCTGCTGCGCAACGCCGAGCTCGGCTCGGGTGGCTGGCGCTTCCTCGAGCAGGGCCTGGGGTCCGTCACCACCGGCCTGCAGCGCTTCGTCGCGCCCGTCGATCCCCTCGCAAAGAAGTAGGAGAGCCCACCGCCATGCGCATGACTCGAGAGCTGATCAGCGCCTTTGTCCTGATGATCGTCTTCTACCTCGTGCTCACGCACGCCACCGGCGCGGGCCGTGTGATCAGCGCGACCGGAAGCAATCTCGTCAGCCTCGCGAAGGTCTTTCAGGGCCGCTAGGTCATGGCGCAGCTCGGCCGCCATCTCCCGCCACAGGGCATCTTCAAGGCGCTCACCGGCGGGCTGCTCGCCTCGCTCATGGAGGACCCCGGGCTGCGGATGGTCGGGCCCACCGGCCGGCGCACCTACGGCGGCGGTGAGCTCAACGTGCAGACGTTCCTACGGAGGCCGGCGGCGGGCCCGAACAGCGACTTGCAGCGCGCGCCCGTGTCGGTCAACGCGCGCCGCGCGCTCGGCCGCACGCGCGGGTGGCAGGAGTAGTGCTCGAGCGCCTGACACCCCGGCAGAAGAAGATCGCGCTGGCGCTCGCCGGCGGCGGGCTGCTCGCGCTGATCGCGCTCATGAGCCGCCGCGGCTCGAGCACCGCCGCGGCGGCCCCCGACGCCGGGCAGCTGGGCGCCACCGGCACGCTGCCCGCCGGCACCACGTTCGCTGATAACGGCGAGCAGGCCGCCGCGCTGGGAACGGACATCACCGGGGCCCTGGGCGACGTGTCGACGGCGCTGCAGGACGTCAGTGCCGGCCAGCAATACCTCTGGGACAACCTGCCCTCGCTCGTGCAGCCGGTGGGCGCCGCGCCGACCGCCGCGGACATCGCCGCGCAGCTCGGGCCCGGCATCGCGGCGGCGATCGCCGGGCTCGGCACGAGCGCCACGCCGTCCGGCGCGCAGACCGCCACGCGCACCACCCAACAGGCGCAGCTCAAGGCCGGCGTATTCCTGCAGGACACGGGCTCGCGCGCCGGGCTGCGCTACATCGTGCAGGGCGGGCAGCGCCGCTATGAGAGCAAGGCCGGCAAGGGTGATTGGGGCAAGGGCGGCAGCGCCACCGCGACCGGCCCGAGCACGCGCGCCGCCACGCCGGCGCCGGCCGCGCCCGCGACGCCCGCGCCGGCCGCCGCCACGCCGGCGGCGACACCCTCGCGCCCAAGCCTGCCCGCCGGCGTCTTCCTGCAAGACGCGGGCGAGCGCAGGGGCCTCCGATACATCGTCCAGGGCGGCTATCGCCGGTATGAGAGCCGCGCCGGCGCCGGCGACTGGGGCAAGGGAGGCGTGATCAAACGATGACAGGAGGGACCCTCGAATGAGCAGCACCACGACGTGGCCCAAGCGCGGCGCCAAGAGCGCAAAGCAGCCGTGGGAGGACCCCGACAGCGACATCACGCCGCGCGCCGGCCTGCCCGTGCTCGCGTCGGGCAGCGCCGACCCGGCGGCACCGGTGATCTTCGCTGCGCTCGCGCGCCTGGGCTACGACACGCCGATCACGCGCGGCGAGAACCCCGTGGGCGTCATCGGGCCCGAGGAGCTCGCGGCCGTCCGTTCCTTCCGTGCCGACTTCGGCGTGCGCGAGGACCCCGACGCGATCGTAGGCGACGCCGAGAGCGTCGTCGGGCCATGGACCGCCGAGGCGATCCTGCGCGCCGACGAGCACGCACAAGACGACGACGACCCGGCCGGCGACCCGCGGCGCGTCAAGGCACTCGAGGGCCGCGCCGAGGAGCTCGAGAAGCGCGTCGACGCGCTCGAGGCGGCGATCGCCGCGGAGACCAAGAAGTAGCGGCCATGGCCACGCCGGCGCCGAGCACCGGATGGCCCACGCCGCTGCCCTTCGACGATGGCAGCGGCGCGCCGGCCGCTGCCCCCGCGGCCAGGCACCGCAGCTGGCCGCCGGCCGACTGGCCCACACAGGCGCAGCTGACCTACACCAAGGAGCTGATCACGGTCATCCTGCTCGTGCTCGCGCTCCCGTGGCTGGTCGGCAAGCTCGCCACGCGCCCCGGCGACGTGCTCGCCACGCGCGGCCGCGCGCAGGTCGGAGCGTCCTGATGGCGACGAGTCGCAGCGGCGATCCCGTGCTGCGCTGGGCCGGCGAGGCGCGCCGAGCCGAGAAGGCCACCGGCGTGCCCGCAAGCGTCCTGCTCGGGCTCATCTCCGTGGAGAGCGGCGGACTCGAGGGACGGACCTCGAGCGCCGGCGCCGGCGGGCTCACACAGTTCATGCCCGGCACGGCCGCCCAGTACGGCGTCAACGTCCAACCCGGGCACGCGGCCGCACAGATCATGGGCGCCGCGCGCTACCTCGTCGCGCTGGGCTGGGCCAAGGATCCCAACCTCGCGCTGAAGAGCTACAACGCCGGCCCCGGCAACCCGGGGGCCGCCGGCGACTACGACCGCAAGGTGCTCAGCGCCGCGCGTCGGTACGTCGGCGCCGGCGGCTCGAGCGGCTCGACGTCGACCGGCGGCGCGCAAGCGCCCGACGAACCGGCCAGCTCGCCCTCGAGCGACGGCGGCGGCGTCATCGACGAGGGCAAGCGCTCCGACGCGCTCAAGGCGCTCACATGGGTGGCGTTGGCGGCCGGCGGAACCGCGCTGATCGGGCTGGGCCTGACGCGCACCATGGGCCTACGGGGCGGGGCGGCGTAGTGGCCAAGCTGGACTACCCCACCGGCCGCCGCGGCAAGATCATCGGCACCCCCTACGTGGGCACGCACTCGCTGGGCAACTGGCAGTCCGACAACGCGGTGGACATCAGCGTCCCCGCGGGCACGCCGTTGATAGCCGTCGAGAACGGCCGCGTGGTCAAGGTCGTGCGCCATCCACAGAACGGCGGGCGCTTCGCCGGCGACCAGATCACCGTGCAGGGCGAGAGCGGCAATAGCTACTTCTACGCGCACGGCTCGACTACCGCCGTGACCGCCGGGCAGCAGATCAAGGCCGGCCAGATCATCGGTCGATCCGGCTCGGCCAACGGCGTGCCGCACCTGCACTTCGGCGTGCAGAACGGCGACCCCCGCCAGGTCGTCAGCTCGGGCCGGGTGGTCAGCTCGGGCGACAAGAGCCTGCTCGACAAGGCGATCACGGCGGGCGGCGGCGTGCTCGGCGGCGTGCTCACGGGCGGCAAGACCGACGAGGTTGTGAAGGACGCCGCGGGCGCGGCCGCCGGCGCCGCGACGGGCGCAGCGGAGGCGGCCGCCAAGGCCGGGTTCGGGTTCATCTGGGACGCGATCAGCGACGAGGCGGCCAAGGCGGCGCTCTACGTGCTGCTCGTCGGGGGCGGCATCTTCCTCGTGGTCATCGGCGCCGCCCGGGCAACGGGCGTCAAGCCGAGCTCTGCGGCGGCCGGCGCGATGACCGTCATCCCGCAGGCACGCGCCGCGCGCCTGATCGGCGGGGCGGGCGCCGCGCGCGCGGCGGCGGGGGCGGCCGTATGAGCGCCGCGCTAGGCAGCTTCCGGGCGCCGGCGCCCGTCGATCCCAACGAGGCCGCGATGGCGGCGCTGGGCGCCGCGCAGGAGCACGCGGCGCTGACGCGCGAGAGCGTCGAGCGGCTCGAGGCGCTGATCAGGGCCGCGCAGGCGCCGCCGCGCATGAGCACCCATGTCCTGACGGCCGCGCAGCCGGTGGTCCGTGACGAGGTGCGCGAGGTGGCGCAATCGGTCGGCGTGCTCAACCCCAACCCGATCGCCGTCTACGTCGGCGTGGCCGGCGGCAGCGCCACCGCGGCGGGCCGCGCGCCGTCCGTGCCGCCCTCGAGCGCGCTCGTGCTCCCGATCGCCGTGGAGGACCTCGAGCTCGGCGCGCCGGCCGCCGACCTGGCCGCCGGCGACGCCGTGGTGTTCCTGTTCCGCTTCCCGACCGTGCAGCCACTGCTGCTCAGCCGTGCCTGACTTCCCGCCTTGGACCACGCCGGGCGCCGGCGCCAGCACCGACGTCAGCGACCGCCCGCTGCGCCAGCTGGGGATCGCGGACATCTCCGACAAGCTCGCGCGCGTGCTGGGCGTCGCGGACGTCTCCGACAAGCCCGCCCGCCAGCTCGGCATCGCGTCGCTCACCGGCACCGCGGACGTCAGCGATCGCGCCGGCCGCCAGCTGGGCATCGCGTCGCTCACCGGCACCGCGGACGTCAGCGATCGCGCCGGCCGCCAGCTGGGCATCGCGTCGCTCACCGGCACCGCGGACATCTCCGACCGCAGCACACGCCGCAACGGCATATTCACCCCACCGGGACGCTGGGCCGTCACCCACGCGCCAGCGGCCAGCGCGCAGGCGACCGTGACCAAGGCGGCCGGCGGCGCCGGCCAGAAGCACGTCTGCACGGCCATCGTCATGAGCCTGTCGAGCAACGCCACGGCGCCCGCCGCGGGGTTCCTGGACCTGCTGCTGCGCGACGGCGCCAGCGGCGCCGGTACGCCGCTGCTGTGGTTCGGCGTGGGCATCTCCGCGACCGCCGGATGGAACGCCCCGGTGCCCGGGGCCGGGCTCGTCGAGCTCTTCCTGCCGGGCTCGGCCAACACCGCGATGACGTTGGAGTTCTCCGCGGCCTACACGAACGTGATCCAGCGCGTGACGCTCATCGGCTACACGACCGACACCATCTGATGTGCCGGATCGCCGCGAGAGTCCCGGCCGGCGCGATCACGACCTGTTCCTTACGAGCATCGCCGACCAGTTCCGGCGGCTCGAGGATCGCGTCGACCGCGCGCTCGAGCGCATGGAAGTCCGCGTGGACGAGCTGCAGTCGTATCACCTGCAGGAGGAGGCGCGCATGGCTGAGCGCTTCGCCCAGCGCGCCGAGGCCGGCGAGCGCCTCAGCCGATGGTCGCTGCGCGTCGGCATCGCAAGCGGCCTCGTGGGCATCGCCGGCGCCGTCATCGCCCTCGTGAGCAGCTGATGCCCGCGCTCAACAATGTGACCACGGCGGACGGCTACACGGACGCCACGACGCTGCGCTGCGCGGGCACCCGGCGGTTCCTGCTGCACGTCCGAAACGCCGCGATCTACTACCAGCTGGGCACCGGCTGGCCGGCGACGTCGTGGGAGTTCGACGAGCGCTTCGTGCCCCCGGGCACGCTCGGGCGCGCGCTCGCGGTCGACGCCATCCGCGTGCGCAGCGCCGCCGTGGGCGTGCCCGCGCAGGTGACGATCGACGCGGTGGGCGGATGAGCGACGAGCCGATCAGCCCGTCCACGCTCATGGAGGCGCTGCAGCTCGGCGCCGGCGACACCTTCGCGCCCGACGTCGGACAGCACGTCGGGGCCGATGGCGTGGTGAGCTACTTCCTGGGCATCGGCGACCTGCGCCTGGCCGTCGGCGGCGCCAGCGTGACGATCCCGTTCGGGACCGACTTCGGCCAGAGCGCCCCGATCGACCACGGGCTGTCCGTGCCGCCGCAGGCGATCGTCTGCACGAACTTCGGGCCCGCGTTCGGGACCTTCAAGGGCGCGGTCATCTCGGCCGTCAACGCCGACGCCGACACGTTCGTGGCCCAAGCCTTCGCCCCCGGCTACACCGGCGGCGTCGTGACGTCGTTCTACTGGATCGCGATCGGCTGAGAGGAGGCCGAACATGCCCAAGCGCAACCCCCGGACGGGGCGCTTCGTCAAGCGCTCCAATGGCCGCAAGCGGCGGCGCTGATCACGATGGCACGGAAGCCCAGGAAGCTGACGCCGCGCGGCAAGGCGCTGCGCTGGATGACCCGCCACCGCGGCCTGACAGAGCAGCCCGCCGGCTCGAACACCGACAAGCGCCGCGACGGGATCCGCAGGGCGCAGATCACCTGCGCCGCCGGCGGCTCGTGGCTGGTCGGCAAGGCGTGGTGCGGCGTGTGGGTCTACAACGCGCTCAAGGCCGCCGGCGTGAAGGGCCTCACGTCGCGCCTGGCGAGCGTCCTCCTGATCGAGCAGGACGCCAAACACCGCCGCGGGCCCTTCCGCGGCTGGACCATGAACCCCGGGCACGTCCTGCGCGGCGACCTCGTGATCCTCTTCGGGCCCGGCGTGCACGTCGAGCTCGTGCGCGAGATCAACATGCGCCACCGCTACGTCGTGACCGATGGCGGCAACACAAGCGCCGGCGTCGGCGGCAGCCAATCCAACGGCGGCGGCTCGTTCCGCCGCGTGCGGCCCTTCCGCGACGTCTACGGCTTCGCCCTCGTCGACTACCCCGGATGACCCCCATGCGCTATCTCAACCGCCTCCGCGCGATCCTGGGCAGCGGCGCGCGCACCATCGGCGTCTCACCCAAGCTCGTCGGCACAGTCGCCACCGGCGCCATCCTGAGCGGCCTACGCGCGCTCGGCGTCACCGGCCTGAGCGCCGAGGCCACCCTGGCGATCGGCACGCTCGTGATGGGCGCCGTCGCATGGGCGCTCCCGCCCGGCCTCATCGCCGTCCCCGACCCCGAGCCCGGCCCCGCCTCCGACGAGCTGCTCGGCGACGACGTAAGCCGCCAGCTCTCGACGATCGACCCCGGAGCGCGCTAGCGGTCAGGCCGCTCAGGTGCCGCGCTCGGGCCCTGAGCGGTCGGCGGCGCGGCGGACACGCGCGGCTTGGCGCCGACGACGCGGATCACGAACTTGAGCACGTCGCGCGCCCAGCTATAGGCGCCATACGCGGCGCCGAACAACAGGGCGTAGGTGAGCCACGGGGCGAGCAGGATGCTGTCGAGCAGGTTCCCGTCGTCGGCCAAGAGCAGCTGATAGGCGGCGATCATCGCCCCTCTCATCGGCGGCTCTCGCCGCGGCTGTAGCCGGTTCCGTCCGGGCTCAACAAGAAACTCCCCGCCCATGGCTGAGGCGACAGCCGTGGAGCGAGGAGCCCGCGCAAACCTAGATCCCGCGCCGGACGAACGCGCGTTCGAGGGCAGGGGCGGGGCCCGACTCAGCGAAACACCCCGCCATGGCTGAGTCGGCAGCCGTGACGGGGCGCCCGCGCACGCTAGATGCGGCGCCCGATGGCGTGCAGGATCGCGCCCAGGCGCGCGAGCGGACCTACCCGACGGACGATGAGCTCAAGGATCGGATCGTGAGCTACATCGAGCTCGAGGAGGCCAAGCGGCCCTACACGAACCGCGTCAACAGCCTCCGCACGATGATGCGCGACCTGATCAAGGTCGTGCAGACGCAGCGCCCGGACGCCGAGGGTTGGTGGGTCATCACGGAGCCGCAGATGCGCGACCGGCTCTACGACAGCCGGGAGAAGCGCCAGCGCTCGCCACGGCGGTGGCTGGGAGAGCTCGAGCGGATGGGGTTCATAGAGCGCGACGTCGCGACGATCGGGACGGGCAAGCTGATCGGCTCCCGCTTCCGGCTACGTCCACAGTCGGCGTGGTGGTCGGTACCGTCTGAGCCCCGCCGGAGTAGCTCAGCTGGTCAAGCAGCCGGGTTCGAGTGCCGGCGCGAGACGCGCAAGCAGCGGCGCCGGCGGTGCCCGGAGCGCCACCGGCCGCGCGCGGGACGTGACAGCAGGGCCTACCTGATCGTCCGGCGCCGGCCCGGGCAGCAGCCGGGCCCCGTTTCCTCAGCATCTTCAAGATTTGGCCCATCTGGGGCTCTCCCTCACCCGACTACGTCGGGGAGGGAGAGCAGAGAGCAGACGCGCGGGCACGCGACGCTGAGGGCGCCCGGCGGCCCCTCAGCCGAACCGTGCGCTGACGAGCTGCTGGGGCCGCCGTGGTGGGCGTCCGCGGCCGGCGGCCGTGCGTGGCCACCGCCGCCGGTGATGGGTGGAGTGAGTGACGCGCTTCGCAGCGCCTGCCCGCCCAGCGATCGCCCCGCGCTCGACGGCTTGCGGTGCCTGGGCATCGAGCAGGGCATCGGCGCCGTGGTGGACGCTGGGCGCGCCGGCGCGCCGATCGC
>JGI25406J46586_10000628_pt1 | contig 16508 bp, 12 predicted proteins | sample TabmetS4T2R2_FD_46586 | JGI IMG/M metagenome (IMG submission 46586) | reverse complement strand
GAGCATCGCGTTCGTATCCGGTGCGTCGACGATGTCGACGAAATCGTAGTAGCCGTGCGTGTAGTAGATCGACTCGACCTTGATGCCGAGCTGGTCGAGCTTGGTCTTGGCCTTGCTGATCCGTTCCGACTGCTTGCTTGCCCATTCCGGGCTCAAACTACCGAGCAGCACATATTTCATGGCCATCTCCATATCATGTTTGCGCCTGCGACATTGCGATCGCGCGGCTTCCGCAACCGTCCGTTCGGCGACTTCGCCAGCCGGCGGCGTGCGAGAAGGCGCATGGCGGTCCGCACGGAATTACGGCGGCGGACTGTCTTGCTCAGTGATGCGCCGACACGCTCTTGACGTATTGCGCCGCGAGCTCGGTCGTAGCGAACTGGCTGACGTCGCCCATGCTGATCATGCCGACCATCCGCTTGTTCTTGTTGATCACGGGCAGCCTGCGGATCTTCAGCGCCTCCATGTGATGCATCGCTTTGGCGAGGTCGTCATCCTCGCGGCAGCAATGGATGCCCTCGGTCATCACGTCCCGCGCCGTCTTCACCGCGGCGTTGAAGCCATCCCGCGCCAGGCCTTTGCAGACGATGTCGCGGTCCGTCACCATGCCGATCAGGTGATCGTCCTCGCCGATCGGAATGGAACCGATATCGTGCGCCTGCATCAATTTGGCGATTTCGGTGACGGGAGTGTCGGGGCTGACCCAGTCGACTCCCTTGTGCATCACGTCCTTCACTCTCATGGAGACCTCCGTCGCAGCAACAGCCCCCGTTCGCTGCATCATACAGCGGTTCAGCCGCGGCTGCACGCGGATTGCCGCGGCAGACAGCAGCGGAACACGGCGGCCTTTACGCCTGCACTCGCCGTATCCCGCCGAGCAGCCTGACATTGAGCTTGCCGCCGGCAAACAGCATGTCGTCCAGCGCTTCGTTGATATCATCCGACACGATGGACGCGCCGCCGGCGCGGACGATGCTGGCCTGGGCAACGCGCCGCATCAGTTCCTTGATGAAGGCGGCGCTGGAACCCTCGGTGCGTTGCACGGCCTCGTCGACCACGGCCGCATCGAGCGGCAGGCCTTTGCCATAGAGTTGGACAAGCTTGCGGCGGCCGGCTTCATCGGGAAGCGGCACCTCGATCGCCTGATCGATACGTCCGGGACGGCCGGTCAATGCGCCTTCCAACTGCTCCGGCCTGTTGGTGGTGAGGACGAACAGGATGTCGGCATCTTCCTTCAGTCCGTCCATTTCGTTGAGCAGCTCATTGAGCAGCGATTCCTCGCACGATCCGAGATCAGCGCGGTCGCTCGCGATCAGGTCAACGTCCTCGATCACCACCATGGCCGGCTGCAGCAGCCGCGCGAGGTTCATATAGGCGCCGAGCAGGGCTACCTGTCCGGCCGTGATGATCAGCGTGGTATGTCCGGGCAGGTTGGCCGCGAGATAGCGGATCGTGTGGGTCTTGCCGGTGCCGGGCGGACCATAGAGCAGGATGCCCTTGCGCGTCGATTGACCGAGCCGGCGCAGCGCCGCGCGATTTTCAATCAGGCCCATCACGTTGCAGCGCCGCGCGATTTTCAATCAGGCCCATCACGTTGCGGTCGAGCAGCTGCAGCGTCCGCTCGGGCAGGATCACCGCGTCGCGATCGACCGGCGGCAGGCGGTGAACCATCACGCCGCGCGATCTGCCGCGATACTCGGCGCCGCCATCCAGCGAAAGCACCTTGCCCCGGTAGCAGCGCGCCGCGCTGACGGCCGCTTCCAGCTCGGCAAAGGTGCGCTGGACCAGACTTTCGCCCGCGGCGCCCGTCGGCACGGCAATCTCGATGCGTAACCCCGGCTCCTGGTCGTATTCGCGATGCGCGCAGAGCAGCACTGCGTAGCGCAGTTCGCCGTTCCGGCACAGCCACAGCCCGTTGTCGAGGCATTTGATCGGCTGGTCCTCGCCGATATCGACGTCGCGATAGAGCGGCGGCGCGATCGCCGGCGGATTCCGCTTCTGCTTCATCAATCGGGTGAAGGACAGCGTCTCGTAGCGATACTCCTCGTGAACGCCGAAGAAGTGCAGCGGGGCTGTGAAAAGACGGTCGATCGCGGCCTGGACGTCGGCGCGCATGTGGCCGGGGAACTGACGTGTGCGCGTTACGAGCTGCGGAATGCCGGCGAAGTGCCATTCGAGCGCCACATAGGCGAGCAGGAATTCTTCGGCGGGTACCTGGTCCGATGCTTGCCTCGCCAGCATCAGGCATTCGCTGCACAGATAGGCCGTACCGCCCATGACCCCGAACTCCGTGGTGCGTCGCGGCGCGCCGCACAGATCGCACCCATGCGTTCGGGCCTCTTCGCTGGTGATCAGCAGGGGATGCCGACCGGTGCGAACGAATTGTTGCGCCGATTCCAGCAGGGCCGCCGCAACGGGCGCGGGGTAGGGGCCGCAGCCTATGCGGTCGTACTCTTCCGCCTGTGAAATGAGCTCGATCGCTTCGCGCTCGGGCTTGCCGAACACGTTGCGCAACAGGCTTTTGACGAACTCTACCGGCGTGTCGTCGTCATTATGAATAAAGACCCGGACGGCTCCCGCCGCGGCAACAACATCGTCCATGGACAACCCCCGGAAACAACTAGGACACGAAAGAACAAAAGAAGAACATCATAAATGATGGGGTCCGTCAAGCCGGAGGGAAGCGCGCGTCCCCGCGGTCGGCCGATCGCGAAAACAGCCCTGTTAAGTGCGCGAGCCTGTCCAGCCGGCGGGTCAGGACGGAAACCGCACCGCGAGCTGGCTTTCGGCGTCGGTCCATCTTCGGACGTGGTAGTGGCGCAGCATCAGCACGTTGGCGGCGAACACCGCAATTCCGGCCGCTGCCGCCAGGCCGAAAGCCGTGCCGGAAAGCGCATTGACGACGATGCCTGCGAAGACGCCGGCAATCGCGCAAGACAAGAAAAGGGAGCGGGCACGTCGTCCCGCTCCCCGAGCCCTCAGTTGCAGGTGTTGATCACGACCTCGACCCGGCGATTGCGCTGGCGTCCTTCCGGATCGTCGGTGCCATCAGGGAACTGATTGGGCGCAACCGGACGGGTCTTGCCGAAGCCGCGGATGTTGAGCTTCTCATAGCCGAGCCCGCGGCCGGCGAGCGCGATCCGCACCGCGGTGGCGCGACGCTCGCTGAGCGTTTGATTGTAGCCGTCGGTGCCCTTGGCGTCGGTATGTCCTTCGATCATGACCATCTTGTTGGCTTGGGCGACGCGGCGGGCGAGCTCGGCCAGCGCGATCTCCGCTTCCGGACGAAGTTCGGCGCGGTCGAAATCGAACAGGAAGTCCGATCCGACCCGCAGGCGATCCTCGCATTTGCTGGTGATGACTTCCACGGCCTTGGCCGCGGTGAGGACCTCGACCGGTCGCGGATTTGGTTTGAGCACTTCCACGCTCGTTGTGGGCGGCGTCACGCTGGGCGCCGGTGCTTCGACCCGCTGCGGGGGCGGCGGCGGAGGCGGTGCGGGCGCTGCCGCTACGGGAGCGGGCGCGGCGGGCGGCGCCGGGCAGCCGGGCGCCTTTGCCGTCGGCAGCGCCGTTCCGCCCATCAGCACGCAATAGGTGCCGCTCTCCTTGCCGTCGGCGTTGAGCCGTATGACGTAACGGCCGGCGCTATCGATCGGGAAAGTCCTGGTCGCTTCACCCTTGGCGTCCAGGCCCGCCATCGCATAGACCGAGCCGATCATGCGGGCGCTGGCATTGAGCAGTTCGAACTCGATCTTCTTGCCGGTGTTCGGTGTGCCCGCGACCTGCAGCTGGGCGACCAGGTCGCCGGTCTGCAGATCGACGGCGATATAGTAGCTCTTCGCGCCCTGTCCGCCGGGCAAATTGCCGGCCACGAGCCCGGTTGCCGGATCCACCGGCGTCGGACGCATGACCGAGGTCGAGAGCTCCTGCGCCCGGGCTGTCGTGGCAAGTCCGGCCAGCGCGATGGCGCAAGCGAGAATGCAAGTCTTGTTCGTCATCGGCATCGTCGCCCCCCTCAGTTCATCGGAAAGGCGCTGCCGCCGAGCTCGACCTTGTACTTGGTGCCTTCGACGCCGGAGACGCCGATCCGCAGCACATAGCGGCCNGAACTGTCGACGGGGAAAGCGCGGGTCTTCTCGTTGTTCGCGTCGAGCTCTCCCATGATGTAGTAGTTNGAGTTGGCGCCANCCCGGCCATTGGCATCGAGCAGCGCGAATTCCAGCATCTTCGGCGCGTTCGGCCGGCCCGCAAACGAGATTTGCGTCAGCAGATCGCCTGCCTTCAGGTTGGTGGCAAAATAATAGTAGGTGGTTTTCTTCTCGCCGCCCGGAGCCGTTCCGGCGATCACGCCGTCTTTCGGCAGCGGGCTCGGCGCGAGATAGGATTGCGAGAACGGATTCGGCGCCGGCGCGGTCGCCGGCTGGCCGGCAAACGCCGAGCCGCCGAGCGCGACCTGGAACGAGGTCGTTTCCGGACCCTTGGTCTTCACCACGATGATGTAACGCCCGCTGGAATCCACCGGGAAGGTCCGGGTGGCTTCCTGGTTGGCGTCAAGGCCCGACATGATGGTGTAGTACGACAGCATCTTGCCTTTGGGGTCTTTCAGGTTGAACTCGAGATACTTGTCGCGGCCGGGCCGGCCGAGGAAGGAGGACTGCGTGACGAGCTCGCCGGGCTTGAGATCAACCGCGAAATAAAGGCTGGTCTCGCCGTCACCGGCAGGGAAATTGCCGGCGATAAGTCCGGTGGGCGCCACCAGGGTTGGGTTGACCGCCGAGGGGGAGAATCCCTCCGCCCATGCAGCCGGAACAATCGAGACGAGACTGACGGCAAGCGCCGTCGCACGAAGAAAACTGCGCACCTGCATGATGTTTCTCCTCTGACCGATGGAGGTCTTTTTTGACCTCCGGTCGATTGTCGTTGCGATGGAGGCCTTGGTTCGAGGCTATGGTCGGGACCTTGGCCCGTGGTTAATGCACTGATGGAACAAGCTTAATTTGCGCCGGCTCGGTTAGCGGCCGGCGAACTGCAATGGTTTCCGAGGATTTGCCTGCCACATACAAATGCAAGGCAACGGCGGCGTCAGAGGCGCTATCGCTGGGCTCGTGCGAGCCGTTGTGGGCCGAGATGCACCGCAAGCTTGGTCAGCAACCGCGCTCTGACCTGGTTGACTGATGGCGCTCCGCGACTTGAACAATCACTTCGGCAACCACTTTGGGCGATCATGCGTGTTTCGGCATCGATGGCGGAGCGAGCGCGGCCGGCGTTAGTCGCGCAAAACCGCATCGCGCCTCAAGCGATCGCAATCGCCACCTTGCCGAAATGCGCGCCGCTTTCCATGTGCGCGAACGCCGCCTTGGCTTCCGCGAACGGAAACACCTTGTCGACCACCGGCTTCATGCGGGCTACCGCGATCGCGTCCGCCATCGCCTGCAGGTCTTCCACCGAGCCAACCGTCACACCCTGCAGCCGCTGCTGCTGCATCACCATCAGCGGCAGGCGCGACTCGGAATCGGGCCGTCCGGCCAGCACGCCGATGAAGGCGATGGTGCCGCCGATTCTGGTGGCACGGATCGATTCGTTCAGCGTGCCGACGCCGCCGACTTCAACGACGAGGTCGACGCCGTGGCCGGTGATCTGCCGCGCCAGCTTGCCCCATTCCGGCGTGGTCTTGTAGTTGATGGTCGAGTCGGCGCCGAGTGCCTTCAGCTTTTCGATCTTGGCCTCGCTCGACGACGTCGCGATCACGCGCGCGCCGCTCATTTTGGCAAATTGCAGCGCGAAGATCGACACGCCGCCGCTGCCCTGCGTCAGCACGGTCTGCCCCGGCCTGATGTTGCCAAGCTTCACCACCGCGCTCCATGCCGTCAGCCCGGCGCAAGGCAGCGAGGCTGCTTCGACATCGCTGAGATGATCCGGCGTGCGCACCAGCGCAGACTGAGGCCAGAGGCGATACTCGCACAACACGCCGTCGAGCGCGCCGCCGAGATTGGAGCGCATCTTCTCTTCGCTGGGCTCGCCGCCGAGCCAGCCCTCGAAGAAGCTGCCGGTCACCCGGTCGCCCGGCTTGAAGCGCGTCACGCCGCTGCCCGTGCTTTCCACCTCGCCCGCGCCGTCCGACAGCGGCACCAGCGGAAACTTCTGCCGCGAGCCATAGCCGCCCTTCACCGTCAGCAGGTCGCGATAATTGATCGTCGCGGCTTGCAACTTCACCAGCACTTGGCCCGCGCCGGGCGCCGGCACGGGCTTCTCCACCAGCATCATGGCGTCGACCCCGCCGGGGCCCTGCAGCTCATAGGCTTTCAATGCTGTTTCCTCCATCGCGCGTTCGGGTTCGGCGAACTCGATTTTCGGCGCAAAGGCTACTTGGCTCGCGATGCGAGGGCTAGCCCGCTTGATCGCCCCGGTCATGCAAGGGACGGCTGGCGTATGTCGGGTGAAGCGGAGCTAGAACCGCACGCAGGCCGGGCCGATGATCAGCCCCACCGATTGCTGCTCGAACCTGCGCTTGTAGGCTTCGGCGATCGCCTCGATCTTGGTCCGGTCATCGCCGCCGCCGGGCAGCACGATCTCGATCAGCTTGCTCGACTCGTGCACGATGCTGCCGCGCCGCGCGTCGCGCCATTGCCCGGTCCCGTCGACCACGGTGAAGCCGTCGGGAAAGCGCGGCGAGACCTCGCGCTCGACGAAATCGCGCCACTCGGCCTCGCTTACGCGGATCTGATCCTCGACATTGCGCCCGAACAGCAGTTGCGCCACCTCCCTGGCCTGCAGCGAGGCGTCGCACGGAACGGGTTCGGTGCCGGCAAGTGCCGGTGCTGCGGCAATCAGCGCGCCGGCGAAGGCCAGGTGAAGCGGGCGAAGCGATTTCGCTAGTCTCGCCATCGTCGAATAAACTCCTCGCTGTCACCCTGAGCGCATGTACGAACCGTCATTGATCAGGTTTTTGCGGTTCACTTGGAAGTCGCGATTTCGTTATTCCCGGCCGGCCGCCATGCGTCACGTTGCTGCATATCGTCTTGAAACCGGCGAGCGGAATGCTACACCTTCGCGCGCATCCGCCATAGCCGCCACGATGAAGATTCCCCAAGCCACTGCCCACGACATCAGAACCGCCTTGCTGCTGCGCGAGGAGATCGCGCTGCTCGACGTCAGGGCTGAGGCGGAATTCGCGACCGGCCATCCTCTGTTCGCCGCCAATATGGCTGCGGAGCGCATTGCGCTCGAGGCGGAGCTGCGGCTGCCGCGCAAGGACGTGCCGATCGTGCTCTATGACGACGGCGAAGGCCTGGTGCCTGCGGCGCGCGACAGTCTTGCCGCGCTCGGCTACCGCAACGTCCGCGAACTCGCGGGCGGGCTAAAGGGCTGGCGCGGCGCCGGCTACGAGCTGTTCCAGGACGTCAATTCCTACGCCAAGGCCTTTGGCGAGCTGGTCGAGCAGCGCCGCCACACGCCGTCGCTGCCGGCGGACGACGTCGCCGCGCTGATCGCCTCCGGCGCCGACATTGCCATTCTCGATGTCCGCCGTTTTGACGAATACGCCACCATGAACATCCCGGGCTCGGTCAGCGTGCCCGGCGCTGAACTCGTGCTGCGCGCTGCGAGCGCCGCGCCGAACCCCAACACCACCATCGTGGTCAATTGCGCCGGGCGCACCCGCTCGATCATCGGCACGCAATCCCTGATCAATGCCGGCGTGCCCAACAAGGTGGTGGCGCTACGCAACGGCACCATCGGCTGGACGCTGGCAAAGCACACGCTCGAGCACGGCGCCGATCGGCGCGGCGCCGTCGGCACCTTCGAAGGCGCAGCGGCCAACGCCCGCGATGTCGCCTATCGCGCCGGCGTGCGCCGGCTCGACATGCAGGATTTTGCCGCGCTTGCGGCGCAAACCCGGCGCACGCTGTATTGCTTCGACGTCCGCGACGCCGAGGAATATGCGAGCGGCCACCTCGGTGGATTTCGCCATTACGCGGGCGGCCAGCTGGTGCAGGAGATCGACATGGCAGCGCCCGTGCGCGGCGCGCGCATCGTGCTGTCGGACGACAAGAACATCCGCGCCGACATGACCGCGTCATGGCTCGCGCAGATGGGCTTTGAGGTTTTCGTGCTCGATGGCGGCTATGACGGCGCACTGGAGACCGGCGCGCCGGTGGTGCTGCCAAAGCCCGATCCCGCGCATCGCTATATCAGACCCTATGAGGGCACCGCCAGCTCCGCAGAAAAGATGCAGGCCTATCTCGACTGGGAATTCGGTCTGGTCGAGCAGCTCCGCCGCGACGGCACCCACGGCTTCTTCGTTATTTGACGCCGTTGGCTCTACCCACCCTACAAAAGGTGAAAGCAAAGGTCCGAATTCACTAAAATTGCCGATGTCCAGCCGGGCGAGGCATTAGGCATCCCAAAAAATATCGCGCGCCCTCGCTTGCGCAAACGCGGCGGCAATCCTATTTGGTCGGCCGGCGGCTATGAGCATCAGCTTGACCGAGGGCCGCCGATCGAAGCCGGGCCGCCGGCTTTATGACAGATCCCCGTATTGAAGCGTCGAACCATTGGCGTCGCTGCCGCGACACAAAATGATTCTGCGCGCCCGTGCAATTCCAGGCTGCCGCTTGTGGTCGCGGGTTGACTGGTTGCAAATGTAGGAGACGTAAGATGGACTTCACCACCCTTGGCTCTGGCTTTACCACGCCGGCCCTCTGGGCCGGAGCGGTCGTCGTGTTTCTGATCCTGCTGCGCGCGTCCAACATCTTTCGCTACATCCCGAACAACCAGGTCGGCATCGTCGAAAAACTGTGGACCACAAAGGGCTCGATCAGCGAAGGTTTCATCGCGCTGAACGGCGAAGCCGGCTACGAGCCGGAAGTGCTGCGCGGCGGCCTGCATGTCTTCTTTCCCTTCATGTACCGTATCCACAAGTCCGACCTCGTCACCGTCGGCCAGGGCAAGATCGCCTATGTGTTCGCCCGCGACGGCGCGCCGCTTGGCGCTTCGCAGGTGCTCGGCGCCAACGACACCGAGGACAAGTCCGACTTCCAGGACGCGCGGCGCTTCCTGCTCGGCGGCGGCCAGAAGGGNCCGCAGCGCAANATCCTGCGCGAGGGCACCTATGCCATCAACACCACGCAGTTCGCCATCATCACCGACGAGCGCGTCTACGGNCATGCGCTCAGNGCCGAGGAGCGCGTCATTCTCGACGCCATGCAGCTGACCATCGCCGAGCGCTGGGGCTTTGCNCCGGTCATCCTCGCCGCGGCCGACGACCTCGTCGGCATCGTGACCGTGCATGACGGCCCGTCGCTGCCGCCCGGCGAGATCATCGCGCCGGAAGTCGGCACCGATCTGCGCGATCCCGGAGCGTTTCACAACAATTTCCAGGAGCCGGAAAAATTCCTCCTGGCCGGCGGCTATCGCGGCCGTCAGCTGCAGGTCATCGTCGAAGGCACCTGGTACATCAACCGCCTGTTCGCCACCGTCGAGTCGGTGCCGAAGACGGTGATCCCGGTCGGCAATGTCGGCGTCGTGATCTTCTACACTGGTCCGAAGACCGCCGACGTCTCCGGCGAGCAATATCGCCATGGCGAGCTGGTGGAGAACGGCAGCCGCGGCGTCTGGCGTGACCCGCTGCTGCCCGGCAAATACGCCTTCAATACCTATGCCGGCAAGATAGAGATCATTCCGACCGTCAACTTCATCCTGAAATGGGTGCGCGGCGAAACCGGTGCGATGAAGCTCGACGAGAACCTGTCGGAGATATCGCTGATCACCAAGGACGCCTTCGAGCCGACGCTGCCGCTGTCGGTGGTGATGCATATCGACTACAAGAAGGCGCCGATGATCATCCAGCGCTTTGGCGACGTGAAGAAGCTGGTCGAGCAGACGCTCGATCCGATGGTTTCGGCCTTCTTCAAGAACATCGCGCAGAAGATGACCCTGATCGAATTGCTGCAGAACCGCGCTTCCATCCAGGCGGAATCGGCCTCGGAAATGAAGGCGAAGTTCGAAGCCTATTCGCTCGATCTGCAGGAGGTGCTGATCGGCACGCCGCGCGCCCCGCAGGGCGACCACACCATCGAGAACATCCTGATCCAGCTCCGCTCGCGCCAGATCGCGCGCGAGCAGGTCGAGACCTTCAAGGAGCAGGAAAAGGCCGCGATCCAGGAGCGCACGCTCAACGAAGCCAAGGCGACGGCGGCCGCGCAAACGGCGCTGACGCAGTCGCTGATCCAGGTCAGGGTCAACGAGAACGAGGGCGCCGCCGCGCTGGCCCGCGCGCAGAAGGATGCCGAGACCCGCAAGGTCACCGCAGCCGCGGTCGGCGAGCAGTCGCGGCTCGAAGGCCAGGGCGAAGCCGACCGCGTGCTGGCGGTGGGCACAGCGAACGCGCAGGCCACCAAGCTTGCCGTCGACGCCTATGGCGGGCCCGAGTTTCGCCTCGCCGAGCAGAATTTTGCAAAATTCGCGGAGGCGCTGACCAGGATCAACCAGCCGCTGGTGCCGCAATTCCTGATGTCGGGCGGACAGGGCCAGGAGAATTCCGGCGCCGGCCTGATCCCAACCGCGATGCTGTCTTCGATGTTCGGCCGCATGATGCCCGACGCGCTGGAGAAGCTGAAGGACGAGGCGCCGAAGGCGGCGCGCCGGACCAACGGGGCGTGAGGCGCGGTTGCAAACAAGACTCGCTTGTTCTGATGACGGCGCGCCGAAGCTCCGGCGCGCCGTCATTGCCATGGTCGGGCTTCATCAGGCCGAGTTCAGCCAGTCTTCGGCGGTCAGCTCTTCGAGGGCGGCAAAATAGACGGCGTTGCTGTCACCGCCGGTTGCCGGAAGTGCGCCTCCGTCCTTGCGCAGCAAGGCGTTGAGATGGCCGGCCAGCACCGATCCAATGGCGTGGACGGCTTCGTGGCGATCGAGCCCTTCGGACATCAACCGCAACAGGGTGCGGCGGACCGGCAATTCATCGCCCGCCGCGATCTGGCTTTCGACCACAGCATGAATGACGGCATGCGCCGTCAGACGATCCATCTTGATGCCCCCGCGTCGATGGTAGCGCTCGATGACGTCGATCCGTTTCCGCTCATCGGTCGCCAGCCAGGCTTCCGGATCGGGCGCGACGAGCGGATCATATGAGCTGATGGGCGCATCGGCGTCACTATCCACTTCGTCCGCGAAGAATCGATTGTCGGCAGAGGCCGCTTGCGGTGCGGCCTCCGTCTTGCCGATGCAGCACTTCTTGAACTTCTTGCCGCTGCCACAGGGACAAGGATCGTTGCGGCCGACGTTGCGCAAGGGATTGCGCGCCGGCATTGCCGCCGACGAAGGCAGCCAGTCGTCGTCGCTGTCCAGCGCCTCCTCGGTCGAGAAGTAACTCCAATCCGAAAGCTCATCGATGACATCGCCGAACGGCGAGTATTCCCCGCGTTGCCATTCCTCCACCGGCTCGCCGGCCCGGGCGCGCCGCAGGTCATTCTCGAAGTCCGCCGGGGTGGCTACCATTCCGTCGATGAAGCCGCGCCTGAATGCTTCTTTTACAAGCGGTTCGAGGTCGTCCAGCGCCAGCATCGCAATGGCATTCTGCCAGCCGAACCAGACCGGACTCTTACCTTGTGGCTGGAGCTCGCCGAAAGCCGCGCGCAGGAAAGCGGCGACCTCTGTCCGGTCGAGTTCGCCCTGCAACACCAGCATAGCCAGCGTATCGAACATGCGGCTGCGGATGAACTCGTCGGCATCGTCGTCGCGGATGATTTCGTAGATCGGGTTGGGGTCGCCGTCGAAGAGGTTCGCCATCACCCGGTGACAGGTGGCCGTTGTGGCGTCACCGAGGATCGCGTCGGCCTCGGGCCGGCGCAGGAAACGGGCGGCATCGCGATAGGCCGATTTCTCCCGCCACTGCCCGAGCAGGTGGAAGGCGATGAACAGGCCGTCTCCCTCGACCTCGTCGCGTGGCTGGTGCCGTGCGAGGGCCTCTGCCAGCACCGGCGCCATGTTTGCACGGTCGTCGGTGGCGGCCAGGATTGCCTCGATGGGCAAGGCGTCTCCGGTGCCCAGTTGGTGGAGGATCTGCATCGTCTTACCTCCCCGGCCCGCTCTTTCCCGTTACGAACACATCACGATGCGGGAACCTCTGCACTAGCTCCGCAGTCTGGCCAAAGTTGGTCGCCAACACATCCGCGGGATTGCCCGCGATCCATTGCGTGAGGTCGATGCTTTCGTAAGTCCCGCTGTTGAGGCCGATCAGAATCCGCGAGGCCGTAGGGCCAATATTCTCGATCGAGTGCCCGTAGCCCTGCGGGATATAGCCGACATCGCCTTTTGTCAGTTGCTCGGTGCGGAAGCGGCCGTGCGAGCCGAACAGCGTTACGCTGACACTGCCGTCGATGACGTACTGCCATTCGTCCGCGTTCGGGTGCCAGTGCAGCGTGCGCAGCGCGCCGGGATCGAGCTCGAGCACCACGCCCGTGACCGTCTTCGAGATCGGAAAGCGGCTGGCATCGACACGCCATTCGCGGCCGCCCTCGAAGGTGCCGGTCGGCGCCTGCGACAGCAGGCGGTATTTGTGTGTCTCGGCCGGCAGCTTCCAGCCCTGCAGCGGCGTGGCGGGCTCGGCCGGCGGGATCTTGCCGCGGGCAAAATACACTTCCTCCTTGGGAAATGAATCGAACGCCGATTCCGGCAGGCCAAAATTCTTCGCCAGCAGCGGTTTTGGCGTGTGCCCGATCCAGTCGGTGATCGAGAAGGTGCCGAACTCGGAGAAATAGCCGTTGTCGAAGATCAGGATGAAGTGACATGGCCTGTCGCCGAGGCATTGCAGCATGTGGCCGTGGCCGCGCGGAAAATACCAGACATCGCCGGGATCGAAATCGTTGGTTTCGGCAGCGCCTTGCGGATCGATCACCGTGGTGCGCACGCGCCCCTCCAGCACCAGCGCCCATTCGGCGGCGGTCGCATGCCAGTGCAGCTCGCGCATCGCGCCGGGCTCGATTTTCATGGAGACGCCGGCGATGCCCTTGGAGATCGGCAGCTGCGTGACGGTCGCTTCCTTGCCAAAGCTGTTGCCGATCACCTTGCCTTGCGACTGCTCCAGCGCGAACTTGAAGGTCGGCAGCTCCTTCTCCGCCAGCGCCGGATCGGGGACGTTGTTCATGAAGGAGGGATCGCCGGCGGCGGCTTGTTGCGATCCGCTCAGCGCCGCCAGCGCGGCAATGCCGGCGGCGGCAGTCATGAATTCGCGGCGATGCGGATCGGACATGATGGTCTCCTGGGGCGACAGTTTGTTTTAAAAGTTAACACTACAGCAGCTTGCGCTGTGATCAACGACACATCGCAAACGAATTGTAAGTAGCTTTCAGGTTGCAAACCGCCTGATTTTGCTCGGCTTCTCAGTATTTCTTCGGAGATGGATGGCGGTTGCGGAGCCGCGAAACGCTCGCGGTTGCGCGGAGTTCTTAACCATTTGGGCCTAGTCTGACACTCAACCGCGCCACGTTGTTGAGTTCAGGTGCGGACAAATCAATCACTCCCCGGGGTTGTTTGGCATGCGAGAATTTATTTCCGCGCGATCGATGCTGCTTGCATCGGCGGTCGCTGTATCCGGCCTCGGCGTATTCGGCTTCGCCACCGTTACGCTGGGTGCAGCCATCGTCGGCGAGACCCGCCGCGTCGATGTCGGCCAGGCGGCGCCCGCCGGCATCGATGCGCTGAAGGCGCAATACAAGCGGCCGGCGACGATTCCGTTTCCGAAGGAAAATCCCTATACGCCGGAAAAGGCCGCGCTCGGCAAGAAGCTCTATTTCGACACACGTATCTCGGTCACCTCGGCGCAATCCTGCGGAAGCTGCCACAGCCCCGGCTTTGGCTGGGCGGACGGGTTGGCGGTCGGCGTCGGCCACGGCATGAACAAGCTCGGCCGTCATTCCCCGACCGTCGTTAACGCTGCCTGGGGCGGCATCTTCATGTGGGACGGCCGGCTTGCCACGCTCGAGGAGCAGGCGCTCGGCCCGATCCAGGCGGCGGGCGAGATGAACATGCCGCTCGACCAGCTGATGCAGCGCCTCGCCAGCATTCCCGAGTACAAGCCGATGTTCGAGGCGGCCTTCCCCGGCGAAGGCATGAGCCCGAAGACGCTGGCCAAGGCGGTCGCCACCTACGAGCGCACCATCGTGTCGGAGCGCGCGCCGTTCGACGCCTGGATCGAAGGCGAAGAGCGGGCGATCTCCGAGGAGGCCAAGCGCGGCTTCGTCCTGTTCAACGGCAAGGCGCAGTGCGCCGCCTGCCATGAGGGTTGGAATTTCACCAACGACGGTTTTCAGGACATCGGCCTCGCCAGCCAGGACATCGGCCGCGGCGAATATCTGCCCGGCGTGATCAAGATGAAGCACGCCTTCAAGACGCCCGGCCTGCGCGAGATCGGCCGCCGCAGCCCCTACATGCATGACGGCTCGCTCGCCACGCTGGAAAAGGTTGTCGAGCACTATGATCACGGCGGCGTCGACCGCCCCAGCCGTTCCGATCTGATGAAGCCGCTCGGACTGACTGTGCAGGAAAGAGCCGACCTCGTCGCCTTTATGAAGACGCTGGACAGCAATCTCAACCCGACCTCCATCCCGGTCCTGCCTCGCTAAATTCGATCAACGCCAAGAAATGGATTTTTCAATGCGCAAACTGATTCCCGTCACCCTTGCCATCGTCGCCGGCTTCTCCGTGGGCGCGCTCGCCGCGGCCAATCAGGAAATCCACCAGAAGGGCAGGGTGTTCTCCGCTGAGAATGTCACCATCAAGAAGGGCGAGGCGCTGACCTTCGTCAACGACGACACCATCCCCCACAACATCCTGTCCACCAGCAAGGGCAACGAGTTCAATCTGGGCTCGCAGGCCCCGGGTGCGGCGACCGACGTCACCTTCAAGGAAGCCGGCGACGTGCAGGTGCTCTGCGCCATCCATCCGCGCATGAAGATGATGGTGAAGGTGACGGACTAGTTACCTGGAGAACGGCGGCCGGAGTTTTTCGAGATGTCCATTCGCTACAAGATTTTCGCCGCGTTCAGCGTCGTCATCCTGCTCGCCTGCGGTCTTGCATTTTACGGCATCCGCGGCATCTCCGATTCCGGCGATCTCGTCGTGCGCCTCTATGACGGTCCGCTGATGGGCATCAATCACGCGCGCTCAGCCCATGCGGGGCTGAACGAGGCGCGTCTGTTGATGTATCGCAGCTCGGTCGAGGGTACTTCGAAGGAGGCAGTGGCGAAGTTCGAGAAGCTTGTCAAAGGCGTCAACGAGGACATCGCCGTCGTTCGCGATCGCGTCCACAGTCCGAACGTCTCCAAGGCGCGCGAGAAGGTTGAAGCCAGCCTCAAGCAGTGGTCGGGGTCGGTGCTGAAGATCCTTAAACCCGCCGAGGGCGGCCAGACCGAAATCCCTGCCGCTTTCGTCGTCGCCCGCCAGGCCGATGCCGTCATTGCCGCGGTCGACGACCTCGTGGAAATGGTCGCGGCCTATGGTTTTGAGTACCGCACCGAGGCCGAAGCCGCCGTCGCCGGCTCGCGCACCGCCATGACCGCGCTTGCCATCGGCACCGCCATTGTCGGCGTATTGATCGCGCTTGCCTTTGCCTTCTCGCTCGGCCGGCCGATCTCCGCGGCCATGCATGTCGCCGAGCGCGTCGCCGCCGGCAATTTCGCCGACGATATCGCCGTCCGCCGCAGCGACGAGCTCGGCCGCCTCTTGAGATCGCTCGCCGTCATGCAGGCGAGCCTGAAGGCCCGCGCCGATGACGACCTCGCATTGATCTCGGCCAAGGACCAGACCACGGCCGAGCAGACCGGCCGCCGGCAGCGCCTCGAAGCCGAGATCGACGCGTTCCGTTCGGCCTTCTCCGAAGTGCTCGCCAATACCGATCGTATGACCGGCGAATTGTCCGGCACCGCCAAAACCCTTTCCTCGATCGCGCAATCGGCCGGCGCGCAGTCGAGCGAGGCGGCGACGAGCGCGGGCGAGACCTCGGCCAACGTGCAGACTGTCGCAGAGGCCGCAAGCCAGCTCGGCGAGTCCGTTCAGGCCATCCAGTCGCAGGTCCAGGACGCGACCGCCACCGTGCAGCGCGCCTCCGGCATGGCGGTCGCCGCCAACGACACCATCGGCGCGCTTGCCCGCGCCGCGCAGCAGATCGACGAGGTGGTCGGCTTCATCCGCACCATCGCCGGGCAAACCAACCTCCTTGCGCTCAACGCCACCATCGAGGCGGCGCGCGCTGGCGAGGCTGGCCGCGGCTTTGCGGTGGTCGCCTCCGAAGTCAAGGCGCTGGCGACCCAGACCGCGAAGGCGACGGAGGAGATTTCGGCCCAGATCGCCGAGGTGCAGAGCGCGACCAAGCAGGCGGTGGACAATGTCGGCGCCATCACCGCCATCATGGGCGACATCGACAGCTTTACCGCGACGCTCTCGGCCGCCGTGCAGCAGCAGAACGCGGCCGCCCGCGAAATCACCCGCAGCATCGGTCATGCTGCGTCAGG
>JGI25406J46586_10000624_pt1 | contig 16573 bp, 23 predicted proteins | sample TabmetS4T2R2_FD_46586 | JGI IMG/M metagenome (IMG submission 46586) | reverse complement strand
TAGCTGACCCCGTCCAGCCCGAACAGGACCGTCGAGACGTCCTCCGCGCTGGTCCCGTCCAGGTCGTCGACGAGTTGTACCAGTACCTTCTGCGCCATCTGCCTGTCCTCTCTCGGACACTCAATTGTGTCGGCACTCTAGCAATCACACCATGTTCAACCTCCTTGAGGATCTTCGGCGAGCTATGGAACGTCCGAACGCGACAGCTGAACCTGCTCAGACCGGTGGAGGGCTTCCGATCTTGTCGATGGCTTGCGCGACATGAGGTAGGCCTCTACTCGTGGTGTCGGCGAGACCCTGCCAATCGCTGCGGCGCGGTGTCGGAGGAGTACGCATTTGTTGGATGGTTCGGTTCGAGGTCAGCCTCGGGTCCGGTCGTCGGTGGACGGGTCGTCCTGGTCCACGACATCGATCCATGTCAGCGCATCGGCGCCGAGTTCGACCAGCGCCCGCAGCGCTTCGTGCTGCGTCACGATCTCGAAGGACTCGCCGTCGGATCCTCCACATCGGATCAGAACGTGGTCAGGTCCTTCACGAGTGATCGCCAGCGGGCAACCCTGGTTGATGACCACGTAGGACTTGACGAGCAGACTCTTTCCCAGCATTGTTTCTCCTTTACGTCCCGGGCGACCGGGTACGAGATGTGCACGCCCCTGTTCGCTCGTCGCTCTGCCCGCTTCGTTCTCCAATGCGACTCTGAGACCGCTGCGGATAGTCGTGTCGGTCGGCTCCACCACGTGACGTGTGGCGGTAAAGGTGTCGTCACGCCACCGGGTCAGGATGCAGACGACGTTGCCTTGTGGTGTTGTTACGCGGCTTGGTTCTGTTGGGTGTCCTCGGGCAGGAACCGGGCCAGGTAGTGGGCGAGTTCGCTGTGGGTGCAGCCCATGAACGCGGCCAGTTCCCGCGTCGCCGAGGGCGTGACCGCCACGATGCCGTCGGAGGTTTCGGTCAACTTGTTCCGGGCCCATTGATGCAGCGACTTGAACGTGAAGGCCTGATCGTTGAGCAGCTTGTGCAGGTCTACCTGCAGTTCGAGGTTCTCCAAGTGGATCCTGGCGGTCTGCAGCGCGCGAGAGAGCAGGTTCGATGCGTCGACTCCCAAGTGGGCGCACAGCTCTTCGAGTCGAGTCACCGAGATGTTGCGCAGCCCCTTCTCGTACGCGAGGAGGGTGCGTTCGCCGATGCCGGATGGCAGCAGTGCTATGAACTTCGCTCGCGACCAGCCGTGTGCTTCGCGTGCTCGGCGAAGTTCCTCTCCGATGGCCTGCGAGACGGCTTTCTCCATTGCCTTGTTCGTGCCCATCCCTCGACGGTTCATGGTGTCCACGCCCACCACGGTGTGCGGGATGACAGCGGCGCCCGGAGTAGGCAGTCCTTGACGGCCTCTGGACGCACGGCGAGAGCGGTGAGTTCTCGGTCGTCGACCCACACGTGCCGTCCTGGTCGGGTGAGATGGTCAGGCTCGGTGAGGGTCACGTCGAACAGGAGCGCTACCTCGGACCGGGAGCCGCGGTCATGGTCGTGGGTCCCGTGCTCCACGGCCGCGTAGAAGTCCACGTCGTCGACCGTGGTCGCGAACTGTTGGTACAGCGCTCTGCGTAGTCCGTGCTCAACCGGCTCGCCGGACAGGACGGCAGTGCCGGGCAGCAGATACACGTCCAGCTCGGCGTTGGGGATCAGCAGCAGGCGATCTTCGTGCCCGATGAGGGCATAGGCCCAAAGCCTTGGAGACGTTGCTTCATTGTCCATTGTGGATGTCCACTTTCACGAAACGAGTAGCGATGCCGTTCTGGACCATTGCCTCGATGAACGCTGCGGGATCCATCCGGCACCACTCGGCCATGCTGTCCAAGGCTTGGGGGTCGAACGCGACCTCGGTGCCTTCGCCTGCGGGACGGTCACGGACGCGGAGCCGCGCCCACGAGCACAAGGGCTGCAACCGCACAGCCGCAGTCCATGCGAGCTTGGCAAGATCGACCAGCACCCCGGTGTCCCTGCCGGCCACGGTGCGATACACGTCGTCGAGCAACGCGATCGGATGAATCCCAAGCGCGCGGCACAGCGCGAACAACTGCGACAGACCGATCGAACGCGTACCGAGTTCGTAGGTCGCCAACGTCTGCACCGCGATGTCCAACCCCGACTTCGCGATGAACGCACCGCGAGCCAAGCCAAGTCGCTTGCATGCCTGTCTCAGCTTCTTGCCGAGCGCCACGCGAAACGCGTCAGCTTCGGCATCGACGTCTGGGAGTGCGGTCATGACCACTACCCCGCCATCCGCAACGGCACGTCCGGCGACCGCATGCCGAGGACACGCGAGCAGGGCGGGCAGATGCTGTCCGGCGGGGCGTCCCCAACGAGATGCCTCGGGATGGAATGCCCGCACCACGCCACGATCAACAACCCAGTCGGCTGAACGAACTGGTCGAGGAGGAAGACATGCCAGGTCTGGTCGTAGGGCGACCACAACACCTCGTAAGACCGCGCGCTCATCGGCTCAACCATGGCCGCCGCCCATCAGGTACCGGCAGTGACTGGCAAGGCCGAGTGCCGTCCGCGCCAGCCCCAGGGCGAACACCTCCGCGTCCTGCGGTTCGACCACTTCGAGCATGAGTTGGGCACCGCCGTAATCGATCACCAGCATCGGACGCCCATGCGGGTACTCAGCCCAGTGCGCGAAGCACCCCGGCGTCACGGGCACGACCAAACCGGGATCGGCGTCCAACGGCTCGGTCGCCTCGTGCCTGTTCATGCGACGCGCCGTTCGTGGGTGGAGCCGGCAGGCGCGGCTATGGGTCACTCGTCCGCGCCTGCCGGGCTTGGGGACCGGACCACCGGAAGCGCGACGGGAGACGGTTGCGCCTCGAGGGTGGTCCGGTCGGTCACAGGGCGCGTTGCGCGGTAGCGACGCCTGAACCGACAGTTGGCCAGCGGTTGATGCAGTCGCGTATGCGCGACAGTCCGCCTCACGAACTCCGCGGCGATCAGCACAACGCTGGCAATGACGATGCTGACGACGGCGTCCTGGATTACGGCACTCATGGCTGGCTCCAGCGCGATATCCAGACCAGGGCGAGCCGGTTGGGCGACCACGGCGAGTACACCGAGGGATGGCGCCACCAACGCAAGCATTGGCAACCTCCGGATCGAGGACGGCGTAGTCGCAACCGCAGGCGTCTGTGCCTGCAAAGCAGGTGCCTGATGGGACTCGAACACCTGTGGGTAGCCTGTCCCCGACTCATCTGAGTTCGATGACGTGCGACTTCTATAGTATAGAAGTCCGATACATAGGCGGCGAGTTCAACGGGCGCACTGATTGGGTGATTTGTAGCCTCACGAGCACTACAGGCGGTATCGCCGGCGGGAAGGTAGAACATGCAGCTCACCCTGAGCCCGGACGTCGCGGCCCAGGTCGTCAAGTACTGGATCACCCGATACCGGAAGATCGCCGGGAAGTCTCAGGCAGAGGCGGCGAAGCGGGCTGGCGTCAAGCAACCGACCGTCGCTGGGTTCGAGTCAGGCAAGCATCTGCCGTCCCAGGCGCTTCTTGAGCTGTTGCTGGACTTCTACGACAAGCCCGACCAGTTCGAGAAGCTGCGTGTGGTCCGAGATGTCGCCGCCAAGCGCGGCGGCCGGACTGATGGCGTGCCGATCAGCACCGTCGAGGAGGTCGGCCTGCGCTACGGGCTGGAGTTCTTCGCCGTGTCCATCGAGCAGTACGCGCCGGACGTCGTAGCTGGTCTCCTACAGACCGAGGACTATGCGCGCGAGATCATCACGACCTACGCGAATCTTATGCCAGGACCTAATCCAGAGCAGACATTGCGGACTCGGATGGATCGGCAAGAGGTCCTTCACCGCAATGATGGTGAGCAACCGCTTGACCTGACTTTGTACATCGAGGAGCAGGTGCTGTGGCGCCCAATCGGTGGCGTTGAAGTGCTCGTCCAGCAACTCGATCACCTGCTGGACAGGTCGAGGTTGAGGAACGTGACTGTCCGAGTTGTGCCGCGGACGGTGACCTATCATCCCGCTCTCCATAGCCCCTTCAGCCTGCTCTCGTTCGAGGACGAGTGGCGGGTCGCATACGCCGAGGACTTCCAGAGTGCCCACTACTACGACACCCCAGCTGCGCTAGAAGGGGCCGCCCGGCTGATGAGCCATCTACATCACCTTGCGCTCGACCAGACACAATCACGTCGTCTTATCAGCGACATCAGGAAGGAGTTGGCTTCCTCATGAGCCAGCCCCACAACGTGATCACCAACTGGCGCAAGGCGGTCCAAAGCTCCGGCGGCGGCGAGTGCGTCGAGGTTGGCTGGACAGACACAGTCGTCGGCTTCCGCGACACGAAGGAAGCTCACCTACCGGCCGACCTGCGACCGACCCTGGTGTTTGGTCGGGCTGCTGGCGTCGCGTTCCTGGCCAGCGTTGGAGTGAAGGTGAGCGAGTCAGCCGTGTAGGTAGATGGGCTGAGCTGGCGCGTTCCCCGCGACGATCGTGTCGAGGAGGGTCGGCAACTCAGGTGGCACCAGCTTGTCGGTGCAGTTGTGCAGCTGGGCAGTGCCGAGCCAGGCACGTTCGATGAGACCGAGCTTCTCGTTCTCGGTGGGCTTGGTGGCGACCGTGGCCATGACGCCTCGACGACGGGCGAGGAAGACGTGGTCGATGCGGTGGTGGTCGCGGTTGCGGTAGCGGAACCGCGACTCCCGGATCCAGATCCGTGGTCCGAGCTGGTCAAGTTCGACGCCGGTCTCCTCGGCGACCTCACGCGTGGCGGCCTGCTCCAGCGTCTCGCCGGGGTCGAGGCCGCCGCCGGGAAGCTCCCACCAGTGGTGGTCGGGGTCATCGGGATCACGGGCGTGTATGAGCAGGACGCGGTCGTGCTCATCAAGGAGCAGGACGCGGGCGCCGATGCGGGGCGTGTCGACCTGAGAAGTCGGGGACATCCAGCCGGTTCCTCCGGTGTCGCGGGCCGCTGCCTTGTCGAGGCGGCCGGCGACATCGGGCCGGGCTTAGAAGAGGGTCGGTGGGCTGGCCGCTTCGACGGGGTCGGACGTTAGCAGTGGCGCGGTGCCGGAGAGGGTGAGGCGCACCGTGAGCGCGGAATGATCGCTGAGCCGGCTGACGCGAGGTTCGTGGACGTACTCGCAGTGGGTGAGCTCGGCGATCAGGTCTTTGGATGCATGGGCGTGGTCGTAGCGGTAGCCGTCGCCGGTGCGGCCGACCCAACTGTATTCGCGCTGGTCGGGGTGGAGGTGGCGGAAGGCGTCGAGAAGGCCGTGCTGGTCCGTGAGGGCGCGGTAGAAGTCGTATTCAAAGGTTTGGAAGAAGGGGTAGCGCGGCTGGTGGTCCGGTTCGAGCACGTTGAAGTCGCCCAGGAACACCGTGCCGTTGTCGGTGTTGGTGAGGGCGGCGGAGAACTCGGCCAGCCATCGTTTCTTCCGCTCGACCTTCTCAGGCGAGGCGTCGCGTGAGGGGATGTACGCGCCCAGGACCCGCAGCGGTCCGTGGTCGGTGGCGATCCTGACGCCGATGGCCCGGGTCGGGAGATAGGTGAGGCGCTCGATCGGATCGGGCTCGGTGGCGTACTTGCTGACGATCATGACGCCGTACTCGCCGGGCCCGGGTTCGGGATAGGAGACCGCGTAGCCGGCCGTCCGGAACGCGTCGGCGAGGTGGCGGCAGCCGTCGCTGGCCTTGGTCTCGGTGAGCACGAGGACGTCTTCAGGGCGGCTCGCGAGCCATTCGAGCAGCTTGTCGGCCCGTTCCACCGACGGGTTGGCGATGTTGAAGGTGATCAGACTCAGGCCGGGCATGCGGGGCTCCGCTCCAGGTACAGGGTCATGATGTGTTGGACGATGGTCGACGCGATGGTCTCAGGCGACGCGGTGGTGGCGTCGAGGGTGAGAAGAGGCCAGCCAGCGTCGGCCAGTTCCGCAGCGGCTTGATGGTAGAGCTTGACTTCAGCCTTGCTGGCTCCCGGTTGCTGCTCGAACCGGCTGTTGCTGCCTCGGGTGGCGAGACGTCGGGCGATGGTGTTGGGATCACCGGTCAGGAGCACGGCCGTGTATGGGACGAGGACGCCGGCGTTGAGCTGCCAGATCGTGCTCGTGGACAGGCCGTCCAGCCGCTGGAGGACGAGCGATGAGGGCAGGTAGCGGTCGCAGAGCACGACCTTGCCGGCCTGGAGAGCTGGTGCGATCTCGGTGGCGAGTTGGTGGTGGCGGTCGCCGGCGACCAGGCAGGCGAGGGCCATGCCGCGGTAGGTGTGCGTGCCACGTCGGATGTGGTTGCCCAGTTCGGTACGGCTCGGTTGGGTGGTGAGATGTATCGGGAGGCCGTGGGCGGTGAGGATGTCGCCGACCAGGGCGACGACGGTGGTCTTGCCGACGCCGCCGGGGCCGTCGACGGTCACGAACAGCCCCCTGCTCATACCGGCATCAGCGGCAGTAGTCGCCGCTCCTGGGACGTGACGGGGCACTGCTCGGTATCCACGTCGCCGATGCGCCCACCTTCGGCGATGACGGCGGCTGGACAGCCCTTGCCGCACTCGTCGGTGAGGGCGCAGCTGCCACAGGTGGGATTGGCGCCGACCTGGTAGCGGTCGTGAAACCGGTAGGCGTCGAGCCGTTCGGCGATGTCCGGGTCGGTGAAGATGTTGCCGACCATGAACTCCCCCGGATCGTGCTGGGAGGCCTTGGTGCGGGCGGCGAAGACCAGGTAGGGGCAGACGGTGACCTCGCCGGGTGTGAAGACGTAGATGATCGTGCCGGCCTCACAACCGGCCAACGGCTTACTCCCGGTGTTCGGGAAACGGATGTGTGCCACGTCGAGGTCAGGGCCGTCGAACGGGGCGGTCAGCTCGAAGATCTCCCGCATCTGGTCGACATGGCTGGCGAGTGGTCGGCGGGCTTTCACGCCGCGGCCCATGCTGGACAGTGGGTTCATCAGCACGTAGCGGGCACCGAGCTCGGTAGCGAACGCGCACAACTCCCGGTACTCGCCGACCTCGGCGAGCGAGTTCGGCGTACACAACAGCCCTTGCAACAAGCCAGCGCGGGCCAGTTCGCGGACCGTCGCCACCGTCACGGCGAACGAACCGCTGTCCCCGCGGAACTTGCCGTGTGATCCGGCCCGGAAGCCGTCCAGGGAGACGTTGCAGTGCACGCCGCCGATCGCGGCCAGCTCGGCGATTCCGGCGCTGTCGAGCATGGTCGCGTTGGTGCATACACCAACATCCATGTCCGCGGCCCGGAACGCGTGGACGACCTCGAAGAAGTTCGGGTGCATGGTCGGCTCGCCACCCGTGAGGGTGACTCGGCGGACGCGGGCCTCGATCAGACGAGGGACGGCCAGGTCGACCACATCGGCCAGCGGCATGTAGCCGCCCTCCTTCGTGGCGGAGACGAAGCAGTGTGCACAGCGGAGGTTGCAGCGCTCATCGACCTGCACCAGCGCCTTGCGGTAGGGCGCCTCCACGGTGGTGCGGAAGTAACACGACGACGCCCGACGGTCCTCGGCGATACTGCGCGCAACCATGGAGCCCTCCAGCCAGTCACCAGATGTCACAGACGAACACAGTTTGAAGTGTTCTCTGGATGAGTTTCCAATGTCCAGATGTTCTATCGATTATCTTGAGATATTCTCGGCGCGAAATGCGATGGCGATCAGTCCAGCTGATCCGCAGATCACCAAGGGAGTCGCGCGCCATGACCACAACCCAGCCCGTCGAACTGCGCGCCGCCGACGCACTCGCCGAGCTGCGCCACATGCCGTCCGACCTGCTCGACATGACGTTCGACCAGCTCCGTACGTTGGTCACCGTGCACCGAGAAGGCGCTGCTCTACCGGCGGCTCGCGAGTTGAGTCGGGCGCAGTCCAGCGTTCAGAAGCAGCTCAACACCTTGAACGAACTGGCGCAGCGGCTCGTCGGCGAATCGCTCGTGATCAAGCAAGGGCGCGGGCAGAACCTGCTCTTCACGCCGACCGGCGAACGCCTCGTCGCCCTCGCTGCCGCGACCATGGACTCCTGGCTCACCGGCGTCCACTCCGCACGACGCGAACTCGGCAGCACGGTCACCATCGGCACCACCGAGTTCACCATTCGCTTCGTCGGCGAGGTCTGGCCCCATCTCCGATCAGAATTCGAACGACGCGAAGTCGAACTGAAGGTCGTCCACGTCCGCACCCGCGACTTCTGGGAGAAACTCGAATCACAACAGGTCGACCTCGTCTGCGGCAGCTTCGCCACCCAAGTTGGCGAACTTCCCACATTGGACTACGACTTCATCGAATGGCACCGCGAAGGCATCGCACTACTCACCAACCTCTCCACCCGCGAACTTCCGGCCAAGCCCGTCACCGCCGCCAAACTACCCACTCTTCCTCTGCTGGCACCCACCGCCGGCCTGCTCGCCGAATTCCTCCGGCGCTGGTACGGACCGGAATACGCCAGTCGCTTGTCGATCGTCGCGGAGATCGACGCCCTGTACTACGGCCTCGGACTCCTCGACTCACAACTACTCCACGGCTGCCTGCTCACCACCAGCCAGGTCGCGCGAGCCGCGACGGAGGGTCGCCTTCCTGGGGGACATGGACTACGCATAGTGCAACTTGCTGATGACTTCGATCCCGCCCTGGAACTCGTCACAGGAGTATTCGGACGCAAAAACGAACGCGACCACTATGCGTCAGACCACCCGCTCAACTTGTTGTGGAACGAATTCATCGCGCGACGTCCCACATCCTGATCACCTTTTGCTATCGTGTTGCATACAGCACGCCAGAACGCGACCATATGCGTGTGGCTACCCAGATCTGAAAGAGAAGACAGTGAGCGTTTTTCATCCTGCGGCGACCTCGTAGTTCTGTAGGACGTGGATGGCTTTGGCGAGTCGACCGATTCGGTGAGGGCTGCTGCGGTACTTGCGGAGCACGTTCCACTGTTTGAGCTGGGCGTTGGCGCGTTCACCGGGTCCGCGGAGGCGTGCGTGGGCACGATTGGCGTCTTTCTGCGATTCGGGTTTGTTCTTGCCTTTGTAGGGGGTGATCACGTGCTGTCGGGTTGGGTCGTAGCCGTGGTAGCCCTTGTCGCCCAACGCGATCAGCCCAGCTTTCTTCGAGCGCGGCGAGGATGTTCCAGATCCGGGCGGCGGCGGTGTCGTGTGTCTTGCCTGGTAGCTGGCCGGACACCCACAGGATCTCCCCGTCCGGTGAGGCGATCACCTGCAGGTTCACTCCGTGACGTTTGTGCTTGCCTGAATAGAACGGTCGGTCGGCGGCGATCCGGTCGATCGGGATCAGGGTTCCGTCGATGATCACGTAGGCCATCTTCCGGCGCTTCGCCGCCCGTAACGCCTCGCGCAGCTTGGGTGCCCGCGCCGCAAGCAGTTCGACGGTCTCGGTGACATATCGCCAGCATGTCGTGGTCGATACGCCGAACCCGGCGCCGACCTGCGCGAACGGCTCACCCTTGCGCAGGTAGACCAGCACCAACAAGGCCTGCTGGCCCGGGTTGAGCGCTCGCCACGGCGAGCCGATCTCCCGGCGATGGGCACGGATCAGCCCGGACACGAAGGTCAGGGTCTGATGTGACAACGGCAGCGCGGCACGGTAGAACAACACCTGAAGCCCCTGGAGTTCCTGCAGAACGATCTTGGTCGATAGCTCTGCTACCAGGGGCTTCGCCACGTCCGGGCGCCGACACGCCGATGATCACCAACCCGTGATCAACAAGAACCCTTGCCTACAACACATCCTGACCAGGATGAAAATGCCTCCCTGGATGCTCGCTGGCATCGCGGCCGTCCTCTACGCGATCGCCGCGATCGTCCGGGCGATCAACGGCGGCCCGGGGAACAACGCCTCGACGAGCCACACCAAAACGCTCCCGTCACTCAAGCCCATCGACTCAACGGTCAGAACTGACGACCAGGAGCCTGACCCGGGTGATTCCACCGTGCAGGGGGAGCCCGTATAACACGACACCTCGAACAGGATGTCCCGGTTCGGTTCGGGAAACTTCGCCAGTAGTCGCCGTCGGCGTGCGTCGTGGCTGCGCGCCGTCGCCGCCGGCGAGATCCTCGACGAGGATCTCCTCCACTTCCACCCACTTATCGCCGATCAGGTCGAAGATCCGAGCGGCGCACGCGGGCGAGGTCAAGCAGATCGGACCCGGTCCGGGACACGAAAGGCGAGGTGGTGAGATTTCTTGTTCCGACGTCATTGGGCATTTCTCGGTTCGTGTCAGTGACTTCTCGCGCAATGTCAGCGAGCAGGTGATCAGTCCTCGGCTGGTTCGGGCTCGGGGAGGATCCCCAAGCGGGCGCATTCCTCAGCGAGGTTGCGCGCGGCCCGTGCGGCCTGGGTGAGCGTTGCGTGCAGCGTGGCGCTATGGGACATGGCCGTGTCGAGGACCTCGGCGGGGCCGCGGCCGTCGACGTCGGTCCGCGGCCGCCGACCCTCGCCGTAGCGTGCGAGCTGAGCGCCGACGTTGGCGTTCATCGCGAACAGGGCCTCAAGCACATGCCCGGATGCCGTCGCGATGGCGTAGAAGTCCTCGTGGCGGGGCTCGGCGTCCTGTTGACGACGGGCGGCGTCCTTGATCATGTCAGCGGCCTGTCGGAGCGCCGCAGCAGGTGGTGTGGGCACTATGGCTCCTCACGGGGGTTCGCTGTTGGTCGTCATGGTGTCAGCGGAGACCGACAACGTTGGCTGGCGTCAATGTTCGGGGTTAAGCAGCAGCCGTACGGCTGTTGGTGCTCAGCCAAGGTCCGCAGGTCAGCGGCGGAAGATGTTGCCGTAGGCGCCGACGTTGACTCCGGTGGCGAGGTCGAGCATGGCGTCGATCCCGGCTTCGTCGCACCGACCGACCAGTTCGACGACCGGGGACGCGGTGGGCTGGTCGATGACCAGTTCCCAGCCGCGCTCGATGTCGATGGTGATCGCGAGCGGGCGTGGCTCGAACGCGCCCCAGGCCGGGGTGGTGTCGGTGCCGGGAAGCGGCACGTACAGCACGTCCCGGTGCGTGCTGACGCCGCGCTCGGCCAGCCGCGTGACGACCACGTCCAGCAGCGCGGTCGCCTCCTCCGGTGTGCGTGGACGGGGTTCGCGCACGCTTCGGCTGGTCATCTCCAGCGCGACGACGGCGAGCCGTTCGGCCCACTCGCCGCCGGGGTAGTCGCCGGCCATGTCGACGCCGCGTTCGGCCGCGGTGGCGCACCAGGCGTCCAGCAGACCACCAGCAGCTTCGAGCACCGGTCTGGTGGCCAGCGAGGTCAGGTAGCGCCGGTCGACTCGTTCCACCACGTTGCGGGCGATGGGCATGGCGTTGGGCTGGGTGGTCACGGTGATCACGCTCCTGCGATGTCGGCGGGCAGTAGGCACACAGCTGCTGGGCGAACTTGTCGCCGTCGTCCTCGAAGTCCCGGTAGGCCGGGTTCGCTGGCCGGGTCGGTGGCGACGATGATCTCGTCGGTCCAGGCGACACCATCGGCAGGGTTGGGCAGCATCCGAGATCGGCCGCGCGCAGGTCGCGCAGCTGGCCGTGGTCTGCGGCGCGGCTGATTCCGCAGTACCAGCCGCGTTCGTCGTGCCAACACAGCACGACCTCGGTGTGGCCGTGGGCGGCGTGGGTGCGGTCCTGGTCGAGGCGCCCCAGGTGGAACACGCCGATCCCGGCATCGGTCAGCGCGGCCGCGACAGCGGCCAGGTAGGGCTGGTGGGGCTGGTGCTCTCTGCTCCCCGACATGGTCACTCCTCGTCGGCGTCGCTGGCGCGGTAGCGGCCCGCAGGGCTTCCACCCGTCCGGGGTGAGGCTGGACTAGATGATTTAGCGTTACCACCCGGTTTCCGTCTCGCCGCCCAGCTGTTGCCCGGCATCCGCCGCCGCCGGGGAAAAGAACCGTGCCACCTCAGACGGCACCTCACCGGGGAACTGGGTCCCGTCGAACCAGACGGGGCCGGCGAACTGGGCCCCATCGAGCGAGATGGTGCCGGTGAACTGGACCTCGCGGAACGAGGCGGTGCCGGTGAACTGGGCCTCGCGGAACGAGACGGCGCCGGGGAACTGGACCTCACGGAACCGGGCGTCGCTGATGAACTGGGCCTTGTCAAACGAGACGCCGCCGGGAAACTGGGCCGCGCGGAACCAGGCATCGCCGGTGAACTGGGCCTCCTCGAACGAGACGTAGCCGGTGAACTGAGCCCTTTGGAACGAGACGTCGCCGGTGAGCTGGGCCTCGTCGAACGAGACATCGTCGCCGGTGAACTGGACCTCGCGGAACGACACGCCGCGGTGGAACTGGGCCGCGCGGAACCAGGCATCGCCGGTGAACTGGGCCTCGTGGAACAAGGCGTAGCCGCTGAACTGAGCCCTGTCGAACGAGACATAGCCGGTGAACTGGGCCTTGTCGAAGGAGGCGTCGCTGGTGAAGTGTCCTTCGGTGAAGGTGGCGGTGCGGGTCCGGCACCGGGTGAGGTCGAGGTTGATGAGGATGGCACCGGTGAGGTCGAGGTCGATGTTGGCCCAGAACGTGTCGACCGGGGTGTCGGGATCGTCTCCGGGGCGGAGATGGTGGGTGAGAAGGCGTTGGGCAGTGAGGCGGACCTCGCGTTCCTGGACGCGTTCCCGGTAGACGGCGAGCACTGTGTCGTCGGCGTCATCGGGTGGATCGCCGGGCACGGCACAAGGCATGCGCAAATACGCGCAGAGCACGTTGACGATGGTCTGCCGCTGGCCGGGGTTGTCCTGAGCTAGGCGCTCCAGGGCGTAGAGGCCGCCGAGGCGGACCGGGGCCTTCTCCGAGCCGAGTTGCTCAACCGCTTTGGTGTACAGATCGGTGATCCGCCGGGCTTCGGCGTCAGCCTCGGTGGCCGCGGCGACCCGCTCCTGGTGTCGGCGGGTCTGCTCGACGACCTGCTCCTGCAGGGCCTGGTCGCGGTCCTTCTGCTTGAGCGCGATCTCGGTGCTGCGTTGCCGGCGGGCGGTGAGCAGCAGCGCGGCGGCGCCGCCGGTGCCGACCACGATGGTGCCCGCGGTGCGGATGGCGTCCAACCGGACCCGGTTGTCGTCGGCGTCGCCGCCGGTGTAGGCGAGCAGCAGCCACACCGCCACCCCCACCCCGACCAGCACGATCAGCACCGCCCACGCGGTGATCGTTCGCACCGACAGCACCCGGTACCGCACCTCGCCCCGGGGATAGCCGGCAGCGGCGCGGACGGGTTCGTCCGGATCGGGGTCTTCTGGCGATGTCGTCACACCGACACAGTCGCCGGCCGGGAGCTCGACGCAACATCTCCCGCCCAGCCCAGCGGTGGATCGTGCCCTGAGCTGTGGAGATGCCGTGGACTCGGTGAAGGAGATGCGGTGCGGAAATCTTGAGGAGACGTGGGGGTGGTTCGACGTTGCTGCCTATAACAGGAGTGTCAGAACCTTCGGCGGGCTGAGGCGTCGGGGGTCCGCCGACCGAGGGAGCTAGATCATGAACGCGGCGCAGCAGCCCCACGAGAGATCCATCTCCCGAGAGAGCGCACGCGCGCTTGTCAAGCTGCCAGATCGGGTCCTCGCCCAAGTCGAGGCCAAACTGGCGCTCCATGGAGAGGCAGTGTCCTCCACGCTGATCGCCGACGAGGTCATCAACTCCACGGCCAGCGCCTTTCTGGCAGCCGGAACGGCGCAGCTGCTGACCTCGTCACGACCACCGCTGGCCGAGATCAGTTTGTGGGGCATGATGACCTGCCTCAGCGACCCCCTGTCGGGATACTTCGGTCATCTCGACGCGATCGGCTGGAAAATGATCGAGCGAGGGCAACGTGACACGCCCCAGCAGACCTTGATGCCAGGGGAACGAACCCAACCCCAACTCATGTCTCGTGTGGACAAGCTGGCGGCGCGCCGCCAGCTTCGCCGCAGATCCAGCAGCAGCCCACGACGTCGGCACCGGTCACCGCGGCAACGGCGAACCCGCCGGCATGATGCGACTCGCCCCCAGCAGCTTCAGGAGGACTTGCGCCGCGCACGCCGACGATGCTGATCGCGGCTGCGGGTTGGGCAGGGTTGCTGCCGTGCCTAGCGGTAGTCGGCGCGATGGGCGTGCTGCTGGCCGGCGTGTTTTGGTCCTGCTCGAGCATCACCTGCCCTGACCCGGTTGAGGGGACGGCCAGCGACGCTGCTGACCCCCTCAACCGATCACCCTGTCGGAGAACCGCCACGCACCAGGGAACCCCGCTCCGCCGGTAAGCACCGCCAGCCCCGAGCGCATGAGCCGTGCTGTAGTCCCACCAGCCCCGCCACGATCGCCACCACCAGCGCCAGGAACATGACGAACGCGGTGCGCACCGTGAACGGCTTCACCGGCTCCGGACGTTCTTCTTCGCCATCGTTGTCGATCTCCTCACCCAGCGCGCCCGCGCTGTTATCGACGTCTTAGGCCAACAGCGCCACCTATCTCCCTGCGTCATCTCGCCCCAGGTCGCCCCAGCTCCTTCACAGCACGTGCAATGGATCAGGCCGCTCCAGCTGTCACCTGTCGTGCGGCCGGGACGTGGCCGTAGGCGACTAGCGCGACACTGGCGGTCACGCCGAGCGCGGCGGCCAAGCGGCCAAGCGGCCAAGCGGCCAAGCGGCCAAGCGGCCAAGCGGCCAAGCGGCCAAGCGGCCAAGCGGCCAAGCGGCCAAGCGGCCAAGCGGCCAAGACCACGGTGTACTCGTGCTGGAGATTGACCAAGCCCAGCAGCATCGGCCGACACAAGGCGACATGTCGTTCGTGACAAGTCCGAAGCAAGCTCGATCCGACTCAGGTCAGAATCAGCCACTCATCGACATGCCGACCTGTAGCCGAACACTCGGCCGATCAAACGTGTGGCGTCACGCACGAGCTGTTCGGCGATGTACCGCGATGGCGAGCCGGGATTCATGAGTTGGCGTCCAGGTGTTGATGTTGACCATCGGCCCACGAGCCGCCCAAGAGCACCCACGGAGCACCCAACCAGCCATGTGGACGATCAGAACGATCATCAAAGATCGTTAGTAACAACAAAACCGCAGGTCAGCTATGATACTGACCTGCGGTCTGGGTGGTACGCCGCCAGGGACTCGAACCCCGAACCCGCTGGTTAAGAGCCAGCTGCTCTGCCAATTGAGCTAGCGGCGCGTGCGGAGTGGGTGTACTCCGGCGCGACGTGAAGAACGTTAGCACGGCCCCCAGGGGCCCCCGAAACCGGATTCCCCTTTCTACCGATGTCCTGGTCGGACCGTTGGACCTATCCGGCACACTATGCGGTGACGACCATGGGTGGATGGGGGTTCGACATGAGGTGGGCTCGACGACGGGGGTTGCTCCTCAGTGGTGTGATCGGACTGGCTGTGGTGCTGGCCACCTCGTCGTGTACCAGTGCGCCGGCGGCCGGGGAGCGGGACGACGCGGCGCCGCGGGGCACGTCCAGCGGTAAGCCGCCGACGCCGGCCAAGAAGCCGGTGCAGTTGACGATCACGCCGGGGAACGCGGCCGCGAACGTCGAGCCGGGTGGGCCGGTGACGATCGCGGCGGTGGACGGGAAGGTCACGTCGGTCACGCTGGTCAACGAGGCCGGGGAGCCGGTGGCGGGGCAGCTTTCGCCCGACGCGACTACCTGGCAGACGACCGAGCCGCTCGGGTTCGGGAAGACCTACACGGCCACCGCGACCGGGCAGGGGACCGACGGGAAGTCGGCCACCGTGACGTCCGCGTTCAGCACGGCCAAGCCTCGGGTGAAGGCCGACCTCTCGATGAACCCGCTGGACGGGCAGGTCGTCGGGGTCGGGCAGCCGCTCGCGTTCTACTTCGACGTCGCCGTGACCAACAAGGCGGCGGTCGAGCAGTCGATCCGCATCCAGGCCACGCCGGCCACGGAGGGCGCCTTCTACTGGTTCTCGGACAAGGAGGTGCACTGGCGGCCCAAGCAGTACTGGGCGGCCGGCACCAAGATCACGGTCAACGCCGCGATCTACGGGCGTGACTTCGGCAACGGGGTGTACGGCAACGACAGCCGTGTCGCGAACGTCACGGTCGGGGACGCGGTGGTCGCCACGGCCGACGGGGGCACGCACCAGATGACCGTGACGGTCAACGGGGCGGTCGTGCGGACGATCCCGATCTCCATGGGCAAGCCCGGCCACGAGACGCCGCAGGGCACGTATGTGGTCATGAGCGAGCACACCAACTACACGATGGACTCGGGCACGTACGGAGTGCCCGCCGACTCGCCGGCCGGGTACCGGACGACCGTGGCCGTGGCCAGCCGCATGTCCAACAGCGGGATCTTCTATCACTCGGCGCCGTGGTCGGTCGGGGATCAGGGGCGTCGGAACGTGAGTCACGGGTGTCTCAATATGTCCACCGAGGCTGCTCGCTGGCTGCAGAGCATCTCGAACAAGGGGGACGTGATTGTGGTTCAGAACAGTGGCGGGCCTGTTCTGGAGGCCTGGGACGGGCTCGGTGACTGGCAGATTCCTTGGGATCAGTGGGCTGCTGGGGGTAAGCGGTAGCTGCTTGGCTCTGGGGCCGGGGTGGGGGCCGGGTGGGGCCGG
>JGI25406J46586_10000618_pt1 | contig 16641 bp, 11 predicted proteins | sample TabmetS4T2R2_FD_46586 | JGI IMG/M metagenome (IMG submission 46586) | reverse complement strand
GTTGACTTCGGCGAGACGATGCGGCGCGTGCAGGCCGCCGACTGCCAGATTTACGTCGTGCAGAACGGCATCAGCGACAACCCGAACCTGCACGATCTGACGGCCGAGAGTCGCATGCGCGAGTTCGCCACGCAGACGGGCGGGGCGGTCTTCGCGCCGAAGACGGTCAACGATCTGCCGTCCGCCTTCGCGCAAATCTCCGCCGACCTGGCGCAGCAGTACGTGCTGAGTTATTACCCCTCGGACGACCGGCGCGACGGCCGCTTCCGCGTCATCAACCTGAGCGTCAAGACGCGCCCCAACGTGCGCGTGCGCGCCCGCCGCGGCTACTACCCGCGCCAGGCCCAACTCTCGGCCGCGCCGCGTTACACCTACGAGCAAGTGCCGCAGCCCGCGCCCGCCGCGCCCGCCGCGCCGACGAGCGCCGCGCCGTCGGTCGGTCTTCAGCCGCAGCCCTCCACGGTCAGAACGAGCGCGCCCGCCACGGGCCCGTCTTACGGCAGCAAGAATCTGAACCCGGACGACGGCGACGCCGCCGCGGCGAACAAAAGTCCCGCGCGGCAGGTGAGCGCGAACACGGAGCGCGCGCGCAACGAGCCGGCCGCACGCGCCACGCCGGAGGTCGCCCGCCCGCCCGAACCGGACACGCGGACAGAGCTAGCCTCAACGTCAACCCCGCCGCCCGCCGCCGCGCCCACGCCCGCACCTACGCCAGCGCCGACACCAACGCCCACGCCGGAAACAAACGCGCCGAAGACAACACCACAGCCAACGCCGCAGCCACAGCCGCAACCGCAGCCGAGCGAGCCGAAAGCCTCTGCCGCGCAGCAGCCACAGGCGCAGCCGCCCGCGCGCGTCTCCGGCGGCGTGCTCAACAGCCGGGCGCTCAAGCTGCCGAAGCCGCTCTTCCCCGAGACGGCCCGGCGCATGCGTGTCTCCGGCGTGGTCAACGTCGCGGTGACTATTGACGAGAGTGGTAAAGTGATCGCGGCGCAGGCCACGAGCGGGCACATGCTGCTGCGCGAGGCCGCCGTGCAAGCGGCCCGCCAGGCCGTCTTCACGCCGACCATCCTGCACGACAAGCCCGTGCAGGTCGCGGGCGTGATCATTTACAACTTCAGCCAGTAAGATTGTTGGTTGTTCATAATTATTGCTGCGATCAAACCAGTCTCTGTTAACATCTTGTGCGGAAGGCGAACGATGACGCGGAGGTTCTATGACACACGAAGAACTTTTACGTGAATTCGCTTCTCTGCCGCCCGAAGCGCAACGCCGAGTCTCGGATTACATAAACTTTTTGCGCGAGCGTTACGGCCGCTCGGATGCGACGGAAGAACCTAAGGCTGCTGACTTGACTCAAGAGTGCTTTGTCGGCATGTGGCAAGACCGCGCGGAGATGCAAGATAGCAGCACTTGGGTGCGCGACAGCCGGGAACGCGAGTGGGTGAAGCAAGGTGGCTGACTTCACCGTCGTTGACACTGACATTCTGATTGATGTCGGTCGCGGCGTGGGTGAAGCTAGCACATGCTTACAGAATATAGAGCGTCGTTCCTCGTTAGCGGCGAGTGTCATTACGCAGATGGAGTTATTCGTCGGTTGCCGTAATAAAGCTGAGCTAAAAGAGGTCGAGAAATTCCTGCGCCGATTCCGCCTGCTTAAACTGTCGGAGCCGGTCTCGGACATGGCAGCCGATCTGTTGCGCCAGTACCGCCTCAGTCATGGCTTGCTGATCGCCGACGCGCTAATCGCGGCGACGGCGCTGGTCTTTGACGCGCCATTCGTCTCGAAGAACCAGCGGGACTATCGTTTTATCGCGGGTTTAAATTTGCTGCCGTATCCATAAGCTCTGTTAGTTATCGGCATTCGCTGATTATGGAACAGCTACTCGAACAGTTCTTCGAGCACCTGCGCTACGAGCGCAACGTGAGCGAGCACACGCTGCGCAACTACCGAATCGATCTGGGCCAGTTCTACGACCACCTCGCGCCGGCCGACCCCGCGACGGGCGCGCGGCGCGAGTTCGACATCAAGCAGATCGATCACATCACGATCCGCGAGTGGCTGTCGCAGCTACACGCCGCCCAGAAGCAGAAGTCCTCCATCGCGCGCAAGCTGGCCGCCCTGCGCACCTTCTTCCAGTTCCTCCTGCGCGAGGGCGTCGTCGAGATGAACCCGGCGAAACTGGTCGCCACGCCGCGCCTGGAGAAGAAGCTGCCGAACCACCTCTCCATCGAGGACGCCGTCCGCTTCATCGAGACGCCCGACACCAAGACCGATCTGGGCAAGCGCGACCGCGCCATTTTGGAGATGCTCTACGGTACGGGCGTGCGCGTCTCCGAGTTGGTCAAGCTCGATCTGCGCGACATAGATTTCCAGAACAAGATGGCGCGCGTCACCGGCAAGCGGCGCAAGCAGCGCGTCGTGCCCTTCGGCGACCCGGCGAAGCACGCGCTGCTGCAATACCTGGCGGTGCGCAACGCCTTCCTGCAAAACGCGCCCGCCTCGGAGCGCGACACGCAGGCCGTCTTCCTCAACTACCAGGGCACGCGCATCACCACGCGCTCGGTCGGGCGCATGGTGGACAAGTACATCACCATCTGCGCCGGCATCCACAACATCAGTCCCCACTCCCTGCGCCACTCCTTCGCCACGCACCTGCTCGACAGCGGCGCAGACCTCCGCCACATCCAGGAGCTGCTCGGCCACGCGCGCCTCTCCACCACCCAAATCTACACCCACGTCTCCATGGAAAAACTGATCGAGGTTTACGACAAGACGCACCCGAAGGCATAAAAGCAGTGACGAGTGACAAGTGACGAGTGACGAGTAAGAACCTGTCTTAAACTCGTCACTCGTCACTTGTCACTCGTCACTGCTTTTAAAGCGTTGGTATGTCGTCCAAGCCTTGCGCGGCTTCGATCTCTTGCTGGCAGGCGGCGTCATAGCGGGCGGTGGGCATGGCTTCGAGGCGCGCTTCGGGGATGGGGTTGCCGCAGCGGGCGCAGACGCCGTAGGAGCCTTCGTCTATGCGCAGCAGCGCCTGGTCTATGTCGGCGAGCGCCTGCGACTCGCGCTCGCCGAGGCGCAGCGCGAGTTCCTGGTTCACATCTTGGAGCGACATGTCCACGGTGTCTTTGACGCCGTCGTCATTCGCGCCCATTTCCAGCGCGGCGGCCTGGTTGTCGCGCACGTGCTCCGTGTGCTGGCGCAGTTGCCCGGTCAGTATGCGGCGAAAGTGCTCAAGTCTCTCTGCGTCCATCTGCCCTCCCTGATGTTGCGCGACTGTTTTGGTCGCGCATGTCGTGATCTTTATTTGGGGTAGGGCGGAGTATAACACAGCGGGTCGGACGGCGATGGGCGGACGGGCAAGTGTTAGTCTTGCCCGCCCGATCCGTGTCAGAAGATGACGCGCGCGCCGAACTGGAACTGGCGACCGGGGTCGGCATTTTGCACCCCGGCGAGCGGCGCGAGGAAGGTGGCGGCGGGCGTCGCGCCGTTGCCGTAGGTGTTGTTCAGCTTGATGTAGTTCGTGTGGTTAAAAAGATTGAAGGCTTCGGCGCGCAACTCAAGCTTGACGCCCTCGCGCACGCGGAAGCGTTTGGCGAGCGACGTGTCAAAAGAGCTTTGCGCGGGCGTGCGGAAGGAGTTGCGCGCGAAGCCGACGGGGCGGTCGGACTTGTAGCCGTCGCCGTTGTCGTCGAGNCCNGTGACGGGGTTGACGGGCAGACCCGACGCGAGCGTGGCGACGAAAGAGACCTGCGCGTCGCGGGGCAGCGCGACCAGACCGTGCGCGACGAGGCGGTGGCGCTGGTGGAAGTCGCTCGGGCCCCATTCTAGCCGGTCGCCCAGGCGGAACTGATTCGGAATCCCAGTGTCCGCCTCGCCGAAGAACATCGCGTCGGTCAGCGCGGACGCGTAGACGTAGTGCGCCTCGAACTGCAAGCGGCGCGAGAGGCGCTTCAGCAGGCCGAGGTCGAGCGCGTCGTAGGCGCTCGACGCGGTGTTCTCGATGACGGCGACCTTGCGCACGCGCACGCCGCNGTAGGTCGTGCCGAAGGGGCGCGTCAGGTCGGCGGCTGAAGCGGAGCGCGTCTGCCCCGGCGCGGTGCGCACGAACGGCGCGGGCGCGTTGATGTCGTTGACGCGCTGCTGCTTGAGCGTGCGCTGGTGGATCACGTCGGCCGTGAAAGTCCAGTCGCGGCCCAGTGTGCGCTGGACGCCGAGCGAGAACTGCTGGCTGTAAGGGTTCAACAGCTTCGCGCCGGGCAGATAGACGTAATCGCGGATCGCTTCGTTCGCGCCCGCGGGGACGGCGGCGAGCGAGTCGGGGAACGTGGGCGCGCCGGGCGTTGTGACAGAGTTGGGGACGCCGGGGCGCGCGTAATCGAACTTGTAGGTTCTGATCTTCGCGTCGAGACCTTCCAGGAGGAAGCGGCGCGTGATGTACATGTAGTACTGATCGTAGAACAATCCTGCGCCGCCGCGCAGGACGGTCTTGCCGTCGCCGCGAACGTCCCAGGCGAAGCCGAGCCGGGGGGCGAAGTTGTTGCGGTCGTCTGTGATGGATTGATAGTCGTAGCGNAGGCCCANNTTCGCCGTNAGGCGCGGCGTGAGTCGCCAGTTGTCCTGNGCGAAGGCGGCGGCNAGCGTCTGCCCGTAGCGCACGAAGCCGACGCCGAACTTCTGCGTGTAGTCGAGCGGCGCGGCCGTCGCGGCAGCGCCGGGNGCGAAGCGGTACTCGCCGAAGGCGTTGTAGCTGAAGTCGCGGACGCGCTGGCGCGTGTAGTCCGCGCCGAATTTGAGATCGTGCGCGCCGCGCACGGCNGCGAGTTGATCGGCGAGTTGGAGCGTCTCTGTGCGCACCCACGAATAGGTCGAGCCGCCCGCGGTNCTGTAATTCGGGCGCACGACGGAGACCTGCGGGGCNAGCGCCGCGCTGACGGACGGGAGCGCGTTGACGTAAGAGGCGCGCAACTCGTTGACCGCCGCGCCCCAGACAGTGCGATCCGTCAGTTGCGCACCCGTGCTCTGCGCGCGACTCGCCTGCGCGGCGCTCGGCTGCGTGAAGCCGCTGACGCGGTCGTTCGGGTTGTCGTTCGTGTTGCGGTTGCCGTTGAGGCGCAGCGAGAGCGCGTGCGTCTGGCTGCGCTGATAATCNAAGCGCGCGAGACCCAGGTGATCGCGGAAGTGNCCGGTGTATGTGAGCGGGGCGGGGGACTGCACGAACGCGCCGCGATTCTGCCGCGCGCGCTCGTAGCTGACGAAGAACGTCAGGCGCTCGCCCGCCAGCGGGCCGCCGAGTGCGCCGCCGAACTGCTGCGCCTCGTTCGGCACGTGGCGCGTGGAGACGGGCGGCGCGGCCTGTAGGCCCGACGGGCGCAGGAAGTAGAAGGCTTCGCCGTGCAGGGCGGACGTGCCCGCCTTCGTCACGGTGCTGACGATGCCGGCACTGGAGCCGCCGTACTCGGCCGCGTACTGGTTGGTCAGCACCTTGAACTCCGCGACGGCCGTCAGCGAGACCTGCTGCTGCGGCGCGTTGGCGAAGACGAAATCGTAGTTGCTGTTGCCGTCGAGCTTGTAGAAGGTCAGGCGGTAGGAACTGGCGTTGATGGAGAGGCGCTGCGCCGTCGAGCCGTCGCCGCCCGCGCCGCCCGTGTTGCGCGCGTGCGGGTCGAGCAGCGCGAAGCGATTCACGCTGCGCCCGTTCGTCGGGAGTTCCGTCAGTCGGCGCGGCTCGATCAACTGGCTGATCTCCGGCGCATCGCTCACGACTGGCGCAACGGCGTCCGTAATCTCGACCGTCTCGGCCACGCCGCGCAGTTGGAGCGCGAGCGACACGTCGAGGCTGTTGCCGGAGACGAGCTTGAGTTGCGCGCGCGTGAGCGGGCGGAAGTTGTCCGCGCTGACCGCGACCTCGTAAGCGTCGCCCGGCGGCAGACCGGCGACGACGTAATTGCCCTCCTCGTCGGTCACCGCCTCACGCTCGACGCGCAAAGCCGCATTGCGCACGACGACGCGCGCGCCCGCCAGCCCCGCGCCGTTACTCTCGATGGTGATGCGCCCGCGCAGACCGGCCGTCGCCTCCGTCTGCGCCGCGACGGGGGCGGGCGTGAGCCATGTCAGGGTTAACAGCAGGAGCACGAAAAGAGTTGTGCGCCGGAACGCATGCGTAGCAGTCATGACGCGCAAGACCTGTGCGGCGAAAGCTGTGGTTGAGCGACCCGCGAGGCGGGCCGCCGCTCGGTAATTATCGGCTTGTCTTTCGACGCCTGAAGAGATGTCAGAAGAACTGTTGGTTAAAATTGAAAACGGATTTCAATTTCACAAAGAGTATAGGTGGTAGCGCGGAGGGTGTCAAGGGGATTACTCAACCTACTGCTGGGAGCGCGGGCGTCCCGCCCGCCAAAGCGTGCGCCGGCACGCTTCACAGGCTTCGCTTTCTTCAAGCGTGAGTGAAAGCGCGGCCACGTATTCGCGCTGATGCGCTCACGGCGGGTGGGACGCCCGCGCTCCCAGCAGGGGCGGTCAGTGTGTCTCGTCGCCGCAGAGGATGACGGCGGCGAGCAGCGGGATCATCAGTTCGTGATGGCCGGTGAGCGAATAGCCGCGCCCCGCGCCGTCGCTCGTGGGCCGGCGGACGACGTTGGTGAGCGGGCGGTAAGACTGGATGAAGTCGAAGTTCGCGGTGGTGAAATCGGCGAGCGGGTGGCCGAGGTTGCGCACCAGCGTGACGGCTTTCAAAAAAACTTCGGGCAGCACGACCGCCGAGCCGATGTTGAGATAGACGCCGCCGCCGTCGAGCCGACGCACCAACTCGGCNAGCAGCCGAAAATCCGTGTGCGTGGTCGCGCCCAGACTCGCGCCGTCCGNGCTCGGNTGAAAGTGCGNNATGTCCGCGCCGATGGACAGGTGCGCGGTGAAGGGCACGCGCGCCGCGTAAGCCGTGCAGATCAGCGANAGGTGCGCGTGCAGCGGATTCAGCCTTGTCAACTCGCGCCCCAGCGCCTCGCCCAACCCGATCTGATCGCGCGCGCCGGCCTGCGCCGCCTCGTTCAGCAGACGCCCCGTCTCCTCCGCCGCGCCGAACGCGCCCACGCCAAGCGTCGCGTCAACGTCTTCCGACGTTGAGCCGACCAGCGCCATCTCCGCGTCGTGCACCAGCACCGAGCCGTTGCCCGCGAGCGCGGTGACGAAGCCCTGCCGCATCAGGTCGATGATGACGGGCGCGAGGCCCGTCTTGACGACGTGCCCGCCGATGCCCCAGATGACCGGCTTGCGCAACCCGCGCGCGCGCCTGACTTGCGCCGCAAGTTCGCGCAGGCTGCGCACCGCGAGGATGTTCGGCAGCGCGTTTAAGAAATCTTTCAGCGCGGCGTCCGCCTTAACGGGTTGCGCGAAGTCCGCGGCCGTGACTTTGCTCGGGCGCGAGGCGAGCGGGTAGGTGTTGACCCGGTCGAGGTCGAGCGGGCGCACATCGTCGTCGTAGCTGGACACTGCTTTAGCGGCGCTCCTTATCCGCGGCCGGGCGGTTCAAGCTTCGTCGGGGAAGAGCAGCCGCTCGACCAACTCGCACAGGACGTGCCCGATCAGGTTATGCGTCTCCTGTATGCGCTGCGTGTCCGTGCTCGCCACGACCAGCGCGAGGTCGCACAGCGGCGCGACGCGGCCGCCGTCGCGCCCTAGCACCCCGACGATCTTCATCCCCTGCGCGCGCGCCTGCCGGCACGCCGCGACGACGTTCGGCGACTCGCCCGAAGTCGTGAGCGCGACGAGCACGTCGCCCGCGCGCCCGAACGCCTCGACCTGGCGCGCGAACACGTTCTCGAACCCCGTGTCGTTCGCAATCGAAGTCAGCACGCCGCCGTCGGTCGAGAGGGCCAACGCCGGCAGTGCCCGCCGCCCCTTGCGCGCGAACTGGTTGACGAACTCGCCCGCCACGTGCTGCGCGTCGGTCGAAGAGCCGCCGTTGCCGCACAGCAGCACGCGCCCGCCCGCCCGAAAGCAGTCCGCGAGCAACTCGGCCGCGCGCGCCACCTCGCCCGCGTGCGCGGCGAAGTAGCGCCGCTTGACTTCAAGGCTGGCGGCGACGATGGCTGTGATACGTTCGTGCAAAGTCTTGGTTGTACGCTTGGATTCGATGCGCCATGCTAACGGCCGCACCCGCACATTTCAAGCCATTTTCTTGCGCTCGCGGTGAGAACCGTTCTGCCCGTTTGCGGCAGAGTTGTGCCCGTTGCCGTTCTTGCCAGCGTGACCGTTGAGCAGCGGCCGGAGTGATTGCCCCGTGTGCGAGCGGCGCGAGCGGGCGACTTCTTCGGGTGTGCCACAGGCGACGACGCGCCCNCCGCCCGCGCCGCCTTCGGGGCCGAGGTCNATGACGTAGTCGGCGGATTTNATCACGTCGAGGTTNTGTTCGATGACGATGACGGTGTTGCCTAAAGAGACGAGGCGTTGGAGCACGTCGAGGAGTTTGTGTACGTCGGCGAAGTGCAGTCCCGTCGTCGGCTCGTCGAGGATGTAGATGGTGCGGCCCGTGGCGCGCTTCGAGAGTTCGCGCGCGAGCTTGATGCGCTGCGCCTCGCCGCCGGAGAGCGTGGTGGCGGACTGACCGAGTTTGATGTAGCCGAGGCCGACATCGAGGAGCGTCTGNAGCTTCTGTTTGATCTGCGGGATGTTCTCCAGGAGCGGCAGCGCCTCTTCGACCGTCGTGTCGAGCAGCTCGGCGATGGACTTGCCTTTGTATTTGACGGAGAGCGTCTCGCGGTTGTAGCGCGCGCCGCGGCACACGTCGCAGAGGACGTACACGTCGGGCAGGAAGTTCATCTCGATGCGCTTCATGCCGTCGCCCTCGCACGCCTCGCAGCGCCCGCCCTTGACGTTGAAGGAGAAGCGGCCGGGCTTGTAGCCGCGCTCGCGCGATTCGGGGAGCATGGCGTATAGCTCGCGGATGGGCGTGAACAGCCCCGTGTAGGTCGCGGGGTTCGAGCGCGGCGTGCGCCCGATGGGCGACTGGTCGATCTCGATCACCTTGTCCACGTGTTCAAGACCTTCGATGGCTTCGTGCGCGCCCGGCTCGGTCAGCGAGCCNTAGAGGTGGCGCGCGAGCGCGCGNTAGAGGATGTCGTCAATCAGCGTGGACTTGCCTGAGCCGGAGACGCCGGTGACGACCGTGAGGAGGCCCAACGGGAATTTAACTTCGATGTCTTTCAGGTTGTGCGCGCGCGCGCCGCGCACGGTGACGTTGTGGCCGTTCGGCGTGCGCCGCTCTTTCGGCACTTCGATCTGCTGCGCGCCGCAGATGTAGAGTCCCGTCACAGACCGCGGGTTGCAGGCGACCTCCGCGGGCGTGCCGACCGCGACGATCTCGCCGCCGTNCGCGCCGGCCGCAGGCCCTAAGTCCACGACGAAATCGGCGCGGCGGATCGTCTCCTCGTCGTGCTCGACGACGAGGACTGTGTTGCCGAGGTCGCGCAGTTGACAGAGCGTTTCGAGCAGGCGTTGGTTGTCGCGCGGGTGCAGCCCGATGGACGGCTCGTCCAAGACGTAGAGCACGCCGCGCAGTTGCGAGCCGATCTGCGTGGCGAGGCGGATGCGCTGTCCCTCGCCGCCGGAGAGCGTGGCGGACGGGCGGTCGAGCGTGATGTAGCCCAGCCCGACCGTTTGCAGGAAGCGCAGGCGGTTGCGTATCTCGCGCANGACGCGGCCCGCGATCTGCTCCTCGCGCTCGTTCAGGGTCAACTGATCGAAGACGGCGATTGACTCTTCGACCGGCAGCGCGGTGTAGTCGGCGATGCCTAAGCCGCCGACGCGCACGGAGAGCGATTCGGGCTGCAAGCGTTNGCCGCNGCACGCGGGGCACTCGACGGGCGAGACGAGTTCTTCGAGCGCGACGCGCACCTTCTCAGACGGCGCGTCGTTCATGCGCTCGCGCAGGTGGCGGATCGCGCCCTTCCAGTCGCTCTGATAACTGTACTGCCCATGTCGGAAAGTGATCTGTCCGGCGACGCCGTGAAAGAACGCGTCGCGCGCTTGTTTGGGGAGCGCGGAGAAGGGCACGGCCCCGCTCGCGCCGAAGTGCTCGACGACGGCGAGCAGCGCGCTCTTCAAATACGCCGAGCCTTGCTTGTCGGCCGCGCCGAGGAAGATTTGCTTGTCCACGCGCTCGTGCGGCTCGGTGATGAACTTCGCCGGATCGACTTCAAGCACCGTGCCGAGACCGTGACAGCGTTTGCACGCGCCGTAGGCGGAGTTGAACGAGAAGGAGCGCGGCTCAAGCGGCGGGATGTTGATGCCACAGTTGACGCACGCCATCTTCTCCGAATAGAGCTTCTCCTCGCCGTCCACCACCGAGACGAGCACCGCGCCGCCCGTCAGCTTCAGAGCCGTCCGCACCGACTCCGACAGCCGCTCGTTGATGCCCGGTTTGATGAGCAGGCGATCAACCACCGCCTCAATCGTGTGGTTGCGCCGTTTGTCGAGCCTGATCTCTTCGTCGAGCGACAGCAACTCGCCGTCCACGCGGGCGCGCAGGAAGCCGTCCTTCGCCAGTTTCTCAAGCTCCTTCTTAAACTCGCCCTTGCGCCCGCGCACAATCGGCGCGAGCACCATCACGCGCTCGCCTTCGGGCAGGCTCAACACGCTCAGCACGATCTGCTCGACCGACTGCCGTGTGATCGGCGCACCGCACTGATGACAGTGCGGTTGACCGACGGAGGAAAAGAGCAGCCGCAGGTAGTCGTAAACTTCCGTGACCGTGCCGACAGTCGAGCGCGGGCTGCGCGAGACGGTCTTCTGTTCGATGGAGATGGCGGGCGAGAGGCCGTCAACCGAGTCCACGTCGGGGCGTTCGAGTTGATCGAGGAACTGCCGCGCGTAAGCCGAGAGCGATTCGACGTAGCGGCGCTGCCCCTCGGCGTAGATCGTGTCGAAGGCGAGCGAAGACTTGCCCGAACCCGACAGCCCCGTGATGACCGTCAGGCGGTCGCGCGGAATCTCGACGTTGATGTTCTTCAGGTTGTGCTGGCGCGCGCCGCGCACAGTGATCCGGTCAATCGCCATTGCTTGAAATCGTCTCGCGCCGCCACAGTGATGAATTTCGGGAGTAGCGGAAACCACAATTTTACGCGAGCCGCGACGGTTGCACAAGCAGGGCTAGCTAAGTGAGCAGTAGGATTGTCGCGCAAGGGCGTAGTGTAAATGATGAGGAGCAGTGACGAGCCTGGGGATTTACCACAGAGGCACAGAGGACACAGAGATGGCACGGAGGCCGGACTGGTATGCTCGCCTCTGTGCTCCCTCTGTGTCCTCTGTGCCTCTGTGGTGCACCGCCTCTTCCAACAAAATCAAGGTCAGCATGAATCGCAATCTGCGTTACATGATCTGGAACTTGGCGTCTGGCGCGGCGTACAATCGTCGGCGTCCGCGACTTAAGCCGCCGCCCGTAAGCTTATCGAACCCGGAGGCAAGCCGATGAACTTCGCAGCACTCATGCGCCCGCTCGCGTGTGCTCTCGTATGCTGCCTGTCGCCCGTCAGTCTGTGCGCGCAGACGCCGCCGAAGACGCGCAAGCCCGCGCCACAGCCTGCGTGCGATCAGGTGCGCGCGCTGGCACTCGTCGAGCAGCAGGCGGCGGACGCGAAGTCGTTTGACGAAGACCCGGCCGGGCAGATCGCCGTCCTGCTGCGCGCCGCAGACTTGCTGTGGCCTTACAAGCAGGAAGCCGCGCACAACGTCTTTAACGACGCGTACACGCTCGCCGTCGAATACTTCCGACGGCGCGGCGACGAGACGCGCCAAGAGGGGCGCGCGCTCGGCCACGGCCTGACCGTCCAGCTTCCGGATCAACGCTTCAAAGTGCTGACCGCCATCGCGCGCCGCGATCCGGCTTGGGCGCGGCGTCTGGCCGGGGACGTGGCGGACGACAGCGCGAAGGCAGCCCGCGAGGCCGGCGCGCAGAATCAAAACTCTTTCACGCAGACGGGCGATAAACTGCTGGGCGTGGCCGATTCGCTGCTTACGGTCAACCGCGAGGCGGCGCTCAACTTCGCGCACCTGAGCTTGCAGCAGCCGGCTTCCTTTTACCTGCCGCGCTTCCTCTATCGGCTGGCCGAAGTGGATCGCGGCGCGGCCGATCAACTTTATACGGACGCGTTGCGCGCCTACGCGGGCGCGACGCTGCAAGACCTGTTCTACCTGTCCGCGTACCCGTTCGCGCTGCGGCACGTGGTCGGGCCGGTCAGGGTCACGATGGAGTACGTGCCGGCGGCCGGCTTCGCGGGCAGCGCCGAACTGCAACGCCTATACCTCGACACACTGCTGCGCTTGGCCGAGGCGAAGCTAAGTGCGCAGGCGCAGCCGGTTGAGGCGAACGTGCGCCGCTCCGATCCGGAGTTGATCCTGGCCGCGCTCACCGTCCTCGATCCGCTCATCACCGGACAGCAGACCGCGTTCGCCGAGCGCGCTACCGTACTCAAGGCGACGGCGGCGGCGCTCCTCTCGGAGGCGGGGCAACGCAGCGCCGCTGGCTATGCCGAGTCTCAGTCGCGGCAGCCGGCCGCGCCGGATGAAGACGACTTCGCCCGCGCCGTCGAGCAAGCGGAGCAACAGACCAACCCGGATCGGCGCGATCAGATGTTGACGCTGGCGGTGACAGGCGCATCGCCCAGAGTTGAGTTGTCGCGGCTGGAGAGCGCGGCGCAGAAGATCGGCGACGCGGACACACGCCGCCAGTTGCTGAACGCCGTCTACTACACGCGCGCCGACCGGGCGATCAAGGACGGCCTGTTCGACGACGCCGCACGGCTGATGGCGAAAGTGGACGCGCTCGGCGAGCGTGCGTTGCTCGCGCTCGCGCTGGCCGACGCCTCGATCAAACAACTCAAAGACAGCGTGCGCGCGCGCGAGGCGTTGGAGTCCGCCGTCAAGGTCGCGCAGTCCGCGCCGCAGGGTGAAGAGAAGGCGCGGGCGCTCATCGGCATCGCGACGCTCTACGCGAAGTTCGACGGCCAGCGTGCCTTTGAAGTCCTGGGCGACGCGGTCAAGGCGATGAATCAGGCGGCGGGGCTGGGTCTCGACGCGCCGCCGCCCGTGCGGCGCATCGAGGGCAAGACCTTCGGCACGTACATGGGCGCGGCCGCGCCCGACATCCCGCTCGACAGCCCTTTCCGCGAGCTCGCGCTGCTCGACTTTGAGGGCACGCTCGGCCACGCGCGTAATCTCGCCAACCCCGTCCTGCGCACCGCCGCCGTCCTCGCGCTCTCTGAGCACTGTCTTGACCCGCCGAAGCCGCCCGCGCCGCCGGTGAAGAAGCCGCCGGAAGCGCATCCTTGACACTCGCGCGCGCCGACTCCTACACTCGCGGCCGTCAACTCACATGCCGCGCGCCGAACCGTCTGCCTGCGCGCGGGCTGAAGGGTGGAGAGTGTGAACCTGCCGAACGCGCTGACGCTGTCGCGCATCTTCGTCGTGCCGCTGCTCGTGGTCGTGCTCTTGACGCCCTTCTCCGAGCACTGGTTCGGCGTGCCGCGCCACGTCCTGGGTGTCGCACTCTTCCTCGGCGCGGCCTTCACGGACTACCTGGACGGCCACATCGCCCGCCGCCGCTCGCAGGTCACCTCGTTCGGCAAACTGCTCGACCCGATAGCCGACAAGCTGCTCATCTCGGCGGCGCTCATCTCGCTCGTCGAAAACAGGCTCGCGCCCGCGTGGGCGGTCGTGATCATCGTCGGGCGCGAGTTCGCCGTCTCGGGCCTACGCTCGATTGCGGCGACCGAGGGGCTGGTCATCTCGGCGTCGCGCATGGGCAAGTTCAAGATGTGGGCGCAGGTGCTGGCGGTGGCGCTGCTGATTCTGTCGAGCGTCGGCGGGCAGCCGCCGGTGGCGAACTTCGGGCAGGCGTTCCCCGCGATCCAATTCTGGACTGTGCCGGAGTTGCGCGCCGCCGTGCGCCACGTCTTCGGCGCGGGCGCGGCGACGGCGACCGACTGGCAGGTGCTGCTCTACACGGCGGGGCGCGCGATGCTCTGGGTCGTCGTGCTCTCGGCCTGCCTCTCGATGTACGAATACTTCCGCGCCTTCTACGTCGCGATGAGCGGGCGCGCGGCGGCGAAGGCGACCGTGCCGACGGGCGCGGGGCAGACGGTTCGTTAAAGAGTCCGCCAGAGATTTAACCGCGAAGGGCGCAAAGAGAGCCGCGAAGGGCCGCAGAGAATTGAATCTCTGCGGCCCTTCGCGGCTTTCCTCCGCGCCCTTTGCGGTTAAATCCTCTCCGGCACTTTACTGTATCTCTACGTAATCCCCCGTGTGGACTTCCTGCGCGACGCGCGTGATGACGGCCGCGGCGGTGCGCTGCTGCACGTTCGTAATCACCATCTCGCCCACCACCTTGCGCGGCACGGGCGGGCGGCTGCGCTTGACCTTCGGCGACGTGATCATCGGGCCGTAGACGCCATTCTTCTGCGGGTTCTGCACGCGCTGCGCCTTGTTGGAAAATTTGCCGCCGCGAAATATCTCGCTCTCGAAGCCGTAGCTGGCGGAGGGCGTCACCTCCTCGTCGCGGAAGCGCGAGATGTTGCCGCGCCCCGCCGGGCGGTAGATGGTCAGGCGGTCGCCCTCGCGCACGTTGTCCTCGCGCCCCAGGTCTATGAAGACGACCTGGTTGACCGAAGGCATCTCGCGCGCGTCACGCGCCAGCACGATGCGCCCGTGCTGCTTGCCGCTCGGATCGCCGAAGCGGTCGAAGACCGGATTGACCGGCGCGCTCGGCGACGTGCGGGTCGGCACGGAGCGCAGCAGATCGCCCAGCAGGATCATCTCGCACGAGTGCGTCACCAGCGCGACCGACGACTCCGCCTTCACGCGCACGACGCGCATGCGCCCGAGCTCCTGCGTGTAGACGCCCAGTTCGCCCTTCTTCTGCGTCCACTTCGAGCTGAACTTCCCGCGCGGGCGCACGGCCATGTACTCCGCGCCCTCGCGTATCCCCTGGTTCGCGCCGGCGTTGATGAAGACGTAATCGCCCTCGCCGTAAGTGTTCTGCTCCTGCTCCTGCTCGCCGCCGACGACTTGCAGGTAGTTGGGCGCGGGCGTGTATTCGATGAAGCCGCCGCAGTAAAGCTCACTTTCGTGGGCGACGGGCACGACCGCGGGGGCGTCCGCGCCGCGCACGGGCACGGGGGGCTGCTGCCCGCCGCCATCCGTGGTCTGGGCGCTGGCGGTGGTGGTCAGGGACAGGAGCGCCAGCAGGGTCGCGCAGAGAAGTTGCGCGGGGAGAAGGTTACGAGTACGCACGTGGGAAATCTCCTTCAGATGGGCTGAAAACGGGCCGCGACGGACGCGCGGCGGGCGCGGCACAGGGGCCGGGCGACTGGGATTAAGCGTTTGAGGGGAAGATGCGGCGTGTTCTTGGGCCTAACGTCCCGCCGCACCGGGGCAGCTTCAATCCTACCGATTGGGCGCGGCCGGCGTCAATATAATTCTGCGGCCGGGCAGTAAAGCGCGGGGTTTTTGCGTCAATGCTGTCAGCGACTTGCGTTTTGTCAAGGCTGTTGTTAGTATTCGCGTTTTGTCGGATGATGCTCGGAGTCGTCCGTCTTGAGCCGGCGTAGCTCAGTTGGTAGAGCGGCAGTTTTGTAAACTGCGGGTCGGGGGTTCAAGTCCCTTCGCCGGCTTCGCTTCGATGCCGGTCTGAGTTGACAGCCTGTGTGGAAAAAATGCCTTAATTGTGGGCTGTCGGTCGGCAAGGCGTTGAAGTATTGCTCGAACAAATGCCAGTTGGATTATCAATATAAAGAGTACGTCCGGCGGTGGCAGGCGGGCTTGGAAAACGGTAGAACCGGGGTAACATCGTTACAACTCTCCAAGCATATCAAGCGATATCTCATTGAGAGGTATGGCGAGAGGTGCTGGCAGTGCGGATGGGACAAGAGGCATCCGATTACCGGAAAAGTTCCTCTTGAGGCGGATCACAGGAACGGGAACGCAGAGGACAATAGCAAGTCGAACCTGCGACTCCTTTGTCCTAACTGCCATTCTCTGACGGCAAATTTCCGCTTCCTTAACAAAGGAAATGGCCGCGCCTGTCGGCGCAAGAGTAGTTTGGAGAGTAAGGAAGAACCTTCTTCCTTGTTTGACAAGACGCGCAGGGGTGGTCGAGTGGTTAATGGCACCGGGCTGTAAACCCGGCGGGCTCACGCCCTACGTAGGTTCGAATCCTACCCCCTGCACCAAGGGCCAGGGATGAAGGATGAGGGATGAGGGATGAACAAGGCAGTTTTCATCCCTTATCCCTCATCCCTCCGCCCTTTGTTGGGCGGGAGTAGCTCAGTTGGTAGAGCATCAGCCTTCCAAGCTGAGGGTCGCGAGTTCGAGCCTCGTCTCCCGCTTCCGAGTCCGCCCCGCAGTTTGGGCGCAAAGCGTTTTGCGCCCGCGTAGCTCAGGGGTAGAGCGCCTCCTTGGTAAGGAGGAGGTCATGAGTTCAAATCTCATCGCGGGCTTCAGGGAACTGAACCACATACTTTAAGTAAAGAGGCTATTAGCACAATGGCGAAGGAGAAGTTTGACCGGTCGAAGCCGCACGTCAACATCGGCACCATCGGGCACGTCGACCACGGGAAGACCACGCTGACGGCTGCGATCACCAA
>JGI25406J46586_10000617_pt1 | contig 16702 bp, 12 predicted proteins | sample TabmetS4T2R2_FD_46586 | JGI IMG/M metagenome (IMG submission 46586) | reverse complement strand
GTCCTCTACTTGAGGGGCGGCACGATCAATACAATGATTTTGGCTGGGTTTGTCATCGCTATTGGAGTCGTAGTGGACGATGCGATCATTGACGTGGAAAATATCGTCCGGCGATTACGCCAGTATCGCAAAGAGGGAATTGTCAAGTCCACAGCCAGTATTGTTCTCGAAGCTTCGCTCGAAGTGCGCCAGGCAATCATCCACGCCACGTTGATTGACGCAGTCGTCTTAATCCCCATCTTTTTCCTTGGTGGCGTATCTGGGGCATTTTTCAAACCGCTGGCGATTTCTTATGCGTTAGCAGTGCTAGCCTCTATGTTCGTTGCCCTGACCGTCACACCGGTGATGTGTCTGCTTCTCCTGAGAAATGTACCTATTGAGCATCGTGAACAGCCGGTTGTGACTTGGCTGCAACATGCTTATGATCGAGTGTTATGGCCCATCATCCAGCACCCGCGTCCTGTTTTCATCACTACCGCTGTAGTTATGCTCATTGGTGTGATCGTTGCGCCATTGCTGGGCGAGTCACTATTTCCTGAATTTAAGGAGCGGAACTTCTTGATTACTTGGATTACGAAGCCTGGCGGTTCCGTGGCAGAAACGGAACGGACCGTGATCAAAATTAGCAACGAATTGCGGTCTATCCCGGGTGTTCGTAATTTCGGGTCTCATATTGGGCAAGCCTTACTGTCCGATGAACTTCAGGGTGTCAATTTCGGCGAGAATTGGATCAGCGTTGATCCTTCGGCAGATTTAGAAGAGACGGTCACAGCTATCGAGGACCTGGTGAATAAATACCCCGGCCTTTTCAAAATCGTAGAGACTTATCTGAATGAGAGAATGGAAGAAGTGATCTCGGGGTCCAGCCTAACCTTTGTCGTGCGGATTTACGGGTCAGACTTGAAGGTGATTCATGCCAAAGCGGAAGAGGTAGAACAAGCCCTGAAAGATATCCCCGGTATGGAGAATTTGAATATTCAACTCCAATCTGAAGTGCCTCAAGTGCAGGTGGTTGCTGATCTCGAAGCTGCGCAACAGTATGGCCTTAAACCTGGTGATATACGCCGGGCATCGGCAACAATATTATCGGGCGAAGAAGTGGGCGACCTTTTTAGAGATGGCAAAGCCTACGATGTGAATGTGTGGAGCGTGCCTTCCGCGCGTGAGAGTTTGAGCAGTATTCGTGCTCTGCCGATTGATACACCGAACGGTGGGCATGTCCTCATGGGCGATGTTGCCGAGATTGCCATTCGGCCCGCTCAAAGTGTGATTTATCGTGAGAACAATTCACGCCGCATCGACGTTGGTGCTGTAGTAAATTCGGAAGATCTCAGCGCTGTCATGGAAACCGTTGAAGAGCGCATCAATAATATCGAATTCCCACTCGGGTATCATGCTGTAATTTTAGGCGAGTATGCCGAGCGGCAAGCCGCTTCGAATCGTTTGTACCTCTTTGGGATCGCCGCAGCTCTTGGTGTGTTCCTCATCCTTTGGGAATCATTCAGAAATTTGCGCCTGGGAATCCTTGGCTTCTTAACATTACCTTCAGCATTGGTAGGCGGCTTGCTGGCGGCTTACTTTACTGGCGGCGTGATTTCCCTGGGTTCACTGGTGGGTTTTCTCACCGTTTTTGGGATTGCGGCACGCAATAAGATTATGCTGATCAATCACTATCAGCATCTGGAACGGTACGAAGGTGAAACCTTTGGTCCAGAACTTGCCTTGCGGGGCGCACGTGAACGACTCTCACCCATCTTGATGACGGCCTTAGCGACAGGTTTAGCGCTGGTGCCCCTGATCATCCGGGGTGATGTACCCGGCGCTGAGATCGAGTACCCGATGGCGATTGTTATTCTGGGTGGCTTGGTCACCTCAACATTGCTTAACCTATTCGTGGTCCCCAGTCTTTATCTGCAATTTGGAAAAGCCCGCGAGAATGCAGAGAATGCACCTCAAGAAGAAGGCTTTTCTCAGCCGGAGATTCTTCCAGCATAAAAACTAGCATACTCGTGAACGCAATTTGATATCCGTAGACCGTAAGCGCCTTTATCAGGCCTACGGTCTATGTAATGCAATGATCTGTTCTTGGTGAGAAAAGGAGATTGAGATGCGACATCTTCACACTGTTTTTGTAGCAGTTGTGTTGTTTCTAATAATATTCTCTTCTGCATGCGCCCCTAAGCCGGCGACAATTGGAGTGCCTCCTAACGTAACTGATCTACCCACTGAAGTCTCTACAGAAGCCACCGAAGAGGCCGAAGCGACGGAAGCACCCGCTGAAGAATCCACTGAACCACAGTTTCCAGACTTTGACCCAACTAATTTTGACACCAACTCAACTGTTATCGACAATAAATGGATGCCTATGAAGGCTGGCACATTCTGGGCATATGAAGGGACTGCCCTTGATGGAAATGAAACTGTAGATCGTCGCATCGAGTTTACGATCACAGACCTGACCAAAGAGATCGATGGGGTGCAAACGGTTGTGGCTTGGATAGAGGATTTCAACAATGACGAACTGATAGAACAAGAGGTTGCCTTCTATGCCCAGGATAGGGAAGGCAGCGTCTGGTACTTCGGCGAGCATCCTGAGGATTATGAAAATGGAGTATTCGTTGAAGCCCCAACATGGATCGCGGGTATCGCAGATGCAAAACCGGGGATCAAGATGCAACCAGACCCGCAGTTGGGAGGGCCTATCCTCTATCAGGGTTGGGGACCTGAGGTTGAATGGTCGGATTATGGGCAGGTAGATCAAGTGGGCCAGAAGACCTGTGTCCCAGTGGGTTGCTATGAAAATGTCCTAGTGATCGCTGAGTCCAGCCTTGGAGAGGAGGGTGCTTACCAACTCAAATTTTACGCGGAAGGTGTCGGTAATGTTCAGGTAGGCTGGAAAGGAACGGACGAAACTCACGAGGAGCTAAAACTTGCGGAGTACAATCAGCTCCTTCCAGAGGAGTTGGGTGATGTTCATGCGCAGGCACTGGCGTTGGAAAAGCACGCCTACGAAGTTAGCCCGGGTACGTATGGCGAGACCGCGCCAATGCAGTAACTCTATATTGAAACGATCAATGAGTCTGAGATGGTCTACGAACGCCAGGCAACCGTGAATACGATCGTATTGGCAGATTTGCTGATGACGCTAGGCGTAGTGCTAAATGATGTCATCGTAGATCTGAGTCATATCCTGCGCAGACTCCACGAACGAGGCAGCATTGGCAATATCGAGTTTGCGATGAGCATCATCGCTGAGGCAGCAACTGAGTCACGCAGCGCCATGATCTATGTTACCTTGATCATTATCGCTGCATCACCTATCTTTTACCTGAGTGGCTTGTTAGTCTCATTTTTTAATTCCTTGGCTTTCACTTATACTCTGGCAGTGATCGTCTCAATTGCAGTTGGCATACTCGTAACTCCTGCCTTGCCTTTGATCTTCCTGGCTGGTATAAATGCCGGAGGTCGTGTTTCCTCCTTTGCCGAACGACATCAACTTGCTCACAAACGACGCCTAGAACTGCTTATTCAACATGCACGCCCACTGTTGATCTTCCAGCCTCAACCCATTAGCCTTCTACAGATCCAAATTTTCTACCAGGTGCAGTTACTATGACCAATAGAAACAATTCTAAAGTTGCAAGTTCACTGCCTGAGATCTTAATGGTAGAAGACTTGCGAAAATCCTATGGTCCGAGACCTGCCTTACACAATCTTTCATTCTCCCTCAGAGCCGGCCGCGTCATGGGTTTCCTTGGACCAAATGGAGCAGGAAAAACTACTGCTATCCGAATCCTTACGACAATTCTTGAACCAGACTCGGGCTATTTCTTTGTAGATGGCATCAGTTCTGAGTATCCCGAAAAGATCCGTGAAAAGATCGGTGTCCTGCCAGAAAGCCTCGGGTTTCCAAAACAAATGACCGGACATGAATTCCTAAGTCATTTTGGCGAACTCTATGGTCTGGCCCAAAATGAAGCGAAATCATATGCTATGGAATTGCTCGAAGAAGTTGGTTTGCAGCAACGCGGAAAATCTCTGATCGGAACATATAGCCGAGGTATGAGACAAAGGCTTGGGATTGCGCGGGCCTTGATCAACGATCCAGTAGTTGTCTTCCTGGATGAGCCTACACTCGGGCTCGATCCACATGGTCAGCAGGAGTTACTTGCCCTAGTACGACGGGTGGCTGAAGAGCGAAATGCTGGTGTGGTCTTGTGCAGTCACCTCCTTCCCGAAATAGAAGGAATTTGCGACGATGTGGTCATTCTTAATTCCGGGCAAATTGTTGCAGCCGGGTCAGTGGTTGATGTGATCGGGCGTGTGCAACGTAATATCATCTTGAACAATGGCTTCAGAATCCAGGTTCCACCTCCATTGGTTATCGAAGCTCGACGATTGCTAAAAGATATGCCGGAGATCATCGAAGCAACCTCCCAGGGTGAAGCGGATGGCTGGATAAGAGTCGAATTGATGAATACCTCAATTGGATCCTCATCTCACGATAGTCAAATTAATAACAAGATTCTTAAAGCCCTGATTAATGCAAAAATCACGATCCTAAATTTTGAGACGGAAGGCGGTCGTCTACAAGATGTGTTTCTTCGACTCACCGAGGAGACAATCGAATGAACGAAAAACGCGTTATGAACCACAGGAATATTCGCACATCTCGCTCGAGACGACCAGCATGGTTGGTCCTGCTAATGTGGGAATTGAAGGAACTATGGATTGGCGGCAAAGCCTTAATTCTGATTATCCTGTTCAGTGTCCTGCTCGGTATCATGGCTTGGTTGCTTGCGACGAACAGCGAACTTAATTTAATCCCTCCCAAGGAAATGGTGTTTTTAACATTGCAAGCAGCTATTGCCGTAGGATTGTTCATAAGCTTGATATTGGCGCTGATAGCGTCAGTGGGGAGCGCGAGCGCGCAACATTTGAAGGGCTTCTTCTAACACCGGCAAGTCGCAGACAAATTATCCTGGGCAAGTTTTTGGCCGCAATTTCTCCTTGGCCCGTTGCCTTTGCGATCACCTTTCCATATCTGATTGTGCTATCTCAAGGTGATGGAACAGTTGTTATAAATTCCTTACTATGGGGCTTCCTGCTGGGGAGCATTTTGACGCTAGCTTATACAGGCTTTGCAGTGCTTGTGAGCATAGGGACGAATTCGAATCGGACGAGCCTATTTGTGAGTCTGGCAATCTACGTCATTTGCCTGCTTCCAACACAGTTTCCTGGACCTGCACAAGCCGGATTTGCAGGTCAATTCGTAAAAAAAATAAACCCGATGGAGGCTACGAACCAGTTTCTTGAAAAAGTCATCGTCAACAATCGTACCCCTCAAGAAATGGCACTATGGCTTAGAGCACCCGTAATATTTTTTGTGCTTGCCATCTTTATTCTCTTTTGGTACGTCGGTCCACGACTTTCATTTGATGCAGGCAGAATTTGGATGCGCCGTCCATCTCGAAGTCGTACAGCAGTTTTGTCACTTGCGATCGGCCTGATGGTGGTTTTGGCGACAACTCCTGTAATGGCCGTACCCGCCCGCGCGTTAGATAATGAAACAGCTTTGAATATTTCTATCGATATCACCTATAAAACTATAAAGACAGGTGATACCGTAAATTTCAACACTACCGTGACCAATAGTGGAACGGAAGAATCTCCTCCCATGTTTGTAGCGATGAACATTATCAATCTGGCAAAGGACGGGGATCCCGTTGACCCTGAGGATTGGTCACCAGAGCGGACTCAGGCCATTGAATCGTTGGCTGCAAATCAATCCGACACTCAAGCTTGGAGTATTCATGCCATTTTGGATGGCGATTACATGGTGTATATGGTACTTGTTCCTGAACCCGATGGAGCACAGAGTACAAGCCAGCCTGTTGTGAGCTCTGGCATTCACATCACGGTAACGCCTTTTGCCAGTCTTAATCCTGGAGGAGTACTGCCACTTGCTCTCGGAATGCCAGTTGGCTTGACACTGTTACTTTTTGTACTGTTATGGAATCGAAATCGCAGCATCAACGTCGGTCGTTTTTCATCAGTTGTCTAAAACCTATGAACCTAAAAAGCAGATGATCAACCAAGCACGTCAATGCATTAATGGTTTTCGTACTTTTGAACACCAGCCTGATGCTTTTGGCTTGTGGAGCGCGGGAGGAACTAAATTTAGCGGAGTACAAGCAACTCAGTCCCGAAGAATTGGCTGAAGTGCATTCACGGGCACTGGGATTGGAGAAGCATGCTTATCAGGTAAGCTCTGATGTATACGGGTAGACATCTCCTGCAGAAAAATAGAATCACTCGAATTTTAGTAATGAATAACCCACCATCTTAGTATGGTGGGTTATTTTTTCATTGACTCTCGGTCACCGTACTGATCAGTTCATTAGTGTTACTAGGAAACTGTCTCAGAGACTCTAAAATATGCAACGGTCTTTTCCAGGCCTTCTTCGAGGGTAACAGTCGGTGCCCAGCCTAAGTCCTTCTTTATTTTGGTGGCATCCAGATAGATGTGCCGCGTTTCTCCTATTTTGGCAGGCCCATGCTGAACCGGCAACTTGTAGCCTGTGACATTCACCAGCACCGAGGTNATTTCGTTGATNGAAGTNGGNCGNCCCCAGCCTAGATTATAAATTCCAGGTTCGTGATCAATTGTCAATGCCAGCAAGTTCGCTTGAGCGCAATCACCCACATAGACAAAGTCCCGAGTCTGCTCACCGTCACCATTGACGGTTACCGGTTCACCTGCCAGCATTTTTCCTGTGAAGATCGCCACAACACCTGCCTCACCATGGGGGTCCTGTCGAGGACCGAAGACATTGGGATAGCGAAGGACTGTATATTTCAGGCCATAATTCACATGATACATATACAAGTAATGCTCGACTGTATGCTTACTGGCGCCATATTGGCATATTGGGTTGATCGGATGAGATTCATCACATGGAAGGCTTTCTGGTTCGCCATAGACAGCTCCACCTGTAGAAATGTAAATGAACCGTTTTACTTCAAAATCCTTGGCTATTTCAAGAAGATTGATCGAGCCAAGAATATTAATGTCTGCATCGAACAGCGGCTGCGCAACCGATCGGCGGACATCCATTTGTGCTGCATGGTGACTTACATAATCTGGTTTTTCGGCCTCAAAAACGTCACGAAGCTGTGGACTACGAATATCCATTTGATAAAATTTTGCCGCCGGATTCANGTTTGATGTACGCCCCGTAGACAAATCATCTACAACGACGACCTCATACCCCTGCGCCACAAACAAATCAACCACATGTGAACCGATAAATCCTGCACCGCCAGTAACAAGAATTTTTGCCATAATGTTTCTCTCAATATTTATAATGAAATCGAAAAGCTTTGTACGGACTGAGCAGGCAATTGTTCTACCTGCCCAGTCGCAAACTTATTCTTTTGTTTGATCCACCGGATCCTTGGTTTCCTCATCCGTTTGGACATGGACTTTCCCGTTGTTAGGGAAATTCGCTTGATAATCTGTTGAGGNACGAATTTGTCCAATGTGAGCTTCTTCNTTGCTATGCCCATTNTTCCTGTTTTTTCGAGATCTGCGCTTACGGCTCTTCCCTTCATCGACTTTAGCCTGACTCTCCGAGCCGCGCACGTCCACAACTTCCTCTGTATGTNTAGGCTCAACTGATTCTTCGGCCAGGTCATGGAAGTGAGTTTCCTCGACAATGGTTTCTTCTTTTTCTAATTCAAGACTTACATTTAAGGGTGTAACTGTATTGCGCAGGTCAATGCCTTCTTCCGTATGTTCAGCCTCAAGAGGCCTAGCTAAATCATCGAATTGAGATGTCTCGACACTGATTTCCTCGTTATCGATTTCCATGTTTCCATTTAGCTGTGTAGCTGTATTGCTCAGATCAACNACTTCCTCTTTTCGTTCCGGTTGAACTACTTCTGTTAAGTCAGGAACATGGGCTTCGGATTCGAGGCTACTACTTAAGGGTTTAGCTGCATCGCGTAGGTCATTGAATTGCCCACCACCGNTATTTTCTTTCTTTGTCAGAATCCGAGGCGAGGGTAATTGAGGTCGTTCTTGCATGTAGGCCTTATTTACAGAGAANGTATCACTCTGAGGTGATTGATTGAAAATACTTCCTAGCAAAGTAGCATTGGCATTTTGCAGATCAAACAAGGTTTGAACAACAGCAGCTCGCTTTGACTTTCCTGCTTGAATCACTACGATAACTCCATCAACCCGCCGGGATAAGACGATTGCATCGGCAAATACCAATACAGGTGGAGTATCAAAGATGATGATTTCAGCAACATTCCTAAGCTCATTCAGGATTTCTTCCATCCGTTTCGAGCCAAGACGTTCTGATGGATCAAGAAGGGCCATGCCACTTGTAAGTATTTGCAAATTGTCGATAGATGTGTCTTTGATACAATCTTCAACCTTGAGCTCAGGTGAACTTAACATGTCGCCCAACCCAGTTTCATTGCTCACGTTAAAAATGTTNTGAAGCACTGGGTGTCGTAANTCTGCATCCACAATGAGGGTCTTGTGGTTNGCTTGAGCAAACACGATAGCAAGATTGGCAACAGTGATACTCTTGCCTTCCTCAGGCATTGAACTTGTTACCATCATGGAATGTGTTGGCGTATCAACNGGCTTAAATCGTATCCTGCTCCGTATGATACGGTACGACTCTGTCACGGGAGAGTANGGATGAAGATCAGCGACGATCTTATCCTTAAGATTTCTGCCTCTAATCTTACGAATGCTACCAAGTATGTTCACTTCCTCAGATTGGGAAAAATCACTTAGTGATTTATATGTATCATCAAGGAAATCCATCACGAATAGTACGCCCAACGCAATCACCATACCCAGAAGGCCGCCCAGAGCGGTATTTAATTGAATACGGGGACGAATTTGCCTGTTACTGCCATGGGCAGATTCGATCACGGTTAATTGCGTTGGGTTCTTTTTGGGTTCGCTTAAAACAAGCATTTCTGCGTAATTTCGTTCCCATTCAACAAGTAACCCTTGCAAGGTTGCTTTTTCTCTTTGAAGATCTGCTAATTGAATCTCGGAAATGGACTTGCTCATCTCAGCGTCAATTTCTGCCAGCCGAGCGCGTCCATTCACAATTCGTTCCTGCAAACTCTGTATTTCATCGCGGTTAAAGTTGGTGATAAATTCATTATCCCTGCCTTCGGTTGTTGCAGGACTTAACAGGATCATCTGATTGACAACCTCATCTGCGATCATACGAGCCATCTCAGGTGAATTGGCTTCAACAACGATCTCAATTAATTGAGTACTCTCAACCTGCGTAACCTGTATTTGGCTATTCAAGGCTTGCCAGGATTCGTTCAGATTAAGCGCCCTGACGACACCTTCCAGCACGGGCTGACGACGCGCAATCTCCACATAGGTTTGCACCAATGCTTCACTAACTTGGATGTCTGTCCGATCTACACGGGTTGATTTAATACTATCACCAACGAGGACCGATGTTGTCGCCTGATAGACGGGTGTCTGTTGACGGCTGATGATATTGGCCGCAGCGGCAGCAAGGACAGTCGCTAGAACTAACCACCACCACCTTCTTAGCACAATGGCTAATATACGACGTAGTTCTACAAAATCACTCATTTAGCACCACTTTCTAGTCCTGAGAAACAAATTGAACTCCTCAACGTATTCTCAGGGGCTCAACTAAGATTTAGGCTCGCCTGGATGGCAGAGACCACAACAAGTACGTCATCGTTGCTCATTGCCGGATATAGTGGCAAGGTAATTTCACGTTTGGCAACATCTTCCGTTACCGGTAAATTCCAAACCGTATCATCTTTATACGAGGTGAATGTATGTATCGGTGGATAATGAATACTGGTTTGAATTCCATTCCCTTTCATACTTTCAATGAAATCTTGACGCTTTGTATCTTTGGGAAGCAAAACAGGCATGATATGGGCTGATGTTTTACCAAGATGATGCTGGAACGGAANGTTTACCTGCGGGGCCAATTCTTGCAAAGCATCACGATATACCTGTGTTAACGATCTTCGACGTTCATTGTTTCGTTCCACTTTGGATAATTGAGCAAGACCAATAGCGGCCCTGATTTCATCTATTCGATAATTGTAGCCCAAATCCACAACATCATAGCTGTAAGCATGTCCTTTGTGGCGATCCCAGGTCAAGGAGGTCATACCATGGGACCGTAAACGACTCAGCTTCTGAGCAAGATCATCGTTATCCGTGGTCATCATGCCGCCTTCTCCGGTTGTCATGTTCTTGTTGGAAAAGAAGCTGAAGCATCCTATATCGCCCCAGGTACCGAGATGACGTCCATTTAGTTCCGAACCAACGGCGTGAGCCGCGTCTTCGATTACAAACAAGCCGTTTTGCTTGGCAATCAAAAGGATTGCTTCCATATCACACGGATACCCCGAATANTGTACAACGATAATTGCACGCGTCCGTGGTGTGATGGATGCACTGATCACCTCGGGAGAAATATTAAGATTNTCGTCACTAACAATATCAGCGAAAACCGGTGTCGCACCCACATAGCGAACTGCATTTGCCGTAGCCACAAATGTTAAAGACGGTACAATCACTTCATCACCGGGACCTAATCCGAGTGCCAGACATGCCAGATGCAACGCAGCTGTGGCGTTGGTTACAGCGATCGCGTGCTTTGCCTGAACATGGGCAGCGAAGGATGCTTCAAATTCCTGTGTCACTTTTCCCATGGTCAACCAGCGGCTCTTCAACACTTTCTCAACAGCCAATGATTCAACTTCATCGAAATCAATATCAGATAGCGGAACACGCCAATTCATCTCTTATACCTCATTAGGCAGGAATTGAGAGCGCATTTGGTCAAAGTCCTGGGCTGCGCTCTCGTAATCATCAGGCCGTCCAAGATCTTGCCAATAACCATCGAACCGATATCCAATAACTTTTTCCCCAACTCCAATAAGCTTTTTTACCAGGTCAGGAAAATCGTAGTATTCCCCTTTAGGGATATAAGCTAGCACTTTCGGCTCGAACACATAAATTCCCATGCTTACAGAATAATCATAAGTTGGTTTTTCGATATATCCGGTGACGCGGGCATCTCCATCCCATTGGATCACACCAAGATCAACTTTCACTCTGCGATGATGAGTCGCAATTGTTGCAATNGCATTTTGTGTTTTATGAAACTGGATAAGTTCCCCAAGCGGGAGAGTCGACAATACATCACCGTTCATAACAAGAAAAGTTTCATCCAAATTTGGAACAAATGCAATGGGACCTGCNGTTCCAAGTGGAGAATCCTCATATTTATAAGAAATATTAAGGTTCAAGCGTGATCCGTCTTGAAAAAATGTGCGCAACAGTTCAGAGAGATGACCCACAGTCAAAACGACATCATTTATACCTGCCAGCTTTATCTGGCGCAAAATGACTTCTAAAATGGGCATATCGCCAATCGGCATGAGAGGCTTGGGAAGCACCTTGGTATAGGGAGAAAGGCGAGTGCCTTTGCCACCGGCTAAAATAACTGCTTTCATTTTTGATTCCTATCAACCGATTCAGTNACGATTAAATCTCTACCAATCAAGAAAATTTGCTGGATCTTGTGCATAGGCAATATCAGGGTATATTTCTGTATTCAGGACTTTTAAAATCCTGAATTATGCCGCTTTCAACTAACCGAATAACTTCCTGTATACCGTTTCCAACCGTATGTTCAGTCTTAAAACCAATATTTTGTTTAATTTTTTCAAACGATACTCGATAGTCCCTTGGGTCTTCATCTTTACGAACATACTCAATGACAGCATCGGGAATATGAGATTTCAGCATATCTGCCAGTTGTTGCTTCTGAAAATTTTGAGTTGTGGAACCAACATTGAACACTTCATTCCGAACTTTTTCGGTTGGAGATTCGAGAATACATAAAATTGCCCTTGCGATATCGCGAATNTGAACATAGGGACGCCAGAACTGCTCTCCAAAGATGACTAGCTTGCGCTTTGTCAGAATTTCCATAGTGAATTCATTAACCGTCAAATCGAATCTCATTCTGGGAGAAACTCCATAGGCGGTGGCAAAGCGCAAAACTGTAGGAATGAGTTCTCCAGAATTAGCTGGNTCCAATAAATATTTCTCAACAGCCACTTTAGTTTCCGCATATAAAGAAACAGGGCTTAATTCCGATGTTTCATCGACATATCCATTACCATCTTTCATCTTTCCATAATTACTGCAAGTGGACGCGAAAATAAAGTTTTTGACACCCGATTCCTTGGAAAGATTAAANAGTTGGATGGATGCATCNAGATTNATTGCACGGGCAAGTTCNGGCTGCCGAGCGCAGGCAGGATCACCTACAATCGCTGCTAAATGGATTACGGCTTCGATGTCCTTCAACGCTGCACAGACATGTTCTTCGTTGCGAACATCACCTTCATAAAAATCAAAATTCAGATCTGGCCACACACCCAGAAGCGATTTTCCACCATGAGTTAGATTATCCATAACGCGGACACGGTACCCGGAAGAAAGCAAAATAGGAACTAGGGTTGAACCAATATATCCAGCACCGCCTGTTACAAGTATTTTCATCTAAACCTCTTCTTTAAATTTGATCGCTATTTCAGTCACCAAAATATTTACTAATGTAGAGATAAATTACCTTCCAAGGTAAATCCATTGTATTAATCACCAGGGACTTTAATTTTTGGAAGGGTCTCCAAATTGCTCAAAATTTCTTTTCTCTGTGCGATACCTTTCGACATGGCACAACCATAACATCGTGCAATTTCGACCTTCCCGGGCGCTTCAAAGGCTCCGCACGTCTGTTGACATATACAAGCGCCGATCGTTGGAGTCAGCAAATATTTCTGACCATTGACATCGAAAGGCTCAGATAACGCTGTAACAATTCTTTGGGTGATTATTTCCATTTCCGGCTCACCGGGGACATTTTCTAATAGTAGTCCAAATTTATCGAAGCCAAACCGAGCCAACGTATCACTTTCTCTCTTGGAATTAACAAGCCTCTTGCCCAGGTCTCTCAATACTTCACCACTGACTTTATCTCCCAAGGTATCCGCTATTTTCCCTATACCTTCAAATTCTATGAAAATCAGGGCGGGTTGAGTCTTATATCGTCTTGCATGAGCAAACGTATGTTGTACGCGATCCTGAAAGAGTGAACGATTGGGAAGTCCAGTAAGCACATCATGCATGGCTTTAAATTCCAATCGTCCATCGAGCCATAATTGAGAATCAACTTTCCCTAAAGGCCGGGTCACCTGGCTATCTACCATCGATAAGAGGTCATCAAGGAAAATTAACCGCGTGCGAGAGAGCTGACAGAATTCCAGAATATGTTCATTTTCAGGCTTATTATGTGGAATGGTGGATAATACCACTCCAATATCATAACGTGCGATCAGATCAGGAATATCACTAATTCCTCCTAACATCCAAGACCCACCTACTCTCATCCCGTGCTGTGATGGATTATCGTTATCCACAACGCCAACAATTGAAAAAGCAGTACGGAACGTTCGTTGCTTGAGCAAGTAATGGGCGATTTTATTGCCATCTCCCAGTCCAACGATCAGCACACGTTCACCCACTCTAGATGCTTCCTGCCGCCAATTCAACCAACGCGTGGCAAGGGATGTGACCAACCTTAAACGATAGCGCACCGCAACAAAGCCTACTCCCGTGACAATACCAATAGCAATGATCATATTTGTAGGGAGTGGTGAGAAGGGTAGCCATTCATAAAAATAACGTAAATAATTTACAATCCATATCAATGTGGTTGCAATACCACTGGAAACGAGTAAACCCAGGGCATCATCAATTGTTGCTTGAGACCAAAATACCCGGTTAAGTCCAATAATGGAATTAAGTACGGTAAACAAGGCCGTAAAAATAAACGGAAAAGCCAGTGCCTCTACTGCAAGAATCAAAGGCTTTGTGATTCCCCACGAGAAACTTGCCACAACATACGAGACAATCGTCGAAATCAACAAATCCACCAGGAACCAATTTACATAACGATGAATCAGGCGAGAGATCGGTCCGGCAAACAAATATCCTTCAGGAATTTTTGTGTTTGATACGCGTGGAAGAATGATCGCTAACGTCCAGAATATTACATCAAGATCTGAGAAGAATGAGCAATGACGAACATAGAGCCGGTCGAGGCGTAATTTATTAGGCAGAATGCCTTTGAGATAATCGCCCATCACGTTGGCATTCGACAGCAACTTTTCCTCATCATGATAGAGAATACTCGCGGGACTGGTAACTCCTGGGCTGACCGAGAGAATTTCATCAAAGGCATCTTTTGGCCAACTCTTAGAAATCTCCACATCTTCAGGTCGAGGCCCAACTAGACTCATCTCTCCGATTAAGACATTCCAAAGTTGAGGCAACTCGTTGATCTTCGTATCCCGCAACCACTGCCCAAGCGGGGTAATGCGTGAATCACCGCTGGCTGTTACGGGCGGACCCTGATAACTTTCTATGCGCTCGTACATTGTCCGGAATTTCAGCATCTTAAATGGCTTTCCACCCTTCCCCATGCGTGATCCCCAGAAGAAGACTGGACCAGGGGAATCGCGTTTAATTAAGATGGCGACATAAAAAAAGACTGGTGCCAGAATAATAAGGCCAATTAATGACATGATGATATCAAAGAGGCGTTTTACTAGCTTTTTTCCCTTGCTGTAGAACAATTTAAAATCAAACGATTGTACATCTCGTGGAAGTTCTGATTGATTCGAAAAAGCTTGTGAGCTCATATTTCCTCGATAATAGCAGCAAGTGATCTACCAATAAAAAATGATGTCATACTACGAAAAATACCTATTACGATTAAATAGAGTGTATGAAGTGCAGTAGTGAAATCAAGGAAAGTGCTTCTAAGTAAGTTTTGATTTTGTCACTTTCCAGAATAGAACTGCTCAAAATAGTGGAGAGGGCGAACCTCCACTAAAAATCCTGTTTTGTCTCTGATTTGAGAGACATTACAGCTTCGTCAGTTCTGTTTTGCAGATTTGTTAGTACATGACATCCAAGAAGTTAAAAGGTTACATTGGAATTTCGTGTATCTATTTGAAATATCCCCCAGTTGTTAACAAGTGGTTAAGATCGGTTTATTCCTGTTAACACATTGTTTACGAAATCGCGTTCAGACAGACGTGCCAGTTATCGGTTTATTGCGAGTTGAATGCAAAACCTGGATGCGTAGGAAAAACACAGTTTAAATCTTTGAAAGTTCTTTATAAAGAGAAGTAATATTTTCCACCATCTTTGTTCCGGAAAAACGCTCCGAGTATTTTTGTGCTGTCAGACCCATTTCAGAGCAAACTGCATCATTATTAAGCAGATACAGAATTCGTTCTGCCATTTCTTCAGGTCGGTGTGGCGTCACCAAATAACCGGTCTTTCCATCAATAATTACATCACGAGCGCCGTCAACATTATTAGCAACAGTTGGCTTGCCAGCGCTCATGGCCTCCTGGAAAACAACAGGCAACCCTTCCCATAAAGAACTCAACACTGTAAGAGTCAATATTGGCATAATCCTGCTGATATCATCCCTATAACCTAAAAGGAAAAAGGTGCCCCGAAGATTGAGTTCATTAATCAAGCTTTCACATTCAGAACGTAAGGAGCCATCTCCCGCAATCAAAAATTGAACCTTTGGATATTCTTTTACAACAATCGCAGCCGCTCGAATAAAATCGAGAGGGTTTTTCTGCTGATCTAAACGCGCAATCATACCAACAATTTTGCATTCAGGGTCCAAACCCAAGTCAGAAAACACTTTCTGTCGATCAACCTTTTGTCTAAATTTTTCCAAATTGATACCGTTATAAATCAGGGCAAATTTTTCTTCTTTACAAATGCGGTAGGCAAGCCCTTTTTGAATTGTTGGAGCGGAAACCGCGATCAATCGATCGGTAAAGAGCGCACACATACGCTCTAATATCAAATAGAGTGTTCGTACCGCTGTCGACATGTTCTCCTGTATTCCCCAGCCGTGAACATGATGCACAATCACGGGAACTCGGGTTATAAACGCAGCAATCCGCCCAACGACTCCCCCAACGGAGGAATGCGTATGTACAATATCGAATTTGCCGCGTCTCATAACTGCAATGAGTTCCAAGAGTGCTTTAAGATTGACCCATGGGTTAATGTGATTAATCAAGTTATGAATTATCGTTGTAGTAATGCCACGTTCATAGGCCAGATACGTCAGATCCACTTCATGCTTGAGAACAGGTCCGACTGCCAATTGAACTTCATATTGTGAGTTCGTATTCAAATATTCTGCAATATCCAGTACGACGTTTGTGTCACCGCCGATGGTTAATCGTGTGATAACAATAAGCACCTTGATTTTTTTATCAGTTTTGGATTTATCTGAATTGCTCATAGCTACCTTAGTCAATATTATGTTTACAAAGCTTTCCAAATAGCCTTCTTAACATCTAAGATGGTCTTGTCAAGAGGCTGATCGGTATTGATTCGAAAAACTTGTGTTTTTTTGAATTCCAGATTCGAGCTTTGTGCATGACGAAGACGAACAAAATCTTCTGGTTCTTCTTTCCCACGGTTTCTATTTCGAATGATTGCCACTTCCACAGGTACCGTTAGAAGAACGACCAGATC
>JGI25406J46586_10000606_pt1 | contig 16890 bp, 15 predicted proteins | sample TabmetS4T2R2_FD_46586 | JGI IMG/M metagenome (IMG submission 46586) | reverse complement strand
GCCGAAGAAGATGTTGCCCGCCCCGTGCGTGCCGACGAGCGCCGGCTCTTCACCGAAGTGCTGGGTGTATGAGCTGACAATCGGCAGCCTGCCTGAGAAGCACCTGGCGAGCTGATCCTCCATCCGGTTGTTGCCGCAGTCGTGCGGGCAGACGGTGCAACTAAGCAACAGCCTTTCAAGGGCCTGCACCCTCTCCGCCATCTCCCNTGATTCGTATAAGGCTAAGTAGTTCGGTCGGTACTCTGCTGCCATGATTAACCTCAGTGTCCATTTAGTCTGACTTTCACGGCTGGTTCTAACAGTCGCTTTTCTCCTCCGTGCGGGGCGGCGGACTGCGTTGCCCTGTTACCCGGAATCCCCCATTCCCCCTAAACCCGTCAAAAAGCCGTCAAGCCTTTCAAGAAGGATGAGGGCCGCCTACATGACTCGTAGGAGTATACCCGGAAGCCCTCACAGTTAAAGAGCGGAGATTCGCAGGCCCGTCGAACCGTCTCGTGTGGATATAGATGTGTGTATCTGAAATAAGCAGCGTGAGCGTGAATTTTCATCCCGCTCCGAGGTGACGGCCGAGACGGCGGCCTCGAAAGAGACCTGCGGCGCGGGCATCTTCCACATCGAAATCCGGGCGGAAGTCGCACCGTTCAGAACCGTTCGCATAGTTTAAAGCGGCAATGGGTGAAAGGTTCGTGGGGAGCGTGCTCACCGGCGTAGGCTGGTGAGCAGGGAGGCGATGTGGGCGTAGTCTGTGAGTAGGTAGGCGTCGCCGTGGCGTGCGCCTTCGGCGGCGTCGGGGTTGACGATTACGACGGGGAGGTTGCGAAAGGCCGGGAGTTCGCGGAGGCGTGCCATCAGGGCGTCTAAGGTCGGCAGCTCCTCTTCCGTCAGAAGCAGTTCAGGTGACTCACGCTCTAAGACCTCGAACGCTTCTGCCTCGTTCGTCGCCTCCACGACGCGGTAACCGTAACGCCCGGCAGACTGCTTCATGCTGGAGCGTATCCAGTCTATGTCCTCGACAAGTAGGATCGTCGGACGGTGCCAGTCTGCTGTCTTCATTAACGCCCTGCCCCGCGGAAGTTTTGCGCCCGGTTGACGCGGCCTGCGATGCTTTTAGCAGAGCCGGGACTGTGCGGTCTGTCCACTTCCGCACTCAGGCAGGGCGGGAGGCGGGCGGGGAAGTTTACATGTAAGTGTTTTCTTGCCGCGCACCTGTCAACGCCCCGTAGCATTCACAGGCGACCATCTCCAGCAGCGGCCGGTTGATGACGCGCAAACTCCCGCGGGTGTAGATGATCACCCCCTGGCGTTGCAACTCTACGGCAAGCTCGGTGACGCCTGCGCGGCGCACGCCGAGGTGGTGAGCGATGCGCTCGTGCGTCATCTCTATCGTGTCCGTGTCGAGGCGGTCGGTCAGGAGCAGCAGCCAGACGGCGAGGCGCTGTTCCGTCCGGTGGAGAATGGAGCAGGCGGCACGCTGCGCGACTTGCGTGAGGTACTCGGCTGAGTAGGCCAGTAGTGACTGCCGCAGCCCTTCGGCGTGCACTAACTCCCGCGCGAATTCCTGCTTCTGCACCCTGAGGGCGCTGCCCGCGACCAGGACGTTTAGAGAATGTGCGGGCGGGCGAGACTCTAACAGTGCGGCGAGTCCCGCCGCGCCTTCAGAGCCTATCATCCCGACCTCCGCGGATTTTCCGTCCTGCATGTCGGCGTGGCAGGAGATGACGGAATTTTCGGGAAAGTAGATGAACCGTGGTATCTCTCCGGCCTCCGCCAGACGTTCTCGGGCGGAAAGTGAGAGGGGTTCGAGCAGGGGCATCAGGCGCGCGAACTCGGTGTCCGGCAACCCGGTCAGCAGCTTATTGGTCAGCATCTCTTTCATTACTAGCACCTCGGAAAATTCTCAGCCCCTCTTTGAGCTTTACGCGACCTTCCTGATGTGTACCAGGACGGACTTCGTGCGGTCGTGGTGCACGCGCTCGCGTATGCGCGCGAGGAGTACCTTGACCGGGTGGATGCAGCCTGCNTACTGGCAATCGAATTTGAAACTGTCGGCGGGACTCGCGCCGAGCGTGAACTCGGTCACGTGACGCCGGAACTCAGCGACGTTCTCGAAGGGCGCGACCTCATCATAGAAGTTGCGCCCGGACATCTCCGGCCCTGTGCCGCCCGGCTCGATTCGTGAGTAGAGCACCGTCCCGGCTTCGTCCAGTTCAAACAGCCCGAGTAGTTCTTCCCCTGTCAGGAGCGTTGCGCTCATAGTTAAAACGTCCCTTCTTCAATCTAAATGGCGAACCCCTGCGCACGCCGGCCCAGATACTTTTCGAGCACGCCGCCGAGTTGCGCCATGTCGAGCGGCTTGACNAGGTATTCGTCGCACCCGGCTGCGCGGGCGACGATGCGGAAGGCCGGCTCGGCGCGGCCGGAGACGAAGATGATCGGCACGCGGCCCGTCCGTCCGCTCTGGCGTATCCGCCGCGTGGCGGCCAGACCGTCCACGCGCGGGAGGCTGGCGTCCATCAGGATCAAATCCGGGCCTGCGCTCTCGGCGAGGCGCACGGCCTCCTCGCCGTCCACGGCTTCGACGACGGCGCAGCCGCGTCGCTCCAGTATGGTGCTGAGCAGGAAGCGCGTGTCTTCGTGGTCGTCCGTGACGAGGACGAGCGGACGCGCGCGCGGCGCGGGCTGCGCCCCGGCTGCGTCCTCTCGGTTGCTCAACAAGGTAGGCATGACTTTGCAAACTCCGACGAGGCTTGAGGGGGCTTGCCCGTCGTCACTTACCCGAGTAAAGAAAATCTTCGCCGGTTAAAGCGCAGAATGGGATTGAGGCGACTCCCCTCATGACGTTTCGCCTGCTGATGGGTTGCAGCAAGTCGCGGGATGAACGGCGGGCGGCCTCTGGCTCTGGGCAGAGCCAGAGGCCGCCCGGCTCGATCCAATCAAACGGTGCGTGCCTTTTATCTCACAGACGAAGGCGACGGGCTATTGGGTAAGGTGCGAAGCGCGAGTAAGGATTAGCCCTAANCGGTTAAAAGACTTTGGGCGGCTCAAGGAGCGGCGTCAGTTATCCTGCAACCAGCCCTGAAACATGGCGTAGCGCACGAGGTCTATGCGGCTCGTGATGCCCAGCTTGCGCATCGCGTTGGCCTTGTGGGCTTCGATGGTCTTGACGCTGAGTTCAAGCCGCGCGGCGATCTCCTTGTTGCTGTAGCCGAGCGCGATGTGGCGCAGGACTTCCGACTCGCGTTCGCTCAGCGAGCCATGCGCCTCGCCGCGCAGCGCGCCNGCGCGCCCGCTGTAAGCGTCCNCGACTTTAGCGGCCAGCTTCGGGTCGAGGTATGTGCCGCCGGAGGCGATGGCGCGGATGGCGTGCATCAGCTCGGTTGACGCGCTCTGCTTGAGCACGTAGCCGGCCGCGCCCGCGCGCAGCAGTTGTTGAATGTAGCCGGCGTCGGCGTGGCGCGAGAGCGTNAGCACGCGCACCTGCGGGCAGACCGCTTTGAGTCTCTCGGTCGCCTTCAGCCCGTTCAGCCGGGGCATCGTGATGTCCATCACGAGCACGTCCGGCAGCAGCTTCTGCGCCTGTGTGACGGCGGCGAGGCCGTCGCCCGCCTCGCCGACCACCTCCATGTCGGCCTGCGCGTTGATGATCAGCTTCAGCCCCTCGCGCACGGTCTCGTGGTCGTCCGCGAGCATGACGCGCAGCTTCGTCATTGCNCCTCCCCCGCCTCTTCTTCAAGAAACTTGACGGGGACGCGCGCGAAGATGGTCGTGCCTTCCTTCGGCTTGGACTCGATCTCAAGTATGCCGCCGACGAGCGCGGCCCGCTCGCGCATCCCGACGAGGCCCATCCCTTTCTCGCCGTCGCCGTCCGCGACCTGCTTCGGGTTGAAGCCGACNCCGTCGTCTTCGATGATGAGTACCACCTGACTATCACGCCGTTCGAGCAGCACGTCCACGCGCTTGGCCTGCGCATACTTCATGGTGTTGTTGAGCGCCTCCTGCGTGATGCGGTAGAGGTTCGTTTCGGTTTCGGNCGCGAGCCGCCCTCTGTCCATCCCGGAGGTGTGAAACTGCGCTTCGATGCCGGCATATACCGACCATTCGCGCACGTAGCTGGCGAGGGCCTCGGCCAGCCCGATGTCGTCGAGCGCGGCGGGGCGCAGTTCCCACGTGAGGAAGTCCACGTCGGCGTCCAGCCGCTCGGCGATGGCCTTCGTCTGTTCGAGTTTCCGGCGCAGCTCGTCGTCTTGGCCGCACGCTTCGTTGAGCGTTTCGAGGTTCAGGCGCAGCGCCGTCATCTGCTGGCCGAGTTGGTCGTGGATGTCGCGGGCGATGCGGCGGCGCTCGTCCTCCTGCGCGCGCACTAACTGGCGGAGCAGGCGCACGCGCGCCCGCTCGATCTGGATGCGCTGGGAGATTTCATCGCGCAGGGACTCGTTCGCCTGCGCAAGCTCAAGCGTGCGCTCGCGCACCCGCGCCTCCACCTCGTCGTAGGCGCGGCGCAACTCTTCCTCGGCCTGCCTACGCTCGGTCAGGTCGCGCGCCATCTTNGCGTAGCCCACCAACGTGCCGTCCGCGTCGCGCACGGCGTAGAGAGCGCCGGAGACGTAGATGCGCGTGCCGTCTTTGCGCAGATGCCAGCGTTCGTCCGCCGCGCGNCCTTCCGCGAGCGCCGTCTCCATCTCCTGCCGGTCCGCGCCCTGCTCGCGGTCTTCCGGCGTGAAGATGATTGAGACGTGCTGACCGACGGCTTCCGCCTCCGTGTAGCCGAAGATGCGCTCCGCGCCGACGTTCCAACTTTCGATGCGCCCCCCGGCGCTCTGCATGAAGATGGCGTAGTCTTCGACGTTCTCCATCGTCAGGCGCACGCGCTCGTTGGACTGGCGCAGGGCCGCTTCCTTTTGCTTGCGCTCGGTGATGTCCAGCGCCATGCCGACGATGAAGCGGCGGCCATCCCTGAGCGTCCCCGGCAAGGACGCGGAGAAGCTCCAGTGGCGCAGGCCGCCCGCGCGCGTGCGGACGGGGAACTCGATGTTGAGCGAGCGGCGGTCGCCCTTGAACAGCTCCTGCACGTGTTCGCGCACGGCGTCGGCCCCCTCGCCGTAGGCGCGCGTCAGCCACGCGTCGAAGGTCGGCGCGTCCTCAATCGAGTAGCCGGTCAGTTCCGTCCACGTCCGGCTGACTTGCAGCACCTCGCCGTCCTCGGCGTGCATGATGACCGGAATCGGTGCGTCCTCAATCGCGCGCCGGAACTGCTCCTCGCTCTGGCGCACGTAGTCCTCCGCGTCTTGGCGCTCGGTGATGTCGAAGAACGAGAGGACGACGCCGTTGATGCGTTCTTCCGAGGTGCGGTAGGGCGCGATCTTCAACATGTATGTGCGCCCGTCGGTCGAGCGCGNNNCGCGCTCGACCGAGCGCAGGTGTTCGAGCACCGTCTGGGCGTCCGCGGTTAAATCGTCGCCTTCGAGTTTGCTCGTGATGTCGGAGAGCGGGCGCCCCACGTCCGCCGGTATGAGGTTGAAGATGTCACGGGCGCGCGGCGTGAACAGTTGGACGCGCAGGGAGCGGTCGAGGAAGACCGTGCCGATCTGCGTCGAGTTGATTAAATTCCTGTAGTCGTCTTTGGCATGACCCANCTCTTCGATCTTGATCTTCAACTCCTGATTGACGGTCGTCAGCTCCTCGTTGATGGATTGCAGCTCCTCTTTGCTCGTCTCAAGCTCTTCGGCGGCAGAACGCATCTCCTCGTTCATCGCCTGCAACTCTTCGTTGGAGGCTTTCAGCTCTTCGCGCTGCAACTCGTGCTGCTCGATGGTCGCGCTCAGTTGCGCTTTGACTTCGAGCAGTTCCTCTTCAAGCTGGCGGGCTATCGGCTCGTCCTCGCTGGCGACTCGCAAGGCGCGCGGCTCGTCCGCTTGTGCGGCGGCGCGCGCCTCCTCGAAGAGGACGAGGATGAAGCCGCGCGCCTTGTCCTCCTGACTCAAGACCGGCTTGACCAGCACGTCAACGATCTTCGTCTCGTCGCCGACCGGCACGGCGACGCCGCGCGCTTCGACATCCTTCCGCTTCTGCGTCGCCTGATAGAGCGCGGCGCGCAGTTCCAGCCGCAGTTCCGGGCGGATGAGCATGAGCAGGTTGGTCGTCGGCTCGCCGCCCCTCAGTTGCATGTATTGTCCGGCTCGCTCGGATATGTGCACGATGTCGTAGTCTTCGTTGACGACGACCGAGGGCGGCGCGTAACGCTCAAGCAGGCGTTGATGCAGTTCGCTGTAGGAAGAGACGGGTACGGGGCGCGTCGCGCGCGCGTGGCGCAGCTCGGGCAGCTTGCTGAACCGCATGGCGAGCGCGCCGTCGGGGATGGGGAAGACGAGGCGCGTCTCGACCGCCCGCCCCTGATANATGCGATGCTCNTTATCCACGGCGACGTAAAGGTCGCTCGCGCCGTCAACCGACTCGGACGCGCCGAGCATCAGGTAGCCGCCGGGGTTTAAGGCGAAGTGCAGCACGTCCATCACGCGCTTCTGCGCCGTCTGGTTGAGGTAGATGAGCAGGTTGCGGCACGTCACCAGGTCGAGGTGCGAGAAGGGCGGGTCTTTGATGACGTTGTGGACGGCGAAGAGCACGCGCTCGCGGATTTCGCGCCGCACCCGATACTCGTCGTCCGACTCTTTGACGAAGTAGCGGGCGAGGCGTTCGGGCGGGATGTCCGCCGCATCGTTTAAGGTGTAGGAGCCGTCGCGCGCGGCAGCGATGGCATCTTCGTCAATGTCCGTGGCGAAGACCTGTATCTGCGGCGGGCTGGGCAGATTAACGCTGTAGTTCGCGAGTAGCATCGCCACCGTGTAGGCTTCTTCGCCGGTGGCGCAGCCCGCGACCCAGACGCGCACCTGATCATCACTGGTCTTCCCCTCGAACAGCTTCGGGATGACCTCGCGCTCCAAGACCTCGAACGCCTCGGCATCGCGGAAGAAGTTCGTCACACTGATGAGCAAATCTTTCAGGAGCGCATGCGCCTCCTGCGGGTGCTCGTGCATGAACTGCGAGTAGGCCGTCAGGTCTGCCAGCTCGTGGACGCTCGTTCGCCGGGCGATGCGGCGCAGCATCGTCGCGCGCTTGTAGTTCGAGAAGTCGTGCCCGGTGCGGACGCGCAACTGCGTCAGGATGTCGCGGAGCGCCGCCTTTTCCGCCTCGTTCTGCTCCGGCAGTTCGGGCCGCACGTCGGGGACGCGAATCTGTTTCAGCCCGTCCCTGTAAGCGATGATCTGCGCCGGCATCGCCGCCACGGGGAGCACGTAGTCCACCAGGCCGGTCGCCAGCGAGTGGCGCGGCATGTCTGTGTACTCCGCCTCGCGCGGGTCTTGCACGATGCAGCAGCCGCCGCGCTCCTTGATGCGCTTCATGCCCATCGAGCCGTTCGCGCCCGTCCCCGAGAGCACGACCGAGACGGCGCACTCGCGGTGCGACTCGGCGAGCGTGCGGAAGAAGATGTCAACGGGCGCGCGCCGCACCTCCGTGCTCGTCATCCGTGAGACATCGAGGTGGCCGTCGCTTATCGCCAGACTCCTGTCGGGCGGGATGACGTAGACGTGATTCGGCTCGACGCGCACGCGGTCAGTCACCTGTGTGACCGGAATCTGTGCCGCGCTCTGGAGCACTTCCGCCAACTGGCTGTCGTGATCCGGCGAGAGGTGCAGGATGACGACGTAAGCCATCTGGCTGTCGGCGGGCACGCGCGCGAAGAACTCCTTGAGCGCCCCGATGCCGCCCGCCGAAGCGCCCAGCCCGACGACCAGAAAATCATGCCCCGCGTCAGGCTCGGTCGCCTCCGCGCCGAACGGGTCTTGATTAAAAGTTTCGCTCATGCCTTGATAATCTTTGTANCTTTGTCACCGAAGGCGACGAACAATATAGCCCAGCGAGAATCGCTGGGTTAAAAGCGACAAACGCACCCGCTCGCNGAAGGCGAGCGACAACAGCGTAATCGTTCGTCGCCTCCAGCGACAATTTTGATGCGGGCTATTTTACCCCCCCCGCGTGTGCTATAAGGGTACTGTATATTACCACCCCTTTCACGGAAACCCGTCAGAACCCGCCCTGGCCGGGCGCGAGGAGCGTTTCATGCGGAAAGACATCATCGTGGTGGGCGCTTCCGCGGGCGGCATCGAAGCGCTGCGCGTGCTGGTCGGCGGACTGCCGAAAGATTTCGCCGCCGCGGTCTTCGTCGTTCTGCACACCTCGCCCGAATCGCCGGGCTTGCTGGCCGACATACTCAAACGCAGCGGCCGCCTGCCTGCCGTGAGCGCCAAAGACGGCGAGCGCATTCGACCGGGCCGCATCTACGTCGCGCCGCCAGACCGTCACCTGCTCATCGAGCCGGGCGTTGTGCGCGTCACGCGCGGGCCGAAAGAGAACCGCTTTCGCCCCGCCGTCGATCCGCTCTTTCGCTCGGCGGCGCAAGTTTACGGGCCGCGCGTNGTCGGCGTCATCCTGACGGGCTATCTGGACGACGGCACGGCCGGACTCTGGACGGTCAAACAACTCGGCGGCACGACGGTCGTCCAAGACCCGCGGGACGCGCTCGTCCCCGTCATGCCGCAGAACGCGCTGGCGCACGTGAAGGTTGATTACTGTCTCCCGCTGGCAGAGATCGCGCCGCTACTGGTGCGCCTGACGACCGAAGCAGTGGCAGAGGAAGGAGCATTTCAAGTGCCGAAAGAGGTCGAGATCGAGGTCAACATCGCGAAGGAGCAGAGGGCGCTCGACGCGGGCGTGCTCACACTGGGCGAGCCGTCGAATTATGCCTGCCCGGAATGTCACGGCGTGCTGCTGCAATTGAAAGAGGGCACACTCTTNCGCTTCCGCTGTCACACAGGCCACGCCTACTCCATCGAAAGTCTCATGGCGGACATCACTGAAAAGATGGACGACGCGCTCTGGAACTCGATCCGCGCCTTTGAAGAGGGCGAGATGTTCATGCGCCAGATGGCCGAACACCTGGGCNAAAGTCATAACGGCCACACGGCCGATGCCTTCCTCAAACGCGCCGAAGAGGCGAAGCGGCGCGGCGCGCTGATGCGACAGGTCGCTACGAACGGCGAAGCGACGAAGACAGGCGAAGGCGACAAGACCTAGGAAATCCCGTCGCAAACACTTCGGCACGAGGCTCGGAGCGCGAACAATGAAGGCCACCCGTGCCGGTGGAACGCTGTGAAGTTCGGCCTCTGCTCNGTCCACCTACAGGTCGAATACGGCCACTTCTACGGCGGGTACAGGGCGAAGCAGAAGTCGGACACGTGCCTCAACTGCGGCGAGCCGCGCTCTGACGCGTCGGTGGACTTTTATTGCCGCGCTAAGCCTGCTTTAAGGCATGTAACTCAATTCAGTCTTCTCCCTCTCTCTATTGTTTACTGAGCAGGGCACGCAGCGACTGCTGGCGGAAGCGCGATTAACTGACGCTCGTGCTTAGAGCAGTTGAAAGCGGCAGAAACTGCCACTGTGAATTCGGCTTCGACGAGAATGGCCTTCGTGCCGGGCTGAGGCTAGCGTTGATCGGACAGGTGCAACGCTGCCCCGCTGTAATATCCCAACTCAATTAGCGCGATTCCTTGTCTACCGTGCGACGACCCNCAATCGGGATTTGACACGGGCCATATGAACGCGAAGTTGTTGACACCGACACCGGAAAGGCATACCGTTCTCGCGCACCAAGCTTGTATCCCTGCCGGCGGGCGCTCCGCCGGCCTCACGCGATGAACAGTTGAGCGAGTGAAACCCGGCGCGACTCTAGGGTCTCCGACGGCGGCCGTGTTCCGCAGGCAACTCGCACCGGGAGGAAGGAGCGGCCCGCATGAGTAACGAAGCCGAGCAGACCATCGAGGCGAGATACCGGAAACACTTCGGGTACGTCGCCGGCTACCTGCCGAAGGACAGAGACAGCGTCGACGAGTGGCAAGAAAGTTTGAAGCGGAAGATCGAGGACGAGAGGCAAAAGGGGCGAAAGAAGCGACGCAGCCCGGCGGTCGCGGAACTGGCCGAACTGCTCCGCGTCAACGGCATCGTCCGGATGTACGTGAGCGAGATGATCGAGCAGCAGCCGAAGCAACACACAACGGTCAAGAGCATTGAAGACCTGCTCGACGCGCTGAGCCTCATCACCGTGACCGCGCCGCTCTACAATCCCGACCCGCAGAAGATCAACGCCTTCCCGATGTCGAGCCTCTTCACCTACATGATGATGACGAAGGCGGGGGAGGCCGTGTTTAGAAACGACGCGTTCAACGGCGCGCTCAGGAAGATACTGAAGGAGTGGTGCGCCTTCCTCGACAGCAAGGCGAGCCGATCCGTCCTGAACGAGGGCGAGGAGGGGTGGCTCTCGCAGTCCGCCTACTGGTATAACAAGCTGTATCAGTTCCGCATCCCCGACCAGTCCAAGCCGCACTGGGGGTGGCAATCCTTCAACGACTACTTCCACCGCGAGATCAAGCCCGAAGCCCGCCCCATAGACGGGCCGCACGACCCGAAGGTCATCGTGTCGGCCAACGACGGGAAGGTCTACAACATCGCGACGAACGTGCAGGCGACCGACACGTTCTGGCTGAAGGGGCAGACGTACTCGCTCGTGGACATGCTCGCCGACGAGTACGTCGAACGGTTCGTCGGCGGGAGCGTCTTCCAGTCCTTCCTAAGCGGTGCTGATTACCACCGTTGGCGGTCGCCCATTGACGGCGTCGTCCGGCAGGCGCGGGTCGTTGACGGGTTGATGTTCAGCGACCTGGAGGCCGCCGGATACGACCCGACCGCGGCCACCTACTCGCAAGGCTACGAGGCAGCAGTCAACACGCGCGGGCTGGTCTTCGTCGAGAGCGAGAACCCCGACACCGGCATGGTCTGCGTCGTCCCCATCGGCATCACCGAAATCTCCTCGGTGACCATCACGGCTAAAGTCGGCGACGTGGTCAAGAAGGGCGGCGAGTTGGGATACTTCAGTTACGGCGGTTCGAGTATGTGCCTCGTGTTCCAGCCGGGCGCGGTCGACCGTTTCACCGTGCCGAACCGGCCGTCCGGCAACAACCCGGACGACGGCCCGCCCATCAGGGTGAACGCGCAGATCGCCGTTGCCAGATGACCGGACGCGCTCCCCTCTTCTCGGCCTTCAGTTCGGGAATGTCCCCGCCCGGGAGCTGTTTGTGGTGAGTGGCTTTGCCAAGGGAATTATCTACGTGACGCAGGTCATAAATCGCCAACTCAGTAATTCTTTGGCTGATTGCATCAGTATCTTGGAAGCGACCACCCAACCTGCATCAAGTAGATAAATCCCAATCTTTCCGCTTGACAGTAATTCAGCAGCGGGTGTACTTTGCGCCCATCCCCCGAATCGGCTGAAGCTTGACCTACGGCCCCAGTAGCCCTCATCTCGCAGTTCACAACATTTGCAGAGCACAAGCGCACTGCGAACCTACCAACGGAGGAGCACCATGCAGCTATCCACTCGCCTGACGAGACGTTTTGTTTTGGTCGCAACTTTAGCCCTGATGCTCGGCGGCACGCTCGTGTCGTCAAGGAGCGCCAGCCCTACAGCTATATGTGGGTATGAGAAAGAAATAACCTACTACAACGACGCGGCCCACTCACAGGTGGTGGGCGTCGGGTACATCTATTGTAATGGGCGGGGCACGCTGGATGGCACTAGTTCGCCATACCATACGGACGAGATTCTGAACGTCTGCTGCGCCGACCCGTATGGCTGCGTACCCTGTTAAATGCCGGCCCGCGCGGTGGAAGGGGCACGGCGCGGCGGTGCCAGCGTCCCTGTAGCCGAGTAAGTCCGTGCCGCGTGTGGTCGCGTCGGCGCAAGGTACTCCTGCATGTAAGGTGCGTAATCTTCACTGCGCCTAGTGCTGTTTTTCCGCCGCCGAGCCACCGCCCGACGAAAAGCTGGCATGCTGTGAGGCGTCTTACCGGCCAAACGCTCAGCCAGCGCCATGCTACGTGCAATGGTAGAGATAGAGAAAGGCCTGCGCGGCCACCTCTGAGCGCGAGGGCCTAGGAGGTGGCCGCGCAGCAATTGCGTTGCTGCCAGTGCCCTATTGGAGGCACTCCTGCACGTAGCATTGGTAAGAAGAAGTACCGCAGTCACGGGTGAAGATACATCCTTCGTATGTCTGACCGGGGTGACTCCGGCACCACAGGTAGTAGCTGTCGCACTCTTCGTAGCATTCACCGCAGGCCGCAACCTTCGTGGCTCCGACGCCGGACGACACGACAGCCAGCGCGCTGATAAGCAGCAAGAGCACAAAGAACTTACGCATGAGGCGACGTGCTTCGGAACTGAACATGATCTTTCTCCTTTCACCGAGGGTGAGGTTGAGAGACTCCGGGGGCGTTTGTTGACGTTGAGAGGGAACAGGCGGAACGATATGCCTCCACCCGCACGGCTGTCAATAGCTCGCGGCCGCGCGGGAACGATTATTGGCAATGGATGTGCTCTATCGTTGCCGTTGACAATTATTCAGCGCCGGGTGTAGTGTGCACCTGTTCCTTAAGTTCACCTTCCCCCGATTGCCCTGTGCCCTCACGAGCGCATGTGCTAACAGAGGTTTTTCTTATGCCATATCCTCATCTCACTGCTCATTACATAAGTCGAATAACTAAAGGTTACGCAACGCGACCGCATGTCCGCGCTTNNAACCCGATACGCCTAGCTACACTAGGCGCATAAGGTTGAGCCGGCACGCGGGCGCGTTGCGATAAGTGCCTCACACGCGTGAGTGCTCGTCCGACAAGGCCGGCGCGCGTTGCAGGGACACGCGCCGCTCCAGGTCAACGTCAGACAGAAGGAGGAGAAGCGTATGCTGACCGTACTGAAGACAAGACTCGTCCGCCGAGTCTTCATTTTGGGGTTGCTGCTTGCGAGCCTGGGTGTCGTGAGTGCGATGCCGACGACGAAGGTGGCAGCTACCTGCTTGATCTGTTGTTCCGCCTGTGAAGCAGACCCGCCGCCGCTGCCTTGTCGGCACGGTTGTAGCCCATCATGCTAACCCTTGAGGCTGACACATAGCTCGGCGCAGTGGGCAGCGCGCACCTACCGGCCAACGGCAAGCACGTGCGCGCCGCCCACTGCACCGCTTTATCTGAGGAGAACAACATGAGCAGCTTAACCAGGAAATTAGAAGTCGGCGCAAACATTGCCATCATTCTGGTCGCGCTCTTGCTCGGCGCGGTGTTGGTCAAAAGGTTTCTGCTCGCCCCGACGCCGCAACCCAGCCGCGAGATCAGCGCCGGGACGAAGGTTGCGTTGCCTGGGGTTGACTGGGGCAAGAACGGCAGGACGTTGCTGCTCGTTTTGCAGAAGGGCTGCCACTTCTGTTCGGAGAGCGCGCCTTTTTACCAGCGGCTGGTGCGCGAAACGAGCGGGCGGCCCGGGCTCGCGGTCGTAGCCGTCTTGCCCCAGGCGACCGACGANGCGAAGCAATACCTCGGCGAGTTAAATGTGCCGGTGCAGGACATCAGGCAGGTGTCGCTCAGTTCGCTCGGCGTGAGCGGCACGCCGACGTTGCTGCTGGTGGATAGCCAGGGCGCGGTGCTGCAAGCATGGGTGGGCAAGCTGCCGGCCGAGCAGGAGGCAGACGTGTTGAATAAGGTGCGCTCCTGAAGCGATAGTTCGCTCGGTGGTTTTGTTTCCCCAGAAGCCGCATGCCCAAAATTCAGGCGAGCGATACAAGCGGGGAACTAAATGACCCTTTAACTTATCATCCCGTCGTGAAGAGCCATGTCAAAGGATGCCACATTCNCTGATGCGGTCGTCGAAGCGNTACGGGACGCGAAGATCCTCGGCGTCCGCGCCGGAACTGAGCACCGCTACACGGGTGTCTGGGTCGTGGTCGTTGACGACAGGGTCTTTGTCCGCTCCTGGAACGACAAGCCGACGGGCTGGTTCCGCGCCTTCAGGAAGCAACCCAGTGGGACGATTCAGGTCGGGGGACTAGAAATCCCTGTTCGGGCCAAGCTAACCCGCNGCGCGTGCATTCGGGACGCGGTCACGGTGGCGTTCGGCNAGAAGTACAATACGAAGGCGTCCCGGAAGTGGGTCGAAGGGTTCGCCGAACCGGCGCGGGCACTCACGACGCTTGAGTTCGTTCCCAGTTGAGTACCGGCAACCAGCGCCGCCTGATCGGGTTTATCGGTGCGGGCTTGACACGTTGTGCCGCCGAACAATCGCTTGCAGCCGACCACCATAGCATCGCCTTCATCCGTTAGCTTGGAGGCTTGTTCCCTTGTCTTGTCGGTGGCTGATGGCGGGCGTTAGGCACTCAGTTGTTTAACAGGCGAGTTCGATATAAGCTGCGTTGCGCCTGTGCCANTAATACACATGCGCGCAGGCTTCGCGCAGACGAGCACCAACCCTGAGGAGACTACTTAATGGCTACTATTAACCCGCTCTCAAAAGAAGAGGCTGCGCCCGAGGCGCACGACGTGTACGACACCCTAACAGGTGCGTTAGGGCTGATGCCAAACGTCTTCGCGGTGATGGCGCATCACCCAACGGCCCTGTCAAACTTCATGCCCTTCTACCAAGCCGTTACCGAGCAATGCACCCTAGCCAAACNTGACATGGAGCTAGCTTACCTCGCCACTTCCATGCTAAACGGGTGCGAATATTGAACGCGCGCCCACACTGCTTCGGCGAAGCAGGCANGCGTCACCGGTGAGCAAGTACGGGCCATTCCCTTCTACCAACATCGCAATGCCTTCGACGAGAAGGACAGAGCCACGCTCCACTACGTCCAGTTGGTCACGCGGGCTGCGCCCGCCATCCGCGAGAACGTACTCCAAGAGTTGCGAAAGTATTACAGCGAACGGCAGATAGTGGAGCTGACGCTTATCATCTGCATGGCAAATTTCACCAACCGCTTCAACGACGCGCTACTGGTCACTCCCGACTTAGGTTAACGCTCGCCGAAGGCGGGTGTCGTGCGGCATAGCATCGCGCCTAACAGGTCGTGATACAAGCAGCGCGTTCGGTGTCGCATCCCCGCGCCACTTGATTGGCGGCCGCGAACGAGAGACGGGGCAAGGGCCGCATACAGTTGTGGGGTTTTTTGCTCCCGGCTAAGAGTGTGGCCTGTCCGAGAAAACCCCCGCCCGCACCACGGAGTGGGGCGCATGCTCTCGGATAAGAGCGTGGCGGTATGCCGGACACGCTCTCCCTCATCCGCCACAGGAGCGCGAGGGAGGAGACCGACGCGACCGGGCTGCGGCTGCCCATGGGCTTGGCTCGGGGTAGTGTCGTCTCTTGAGCGCTTGACTTGCATAGGAATGGCATGCAGCGGATGCGCAATTAGCAAGTCTCTTATCAATGGGCATTATCTACTTGGCGCAGGGCAGCACGCGGCAACGCTGTAATTCTTTGGCTGCCGGAAGCAATCTCTGGCAAGCAACCACCTGCATCGGGCTTCTTGCTACTCATCCGGGGTTAAATTTGGTGTAGTAAAGTGCGTCTGAGACCTGGCGTTATGCACAAGCATGTCGGTAAGCCTTGACATTCTAGGCATAACCCGCTAGCCTATGCCCTGACATTCTAGGCATACGGCCATGGCTATGCTGCCGGAGGTAAGTGGTGACCAAAGCAACGGCTGATCTCCTGCAAGGGACATTAGATTTGCTGATTTTAAAGGCGCTCAGTTTAGGCGCCCTCCATGGTTACGGCATCATCCAACGCATTCGCCAACTCTCCGACGAGATGCTCACGGTCGAGCAGGGGTCGCTCTATCCAGCCCTGTACCGGATCGAGCAACGCGACTGGGTGACCTCAAAATGGGAAGTTAATGAGACGGGCCGGCGCGCCAAGTTCTATGCGCTGACCAAAGCCGGGCGGCGGCAACTCGTGGCGGAAGAGGAGAGTTGGGATCGGCTCTCACTCGCCATTGCCAAGGTGCGCCAAGCGACATAAGGAATTCAATAGTATGCGCTGGCTCAACCTCCTCATAGCGCGCCTGCGCGGTCTGCTCCGGCGAGACGCGATCATCAAGGACATTGATGAGGAGTTGCGCCTGCACATCGAGTTGGAGACCGAGACAAACATTGAGCGCGGCATGTTGCCTGAAGCGGCGCGGCAGGCGGCGCACAGAAGCTTTGGTCATCTGGATTACATCCGGGGACTAGCTTATGACATCCGTGGAGGGGGAATGTTAGAGACTTTGTGGCAAGACCTGCAATACGGCCTGCGGATGCTTGTGCGGAAGCCGGGCTTTGCCGCCGTCGCCATCGTCACGCTCGCTTTAGGTATCGGCGCGAGCACGGCAATCTTCAGCGCGGTGAACCCCATCCTCTTAGAGTCCCTGCCGTACCCGCACGCCGACCGGCTCGTGGCGATCTTGGAGGTGAACGGCGACGCATCGCGCAACCCCGGCACGTTCGGCATGTACCACGGACTAGCGGAGCGGACTCACTCGTTTGACGCCATGGCCGTGTTCAAGCGCTGGCAGCCGACGATGACCGGGGCGGGCGAGCCGGAACGCTTCGAAGGGCAGCGCGTGAGCGCAGGCTACTTCCGCGTGCTGGGCGTGTCGCCGACATTGGGGCGTGATTTCCGGGCGAGCGACGATCAACTCAACGGCCCTACAGTGGCCATCATCAGCGATGGGTTGTGGCGGCGGCGCTTCAGCGGCGACAGCGGGATCATCGGGCGGCAGGTCACACTCGACGACAAACTCTATACCGTCATCGGCGTCATGCCGAGCGGGTTCGAGAACGTGCTCGCGCCCGCAGCCGAGCTTTGGGCACCGTTACAGTACGACATGTCCTTGGGCACCGCCTGGGGCCATCACCTGCGCACGGTGGGCCGACTCCGGCCGGGCGTCAGTTTGGAGCAGGCGACGCGAGAGATTGACGCGC
>JGI25406J46586_10000597_pt1 | contig 17002 bp, 10 predicted proteins | sample TabmetS4T2R2_FD_46586 | JGI IMG/M metagenome (IMG submission 46586) | reverse complement strand
GTAATCAGGACTGATACGCGTAGTAGTCACGCACTGCATACGGACTGCCGATCGTGCCCTTCTTCTTCTCCTGCCCGATCGGATGGATCGGCATCAACCAGAGAATCGTGACGCCAAGCTCCTTCAATTCATCAAGCCGAGCCGTGATCGCATCAAAGTTTCCCTGCTGCGAAAACGCGCGCGGGTAGATCTCATAGATCACTCCGTCACGCACCCAATCGCGCACGGGCCGCTGCGCAGGCACCACCGAGACCGCGACCAGACACGCGATCAATCCGCAAACAATCCGTGTAATCCGTGGTCTAAGTTTCACGATGGATATCTCGCACACCCAACACTGTTGCAGCCGCTATCAAGAGACTAATCCCACCGAGCACGACCGCATTCCTCGGATCGCCACCCAACACGTTGTCATAAATCCTCGGCACGATTAGCGACATCACGATCTGCGGAATCACGATGAACAGATTGAACACGCCCATGTAAACACCCATGCGCGCCGGCGGCACGGCCGTCGACAACATCACATACGGCATCGACAGGATCGACGCCCACGCGATTCCCACGCCCGCCATGCTCGCGAATAACATATATTTGCTGGTGATGAACAGCACCGAGATCAGTCCGATGCCACCACAGATCAGCGCGATCAGGTGAACAGCTTTCCGGCTGGTCGCATTTGCCAGCGACGGCAACATGAAGGCAACGAGGAAGCAGACGACGTTATAGACGGCAAAACATAGCCCGCCCCATTCCGTACCCTGCGCAAAGAGCGGCGATCCCTCATTAGGCGCGCCAAAGACGTGGCGCGCCACCGCGATTCCAAAGAACTGCCACATGCAAGGCAACGCAAACCACGTGAAGAATTGGACCACAGCGAGTTGCTTCATCGTCGTCGGCATTTCCGCTATGGACGAAAAGATCTCCGCAAAGCCTGCCAGGCATCCCCTCTTCTCGCTTCGCAGGCGCGCAAACGCTTCCATGTCTTCAGGCGGATATTCCTTTGTGGTCATCACGGTCCAGAGCACCGCGATCAGAAAAACAATCGCGCCGATCTTGAACGAGTACTCGACCGAAAGCGGGATGCCACTCGCCATCACGCCCACCACACCGAGGGCAGTGAACAGGTAAGGCAAAGCATTCGCGAGCGTCTGGCCGATGCCGATGAAAAAACTCTGCATCACAAATCCGAGTGTGCGTTGTTCTTCCGGCAGCTTGTCGGCGACGAACGCGCGAAACGGTTCCATCGTGATGTTGATGCTCGCGTCGAGTATCCAGAGCAGGCCCGCGGCCATCCACACCGCAGAAGAATCAGGCATGAAGAAGAGCGCGATACTGGCGAGAATGGCGCCGGCGAGAAAATAAGGACGGCGACGACCGAGCCGGTTCCAGGTGCGATCGCTCATCGAGCCGATGATGGGTTGAATGATGAGTCCGGTGATTGGACCAGCGAGCCAGAGGTAAGGAAGTGAGCTTTCCTCGGCGTGCAGGTACTTGTAGATCGGGCTCATGTTGGCAATCTGCAAACCCCAGCCAAACTGAATGCCGAGGAACCCGAAACTCATGTTCCAGATCTGCCAGAAGCTCAGGCGTGGTTTGTTCATTGTGTGTTCCTCGACCACGGATTTAACGGATTACCGGGCAAAGATTGCCGCTGATCGTTTCGCTAACTTAACGCGCATCTTGCCGTCGGTGATCTGCACGGGTTGGCTCATGCCGAGTCGATCCTTCAAAAATGCGCCGGGTGCGATGCGTGAGACGTCAAAGTCTATCGTGGCTGTGTCGTTGTCGTTGTTGATAACAATGATCACTGCGCCGCGAGGTGTCGTGCGTGCGTAAGCATACTGCTGTTCGGAAACGTAGAGATTGACGAGTGCGCCCGTGCGCAGAGGCTCGAGCTCGCGACGCAGTGTTGTGAGCTTTCGAATGTATTCAAACAACTCCTGCTCGTCTTTAGTGCGACCCCCGGCGGCGAAGGCGTTTCGTTTATCGCCTCCAAATCCGCCGGGGAAGTCGCCTCGCGTGGTTGGTTCGTCACCACCTTCCATCGCAAGCTCGTCGCCGTAGTAAAGCTGCGGCACGCCGCGCGTGGTCAACACAAAAGCATTCGCGAGTTTCAGACCCGCGATCGTCGCGCCCTTTTCACTCATGAAGCGGCCGTCGTCGTGACCACCGAGCAAAGTCACGAGCATCTCAGAGTTTGTGTAGAGATAATCCTTCGCGAGCGTCTTCGGAATCTCGTCAATGGGCTTGCCTTCGGCAAACGCGTGTCGAATCGGATAGAAGAGGGGGAAGTCGAGTAGCGAATCGAGGCCGGAATCGACCCCGTCAAAACGAACCTTTCCGCCCTGAAAGAACGACGTATGGACCACGTCGCCGTCTTTCACTTCGCCTACCACTCTGAAATTCGGGAACTCGCGTTTCAGCGCGTGGTTCCAATCGCGCCAGAAGGAATTCGGAACGTATTGCCACGTGTCCATGCGAATGCCGTCGAGCCCGGTCGTGCCGATCCACCAGAGCGTGTTTTGAATCAGGTAACGTGAGACTTCCGCGTCGTGCTGGTTCAGGTCGGGCAGGAAGTCGAGAAACCAGCCCTCCATCGTTTCGCGTTTCAACGACTCGACCGCGCGCGGATCGTGCAGTGCCCACGTTTGAAACACGTTCTTCAAGTGCTTCGCTTTCGTGCCGTTGAACCATGTAGGCGTGGGCGGATCGTCGACCCACAGATGATAAGGACCGGTGTGGTTCATCACCTGGTCCTGGATGATCTTGATGCCGGAACGATGTGCCGTCTCCACGAGCTCGCGGAGCTTTGCGGGGGTGCCGAAGTGTTCTTCGACTGCGTAAAAGTCCTGCGGATTGTAGCCATGAAATCCCGTGCTCGGCTTGTCTTCCTTCAGCTCGATCTGATTGAGGCGATCGTAGTTGTCGTACCACGGCGTCAGCCAGATGGCAGTGATACCAAGCTCCTTTAAATAAGGCAGGTGGTCGATGACACCCTGAAGATCGCCGCCGTGGTAGTAAAACTTGTTCTTGCGATCGTAGATGCCGCCATTGTTTGAGGGATCGCCGTCAGCGAACCGATCGATCATGATTAGGTACATCACGTCTGAAGGGGAGAAGCCCTGGAAGCGGCCGGCGCGGTTCAGTGGGGCGAGCACTTCGAATGAAGAGCTAGCCGAGCCGCGCGGCGTGGTGACTAATATCGCTCGGGATCCTCGTTGTGCGTTTGGTGGGATGAAGACGTCGACGAAGATATATGTGCTATTGATTGTCGGGGTGTTAACTATCCGGAGTCCCTGAATATCGACGCGCGCATTCTCGAGGTTCCGACCGTGAATCATGAGACGCACGGGATTCATCGTGCTCCGAGTCCACCAGCTTGGCGGATCAACCTTTAGGATCTCCGGCGCCTGCGCACAAACGATCATACTTAGCCACAGATGAACACCGATAACACGGATCAGACCTTTTAAATCATTTCTTCTTATCCGTGTTATCCGTGTCATCCGTGGCTAATTTCTCCCGTAGAGTTGAGTTAGTTCTTTGAGTCTGGGTGCGATCGTCTCTGGTATAGATTTGTATCTCCACGCCCAGTTTCCTTCCGTGCTGTTCGGAAGGTTCATGCGTGCTTCCGTGCCGAGACCGAGGAGATCCTGCAAAGGGACCATCGCGGTGTTGGCGACGGAGGCTAACACGCCGCGAATAAAGTCCCAATGGATCTCTTTGCCGTCAGTGTTCAGGTAATCCATGCAAAACTTTCGTTCGCGCTCGATCTGTTGCGCGGTACGCGTCGAGCCTTCGCCCGCGACACTATTGAACCAACCGACAGTCGTGTCGTTGTCGTGCGTGCCTGTGTATGCGACCACGTTCGGAACGTAGTTGTGCGGGAGATCGATGTTCTTGGAGTCGCTGCCGAAACCAAACTGGAGAATCCGCATCCCCGGAAAACCAAACTCCTCGCGCAACGCGACCACGTCAGGCGTGATCACGCCGAGGTCTTCCGCGATGATTGGCAGCTCACCGAGTGTCTTGCGAATCGCGGTGAATAGTTCCTTTCCCGGCGCTTCGACCCACTGGCCACGTTCGGCGGTTTTGTCGCCGCCCGGAATCTCCCAACAGGCTGCGAAGCCGCGGAAGTGGTCCACACGCGCGATGTCGACAACGGTCAGCGTTGCGCGCACGCGCTCGATCCACCACTTGAAACCATCAGCGCGCATGCGCTCCCAGTTGTAAAGCGGATTGCCCCAGAGCTGTCCGGTGCTGCTGAAGTAATCAGGCGGCACGCCTGCAACCACGATCGGCTTGCCATTCTTATCCAGCTTGAACTGTTCGGGGTTGGTCCAAACGTCAGCCGAGTCCTGCGCGACGAAGATGGGCAGATCGCCGACGATGCTGATGCCGCGCTCGTTGGCGTAAGTCTTCAAAGCGAACCACTGCCGGAAGAAGAGAAACTGGTAGAACATGTGTGCTTCGACTTCTTCACGCAGCTCGTCGCGCGCGCTCTCGCGCGCCGGTTCCCATTCGTTCCAGGCAACACCGCCGTTCGCATCTTTGAAAGCGCGGAAGAGCGCGTAATCTTCGAGCCAGTGCGCCTGGCGCTGCGCGAACGTTTCGAAAGCGCTGCGCAGAGATGTGTCGGTGGTCTTTGTGTAGCGCTCGTAGGCGCGGCAGAGTATCTGATCTTTGAGTTGATGTGCCTCTCCGAAGTTGATTCTCTGCGTAACCTCTGCATCCTCTGCGTCTCTGCGGTGAGTGAGATCCTGTTCACCGCCGAGGCGCAGAGGACGCAGAGGTAACGCAGAGTCAAGCAATCCTTCTTTGATCAACTGTTCGGGACTGACGAGCAGTGTGTTGCCGGCGAAAGCCGAGTAGCAAGCGTAAGGCGAGTCGCCGTAGCCGGTTGGACCAAGCGGTAACACCTGCCAGAGACTCTGTCCCGCGGAGACAAGAAAGTCGACGAACTTGTACGCCTCCGGCCCAAGATCGCCAATCCCGTATGGCCCCGGAAACGACGTCGGATGCAATAACACCCCGCTTAATCTTTCCTTGTTAATCGTACGCCTCCGGCCCAAGATCGCCAATCCCGTATGGCCCCGGAAACGACGTCGGATGCAATAACACCCCGCTTAATCTTTTCTTGTTAATCATGAAAACAATCTTGTAAATCCTGTCTAAAACGCTCTCCAAGCCGCTGCACTCTGCGCCGGCAATCTGAGCGTCACCTGACCGTGCTCAACTCTTGCGTCGCTCCCGCCAATCAACGATCGCAACATCACACCATCTTTTACTCCGATCGCCCCAACCGGAAAAAACATATGCTTCTGCCTGTCTCGATTGAACGCAATCACAATTGTCTCTGCACCAAGCTGTCGCGCGAATACGTACGTCTCATCATCGGCAAACAATTCAATCAACTTCCCCGCGCGCATCGCCGCGTGGTCACGCCGTAACTTGATCCACGCGCGCGTCCACTCAAACATCTCGCGCTCTTTCGGCTTGCGTCCCTCAGCCCTGAACGCATCACTCGGAAAATCCCGACGATTATCAGGATCTTCCCCGCCCTCCATCGCGATCTCTTCGCCCGCATATAGCTGCGGAATCCCGCGCACACTCAACACAAACGCAACGTGCATCATCGCCCCTGCCGCGGTCGCGCCTTCGAGCGACATGAACCGCGTCGTGTCGTGATTGTTCGCGAGCACCGTGACCTTCGACGCATCAGGATAAAGCCCGTCGTACTTCAACTGGTGCGACAAAAACCGCACCGGCGCCTTGTTCGTAAACACAAGCAACGACGCATTCCACAACGCAAAATCAAAAACAGAATCGAGCTTCGTATCGATGCCGTCCCAACCCGTGTGACCGCCGATGAAGAAAGCCGTGTGCGCCGCGTCGCGCTCAAACACTTCGCCGACCATCCACAGCCCCGGATACTGTCGATGCAACGCGTTCGAGAGATCGCGAATGAAGAAGCGCGGCATGTACTGGATCGTGTCCTGGCGAATGCCGTCGATGCCCGTCATGCCCACCCACCACAACGCATTCTGAATCTCGTAGCGCGCCACTTCCGGCTCTTCCTGGTTCATGTCGGGAAGATCGTCGTTGAACCAGCCATCGAGCGTGTTGCGAACGTCTAGATCGTTCGCGTGCGGCGAAAGCAACACGCTATTGCGAAACTTGTTGAGCTGGTGCTGCGCGAGTGTGCCGTGAAACCAGTTTGGAAGCGGTGGATCCTTGACCCAGGGATGTTGCGAGCCGACATGATTCGCGACCTGGTCCTGAATAATCTTGATGCCGACCGCGTGTGCCTTCTGGACCAGCTCGCGCAGCGTTGCAAGATTCCCGAAACGATCTTCAACCGCGTAGTAGTCGATCGCGTGATAGCCGTGATAGTAGGTATTTGGACACCACGGTTTATCGCAGCGGTTCACGCCGTTCCAGTTGTCGTACCACGGCGTTAACCAGATAGCGGTGACGCCGAGATCTTTGAGATACGGAAGCTGATTGATGACACCGCGCAGGTCGCCGCCGTGAAAGCCACGCGGGTTGTTGCGATCGTTTGCTTCGGGTGGAGAATCTCTCGGAGCGTTGTTCGATCGATCGCCATCAGCAAAGCGATCAGTCATGATCAAATAGATCACGTCGTCGTTCGTGATGCCCTGAAAGTTACGTTGCGTGTCGAGCGCCGCTTCGAGACTGAACGGAATCATCGTGCTGCCGCTCGCACTCTCGAGCAGCAGCGGATACCTGCCCGGACTCAGCGAAGGACTGATCTCCAAATCTACAAAAAGATAAGTGCCACTCTCGTTAACTTTTGCTTCCGACGCGCGCAGCTCCGGATTGAAAGATCTGATGTGAGCGCCGCGAAGGTTCGTACCACGCACCAGAAGCCTGACAGGATTGATCGTATGTTTGGCCCACCATGACGGCGGATCGACTTTGCTCACCACCGGTCCTTGAAATGCGAGTACCAGAGCTGGTGAACAAAGACCGAAGGTGCAGACAAGCAGCACTCGAAAAGCTCGGCGAAGAAAGTTCATTTCAACGAGAGTTTTGGCGAGCTAGTTGGAAATGGCCGCTAGAAAGAGATCTCGCCGTCTATTTTCAAATGAGAAAGCTCAACGCGGAAATTAGTAATGACATTTACTTCATTATTGCTGAGATTAAATTGAAGCTGCTTACTCTGTGCATTGAACAATGGCTTTCCTTTCTCATCGAAACGAGCAAAGTAGAAAATTGCTTCCTCCCCCGGCACCTTTGGCGGAACGAAGTGAACGAGCGAACGCTTTTCACCCTTCTCATCCGCGAGAAAGATATATCGTTGAAGATCGGCTAGTCGCGCCCCTTTGAAAATGGTAAAGACCGCATCCGCGCCGCGTTCCTGCTTTGATGAAGAGCTTAACGTTAGCACGTAGTTTTGTTCGCACGCTGGGCACTGAAGTAGGCCGGCCCACTTTTGGTCAAAAGCTGCCTTGGCGTTTTCATCAAGTGCGTCGTAATTCAACTCAAGCTGTTTTGCGCGCAGCAAGGCGGCTCGTATCGGCAAGCCTGATCGCAACCGCAGCGTAAAAACAAAGTCGACTGGAGGCTGTGTGGCCCCAGCGGCAATGGTGTTCTGGTCAGTTCTCACGAGCGTCGGTCCACCGACGTTTCCAACATTGGTGCTCGGTGCACCGGCCGCAGCCTGGAGCTGATTCGCAAATCTCAAGCGCACTTCCTGTTTGACGACCCACGGAGATTCATCAAGTACGCGACTGATATCCTTGCGATCCCATTGACTGAAGTGCTTGCGGGCCCACTCATCCTGTCCGAGGCACCTGGGCAGAGAAAAACCCACGCCTACTAAAATGCACATAAAGCATAAATGCGTTCTAAAAGTGGTTTGTGCTTTGGTGCTCATGGAGTTTCACCCGTCAGTCTCGCGGTTCTACGCTTTTCGTCAGCAATTCGTTCTTGCGTAGTCTGTTTCTCCAGCTCTTGAAGTCGCTTGAACTCAGCTAGCTCTGACTCCGCAGCTTCTGTCTTTTTCAAACGAGAATAGGCCAGGAACAATTGATAGTGCGCCTGCGTGTGCGTCGGGTTTTTGTCAATCACCTGCCGCAATCTAACGACCGCTTCCTCATAATCGCGTTTCTTGATTGCCAGCCGGGCATAATCGTAGAGCACGGGAACGTTGTCAGGCTGCAGCGTCAAGGCCTTTTTGAGCGCAACTTCAGCATCCTCCAAACGACCCTGTTCGATGCCGAGATATCCGAGACTCGCAAGTGCGTCCACAAAGTCGGGATGCGTAATAACGAACTTTTCCAGAAGCTGGCGCGCCAAATCGAAATTTCCTGCGGCACGATGGGCGTAACCCCTCAGGTAATCGATATCCTTGATGGCTGGATCAATTGATGCCGCTAAATCGAAGTCCATTGCGGCCGCCGTCCATTCACCTTTACGGTAACTAGCGTTTGCTCGACCAAGGACGTAAGCCGGTTGTTTTGGATCCAGCGCCATCGCCTCGCCGTATTCTTTGATCGCTCCTTCCCAGTAGCCGGAACGAAAATATTCGCGCCCGAGCATGTAGTGATAGTTAGCATTGCGTGAGTCACGCTCGATCGCATGTTTGAATTCCAGGACCGCATTTTGCTCATCGTTCGCGGCGCTGGCAATCAGCCCCAGTCTAAAGTGAGTTTCCGCAGGTTCGGGTCGAATGTCAGCCGCCTCGGCAAGATACCGCGAAGCTTCGTCGTTCCGGTCGAGATTATAAAAAGCGATGCCAAGGTTATAGAGCACCTCGTAGGTATGTGGAACAAGTTCGTTGACTCGACCAAAGAGGCGGGCGGCGCGCTCGTACTGGCGATTCTGCGCCAGCGCTGTCGCCAGGGTAAATAGAGCGTTCGAGTCACCGTCCACAGTTCTTTCGACGAAGTCAGCGGCCGCATTCGCTTCCTCAACTCGGTTCGCCTGGTAGGCAACATTCAAAAACGCTAAAGCCAACTGCGGATCGTTTGGCGCTGCAGCACGCGCTCGCCCAAAGTGCTCCGTCGCTTTATCAGGATTGCCGACGCCGGCGTAGAGTACTCCAAGATTGTAGTGCGCTTGAACATGGGCGGGGTCGATCTTCAACACCTGCTCAAATTCACCAATTGCTGCGGCTGTCTTACCATGTTCGGCATACCAACGACCCAGATTGTTATGAGCACTGATGAATTGAGGGTCAAGCTTGATTGCCGTTGTGAACGCCGCGAAGGCCTGGTCCTTTTTCTGTGATTGATCGAGGACGACGCCCAGGACGTTGTAGGCTATCGATGAACGTGGCGCCTGTGAGACCGCCCTCCGCGCCGCACTCTCTGCTTCTGCAAATTGGTTTGTTCGGAGAGCGGCGAGTGCGCGTTCTATCTCCGCTTGCGCTGACGGAGTCAAAGCACCGGGTTTCTGAGCTAATGTTATTGCGGTGAAAAAAAGAAACAAAAGGCACAGCATCCCTGGCATTAACTTCCTGATTGGTTGATTTCTGCTCATGTGCCTGTTGTTTTTGTGGCCACTATCGCGGGGCCACGTTCCTACGGAATTCGCTATTAAGTTTATCGACTATCGCAAACTCACGAGCGGCTTCATCGGCTCTACCTAAACGTCTAAGTGCCAAACCCAGTTGATAGTGGGCATCCGGACGTTCGGGAGATATCCCAACAGCCCGGTGCAATGGGACCAGAGCCTCCGCGAACCGTTCGTTCAACGCGAGGGCACGGCCAAGCGCAAGATGTGCCTCGAAATTTGTAGAGTCGAGTTCGATTGACTGTCGCAAAGCAGCGATTGCTTCCGTGAGTTTTCCTCGTTTCACCAATAACGCGCCCAATCCCAGTTTGCCGTAAGGCGATTGCGGATCGCGCCGGCTGAGATCCTCATATTGTTTCAGTGCGGCTTCAGATTCACCCGCCGCTTCTAAGGCAGTGCCAAGAAAGAACCGAGCCTGCGAATGATCCGGTCGTAACTCGACTGCGACAGTCAGGCTACGCACCGCATTGGGATAGTCTTTCGTAACATACTCCACGCGGCCCAGATTGAATTGGGCATCGAAGTTCTTTGGATCGAGGGCTATTGCTTGTTGAAGCGCCTCACTCGCCTCGGCATTCTGGTTACCTCTGGAAGCGAGAATGATTCCCAGCAAGGTGTGGGCATCAGCCATTCCTGCGTTTAATCGAAGAGCGCGCCGTGCTTCCAGCTCAGCTTGCTTGGGTTGTCCAGAATTGAACAGTGACAGGGCATGAAGGTATGCCGCTTCAACCGAGTCGGCCTGTCGCTGCGTGAGTTCAGCGAATGTTTCTGCTGCTTCTTGCCACCGGTTCAGCTTGATGTATGACATCCCTAGATCCTGCCATGCGCCGTACAGGCTTGGATCGTGGCGCAATGCTTCACGAAAACCATTGATGGCAGCGTTCAAATCGTTTCGATCAGCAGAGAGCAGTGCAGCAACATAGGTAATACGAGGATCAGAGGGTCTTGCATCCTGCAGCACATCGAGTTGAGCCAACGCTTGCGCCGTATCGCCAATGGCACGGTAGGTTGCAAGCAATTCGAACCGAACCTCGACTTGTCGCGGATCGATCTCTAATGCCCTGCGCAGATGCGCGGCAGCTTCCGTGAATTGTTTCGGATCACCAAGGCGAAGCAAAAAGCGACCCAACTGATACTGTGCTGTGTAGTTCTTCTCGTCCAGCTTTAGAGCAGTTCGTTCTGACGTTACGGCTTCCGTGGGACGTCCAAGCTTCCACAGCACGTATCCCAGATTTGCATGGTACTCGGAGACATTTGAACTGAGCGCAACAGCGCGTCGCAGGTCAGCTTCAGCCTCCGGATAATTACCAAGTCGCATCCGAGCGAGTGACCGCTTATTAAGCGCATCGGCGTCATTTGGATTTGTATTCAAAGTTGCTGAGGCTTCCGCCTCGGCGCGCTCCGCACGCATCACTGGGGTGCTGAAGCGCTCAACATGCGACTTGATCAGGGTTGAGGAGCGCGTATCCGATTCTTGCGAGTAAGCTGTGGACGATGTGGCAAAGAGAAGTACGGCCAGGATGAAAGGCGATGATTTCATGTGGAAATACGCAGCTCAGCAAGTCGCTCCCAAAAAAGTTTTCTCGCGCAAAGGCGCAAAGGCGCAAAGGTAAGATCTGAAGCACTCCGTCTTCTTCTTTGCGCCTTTGCGCCTCTGCGCGAGAAACTTTTCAAAAACCCGAGCTAGAAAATAAACTTCAAGCGATACTGAACGACCCGTCCCGGCATCGCATTGAATCTGATGACGCCAAAGTCACCACTATTCACGTTATTGCTCGGAACCGTGTAGTTCGCATGATTGAAGAGATTGAAGAACTCGAATCCGAGCTGCATGGTCAGTGATTCAGTTAATCTTGAATTCTTGAATACCGAGCCATCGGTCGTGTATATCGCCGGGCCTCGGAACGTGTTCCTTCCGACAGTACCGAAGAAAATGGTGCGGCCCGCTGGATTGACGAACCTGCCGAACGTTGCTGTGTTAGTTGAGAACGCCGCCGCATTCAGGAGACGGCCTCCCGAGAGTCCGGCGAAAGGATCGCCAATCAAAGACGGACGGTTTGCCCCACTGCAATTGTCACACGTGACACTGAAGGGGTACCCTGAACGTGCCGATACGATGAAGTTGAGTTGGAAGCCTTCAAAGACCTTTGTCAGCGCACCACCCTGATTGAAATAGCGTTGGCCCTTTCCGAATGGCAGATCGATAATCGCATTGGCGGACAACAAGTGACGCACGTCGAGCGACGAGTTTCCCCTATCCTGATTGATGTCGGAGGGATTGATTGGCCCACCGCGAGAGTTTCGCGAATCGCCCAATCCGTTGAAAATGCCAGTCGAGTTGTCGATGGTGTGTCCCCAGGTGTACGACACATTGCCCTGAATATTATTCGACAACCGTTTCGTCAGTTGCGTCTGCAAAGCGTCGTACGACGAGCTTGCGCCGTTAGTGTAGATCAACGCGCTGTCAAGAAACTGGTTTGAGCTGTTACGTGCGATAGCCAATCCGCTGGCTCCGATGTCGTTGGCGTATAGCAGGTCGTCCGAACGATTGCCTACATAACCAACATCCAAAGCCCAGTCACGGGCCAACTGATACTGCAAACTCAATTGCCATTGCTTAACATTGGCAACCTTCTGCTTTGGATCGACTGCAAAGACGCCGATGAAAGTAGGGAGGCTCGCCGGGTTCACTTGTGGTACGTCGGGTGGGCCCGTAACCATGCTGAAAACGGATCCCGTGCTCGGAATTGAAAACTGATCGAACGAAACGCTATTTGAAAACGGAGGATTGCGAACGCCCGGCGGATAGTCGACTCCATCCAGGGTATACAACAAACCAAAGCCGCCGCGGACAATCAGTTTCTTCTCTTTGTCCACTGCGAGCGCGAACCCGACTCGCGGGCCGAAGTTGTTTTTATCAGTTTCAACGATCCGATCGCCGCCGCCGGAAGCAACTACAACTTGACGTTGTTCCACGCTGTAAAGACTGTAACGACCGTCCTTTTCAGAGAATGGCAAGAAAAGGTCGTAACGCAGTCCTAAATTCAGAGTTAGACGATCGTTAACCTTCCAGTCGTCCTGGACAAATAATCCGTACTCCTGAGAGCGCAAATTGAACGGGCCCCCAAAGATTTTTGAACGGGTCACGAGATCCGCGGGCAAGCCAAGGAGAATGTTTGCCTGCGAATTTCCGGTGCCTCCAAAGGGGATGCCATCGGACCTGACGAAACAGCCGGCGCCCGTGGCCGGATTAAAAGATGCGCTTTGCGAAGCTACCGGGCAACTGAGGTTGGTTCCGGTAGTAGGTCCTCTGTCACCGTACTGGAACTGACCCTTTAGAGTGCCCGTTCGTCCACCATCAATCGTGTTGAGGAGCCGCATGCGCAGTTCGCCGCCAAGCTTCCAAACGTGATCACCCTTGATAACCGTCAACGTATCGGCGAAATACGGATTCTTGCTCTTGACCTGAAACAGGCCACCATCCCCGGTGAATTCGAGAAAACCGTCATTAAAGTTTCCGATGAGGGCGCCGCCGGAAGCTTCCAGGGAACCATCGTTCGAGTTCGGAATACCTATGTCCTTTGCATATGTCGGGCTAACTCCACAGGCGCCGCCAACACCGCAGTTGAAGATAGAGATCTGGATCTGGGTTAGACCGAAGCGAAATTCGTTTAGGGTCGTGGGACTAAAGGTATGTGTGTCGCTGATAGCAACTTGTCGCGAATCACCGCGTTCCTCACCCGCACCAAACCCGGTAGTAGCAATGTTACCGGGCACCAAATTCGCTCGCACTGTGTTTAGTTTCTGATCCGAATATCTACCGGCAAGGGAATTGTTTTCAGACAGCTTGTGATCAATCTTGAACTCGTAGTTGTTGATTCGCTCTTCGTTGGCCCGTTGCGTGAAGAAGTTCGGTCTTGCGCCACAACAATCCAAACGGCCCGAAGGATTGAAGATACTTGTGGTCGGGGACGCGTACGAGTTTAAGTAGTTTCGTCCAACGCTGCTGATCTGTGAAGAGGGAATAACGTTGCCTGGATAAGGAAGTCCGGTGCGTGGATCTCGAATCGTGGGGAACTCACTGAAGTTCCCGTTTCGCGACAGCGTCGTGGGAACCGTAGTGTTAGCCGGGAACGGAAGATTGTTCCTTTGCCCGAGGTAATCGAAGAAGAAGAACGTGCGGCTTTTCACTATCGGCCCACCGAGAGTTCCACCAAACTCATGAACCTGCTGAACAGGTTTCAGGCTCGCAGAAACTTCCAGGGGATTCGGGCTTGTTTGTGACAACAGATCACCCAAACGCGTTTTCAATACAGGGTGATAGGCATTCAGATTAGAGTTTTGTCCGTAGTAATAAGCTGACCCGTGGAAATCATTAGAGCCCGATTTGATTGTAGTAGTAACTACGGCGCCGGCGGCACGACCGACTTCCGCAGGCGGGATACTTGTGGTCACTTTGAATTCAGCGATCGCATCGGGATTGGGAAATGTTCCGATTGTTCCGAACTGCGGCTCGTTATTGTCGACGCCGTCAAGCGAGAAATTATTGTTTGTAGCGCGCTGTCCATTCGCCGAGATTGCTGCGCCGCCGGATCTATTAAACCGAGATGACTCCGAACTTCCATTCTCGTTGCTTCCACCCGGTCCNCCATTTCCCGCACGCGGATCTCCGTTATTGAATGCTCTCGCTTCTGGTCCGCCTCCCAACCCTACGTTGTTGGCTCGAGCAACGCCAGGCGTCAAGGTTGCAAGTTGCGTGAAGTTACGTCCCGACAACGGCAGCTCAGTTACCTGGCGTCCACTGATCACGGCTCCACGATCGCTGGTTTCAGACTGGACCAGTGAAGGCGCCGCCTCGACCGTAACGACGGCCCCAACAGACGCAGGAGACAGGGAAACGTCAACTACGGCTGTACTGGCGGTTTGAACGGCAACGTTTTCCTGTACAGTTTCAGCGAAGTTGGAAGCCTTTACGACAATCTTGTAGGTGCCGGGATCAAGCAGGAGGATCTCGTAGGTTCCATCATCACCGGCGTTGACTGTCCGCTCGGCGCTTGTCTCAGTGTTAGTCGCGGTCACAGTGGCGTTTTGGACCACGCCTTTATTCTGGTCCGTCACAGTGCCCTTGATTGCACCTTTATTTGATTGCGCGGCCGCTCCAATCGAGACACTTAGGAGCAGCAACGTCAGTGAAAGCACCCGAGACAGTCGACGAGTTAGGTAACTTTTAGGCATAGCAAGCCTCGCTTCAGAAGGGAAATAAAAAGGGCGCACTCCTCGATGGAACGCGAGAAATGGCCAATTTCACGTGTTAATGCCGATGCATCAGCACAATGCTCGATTAAGCTGCTTACTTTGAATTGCTACCGGAAATGAACCAAAACCCGGTGTTGCACGAGTTTGTTGTCGCAGACAACGAAGTTTTTATTATAAGTACCCGTTGTGTGTCAATAATTTTTTGGAGGCACCCGCAGTTTTTTGTTCTTTCGCGAGCCTACGGTAGTGCCTTCAGTCTCAATATACGCCGAAGGCGTTTGCTAATTTCAGCCCAAGGTTCGAGCGCAGCAAGAACCCTGGTTAACAAATCATTAAAGAGCCATAAACCCTCCTAAGGAACAAGACGCTAAGTCCAATTATTTCAACAACGCCGGGATCGCGTCTTGTTCCTTTTACGTCACAACGTCGGCCGCCGACGTCCTTTGCTGAAAGGGTTAAACGGCAATTTCATTCAATGTTCTGATCCCAGGGTTGTCGCTCCGCTCCAACCTCTGGGCTGAAATTAGCGAACGCCTTCGGCGTATTTCAAACTGAGACACCACTCTCTGTCTCGTGTATTTGCAGTTTTGTGCAAAGCCTTCGTGCAACACCAAAGGGCCGCGGCCTTCATCTCGGCTGCACGTTACTGCGCACACGGATCAACCTTCGCCAGCTTCAGCTTGTAGACTTCCATTTTCTGTCCGAGGCGCTGCTGCACCTCTGATAGTTTTCCATTAGGCAGCACACCCAGGTTCAGGTTCTTCATCTCCCCGCAAAACGGAACCGGCTCGGTGGTTACATTGAACTTACTCATCAAGGTCGCATCACCATAGATCGGAACACCGTTGACCATGACCAGCGAAACGTCCTGAGGCTTTGATTGCACGAGGCTGTCGAATGGCTGCGTTGCATCTCCGCGTAGTAGGAACAAGTCAGCAAACAGTCCCGACTGAATAGTTCCTACCTTGTCGTCGATGTGTGCGATTCGCGCCGGGATCGAGGTGGCCATTTCGAACAACTGCTGATTCGAGAAGAATCCGCCGAGAGTGGTCTTGTTATAATTGGCGGCATACTGGATTTCCCCCAACATGTTTCTGGCTCCCGAAGGTGCCCAATCCGGCGCCAGCGCGATCGAAACACCTTCTCTGAAAGCAGCAACCACGTCCGTGGTGGTGTTATAGAGAATCATGTTGCTTTGCGGAGACCAGACCAGGGCCGTGGCCGCTAATCTCATCTTTCCAAAATCACTCTTATCAAAGGCGACACCATGGATAACGGCCGTAGTGGGAGCAAGAAACCCGCGCGCTTTAAGCAGATCAAATTCTTTAATTGAGTCGGGGTCTGTCCGCTTGCCTTCGGCGACATGGATCAGCACCAGGTCTAATTGTTTCTCGGCAACCTTTCGCCGCACTTCGGCGGCCGCCGGATCTTTCAAATCATTGCCGACACCAAGAACGTTTTGGACTCTTTCATGTCCGTGCCCTGGGTAAAAGCCGGAGTCAATCTCGAGTTTCCTCACCGCGATTCGAGATAAGGAGGCAGGAAAAGTCGTACCGAATGATCTAAGGAGGAACGTACCCGAGAACGTGGTGGTCCCACCTGTTATTGCCTGCACTTCAGCAAGCTCGGCGATATCACAATAGCCCTGCGGAGTATCCTGTATCTCACGAGCAGGGTTGGAAATTTCCTGCTTGTACTTCTCGAGCGAACGCCATTGGTACCGGTTGTTGAATAGTTGCCCGGCGTTCCATGGCTCAAACATCGCGTACATGGGATGGTTGTGTAAATCAATAAACCCGGGGAAGATGATGTAGTTAGTGTCGACCCAGATGGCATTCTCTTCCGTGGGAAGCGTGTCTGACACTGCGCTGATTTTTTTATGCTTGATGACCACCCATCCCTTGTTGAGGACCTTTTCCGGAGTAACCACGGTACCACTGATAACAATTGTTCGATCCTGTGCTTGAAGTACCGAGCAGGCAAAGAGTGTGATAAGGCAAACGACCGCAAGCCACCATTTTTTGACTTGAATCATGGATGTTCCTCCGTTTCATTCAAGAGTGGACCGGGTTGGATTGTTAGAGGCTGGATTGGCGAGTGTGTAGCAGAAGCTCGTGAGCTCAGCCTTCGACGAGAACGGCTGCGACTATAGGCCTCGTTTTTTGGTCTGTCAATAAATGAGTTTTGCCAGTTAACCACAGAG
>JGI25406J46586_10000592_pt1 | contig 17066 bp, 10 predicted proteins | sample TabmetS4T2R2_FD_46586 | JGI IMG/M metagenome (IMG submission 46586) | reverse complement strand
GTATGTGGCCGGTCTCCGGATACCGGAGTTCGGCGTCAGGATGGCGCTCGGTGCCACCTCGCGATCCGTGCTAAACGAGGTGCTGCGGCACAGCGGTTTCATGATTGCGGTCGGCGTCGTCATCGGCGCGAGCGGCGCGTGGGCTGCCGCGCGATCGATCGCTCGGATCGTCGAAGGCGTGCGCCCGGCGGACGCAGCGACGGTGACGGTGATGACGTTGCTCCTCGTCGGCGCGGCGTTGCTGGCGAGCCTGGCTCCAGCACGGCGCGTCAGTCGCCTCGATCCGCTTCAGGCACTGCGGCAGGAGTAGCGCGGAGCGGCGCGCGCAACACTCGTCAGACGCGTCGAGGCATGCCCGCTCGCGTCGGGCACTCAGCACCCGCAGAATGCATGCCTTGATGCGCCTTCGTCGTTCGACGGGGATTTTCGCTGGTTGAGTGGCACATGACTTGTTGTTGGCTGGCGGGGAGGAGCGCGTGACCGCCACGATCGCCCAGGATGTCCGCTACGCACTGCGGACTCTTCGCAAGTCGCCGGGCTTTACTGCCGTCGCCATTTTGCTGTTGGCGCTTGGCATCGGCGCGAGCACGGCTATCTTCAGCTTGTGGTATGGCGTTCTGCACTCACCGCTGCCCGGCGTCGATCGCCCGGAGCAGCTCGCCATCTTTACGGATCCCAACACCTCGGGCATGTGGCGCGGCCGGTGGGTCGGCAAGATCGACGGCCCGCGCGGCTGGCTGACGGTCGAGGAATTCGAGCAGCTGCGCGATCAGGCCAGAAGCTTCTCGTCCGTCATGGCGTCGCAAAGCAGCCTCAACATGATTCCCGTCCGCGTCGAGAATGGCGTGTCGGAACCAGCGCGGTGGCGGCTGGTATCGGGCGAATACTTTCGTACGCTCGGCGTCCACGCCGAAGTGGGCCGTCTGTTTTCAGCTGCCGACGATCAGGCCGAAGCGCCGTACGCTGTCATCAGCTATCGCTACTGGCAGAAGCGGTTTGGCCGCCGCATGGACGTCATCGGCAAAACACTCACCATCCCGCCGACATCGCTCACCATTGTCGGCGTCGCTCCGCCGGCGTTCGTCGGTGAAACCGCCGGACAGCAGCCGGACTTCTGGCTGCCGCTGCGGTTGCAGCCGAGCGTGTTGGGCCGCAGCCGCCTGCACGACACGCCGCCGGAGAAGACGATGTGGCTGCACGTCTTCGGGCGGCTGAAGCCTGGCGTAACGCTCCCACAGGCGGCCGCCGAAGCCAACACGATCTTTCGCGCCGGACTCGAGTCATTCTACGGACGCGGTGCAATTGCCCAGCGATCCGAGTTGCTCGATCAGCAGCTCGCCCTGCAGTCGGGCGAGCGCGGCGCAGCACCAAGCCGGACGGCGTTCTCTCAATCGCTGAACGCCTTGCTCGCGGCCGTCGGCGTACTGCTTTTGATCATGTGCGCCAATCTCGCCAATCTCCTGCTCGCGCGAGGCAGCGGGCGGAAGACAGAGCTCGCGGTACGCCTCTCACTCGGCGCGACGCGCGCCGGTGCAATCCGGCAGCTGATAACCGAGAGTGTCCTGTTGGCCTGTGCGGGCGCGATTGCCGCCCTCGCGATCGCCCATGTCCTTCAGGCAGCGCTGGTGCTGATGCTGGCGACGGCGGATTCGGCCTTCGCGATGCCGTTCGCGGTCAATACGACGATCGGCGGCTTCATCTGCGCGGTCACTGTCCTCGCGGTCTTGCTCGTCGGCGCAGTTCCCGCGTGGCAGACGACACGGCTCACGCCGGCGCAGGTGCTGCGGGGCGAATCCCGGGGCGCGATCGGTTCCTCCCGGGCTGCGCGGTCCGGCCGCCTTCTCGTCGCCGCGCAGCTGGCGCTGTCGATTCCGCTGCTCGTCGGCGCCGGACTACTCCTGCGAACGGTTTACAACCTGCAGCACATGGATCTCGGTTTCTCCGCCGATCGCATGTTGCTGCTGCGCGTCGACCTGCGGAACACCCCCGCTGACATCGTTCGACGGACAAACGTGGTTCGCGAGCTGCTCGAGAGCGTTCAGCGGACTCCGGGTGTTGAAGCGGTCACCTATTCGAGTCTCGGTCTCTTTCAAGGCGGGAATTCGTACGACTTTCTGGAGGTCGAAGGCTACCAATCGACACGCGAACGCGATCGAGGCGCCCAGGTGGAGATCGTCGGCCCGCAGTATTTCTCGTCCCTCGGGATCCCGATCGTGCAGGGCCGCGAGCTTCTCGCCTCTGACATCGGATCGTCGACGGTCCGCTGTGTCGTCAATCAAGCATTCGCGCATCAGTTCTTCAGTCAACGCAGCGCGGTCGGTTACCACATCACCTCGGTGGACGATGACGGCAGCCGTCAGACGTGTGAAGTCGTGGGCGTGGTGGGAAACGCTCGGACTCAGAACCTGCGCAACGACGTGGAGCCGAAGTACTTCGTCGCCCTCGTGCCGCCCGCCACGCCGACATTCCTGATTCGCACACGCGGCCGGCCGGATCAGGCGACAGGCGCGCTCCGTTCGGCCGTTCGGCGGCACGAGCCGGCGCTGCCGATCCTCGAGGCGGTATCGCTCGACGAGCAGATGGCGCCGTTTACCGCTCAAGATCGGGCGACGGCCCAGCTCGCATCGATTTTCGGCATAGTGGCACTCGCGCTCGCCGCCATTGGCCTGTATGGCGTTCTCTCCTATGCCGTAAGCACGCGCCGCGCAGAAATTGCCATTCGGATGGCTGTAGGAGCGGCGCCCGGCCGCGTCGTCTCGATGATTCTACGGGACGCGACCGTCGTCATCGCGCTGGGCATCGTGATCGGAGGTGCGCTTGCGTTCGCAGGCACGCGACTGCTCGCGGCGCGACTGTACGGCGTGGCTCCGCTAGACCGGCTCACGTTGGCGCTTGCGACCGGTGGGCTGCTGATCGTCGCCTTCGGCGCGTCGTACGTGCCCGCGGCGCGCGCGTCGAGGACCAATCCGATCGCTGCACTCAGATAATCCGCACGTGCAAAGAAGCCGTCGGCGAACGCGAGATGTCTGATCTACGTCAGCGCCCCGTGAATACGGGAGCAGCTTTCGCTTTGCCGTGCCTTGCCGCTGCCCTCACTCACGCGATGGCTGCGGGAACTCAATCGGGCACGTAGGCGATCATCATGCTGCGGAGGGCACCGTAGGTGAAGGTCGAGGGATCGCCGAATTCGGACTGGTATTCCTTCAGCGGATTTCGTTGCACCGCATCTTCGGGACCGAGGCCCATGTTCAGGTAGCCGATCATCGTGGTGAACAGCTTCTGATACATGTCGCGGTGGCGCACGATCTCGGTGCCCGTCATGACACGGCCGCTGGCGGGAACGACGCGGGTGTCGGGTTGGACGATGTCGGCGAGGTGTTCGAGCGCGCGGACGCGACCACCAAGCCATGCGCCGTTGCGGTAATCGAGCAGCGGCCACTCCTCCGCCGACACGACTCCGCCGAGGACCAGCAGGTTCAACGCCGGAAAGCGCACGTAGAGATCGCCGTCGGTGTGCGCCGCGGGCATGTAGCCATAGTCGATTTGCTGTCCCGCCAACTCCACGGAGCCGTCACCGCGCACGGTCCTGGTCGGTCGCGCAGCGTCGGGGAGCGGCAGACGCCGGCCCTTGAACGTCACCGAGTAGACGGTGTTGCTCAAACAGATCTTCGTCTTCTCGTGGGCGAAGATGACGCCGCCGCTGCGACCCACTGCTTCGTTGGCGCCAACCTGTTCGGGATGCCAGTGCGTGTTGATGAGCGTGTGAATGCGGCTGCTGCGAGTCGCGCTCTTCACCGACGCGAGCAGCGCATCGGCATTGGCCGCCAGGCCACCGTCGATCATCAGCGCGCCCTGGTCTTCCGGAACGCCTTGGCGGCGTTCCTTAGGGTCCGGCCCCGGTATCGCGACGACGTTGCAGCCCGCGCCTTGAAGGAGAGTCGCGCCGCCGAGATCAGTCGTCGTGATTCGCGGACCGCTTTGCGCGCTGGCGGACGATGCGGGTAGCAATGCGCCGCCGAGCGCCGCTGCCCCCGTCTGCAGAAAAGTCCGTCGCGTGACCCAGCTACTCATCCGCCCAGCGACCCAGCTACCCTCAGTCGTGCTTGTAGACGGGCTCATGGACTCGCGACTCGCCGAGCGGCCAGATGTCTTCCCAAATCCCTTGCGGCGGACCGAGCACCGGCCAGACGGGGCTGTGACTCATAAGCCTGGTGGCGCCCAATTGCCGGAGCAGCTCCGCCTCCTCTTTGTAGAGCGGCGTCTGCAGCGCCATGAACGGCATGAAGCCACGCGACTGCGTGTAGTCGAGCGCGGTGAGGCCGTCCTGATCCATCGCGTTCATGTCGATGCCGAACGAGGCGAGCAGCTTGATCACCTCTTTCTGCCGCTTGCGCACGGCGTAGTGCAGCGCCGTTCCGCCGCGAATCTCCTCCGGGTGATTGATCAGGGCAATCACGTTGACGTCGGTGCCCGCTTTCTGCAGCACGCGAATCATCTCGAGCGCCTGTGCCTCCGGGGCGCGGCCGGCGATCGCCGCATGGATCGGCGTCTGCCGGTCTGCCATATAGAGCGTGGCGTCGGCACCGTGTTCGAGCAGCAGCTTGACGACCTCGAGATCGCCGTTGGCCGCGGCGCGTATGAGGGGCGTGGCACCGCGCGTCTGAAGGGGGCCGCGCACGTTAGCCGGTTTGAACAGTAACTGGATGTTTGGATTGGCGCCGCGCTCGAGGAGCAGCTTCACGATCGCCAGACCGGTCGCCTTGTTCGGCGGATCGATGGAGGCGTGTCCGCCGTCGATCCGCGTGCGGAGATCGACCGCCGTGTAGAGCGGCGACTCACCAAAGATGTCCCACTGATTAACGTCGGCCCCCGCCAGGATCAGCTGCCGCGCCAGATCCCAGTTGGCGTTCATGATCGCGATAAGCAGCGGCGTAACGCCATCGGGATCGGGAAGGTCGATGTCGGCGCCATTCTTCAGCAGCACCTCGACGCACGCGAGGCAGTTCTCGCGCGCGGCATAGAGCAGCGGCGTCAATCCGCCGCTGTCGAGGCTCTTCGGCCGCCCCTCGGCGGTCACGTGACGTTGATAGTCGCGATCGATGGAGCGGGCGTTGACATCCGCACCGTTCGCGATCAGCAGCTGCATCATCGCCGGATGCCGGCGCGCGGACGCCCACATCAGCGCCGTCTGTCCGCCCCACTTCTCACGCGCGTCGACGGTGGCGCCGGCGTTCAACAACAGCTGCGCGGCGGTGACGTTGCCGGTCCGCGCCACGGCCATCAACGCCGTCTGCCCCTCGGGATTGGGCGAGTCGGCATCCGCGCCGACTTCGAGCAGCATCTTCAGCATCTCGCTGTTGGCCACTTCCGCCGCCAGACTCATCGGCGTCGCGCCATAGTTGTTGGCGAGCGATACGTCGGCGCCGGCGCGCAGCAGTCGCTTCACCTCGGCGACATTGCCCTCATACACCGCCCACTGCAACGGCGTGCTGCCGTCGGGGTTGCGACGGTTGACGTCTTGCCCGCTACCCTGGTTGGTGCAATGCCCGCTTCGCTGGTCGGTGCAACGCTGCGTTCCCTGGTCGGTGCAAGACTCCCTTCGCGCGTCGGTGCAATCTTTCGCCGTTCGGGTGACGCCGGGTACTGCGCGTGATGTCTTCGGCTTCGCGGTCTGCGCCTGTCCGAGCGACGTGGTGGCGAGAACGGCACAAATCCCAAAGCGCCAGACCCAAGTCCCAAATTTGTCCTTGGGAATTACAGCTTGGGAGTTGGGAGTTGGGAGTTGGGAGTTCATGCTCACGCTTCGGACAAGACGCCCGTGTTGTCGGCGAATTTCTCGATGTCTGCCGTCGGCACGCCGGCGCGGTGCAGCANCGTCACCAGGATGTTCGCGTGCGGCGAGTCCTGCGGATAGTGAAGATGCTGATTGCCTTTGATGCCGCCGCCGCGGCCGATCAACGCCTGCGGCAGCGGATCGTTGTTGTGGGCGTCGCTGTTCGCCATGTTGCTGCCGAACAGGATGATCGAGTCGTCGAGGACGTTGCCGTTCCCCTCGCGCATCTCCGCGAGCCGCTTGACGAACTTCGCGAAGATGGCGGTGTGATAGTTCTGGATCAGGCGCAGGTTGGCCACACGTTCGGGGAATCCGCCCCAGTGCGAGGTCGGATGAAAGGCTTCGTGCACGCCCAGGTTCGGGTACGTCCGCATGCTCGCTTCCTCGACCATCTTCATCGTCGCCACACGCGTCCGATTCGTCTGCCAGGCCAGCGCGATCATTTCGAACTGAAGGTCGAGGAGCTCACCGAAGTCCTCCGGCGGGCCGAGCGGCGCACCAGGCAGATCGAGCGATTTGGCGTTCTCCTCGCGCTTCTGCAGGCGGCGCTCGATCTCGCGGACTGAATCCAGATAGTCGCTCACCTTCGCACGGTCGCTCGCGTCGAGGGTGCGGGTCAGGTTGGCGGTCGATTCGCGCACGTAATCGAGCAGGCTGCTCGTCGTATTCAGGATTGCCTGGCGCTCTTCTTTTGTATCGCCCTGGCCGAACAGGGTGTAGAACGCCTTGCGCGGATTGCTTTCCATCGGCAGCGGCTGATCGGGCGTGCGGAACGAGATCATGCCGCCCGGTTCGCCGCAGAGCTCCAGCGACGGTAATGACGTCTCCTTACCCAGATGTCGCGCGGCAATCTGATCGACCGTGATGCCGACGCCGGTCTTCACGCTGCGCTGACGCGGGCTGACGCAGTTCAACCAGGTTTCTTCGATGATGCCATGCGGGCTGGAGCTCTCGCCGCCCTTGTTGCGCAGCCCGCTGACGACGGTCACGTACTCACGGAGCGGTTCGAGCGGCTGCAGGATGAAGGGAAACTCGAAGTCGCGCCCGGTCCGCGTCGGCTGCCATTCGTCCTGGAGCGCGCCGTGCGGGAAGTAGACGAAGCCAAGGCGCGGGCTCGATGCGGCAGCGGTCTGCGCCAGCGCCGTCCCCGCCGGAACCATCGCATCCAGCAACGGAAGCGCGATCGTCGCGCCCGCTCCTTTGAGAATGGCGCGGCGCGACAGATGCTTTCGAGTCAGAAACATCACTGTCCTCCCGGTCTACCGGAACGCCTGGACGGCGTTCCTCGTGCGGACCGATGCGGTATTCACCGGCGTGGCCCCTTCGACTTCCTTTTTGCGGAAGGCATCGCTCGACACGATGCCAAGGACGATCGCCTTGAAGCGGTAGTTGTCCGCGGCGGCTTGACGGACGATGCGGCGAACCGTCGGCATGTCCCGATAGTCGAGACTTCGACCGAGCGCATAGGTCAACAGGTTTTCCGTGAATGCCTGCACGAACTGATGATCGGGCCGTTCGGCCAGCGCGCGGCGCAGATCTTCAGGTCCGCGAATCGGCGTTCCGTCCGGCAATTGGCCGGCGGAATCGATCGGCGTGAGGGTGTCGGGATCGTTGGCGCGGAACTGGCCCACCGCGCTGAAGTTTTCCAGCGCGAGTCCGAGCGGATCCATGACGCCGTGGCACGCGAAACAGGTCGGATTCGCGCGATGCTGCTCGAGTCGCGCCCGCAGCGTTCGCGCCGGCTCGCCCCGCTTGTTCTCGGGCAGCGCCGGCACTTCCTTCGGCGGTTCGGGCGGGGGCGAGCCGAGCAGGCGATCGAGTATCCAGGCGCCACGCACCACCGGCGACGTGCGATTGGGGTACGCGGTCAACATCAGGATCGCGCCCTTGCCCAGCAGTCCATTGCGCGCTTTGTTCTGGAGCGTCACGCGGCGGAAATGCGCGCCCTTCACATCCTCGATGCCATAGTGCATCGCCAGGCGCTCGTTGAGGAACGTGTAGTTGGCGTCGAGCAGTGCCGTCACGCTTTGATCGCTGCGCAGCACGCTGTCGATGAACAGCCGCAGTTCCTCCTTGAACAGCGCGCGCGGATCGAGCAGGCCGCTGGCGTGGGGGAACTGCGCGCGATCGGGCGTGATCTCGTCGAGTTTGGCGATATTGAGCCACTGAAACGCGAAATCATCGCTCAGCGACTGCGCCCGCGAATCGGCAAGCATGCGGCCGACCTGCGCGGCCAGCACGCCGGGTTTGCTCAGACGCGAGTCGGTGGCGAGCTTCAGAAGCTCGTCATCCGGGACGCTGCTCCACAAGAAGAAGGACAGGCGCGACGCCAGCTCCAGGTCGCTCAGCGTTCGAGTTCCGCCTTCGCTCGCGTCAATCGCAGGCGAGCTCCGGCGAGACCTCGCCGTAGCCTGCGCGGAGGCGGGGCCACCCGCCACGTCGCCCGATTCCACGCGATAAAGGAAATGCGGGCTCGCCAGGATCGCGCTGAGCGCATCGCGGACGCCGCCTTCGAAGCCATCCGTCTGATACCCGGACTGGTAGAAGGCCATCAGCGGCCCGAGATCCTCGGCGGTCACAGGGCGGCGGAACGCGCGGCGCGCGAGGTTTTCGACGATCGTGTTCGCGCAGGCAGTCTCGTCCTGCACCCGCGTCGGCTGACAGATGAAGATCTTCGAGCGGCTGCGCGATGCGCTCATGCCGGTCACCGACAGCGGCCCGCGTATCTGCAGCGCATGCGCCGCCTGGATGCGTTCCTGGCCACCCTCCAGGGCGACCGTGCGCGTGCGCTCATCGCTTTCGGCAAAGCTGCGCTGCACGAACGTAATCGCCAGCTTGTGCTGCCCTGCCGTCGCCGTGAAGCGGATCTTTCGCAGCCGGGCGTTGATCTCTGCGACCGCGGGATCCAGCCGCTGGTCGATCGCCTTGTGGTCCGCGTCGCCGCCGATACTGGTACGATAGAACTCCTTGCCGTCGAGCAGGGCGATTACCGTGTTCTCGAACTCCATGCGCGGCACTTCGCGCGCCAACGCCATGTCGCCGATCGTCAGCTCGTATTCGCCGTCCGCCGGGAAATTGTGTTCGACGATGAAGCCGCCGCGCGTGCCGAAGGGCATTCCTTCCAGGTGATGCTGCTGCCGGCCGGTGCCGGGAGCGCCCTGCGGCGGCAGCGAGATCACCATGTTGGCGACGTCGCCGTAGGTGGTCGTCTCGGCAGGAGCCTTCGGATTGCCAATCGCTTCGACGGCGACCGCGCGCGCGGCGTAGATGTACTGATCGACGAAATTGGGCGACACCTGCAACGCAGCGGCGTCGGTGTCGAAATGTCCCTTGACGTTGTCGTCCGGCAGCAGCGCCTTTCCGTCGATCGCGAGCCCGAGCAGATCGCGGATCGCATTCGCGTACTCGCGGCGATTGAGTCGCCGCAACGGCACGCGACCAGGCGATGGATGTGCGTTGGCCGTATCGACCTTGTTCTCGAGCCAGGAAACGAACGCGGCCACGGACTGACCGTCCGGACGCCGGACGCCGGCCGGCGGCATCAGACCGCCGCGCAGCTTGCGGATCACCTTCTCCGCGATCTCGGCGTTCGGGCCGGCCGCGTCCAGATTCAACTGCGACAACGCGAGGCCGCCCGATCGCATCCGGTCGCTATGGCAGCCCATGCAGTACTGATCGACCAGTGCCGCCTGCGCCGAGGCTTCGGCGCCCAAGGCACGCTGGGGACTGAGAGGTGTCGCCGTGGAGCTCTGAGCGGTTACGGGAGCGACCCTCGGAGCGGTGGATTGTGCCGGTCCTTCGGAGCGGAGATTGGCTGCGAGAACCACGCACAGCAGCACGGCGCATGTCGTGATTCCGTTTCTGGCCATTCCCTGGGTCATCCAGATCTACCTGTCTAAAGAGACTCGTCGAAGTCTAGCATCGGGGGATAAGAAAATCCCAAATGGGATTTGGGATTTCTAAGGTTAAAACATCCACCGAACGCCAAGCCGTGCAATGCGCGGGTTGACGGTCGTGAGCACGTTGCCGTAGCTGGCACCGGTAAGGTTGTTCGTGCTCAGGACGGCTGACGAGTTCGTCAGATTGAACAGGTCGAGCAGCCCTTCCAGTCGTCCTCGCCCGACCGGGATGCGCTTGGCGAACCGCAGGTCCACCAGCTTGACGGTCGGGTAGAAGAAGGTGCCCTGCGGCTCGACGGTCAGCGTCAGCGAGCCTTGCGTCAGACCGGCGATGTTGAGCGTACGCCCGTACGGCTCACCCTTGGTGAGACGAACCGATCCCGAGACGTCGATACCATACGGCAGTTGATAGCTGCCGAGTGCTTTGTACTGCCAGTGCCAATAATCAAGGTAGTTGTTGTAGCGCTGCCGATTCGGATCCTGCGGCGGACCGCCGCCGGTGTCGGTGGCGATGTCCTGGCTGATCGCGGAGGCGAAGCTCCACGTCTCGTAGCTGCTCACGTCGAAGCCGGTCAGCAGCTGCGACTTGTTCGAGAGGCGCTTCACGATCTCGACGTTGTAGGTGCCGAAGTCGGATTTGTGCGCCGGATCGTTGGTCAGCAGATCGGCACGGCGGCCGACGTACTGACGGTCCAGCGAGTAGATCGTCAAAAAGCGATCGTCGGCGGGCGACGCGAAGTCGCGGCCGCGATCGAGCACCTGCATCGGAATGTTGTACGCCTCGAACGGAATCGCCGTGTTCCGCAGCACCATGCGGTTGCGTTCGAGCTTGCGCACAAAGGTGAAGCGTACCGTTGTATCGGAGCGCAGCTGCTGATCGATGCCGGCGACGAACTCGTCGGTGTACGGGAGCGACAGGTTCGGATCAAGCGTGCGGTTCGGGCCGCCGCTCGTTGACAGCAGGTTCGCCGGGTTCGGCACGAATGGCAGCGTCCCGTCCCATCGGTACCGCCGCGTCGTCTTGGCCATCGGATTCACGAAGCCGGCCATCATCGAGTTGGCGTTCGTCATCGTCCCGGCGTTGTAGACGTAGCGGCCGTAAGCGACCTTGACCGCAGTGCGTCCCGTGCCGAAGACGTCGTAGACGACCGACGCGCGCGGGACGAGCCCATTCAACCGGTGGAAGCGGAACCCGGGATACGTCACAGCCTGTTGGTACGGGCCCGTGCCCTCCTTAGCCTGCTCGTCGTAGTACGGCCGGAAGGAATCGATGCGAACGCCGCCGTTGAAGGCGAGCCGGCCGAAGTTCCACGTATCGTTGACGAAGCCCCATTGATGCGTGACCTTGTTCTCGAACGAGAAGGGCGTGTCGTATGTCTCGATCTCGACCGGTGTCTGGAACCCTCCGCGCCAGAACGTCTTGATGCTGTCCTTCGGGGCGAGGAAGGTGTACGGCGCACCCTCATAGAGATACCCGTAGCCGATTCGCATCGTGTGATCGCCGACGCGCGTTCCCGACGTGTTCACCGAGTACACGCCGGAGATGTTCATGTGATGGCTGCGATCGACGAATGGCGACTGCCGGCCGCCGCGCACCAGCCGCGTGTCGAGATCCTCGCGCGCGATCTCGTCCCTGCCGGGACGCGTCCACCATCGCCAGCCGAACTCGCCCCACTTCACTTCCAGGGTCGAGCGCTTCGACAGCACCGATGTGTAGGTGACGCCCTGGATCCAGTACGGGAAGTCGGTCAGCGAGGTCGACGCGGAGTCGACGAAGGCGGACGCGCCGGAGTTCGGCAGCGACTTGCTGTTGTATTGGGCCGAATAGGCGATCGTGTTGTTCCGCGTGAGCTGGTAATTCAGCTTCGTCGCGTGGTTCCGCAGCGTCGTGTAGACCGGCTCCGGCAGCCCCGTCTGCGTGTTGTAGTAACCGGGCGTCCAGTTGTCCGAGTTCAGGTTGCGGAAGCCGTAGAACCACCAGAGCCTGTCGCGCACGATGGGTCCGCCGATGTCGCCGTGCACCGACTGATAGCGCGCGACCGAGCTGGTGTTGGTCACGCCTTGCCGCCGCAGATCCTCGCTCAGGTTCGAGCTCTGAAGCGTGAGCGGCTCGCGGTCGTAGAACACGAGGCCGCGCAGCGTGTTGCCGCCGCTCTTGACGATGAAGTTGTTGAAGGAGCCGCCGACAGGCGCATCGGCGCCCTTGCTCGCGCCCGCGACCTGTACCTCCTGATAGACGTCCGGATCCTCGTACTGGAGCGAGGCCATGATCGCGCCTTCGATCACGTTCCACTGCGAGGTCGAGCCGAAGACGCGGAACTGCGAACGCTGGCCGGCGCGGCTGCCGCCGACATCGGGCGCCGTGATCTGCACGCCGGGTGTGACGGCAAGGACCGAGAACACGTCGTGCCCTGTCGGGAGCGCCGTCGTCAATTCCTTGGTGAACGTCGTCGCCACCACGGCGTTGGTGACGTCGATGAGCGGCGACGAGCCGGCGACGGTGATCGATTCCGACACGGCGCCGACCTCCATTGTGAGGTTGAGCGTGGAGGTAAACCCCGCGGTGATCTGAATGCCTTCGCGCACGACGGTGTTGAAGCCCTGCAGCTCGAGCTTCAACGTGTAGGTGCCCGGCGGCAGCAGGCCGAAGCGGTAACCACCCTGCTCGTCGCTGATCGCGGAGCGCACGCCCATGATCGATGGCGCGGCAAGCGACAGGTTCACTCCCGGCAACGCCGCGCCGGAGCTGTCCATGACGCGTCCGGTGATGACGCCGTCCTGCGCCGAGCAGGTGGCCGCGATCAGCCACGTCNACGACGCAGCCGCGAGGATTCTTGTCAGCTTCGCCATACCACCCCCTGACCAAACTTCTCAACGACGGCAGATTGAAGTGGCGATAATCTACGCAGCGCAAGGAGACCAGGCAAGCGAAATCTGGTCGCGCTTAACGATGCAACGATCTCATCATCGTCCTGACAACTACACCCCGAAGCGGAGAAGCGATTCCAGGCGCGCGGCAAAGCATTATCGCGCGAAAACAAAGTCGGCTCTGGCCGCATAGCCGGTAGTGAGATCCCAGGCCCGCATCGGAGCGTGGCGAAGCTACAGACGTCGCGTGACGACCGTGACGAACTGCAGCAGATCATCGAGACGATGCCGCACGACGTCCTCGACGATCGCGAGATCGACGGCGTCATATCCGTGCACCAGGACGTTGCGAAAGCCGGCCATCGCGGACAAACGCGAGGCGAGCGGCGACTCAATCCATCCGGCGCGCGCGAGCAAATCGAACAGCTCACGGTTGGTCGCCGGCTCGCCCAGCGCCTCGTCTGACACGATGTGCGACGCCACGTCGAGCGCCGCCTGAATCGCCAGTTGGAGCGTGTGCTCGACAAACCGTTCCTCACGCACGTCGTGACGAATGGCCTCGGGGCGCGCGAGCCGCCGCAGATCCGATATCGCTCCAACAATGGCCGCAAGCTTCTTCTCGACAAGCGCGCGGTCGGTCATCGGCGCTCGGCGGCACGCGCCAGTACCCGTTGACGATAGGCCGTCAGCACCGGCTGCAGGTCGAAATACATGTTGCGAGCGCGCACTTCGAACGCGATACGCGCGGCTCGATCGCGCTCGAGCAGCAGCCGTCCGTCTCGCAGCACGCGATGCACCAGGTCGGCGGGAGCGTTGTTAAGAACAATTATGTGAACCGGACAACCGATGGCGCCCTGAAGCCGGTCCTGATAGTCGAACAGCTGCTCCTCGAGGGTGCGTGCAGCGCCGCGGAGCAGAACGCCCAGATCGACGTCGCTCGACGGCGACGGTGTCCCGCGAGCGACGCTGCCAAAGAGGTACGCCGCACTCACCTCGTCTGGCGCGCCAGTGAGGACGTCCCGCAGGTGATCGACGGTCGGGAGTCGCGTCACTGGGCGAGTATAGCGTCAGGCCGCGAGGAAGCGCTTGCCTTACGACACAAGCAGCCGCCGAAGTTCCCACGCGTTCTCCAGGGCGGCGCCGCTCGCGGTGTTATCGAACACGCACCAGGTCTCGCCATCGCAGCGGCGCATTGACGCAGCGACTGCGTCCAGGACGGCTGGCGAGTACGACGACCAGTATTTGCGTGGCGATCCGTGAAGACGGAAATAGGTGAGCCCCATCCATCCGCCCGGTACTTCAGCACCCCGCGCCGGCGGTGGATCGGCCGCGACGCGGGCCACTTCGTAGCGCGCGAGCAACGCGTCAGCGGCGGTGAACCACGTCTCGTGTCGCGGCTCGCAGACGACCGGCCCTCGGTGCCGCGACCGCAGCAGCGTCAAGAAGCGCCCGACGACACGCGCATCGAACGCGAACGACGGCGGCAGTTGCACCAGCAACGGCCCTCGCTTTGCGCCCAGGCCGGCGCTCTCGTCAAGGAAACGTTCCAATGCGCTGCGGCTCTGACGCAGCTTCTGTATATGAGTAATCTGCTTCGGCAGCTTCACTGCAAAGCGGAAGGACGGCGGTGTCGACGCCGCCCACCTCGCATAGGTCGTCGCCGCGTGCGGGCGGTGAAACGAAGAGTTGATCTCCGCGCAGGGAAACACGCGGGCGTAGCGTTCCAATTGGGTGCCGGTGCCTTCACAGCGATGCCGCGACGCGCGCGGAATCGACCACCCGGCTGTGCCAACGAACACGTTCGGCGCGCCGTCGTCGCTTACGCCGGGCGGGCGATCTGAGCCTCGAGCGGATTCCTGCAGTTGTCGCACGTTCCGCAGCGCCCTTCGAACGATTCGCCGAAGTACTCCAGCAAATGCGCCCATCGGCAGCCGGCGCTCTGGCCGTAGCGCATCATCTGCTCCAGCTTCTCGCGATCCGTGGACTGCCGGTCTCGGTATGTATCGGCAACGGCCGTGAGGTTTGCGGCCGACAGCGCGTCGTTCAGCAGAGTGATCGTCCCGCCGCGACCCGACTTGGCGAGCTGGAGATCTTTCAGCAGCGACAGGATCACGCGCACACGCGTCGGCGCGACATGCTCGCCGAGCGATGACGTCACCTCGGTGATCGGGACGCCGCGCTTGGCGGCGCCGAGCCGCTGCAATGCTTCGTAGACCGCGGCGACCTCGTCGCTCTTCGGGTAGCGGCCGCCCATGAAATAGAGTTGCGTGCGGCGGTCTTCGAGCTGATAGAAAAGGACACACCGCGCCGGCTCGCCATCTCGCCCTGCCCGGCCGCTCTCCTGGTAATACGCTTCGAGCGAACCCGGCATGTTGTAGTGAATGACGAAGCGGACGTCCGGTTTGTCGATGCCCATGCCGAATGCGTTGGTTGCGACCATGGCGCGCACGGCACCCGACATGAACTGCTCCTGATTCTCGCGACGCTGTGTCGCGCTCATTCGCCCGTGGTACTTCGCCACCCCACCGGCCATCCCGTTCAGCAGCTCGTACAGTGTCTCCACCTGCCTGACCGTGGACGCGTAAACGATGCCGGTGCCGTCCGCCCCGCGAAGCAGGCGAATCAGTTGCTCTCGTTTCTGATCGTCGTTCACCGTCCTCGACACGTGGTATTCGAGATTCGGTCGATAAATGCCGGTGTTGATGATGTGCGGGTCGACGAGCCCGAGCTCGGAACAGATGCATGTCAACACGTGTTCCGGTGCCGTCGCGGTGAGCGCGAGGATGGGAGGGCGCCGCTTGCGCCGGCTGCCGAGTGCCGCAATCGCATCCTTGATCTCGAGATACGCCGGCCTGAAGTCATGTCCCCAGTGCGAGACGCAGTGCGCCTCGTCGACGACCACGAAGTCGACGAGCGTGCGCTGCAGCATTTCGCTGAATTCCGCGGTCACGAGCCGCTCCGGCGTCGTCAGCACGAACTCGGCCCGCTCGCTCCTGATGCGGTCGAGGTGTTCGATTTTCTCTGCTCGCGTCAGCGTGCTGTTCACCGAGGAGACTGCCAGCCCCATCTCCACCAGCTTGTCGGTCTGGTCCTTCATTAACGAGATCAGCGGTGACACGACAAGCGTGGTGCCATGAAGGAGCAGGGCCGGAATCTGGTAGCAGAGCGATTTGCCCGCTCCAGTCGGCATGATGCCGACCGTGTCGTGGCCATCCAGAATCGACGAGATGATCGCCGCCTGTCCCGGGCGGAACTCCTCGAGCCCGAAAACCTTCTTCAGGATGCGACGTGCGTGCGTGAGTGTGGGACTCGTCCGGCGACGTGCGGCAAGAACGACCATTGGCAGCGCTCTCCCCTGCAAGAATGTGCCCGGTCAACCGTCGGGCACGCGGTCAGAATCGCGTACGCCGCCGGTCGTCGAGCACGTAGAATGGCTGCCCGCCCTATGCCACCGCCAGACGAGCCGGACGCGCTGCAGCAGGCCAGCACGGCCCGCCTTCGCGCGGAGCGACGGCTGGCGACGTTCGAGGCCACCACGCGCGTGCTCGCCGAGGCGCGCGACCTGCGCGAGGCGACACCCACGCTCCTGCGCACGATCGGCGAAGGCCTCGAGTGGGACCATGCCGCAATGTGGTCCGTCGACCGTGTCGGGGGCGTGCTCCGCTGCGAGGATCTCTGGCAGGCGGATGCGGCGGTCTTTCCGGAGTTCGCATCGATCAACCGTCAGATGACATTCAGTGCGGGCGCTGGCTTGCCAGGACGGGTCTGGACGACCGGCACCCCGGTCTGGGTGCCCGACGTCGTGACCGATGCCAACTGTGCCCTCGCGACATGTGCCGCGAAAGAAGGACTCCACGCCGCACTCGCTGTTCCGATCCTCGTCGCGGGCTGCGTGCTGGCCGTGATGGAGTTCCTCAGCCGCCGGATCCTGGCGGCCGACGAACAGACGCTGCAGACGGCGATGGGCCTCGCCAGCCAGATCGGCCGCTTCATGGAACAGAAGCACGCGGAAGACGCGCTGCGGGACAGCGAAAAGCGGTTCCGCGACCTGTTCGAGGACGCGCCGATCGCATACCACGAGACCGACACCAACGGCATCGTGCGCAGGGTCAACCGCGCGGAGTGTCGACTGCTGGGGCTCGACCCGGCGGACATCGTCGGCAAGCACGCGTGGGAGCTGCTCGCGCCCGAAGAACGGGAGCGCAGCCGCGACGCGATGCGCGGCAAACTCACCAGGCAAGTACAGGTCGAAGCCGTTGAACGCGATTACGTCGCCGCCGACGGCTCCCGCCGCACGATGGAGATTCACGCCAGCCTCATCGAGGACAAGGACGGACGCGTCGTGGGGCTCCGTTCCGCCAAGCTGGACGTCACCGCGCGCAAACGCGCGGAAGCGGAATTGAAGAAGGCGAAGGAGGCCGCCGAGGCGGCCAGCCGCGCCAAGGGCGAGTTCCTGGCCAACATGA
>JGI25406J46586_10000539_pt1 | contig 17725 bp, 17 predicted proteins | sample TabmetS4T2R2_FD_46586 | JGI IMG/M metagenome (IMG submission 46586) | reverse complement strand
CCGGCCCCGCACCGCCCCGACAACCCGGGGGCCGGCCCGCGCCACCAGCACCACCTCGGACGCGATCGCCTCCCGCACGGATGCCAGCGACTCCGTCAGTGCCGACAGGTGCGGGTTGTCGTACAGCTGCGCCTCCGACACGTACGCCGCCCGCTGCACGGTCAGCACCTCGCCCGCGTCCTCGTCCCGAGCTGCCACCACAGTCACAACGCCGTCGGAATCCGTGGCCCCTCCCCATGCCCTTGATTGCCGAACGGTCAGGCCCCGTGCTGGAGCGCCAGGAACGGGCACCCCACCATCCGGCGCAGCTCCTCCGACAGCTCCCGCAGTGTCGCGATCGGCCGTGAGAACGCCAACCGCACGTCGTGGTCACCGTCGATGCTCTCGACCCGCAGCCGCAACCCGTAGCGATCGAGACCCAGCGGGCGCAGGTGCCCGCCCCGCAGCTGCTCCGGCAGGTGCCGGCGCAACGTGTGCACGACCTCCGTGTGCGACAGGTCCAGGTGCCGCAGCCAGCCCGCCTCCTGGTGGCAGAACGGGTCGGGCACCGAGGCGGCGAACGCGGCCGGGGTCACCGGATGCGTCCCGTCGGCGTCCGCGATCACCATCGACACCGGGGTCAACCGCAGCAGCGAGGCGCCGTGGCCGAGGTCGAGCAGCCGCGGATCGGGGCGCACGGCCGCGATCGACAGCGCCGCCGTCCGTGCCTCGGGGAGCGGTAGTAGCGTGAGCTTGCCGGTGATCCACAGCAGCCCCCGCACCGACTCCCGCAGCGGCACCGGTGCGACGTCGACCACCTCGACCATCGCCGTCAGGGACCCGTCCCACAGCGCGAGCTCGTGGTCGGACCGCAGCAGCACCGACACCACGCCGTCGTCGTGCACGTGGTGCAGCAGCGGCGCCACGCGCTCGGCCGGCGCGCTGGTCGGCGGCAGCGTCGGCATGGGCGGCAGCAACGTGGCCGGCCCACGCGCGGCCACCGTCCTGGCGCGTTCGCCCGGGCTGGGGGTCGGGGGACGTTCGGTCAAGGCTCCACCTCCGCGAGTTAGGGTAGCCTAACTCATCGGCGAGCGACACTCCACGAATGAGTAGCCTGATCACGTGACCGCTACCCAGGCCCTCGCCCTCGCCGGTGTCATCCTCGTCAGCGCCATGGCGCCCGGCCCGGACTTCCTCGTCGTGCTCCGTTCGGTCCTCTCGGGCGGGCGCCGCGCCGGCATGGCCTGCGCCGTCGGCATCGCCTGCGGTCTGCTGGTGTGGGCGGGCGTCACCTCGGTCGGCATCGCCGGCCTGCTCGCCGCCTCCGCGGTCGCGTTCACGGTCGTCAAGCTGGTCGGCGCCGCCTATCTGGTCTACCTCGGCGTGCGGGCCCTGCTGGCGGCCCGCCGCGGCGCCTACACGCAGGAGCCGGAGCCCACCAAGGCCAGGTCCACCGGCGGCGCCTTCGCGGCCGGCCTGCTCACGAACCTGCTCAACCCCAAGGTCGCCGTGTTCTTCCTCGCACTGTGGCCGCAGTTCCTGCCGACACACGCGACCGTCCTCGACACGACCGTGCTGGCCGGGGTCGCGGCCGGCACGGCGCTGCTCTGGTACCTCGTCTTCGCCAACATCGTGACCGTGCTCCGCCGGTTCCTCACCGCCGCCAAGGTCCGCCGCGCCATCGACGCGGTCATGGGGACCCTGCTCGTCGGCATCGGCGTCCGGATCGCGGTCAGCTCCTAGCCGCGCCCAGCGACAGCTGGAAGTTCGCCCGGTAGGTCGTCGCGGCGGCCGGTGCGGTGATGTTGTGGGTCTGCGTCCCGCCGTCCGACCAGCTCGTCCACCGGAACCGCAGGCCCAGCGTCAGGTTCTGCGGGCTCGGCGCGCCGATCGTGTTGTTCGAGCCGACGATGACCGTCCGCGTGAACGGCGCGACCTGCTCGGTCCCGTTGACCACCAGCCGTGCGCCACTCGGGCTCGACTGGAACGTCAGCACCACGGTCCTCGGGTTGAGCCGCAGGGTCTTCGACGTCCTGTTCCCGTTCGAGTCCGTCGCGGTCAGCGTCAAGTCCAGGTAGGACGGGTACTCGTGGTCCGGCGCCACGAAGCTGCCCGAGTCGATGCCGGTCCACGTCTGCACGGTGTGCGCGTGGCAGTTCGTCGACGACGTGCAGTGCTGCATCGTCAGCGTCCAGGTGAACGCGGACGGCGGCAGCGGCCCGTCCTGCGCGTCGGCCGCCCGGCCCGCGAACGGGATGGTCTGGCCCACGCTCCACTGCGTCGACGCGGTCGGGTTGTCGATGGTCACCACGGGCGAGTTGCTCGGCGGGTTGCCGACCGTCACGGGCACCGTCGTCGTGCCGGTCAGCCCGACGGGGTCGGTCACCCGCAGTCCGACGTTCACCACGCCTTGCGCCACGTACGTGTACGTCGGGTTCACGGTCGTGGCGTCGTCGTACGCGCCGTCGCCGTCGAGGTCCCACGCGTAGGTGAGCGCGCCACCCTCCGGGTCCGACGAGGTGGAGCCGTTGAACTGCACGGTCAACGGCGCCGCGCCGGACGACGGGCTCGCGGTGGCCCGCGCGGTCGGCGGCTGGTTCGGCGGGTAGCTCACCCGACGCAGCTCGCCGGCGCCGAGCGCCACGTAGTACAGGTCGCCGCCGGGGCCGGTCAGCACCTGCACCGGGATGTTCGCGCCGGTGACGAAGGGCGTGATGTTCGCCGGGTCCGGCTGCCCGTTCGCGCCGCGCCGCATGGCCCAGATGCAGCCCCGCGAGCTGTCGGCGAAGAACAGCGCGCCGTCGTAGGCCGCCGGGTAGTTGCTGGTGGTCTCGAACGCGATGCCGCTGACCGACGAGCCGCCGGTCGGGCAGCCGTCACCGGAGGCGACCGACGCGCTGTGGTTGTAGGTGAAGTACGGCGCGGTCTGGCCGGTCCCGTACAGCGACTCGCACAGCGTCAGGTTCGCACCGTCGTAACCGGACTGCCGGCCGTTGCCCTCGTAGCAGGGCCAGCCGAAGTTCTCCGCCACGTTGTCGGTGGCGTCGGGGATCCGGTTGATCTCCTCCCACGTGTTCCAGCCGACGTCGCCGGCCCACAGCTCGTTCGTGCCGGGCCGGAACGCGAACCGGAACTGGTTACGGAAGCCGTACGCGATGATCCGCTGCGCGTTGGTGTTCGGGCTGCTCGCGAACGGGTTGCCCGGCATGGGCGCGCCCGTGTCCGGGTTGATCCGCGCGATCGCGCCGTTGAGCAGCACCGGCTCGCCGGCCGGCCGCCGCGGCGACTGCGACCGCAGCGCGCCACCCCGGGCGTCGGGCGGCGACAGGTTCGTCCCGGCCGGGCCCGGCGGGTCGGCGCACGGGTTGCCGCGTTGGCCCCAGTCGGCGTAGTTGAAGCTCGCGCCGTCGCCGCCGCCCACGTACAGCGCGCCGTCCGGTCCGAACGTCACCGTGCCGATCGAGTGCGACGGGAACTGCTGGCACCACTCTGTGAGCAGCACCTGCTCGCCGCCGGTCGCGACCCCGTTCGCGCCGATGGTCAGCCGGGACAGCCGGCCCGTGACCAGGCAGCCGTCCTGCGTCCCGCCGGGCGGGCTCGGGCACGTGTCACCCCACTGGGGCGCGGTGCCACCCGGCAGAGCGTCGTAGGTGTACAGGACGTACAGGTACGGCCTGGTGGGGTAGGCGGGGTCGAGCGTCAGGCCGAGCAGGCCCCGGTCCCAGTAGTCCTGGGTCTGCGTGCGCAGGTCCGCGGTGACGGTCGCGGTGGTGTCGGACANCGAGTCGAACGTCTTGACCAGGCCGCTCTTCTCGCTGACGAACACCCGGCCGTCCGGTGCGAACACCGCGTTGGTGGGGGACGTGAGCCCGCTGATCACCGCGGTGTCGGTGAAACCGGCCGGCACCGCGGCGGTGGCGATGGTGGCCGGCAGCGCCGTCAGCACACCGGCCGCGAGCACAGCGGCGACCAGCAGACCGGTTTTCGGCCGCACGAAACCAAGGCGAGAGCGCACGGGGTTCCCCTATTCCAGGCGATTCGTTGCCCGGAACGTCGGCGCCCATGGCCGTTACGTTTCACCCAATCTCGTCACTCGGGTCCGCGCCCCGACCAGGACCACGCGTAGGCGGGGTCCTCGCAGGTGGCGGCCGCCTCACCGAGTTCCAGGGGGCGGAAGGTGTCGATCATGACGGCGGTCTCGTCGAAGTAGTCCGTGCCGATCGCCGCCTCCGCCGCGCCCGGCTGCGGCCCGTGGGTGAACCCGGACGGGTGCAGCGACAGCGACCCGAGGCCGATCCCCGAGCCCTTGCGTGCCTCGTAGTTACCGCCGACGTAGAACATCAACTCGTCCGAGTCCACGTTCGCGTGGTTGTACGGCACCGGGATCGCCAGTGGGTGGTAGTCGACCTTGCGTGGGCAGAAGGAGCACACGACGAAGTTCGGGCCCTCGAACGTCTGGTGCACCGGCGGCGGCTGGTGCACGCGCCCGGTGATCGGCTCGAAGTCGCGGATGTTGAACGCCCACGGGTACAGGCACCCGTCCCAGCCGACGACATCGAACGGGTGGTTGGCGTAGGTGAACCGCGTCAGCCCGGCCCGGTGCCGCACGAGCACCGGCACGTCGGTGCCGTCGGCCAGGAACGGCTCGTCGGGCCCGCGCTGGTCGCGTTCGCAGTACGGCGCGTGCTCCAGGAACTGGCCCTTCGTGGACAGGTACCGCTTGGGCGGGCCGATGTGCCCGGTCGCCTCGACGATGTACAGCCGCGTCTCGCCGTGGGGGAGCACGCGGTAGGTCGTGGAGGTCGGCAGGACGACGTAGTCACCGTCCGCCACCTCCAGCACCCCGTAGATGGTCTCGATCGTGGCGGCGCCGGTCTGGACGTAGATCAGCTCGTCACCGACCGCGTTGCGGTACAACGGGCTCGGCGCGGTGGCGATGGTGAACGCGATCGTCAGGTCGTTGTTGCCGAACAATGTGCGCCGCCCGGTGACCGCGTCGACCTCGTGCTGTGCCTCCGACTTCAGGTCCTGGGTGCGGAAGTGCCGCGGCATCAGCGGATGGTTGGGCGTGAGCGTCCCGCGGTGGTCCTCGACGACCTCCGCGTTGACGATCGCCGTCGGCAGGAACCGGTGGTAGAGCAGGGCGGAGTCGGACGAGAAACCCTCGACACCCATCAACTCTTCGGCGTACAGCGACCCGTCCGGTGAGCGGAACTGCGTGTGCCTTTTCCGGGGGATCTCCCCGACGCGACGGTAGTAAGGCATGACCGGTCCAGTGTTCGATAGTCGGACATCTTTGTTCAGTTGCTGATACGCTACTAGCGTGTCAGCCGTGTCAAGCGCCGCACCCCAGCCCGCGTCAGATCAGCGGGACGTGCCCTCCCTGCTCGCCCGGCTCATCGACGACGCCGCGTTGTTCCCACCCTGCAACGCGACCGTGCCCGACGCGGTCCGGTTGCACCTGGCGGGCAGATCGAGCGACTACGCCGATGTACTGGGACTTTTCCTCTGCCCGGCCTCCCGGCTNCCCGAGCTGATCACCGAGTTGATCAAGGTGAAGCCGGGTAAGCCGGTCGAGCTGTCGCTCGTCATCGACACCGGNCTCGGCGGCGTGCCGAAGGCCCTGTCGATCGTCGAGTCGCGGGCCGAACTGCTCGCGTTGCGCATGGTGGAGATGCCCGCGCCGACGGACGTCGACGAGGTGTGGCTGGAGCGTGTGTCCGAGTTCGTGCCCGAGGATGTGATCCGGGTCATAGAGCCGCGTCGCGGCGGCGCCGGCTGGCTCGACGGCATCCAGCGGGTGATCGAGCACGGCAGCTGGCCGAAGATCCGCTGCGGCGGGGTGTCCGAGCAGAACTTCCCGAGCGTCGAGGAGGTCGCCGACTTCCTGGCCGTGATCAACAATGGTGGCGCGTCGTTCAAGGCGACGGCCGGCCTGCACAACGCGGTCCGGCACACCGACGCGGAGACCGGCTTCACCCACCACGGCTTCCTGAACATCCTGCTGGCCACCGCCCGCCTGCTGGCCGGCGCCCCGACCGAGGACGTGCACGCGGCGCTNTCCTCGACCGACGGCGCGGCGCTGGCCGAGGAGGCCCGGAACCTGACCGAGCACGAGGCNCTGTCCGTGCGCGGCGTGTTCGCGTCCTACGGCTCCTGCTCGCTGACCGACCCGGTCAAGGACCTCGAGGAACTGGGGCTGCTGTGACCGCCTGGGTGCGCGATCCCGCGTTCGCCCGCGACCAGCCGTTCGGGCCGCAGACGCTGCCCTACGGCGTGGTCGACGCGGGCGACGGGCCGCGGGTGGCCGTGCGCCTCGGTGATCACGCGCTCGTGCTGGCGTCGATCGCGCTGGGTGATCTGGCGCCGCTGGTGTCGGGGTCCTCGCTGGACCCGCTGCTGGCGGCGACGCGGGCGGACTGGAGCGCGCTGCGTGCCCGGCTGACCTCGCTGGTGACGCAGCCGTCCGCGCCGGCCGGCGCGCAGCTGGTGCCGCTGTCGGACGTGCGGATGTCGCTGCCGTTCACGGTCGGCGACTACGTGGACTTCTACTCCTCGCGGTACCACGCGGAGAACGTCGGCCGGATCATGCGGCCGGACACCGAGCCGCTGCTGCCGAACTGGACGCACCTGCCGGTCGGGTACCACGGCCGCGCGGGCACGGTCGTGGTGTCGGGCACCCCGGTGGAGCGCCCGCACGGCCAGCGCCGGGGCTCGTCCGGTCCCCACTTCGGCCCGTCCGGCCGGTTGGACGTGGAGGCGGAGGTCGGGTTCGTGTGCGGCGGCCCGGTCGCCCGCCGCGTCCCGACGAAGGCGGCGGCCGAGCACATCTTCGGCGTGGTGCTGGTGAACGACTGGTCCGCGCGGGACATCCAGGGCTGGGAGTACCAGCCGCTGGGCCCGTTCCTGGGCAAGTCGTTCGCGACGTCGATCTCGGCGTGGGTGACCCCGCTGGACGCGCTGGCGACCGCTCGGGTCGCGGTCCCCGACGTCGGTCACCCCCGGCTGCCGTACCTGGAGGAGGACGCGCCCTGGGGCCTGGACCTGCGCCTGGCCATCGAGTGGAACGGCAAGGTGGTGTCGCGGCCGCAGTTCGCGGACATGTCGTACTCGTGCGCGCAGCAGCTGGCCCACATGACGGTGAACGGCGCGACCGTGCGGCCCGGCGACCTGTTCGCGTCGGGCACGGTCTCCGGTCCGGAAAGGACACAGCGGGGCTGCTTCCTGGAGCTGTCGTGGGGCGGCCGCGAGTCGATCACCCTGGCCGACGGTGCGGAACGGACGTTCCTGGAGGACGGCGACACGGTGGTGATCACCGCGCAGGCACCGGGCGAGGACGGCTCGGTGGTGGGCATCGCACCTGTGGAGGGCACCGTCCTGCCGGCGGTGGACCTCTGACATGGCCCGCCCGATCCGCCCCATCCAGCCGGCGTCCGCCCGCCCGACGCCCCCGGGCGGCCGGGAAAGCTCCCTGACGCTGGAGCGCGGGCTGGCCCTCCTGCAGGCCGTGGCGGACTCGGAGTCCGAGGCCCCGACGATCAGCGACCTGGCCACGGCGATCGGCGCGTCGCGGGCGGCCGTGTACCGGTTGCTGGTGCCGCTGCAGGACCGCGGCCTGGTGCGCCGGGACGGTTCGAAGGTGCGGCTGGGCCTGGGCCTGCTGCGCCTGGCCGCCCGGGTGACCCCGCAGCTCCGCCTGGCCGCGCTGCCGGCGTTGCGCGAGCTGGCGGAGGCCGTGGGCGCGACGGCCCACCTGACCGTGGCGGACGGCGAGGAGGCCCAGGCCATCGCGGTCATCGAACCGTCGTGGACGACCTACCACGTGGCGTACCGGGTAGGCACCCGCCACCCCCTGTCCCGAGGCGCCGCGGGCAAGGCGATCGGCCTCCGCGAGGAGAACCCGGGCTGGCTGGCGACCACGGGCGAACTCCAGTCCGGCGCGTCCGGCATCGCGGCCCCGGTCCGCGGGGTCCCGGGCCTGCGGGCGAGCGTCGGCGTGATCAGCTTCCTGACCCTGGAGGGCGAGGTCGTGGGCCCCCAGGTGCTCACCGCGGCCGCCGCCGTGGCCGAGGCCCTGCGTTAACGCAACTCCGCCAGGACGTCGTCCAGTGGGGTCGGCTTGAGGTCGAAGGCGGCGGCCGTCTCGGACCAGTCGATGACCGAGGGGCGCAGGTACAGGTACTGCATCTCCGCGGTCTCGGTCATCATCGGATCCGACTTCACCGCGGCGTGCAGCTCCACCGGCGTCATCTCCCGGATCGTCGGCACCGGCACGCCTGCCACGGCCGCGAACCGCTCGGTGAGCTCCCGCACCGAGGCGTCCGAGGACTGCGGCGGGTGCCAGGCCCGTCCCCAGGACTCCTCGGACCGCGCCACCGCGACCAGCGTCCGCGCCACGTCGCCCGTGTACGTCCAGCTGTGCGCGGCGTCCAGGTCGGCCGGGAACACGACCTCCTCGCCGGCCAGCACCTTCGGGCCGATCATCAGGTTGAACAGCGCGAGCGCCCCGGCGCCGAGGTAGTCGCCCGGCCGGACCTCCGCGAACCGCAGCCGTCCCGCCTCGTGCGCGGCCAGGCCGTCGAGGTACATCTTCGCCCGGACCTGGCCCTTGATCGTGGTCGGTCGCAGCGGCAGATCCGGCGTCTGCGGGCCGTCGACCGGGCCGTAGCTGTAGATGTTGGACAGGTTGACGTAGCTTGCGCCGGTCTTCTCGGCGGCCGCCAGCAACGCGTCCGACAGCGCGGGCGTCTCCTCCGGCCACCGGTCGTACGGCGGCATCGCGCAGTTGACCAGCGTGGCGGCGCCCTCCGTGAGCGGCGTGAGGTCCCGGGTCGCGTCCGCGGCGACCAGCTCGATCCTGGGGTGCGCCGGCCCGGTGCCGCGCCGCGTCACCACCCGGACGTCGTCTCCGGCGTCGGCCAGCAGCAAGGCGGTGGCGGTGCCCGTTGGCCCCGCCCCGACAACAACGTGGAATGTCATGTCCCCCAAGCTATTCAGCTGTCGGCAGACTGCCGATGGCCCAGGAGCTCGAAAAGATGTCCTAGAGTCTTCCGCATGGATGTACTCAGCGATGTGCTGGTGGCCATGCGCACCGGGCGTCCCGGGGCCGCCCACACGTCCACCCACGCGCCCTGGGGCGTCCGCTTCCACCGGGGGCAGGCCGCCGGCTGCCACGTCGTCCTGGCCGGTGCCTGCTGGTTCCTGTCCGAGGGGAACGAACCGGTGGCACTGCACGTCGGGGACGTCCTGTTCACACCGCATGGCGACGGCTACGCGCTCGTCGACGCCCCCGGCAGCCCGACCGTCGACTTCGAAGCGGCGCCCGCCGCACCGCTCGACGAGATGCGCATCGCCGGCGCGGGCGTGGTCACCGAGCTGCTGTGCGCCCACTACCTGTTCGACGCGACCCGCAAGCACCCACTGCTGACCGACCTGCCCGGGTACATCCACATCCCCGCCGGCGGGCACCCGTCGCTCCGCGCGGCGGTCGACCTGCTCATCACCGAGCTGGCCGAACCGCGCGCCGGCACCGAGGCCGCGCTGCCCGCGCTGATCGACATGCTGCTCCTGTACGTCCTGCGGTCCTGGCTGGAGGACCACGACTCCGGCTGGGCGTCGGCCCTCCGCGACCCGGCCATCAGCGCGGCGCTGCGCGAGATCCACCACCACCCGGAGAAGCCGTGGACGGTGGTCGACCTGGCCGGCGTCGCCGGTGAAGGCCGTCACCAGATCCAGGGTCTCATGCGGACGCTCAACGACCGCTACTTCTACGAGAGCTTCCGCGACCCGAGGCCCTCCTGCTCGCCGTCCGCGAGCACCTCACCGACTTCCTCGTCGCCATGGCTCGCACCCCGGAATAACTTCGCTGAGTGACGGTCTTACTCCCTTTCGGTGACCTTCGGCTCTACATCGGCACCAGGTGAACACACCCAGACCTACACTCGGTGGGTGCGAGGCTCGGACAGAGCGGCTGTTGACACTTGGGCGTGGGTATGTGCCCAGGCCGAGCTCAACGCGGAACGTCGTGCGGCGAATGCCGCGGCCATGGCCGCACGCCACGAACTGCTCGGTGCCGAGGGCAGTGAGCGCCTGCGCAGGCTCCACAACACCATGGCCGCCACGCACCGCAGGATGGAAGGCCGGCACCGCGCGGCCGCGAAGGCCCACCGGGCACAGGCCGAACGGCTGGTGCACACGCACCTCGCGCCGACGCTGCTCGTCACCGCGGCCGGCGCGCTCGGCGCCGACGGCGCGGCACTGACCTTGCTCGGCGCGGCCTGGTACGAGGAGTCGGCGATCGCGTCCAACTCGAAGGCCGCCGCGGCGCAGGAGCTGGAGTTCACGCTCGGCGAAGGACCCGCGCACGACGCCGCTGAGCACCTGCGGCTGGTGGTCGCGAACGAGACGACCATGCCGGACCGCTGGGCGCAGTACACGACAGCGGTGGCGAAGCTGGGCGTGCGGTCGGTCACCGCGGCGCCCCTGTGCCTGGGCCGGACCTGCGTCGGCGTGCTCACGGCGTTCGACCCCGCCGGCGACACCGAGTTCGTGGCGACGCGTGTCGCCGACGCCGTCTTCGACAAGGTCCTCGCCGCGGGCAACGCCCTCATGATCTTGGACGACCGGACGGTCGTGCACCAGGCGACGGGGATGATCGCCGCTCGGTTCCACTGCCCGATCGGCGATGCGCTCGTGGTGTTGCGGGCGCGGGCGTTCGCCGAGAACGAGGCGATCGGCGTGCTCGCACGCCGGGTCGTCGACCGGGAGGTGGTGTTCGAGTAATGGCTGATCGAACCCTGCTGGAGACCTTCGTCGCGCTGACCGAGGACCTGATGGCCTGCGCCGACATCGACGACTACCTGCGGCGCCTCGCCGTGCGCGCGGCGGAGCTGCTCGACGTGCGCGCGGTGGCCGTGCTNTTCGCCGACAGCGGAGTGCTGGCCCTGGCCGTGAGCTCGGACGAGCTGGGGGATCGCGTGGGACGGCACGAGGTCAGCATGGCGGAGGGCCCAGGCGTCGACGCGTTCCGGTCGGGCACCCCCGTGGCGTGCCACACACTGTTCGTCGCGGAGCCACGCTGGCCGAGGTTCACGCCGGTCGCACTGGACGCGGGTCTCGCCTCGGTGCACGCGATGCCCTGCAGCGTTCGGGACGACGTGCTCGGCGCCCTGACGATGTACGCGACCCGTACGGGCATGCCCAATGCCGAGCTCGGCCGCGCCATGGCCAACGCGGTGTCGCTGGGCGTGACCGTGTTCCGGGAGCGCGAGCTGGCCGTGCGCGCGGACCAGCTGCAGCACGCACTGACCAGCCGGGTGGTCATCGAGCAGGCTAAGGGGATGCTGGCCGAGCGCCTGGACCTGACCATCCCGGACGCCTTCGAGCTGTTGCGCCGCCACGCCCGCAGCCACAACGCGAAGCTCCACGACGTGGCGCGCGAGGTACTCAATGGCGCCCTCGACCTCACCGGAGCGCCTGCCACGCGGCCAACACCGCGAATACTGCGAACACCACCGCGGCCCCCCGCTGGATGAGGTGCGCGGGCACCTTCGCCCGCAGCTTGCGGCCGACCAGCAACGCGAGCACGGTCACACTCACCAACGCCAGAAACGTCCCGATCCCCACCGCGACGGGGCTGGCGTACCGCGCGGCCACCCCGATCGCCGTGACCTGCGAGGCGTCTCCCCACTCGGTGAGGAACAAGGTGCCGAACGAGACCATCACCGCCCGCGCGAACGGCGTGGCGTCCCGCCCCGACACGCCACCCCCGTCGGCCTCGTCGGAGTCGACCCCGAGACTCTCCCGCCACAACAGGAACGCCCCGACCCCGAACAACACGGCGATCACCCCGGCCACCACCCGCTCCGGCAACAAGGTGATCGCACTCCCCAACGCCACCGCGATGACCGACTGCAACGCGAACGCCACGGCGGCGCCGACCAACACGGCCCGGCTCCGAAAACGACTGGACAGCACGAGCGTCAGCGCCGTCGTCTTGTCCGGCAACTCCAACAGGAAGACCGCGCCATAGGCGGATATGAATGCCAGGTGCCAGTGGCCCATAGGAACGAAAACCCCTCCGCGTCGGGCCCGGACGGAGGCAGCATGACTCCGGCCAGGCATGAAACAACCCGGCCGGAGGTCTCGTTCGCCCGCTGACAAGCGGGTGAGGCACCGGACCCGCAAAGCGGATCAGTATGTCGACGCACTCGCCGGACCGACCGAAGGCCGATCGCGGGAACTACTCCCCTCTGGCATCCACGAGTCTACCTGACCCCTCCCGCACCAGCCGTGACCTCGTGCGCTCCGTCACGCCCGGTGGCCCGCCGGACGTCCAGCGCCGATCCGGCCGCAATCCGACCTGCCTGTGCACACTCTGTTGGACATGGGGCGGACCATCTCGATCATTGGCAGCTTTCGACGGCATTATCAGGATGTTCTCGTGGCATGGCTGGAATTCGATCGCGCCGGCTGGACCGTGACGAGCCCGCTCGGCAGCGCGATCATCGAGGAAGGAATTCCGTTCGTCAGATTCGAGACGGACGAACCGACTTGGGACGACCCCACGGTGCAGACCGTGGCGCTGCACCGCATCCTGCGTGCACAGCTAACCTATGTCGTCGTGCCGGGCGGCTACATCGGCCGGACGACATGTTATGAGTTGGGTCGGATCGTGCAGGCGAAACAGCCTGTGTACTTCAGCGACCGGCCGGCCGACCTGCCGATCGCGATCCCCGCGTCCCATATTCTGACACCAGCCCAACTTGTCTCGCGCTGTGTGACGGAACCGCCGGCGTCGCTATTCACCCAAGCGATCGGTACGTACGCTGAGTGGGAACGGCAACTAGCCGCGGAAAACTATCTCGAGCTGTGAACCGCGATGTCTCGGCCCGACCACGATCAAACGCACTCGGGTGGATCAGCTGAACCCACGCCACGAGTCTTCATCTCCTATGCCCATGAGAACGCCGAACACGTCGATCAGGTGTGGGCGCTGTGGAACATGTTGCGTGCGAACGGCATCGACGCCCGGATCGATCTGCCAGCGGCGGCACGACGCCAGGACTGGCCGCTCTGGATGCTCCACGAAGTGGAAGCAGCGGACTTCGTCCTGGTCGTCGCGTCCCCGGAGTATCGGCGGCGTGGCGAGGGCAAATCGCGTCCCGGTGAGGGGCTCGGTGTGCAGTGGGAGGCCGCGCTCATCCGCGAGAAGGTCTATTCAGACAGGCCATCGGCAATGCGCAAGTTCTTACCCGTGTTGCTACCCGGAAGATCCAAGGACGATATCCCGGCCTGGCTCGGTCCTCACTCCGGCAGCACCTTCCGGATCAGCGAATTCACCCTGGCCGGTGCTGAAGATCTCATCCGTGTGCTCACCCGTCAACCGTCCGTGAAAGCTGTGCCCCTGGGCCAACGTTCACTGCTGCCGAGCCGGCAGAACTGGCCGGAGGCACCGCAGGTGGCGCCGTTCTACCGGCTGTTCCTACACTTCTTCGATCCACACTTCCTGGACCAGGTGTCACGCGGCAGGAACGCCGACTTCATCGCACGCGAAGCTCGCCGGGCGACACGTCTTGCAGTGCTGGCCGCACAGACGGTCTTCGTGCCCGCCGCCAGCTATATCGAGTCCGATCTCTGCGCGGACACCATCAACGAGTACCAAGCCATGTTCGACACGGGGCAGATCACCCTTGTAGGTGGCGAGGCCAACATCGTGGACTTCGCCACCCGCAAGCTTCTGCAGTACGAGCAGGGTGGAGAGCGGTACGAGCGATACGAGTCGGTGTTGTCGTCAACGAGGGTGACACCGCCATTCAGGTCGAGGCAGAGTTCCGCGACCTCGGACATCACGATCGCGTGGCGGCGGCGACTACGCACACTTTCCACGATCACTGAGGGGTTGCCGCACGACGCGGTCTCGCTCACGAAGCTCGAGAAGCGCTGGGAGAGTGTGCCGGAGTGGCTGGCTGGACGCGCCTTCACCCCTGAGTACGTCGCGCGACTGCTGTTCGATCCCACACCGACCACTGGGCCGGAACTCATCGTGGTGCGACGCGCGGGATCTGAAGTCAACTCCGCCTACTTCGCCAGCTACACCGCGGAGCTGAACGCGGGAATCATCACCGAGCTGACATATCTCAACAGTCCGGGTGCGGGCGGCAGGACCGCGCTTGATCTCCCATTCAGCACCTTGTTGCGGGAACTGGACGCACGTGGCGTGGCCGACCTCGTGTTCGGCGTCAGATCCGAGCGACTCCCGGAGCTCCGATCGCACCCCGATGTGGTCGCCGCGATCGTCGCCGCCGCAGGGCAACCAGCGGCGACTGAGGTCTCACCCCATCACTTGACGTTGCCCGACTCGGGCTGGTGACGAGTCAGGCGACCGGGATTTCGTAGACGTCTCGCCATCGCGACCAGGCGACGTCGTGCTGACCGCCAAGATCTCGCACCAAGCGGGGCAGGTCGCCATGCAGGCATTCCACACCCCAGGCGTCAAGCTCATCCTCGTAGTACTCGGGCATACCTTGCAGGAGAAACACCCGTCGATCGTCGGCGAACGCGATGCTGATCTCCGCGAAGGAATTAGGGCCGACGTAGTCGCGCACACCATCTCGATCGACATTGACCACGAGCACCGCGGCGGTCGCGTGATTCCGGATGTGGCTCATATGGCGCCGCGACGCCTTTCGCTTCATATCGGTGGACACCTCGACCGACCATGTATCACCGGGCTCGTCGGGAGCCGGTGTCACTACGGCCAAGCCGGCGGACTCAAGTATTTCGCCGATCTTCGTCATGAGATCCAGGTTCTTCATAGATCCACAGACAACTACCCTTCCGGTATTTTCGACGCTCATCCGCAGACCTCGATTCCAAACCGCTGACAGTGCCATCCCATCTTCACATCCCGACGCGGTCAAGTAGCAAGTTGACACGCTTTCGGGCGTCCCGCTTTCGAATGTCACACAACCGGACGATGTCTTTGACGCGACCGACTTCACACCCCGTCCGGTACTAACCGCCCGCCATCTTCGGGACCTAGGTCCCGTCCGGACAGGACCCGAGGACCTGCCGGACAGAGGTCTTCCGCAGGCAGCCTTGACACGTGGAAGTTCTCGATCTGGCTCGCTGGCAGTTCGGCATCACGACCGTCTACCACTTCCTGATGGTTCCGCTGACGATCGGCCTTTCGCTGCTGGTGGCGGGCATGCAGACGGCGTGGGTACGCACGGGCAACCCCCGCTACCTCGCGATGACGAAGTTCTGGGGCAAGCTCCTGATGATCAACTTCGCCATGGGTGTGGTGACCGGGATCGTGCAGGAGTTCCAGTTCGGCATGGCGTGGAGTGAGTACTCCCGCTTCGTCGGGGACGTGTTCGGGGCGCCGCTGGCCATGGAGGGACTGGTCGCGTTCTTCGTCGAGTCGACGTTCCTCGGGCTGTGGATGTTCGGCTGGGACCGGCTGCCGAAGCGGGTCCACCTCGCCTGCGTGTGGGCGTTCTCACTGGCCACCGTCGCGTCGGCGTACTTCATCCTGTCGGCCAACTCGTGGATGCAGCACCCGGTCGGGGTGGAGCTGGTCGACGGCCGCCCGCAGCTGACCTCGATCTGGGCGGTGCTCGGGAACTCGACCGTGCTGGCCGCGTTCCCGCACGCGATCTTCGGGGCGTTCGCCGTCGCGGCGACGTTCCTCGTGGGGATCGGCGCCTGGCGGTTGTGGCGGGCCCGCGAGGACATGTGGCGCTCGTCGGTACGGCTGGGCGCGTGGGTCGGCATCGTCGCGTTCGCCGGGTTGGCGATCAGCGGGGACATGCAGTCGCGGCTGATGTTCGAGCAGCAGCCGATGAAGATGGCGTCCGCGGAAGCCCTGTGCCACAGCGAACAGCCGGCCGGCTTCTCGGTGTTCGCCGTCGGTGACGTGTCGAGCCCGGACTGCGAGAACGTCAAGTCGATCACCGTGCCGGCGCTGCTCTCCTTCCTGGCCAAGGGAGACTTCAACGCCCCGGTGACCGGCGTCGAGGACCTCGTGCGCCAGTACCAGGAGAAGTACGGCACGCACTACCCGGTCGACCCGCGGCTCGGCGAGCTGTCCGGCAAGCCGATCGACTACGTGCCGAACCTGCCGGTCACCTACTGGAGCTTCCGCCTGATGATCGGCCTCGGGGCGATCGGCGCGCTGGCGGGCGTCGCGGTGCTGTGGCTGACGCGCCGCGACCGGATGCCGAAGTCCGTGTGGTTCCCCCGGTTGGCCCTGGCCAGCATCGCCACGCCGTTCCTGGCCAACAGCTTCGGCTGGATCTTCACGGAGATGGGTCGCCAGCCGTTCGTGGTGGCGCCGAACCCGTCCGGTGTGGACGGTGTGTGGATGTTTACCGCGCGGGCCGTGTCCGGCCTGACGGTCGGCGAGGTGCTGACGTCGCTGATCGCGTTGACGCTGGTGTACGGCGTGCTCGCGGTGGTGGAGGTCGCGCTCATCCGCCGGTACGTCCGAAGTGGACTCTCGGCCGACGAGCCGGCCGAGAAGTCCGACCTGACGTTCGCTTACTGAGGAGCTGTGCGGTGGAGACGTTCTGGTTCGTCGCGATCGCGGTGCTGTGGTTGGGTTACCTGTTCCTGGAGGGCTTCGACTTCGGCGTCGGCATGCTCCTGCGGTTCCTGGGCCGCACCGAGCCCGAACGCCGCGCGATGCTCACCACGATCGGCCCGGTGTGGGACGGCAACGAGGTGTGGCTGATCGTCGCGGCCGGTGCCACGTTCGCCGCGTTCCCGGGCTGGTACGCGGGGTTGTTCAGCGCGGGTTACCTGCCGATGCTGGTCGTGCTGCTGGCGCTGATCGGCCGTGGTGTGGCCCTGGAGTGGCGCGGCAAGGTCGACGAGGACCGGTGGCGGTCGCGCTGGGACCTGGTCATCGGCGCCGGTTCCCTGCTCGCGACGCTCGGCGTCGGCCTGCTGCTGTCGTGGAACATCCTGGGCCTGCCGCTGGACGCGGACGGGAACCGCGTCGGCTCACCGTTCGCCGCGCTGCGTTGGGACACCGTGCTGGGTGCGCTGGCGTTCACGGGTTTCGCCCTGGTGCACGGCGCGTTGTTCCTGGCCCTGAAGACGGACGGCCCACTGCGGCTCCGGGCCCGGCGGTTCGCGCTCACCTTCCTGCCGGTCGGCCTGGCGCCGCTGCTCGCGGTCACGGTGCTCGCGCAGGTGCGTTCCGGTGCGGACTGGACCTGGCTCGCGGTGTTCGTGGTCCTCGTCGCGGCGGTCTTCGCGTGGGTCACGTTGGCATCGGGGAGGGAGGGGCAGGCGTTCGGGTTGCTGGGGGTGGCGCTGGCCGCGGCCGTGTTGGGGCTGTTCGGCGCGCTGTATCCGAACGTCCTGCCGTCCACCCTCGACCCGGCGTACTCGTTGTCCATCGTGGACGCCGCGTCGAGCCCGTACACGCTGACGGTGATGACGTGGGTGGCGGCGTTCGGCGCCCCCGCGGTGCTCATCTACCAGGGCTGGACGTACTGGGTGTTCCGCAAGCGGGTGACGGCATGAGGCGAACCGGCCCGCTCGGCGCGTTGCCGCGACTGTCCGGGGCGGCGCGCCGAGCACTGGTCGGCTGCGCGGTACTGGCGGGGTTGAGCGGCTGCGTACTGGTGGTGCAGGCATGGGCGCTGGCCGGCGTGGTGACCGGCTCGCCGCTGCTGGTGGTGCTGGCCGGCGCGGTCATCGCCCGCGCGCTCCTGACCTGGGCGACCCAGGTGGT
>JGI25406J46586_10000502_pt1 | contig 18305 bp, 19 predicted proteins | sample TabmetS4T2R2_FD_46586 | JGI IMG/M metagenome (IMG submission 46586) | reverse complement strand
TCTGTTGTTTCGTGATTAATTGCAAATGAAATTTTGTTGTAGCCAAAAATTCCACCCGCAATAATTATTGCACCAAGAATAATAAAACGGAGCGGTGATTTTTTCTTTTTCTTTTGTATTAACGCTCCATCATTTTCCATAGACATTTTGTTTGGTGCTTTTCCATCAATGACTTTTCCGTTTGATTTCGGTTGTTCCAATACGGTTGTTTGCTCTTCCATAACTTAAGATTTTGGTTAGTTTTTTAACAGATAAGAGTGCATAAGATCTTTTAAATGATCGCTTACTCTCTTTTTAAATTTCGGATCTTCATACGGTACATAGCCATCTTCTTTGCTTAACAGCTTATTACAAAATTTCTTTGAAAGCAACACCTGGTTTATTGTTCCAATCATTGTTGCAATTACAAGAACGCTGTCAACTTTTTTAAAAACTCCTTTCTTAATACCCGTTTCAATAACACCTTTTATAAGAAGAGTGTTGGGGTAAAGAAGATTTACGATTGTGTTTTGTAAAGTTTCTCTTTCGTTCAACATCATCTCATGATGAATAACACGGTGAAACTTGCGGTTACTAAAAAGTCGAGTTACATAACTATCTATAATACGATCAAGTTTTTCAATTTCGGACAGATCACTATTGTTTACGATTTCTTCGAGCATGTCTCTTGTATAAGCTGCCTTTAACTGCACCATGCTTTCAAAAAGTTTTTCTTTGGAGCCGAAGTAGTAATTAATCATCGCAACATTAACATCGGCTTTTGTGGCAAGATCGCGTATTGAAGTGCCCTCAAAACCTTTTTCTGCAAAAAGTTCGATGGCAGATTCAATAATTTGAGTTTTTTTATCCATGTATTTTTTCGATTCGATTTTACAGACGCAAAATTAAACAAATGTTTGAATTAAACAAACGTTTAATTAATTTTTTCGGAAACTTTTTGGGCATATGAATGTTAGTTTCATTAGGTAAAAGAGGTTATTTTTTTGAATACCGACAGTAGCATTTTATGGCATCGTCCCTTGCGTCGCAATCACTTTATCTGAAGAATAAATGGCATCTGCCATTTTCAACTTAAGTGATTTTTTCGCATTGTCGCAAACAGACTTCAATTTAGTCGCTTTCATACAGCCATTGTTTTTAAAAGTTGTAGGATGTTTGTGCTGTAAAAACAAAAACACATAACAATAAAAATTTCAAACAAATGGAAACGAAAGAAAAAAAAGTTATTACAGTAGAAAGCACAGTTAATGCGCCAGCAGAAAAAGTATGGGAATATTTTACAAAGCCCGATCATATTATTAAATGGTGCAGCCCTTCGGAAGATTGGCATACACCTCGCTCAGAAAATAATTTGCGTGTTGGCGGAAGATTTCTTTCCCGTATGGAAGCAAAGGATGGAAGCGTTGGTTTTGATTTCGGTGGCACTTATGATGCAGTTACTCCAAACAAATACATTGAATATACAATGGATGATGGCAGAAAAGTAAAAGTAACATTCTCTGCCGATGGTAATAAAACAAAAGTGAGTGAAAGTTTCGAAGCAGAAACGATGAACTCTGTAGAAATGCAAAGAGGTGGTTGGCAAGCGATACTTGATAATTTTAAAAAATATACTGAGGAGAATTAGGGCTTTGAATAATTACTATTGGGGAGGTGGGACTTAAGTCACTCAAGTCCCACTTGTCCCACAAAAAGTAACAATGAAAACCATGTATAGCTTTATAAGCGCCTATAATTTCACAATGTTCAAAATCTGGTAACAAAAAAACCTTCTTTACTTTATGCTCTTAATTTCAATGTTCTATTTTAGCGATTGAAAAAGGGAGAAAATTGTGGCAGACGTTATTCAATTGTTACCAGATAATATTGCGAACCAGATTGCCGCAGGCGAAGTAATACAAAGACCCGCCAGCGCTGTGAAAGAGTTGTTAGAAAATGCCGTAGATGCAGGCGCTACAAATATTCAACTGATAGTGATAGATGCGGGCAAAAGTCTTGTTCAGGTGATTGACAATGGAAAAGGCATGAGTGAAACCGATGCACGAATGAGTTTTGAGCGTCATGCAACGAGCAAGATAAAAGAGATTGAGGATCTGTTTCGCATTAGAACGATGGGCTTTCGAGGCGAGGCGCTTGCATCAATTGCTGCAGTGGCGCAGGTTGAATTAAAAACACGGCGCGCAGAAGATGCACTTGGCACTTATATAGAAATTGAAAACAGTGTTGTAATAAAACAGGAGCAGTGCGCAAATCCGGTTGGCACCAATATCTGTATGAAAAATGTTTTCTTCAGCGTGCCTGCAAGAAGAAATTTTTTAAAAAGCAATGCAGCCGAAATGCGCCATATTGTTGATGAGTTTATTCATGTGACGCTTGCATTTCCTAACATATTTTTTTCATTAACAAGCAATGGTCAGCAAGTATTTCATCTTGAAGCCGGCAATCTTAAACAGCGCATTTTACAAATACTCGGCAACCAATATGCATCTAAACTTGTAACGGTAAAGGAAGAAACCGATTACATGAATATTTATGGTTTTGCAGGCAAGCCCGATACAGCACGAAAAACCCGAGGCGAGCAATATTTTTTTGTAAACAACAGATTTATAAGAAGCGCATATTTGAATCATGCGGTGATGACTGCTTATGATGAAATGATAGCGAAAGACAGCTTTCCTTTATATGTGTTGTTCATTGATCTTGATCCCTCACAGGTTGATATAAATGTTCATCCGACCAAACAGGAAATAAAATTTGAAGATGAAAAAATTGTGTATGCATTTGTGCAGGCCGCGATAAAACATGCGCTTGCACAATTCAGCATTGCACCTTCGCTCGACTTTACATTAAACCCCGAAATACAACATCTTGAAGCGGTAAGCAAACCTTTTACATTAGAGAAAGAGCAGTCAGCGACATCTACTTCTTTGTTTAAAACATTTACACAAAAACATCAGGCACATTTTATAGAGCCGAATGAGAAGAGTGAGTTGAAACATTGGAAAGAATTTTTTGAGAATCGTGAAACGTCAACCGTGAAACGTGAGAAAGACGATACCGGTGAAATAGCAACACTAAATTTTCAACACTCTGCTTTACCTGCAACATCAAAATTGCCTCTTGTAACAGATCAAAATTTTTTTCAGCTAAGTAATACCTACATAATTGTTGCTGCTCAAAATGGTTTTTTATTGGTGCACCAACAACTGGCACATGAACGCGTTTTGTATGACCGCTATAGTGCTGCGGCTCATGGTAAAAAAATGGCAGCACAACAAAGTTTATTTCCTGTAACATTAGAGCTCACAGCATCCGATAGTGTGTTATTAAATGATTTACTTCCTGATCTTACAACGCTTGGTTATATCATAGAACATTTCGGCAACAATACTTATGTAATACAGGGAACACCGGCGGATGTTTTACAAGGCAATGAAAAAAATTCAATCGAGTTATTGCTTGAACAATTCAAACACTTCAACAGCGAAATAAAATTTAGTAAACGTGAAAAACTGGTACGTTGCATGGCACGGCAACAAAGCATAAAAGCCGGTCAGCAACTAACGCAAAAAGAAATGACAACACTTGTTGAAGAACTATTTGTTTGCAATGTCCCAAATTCAACCCCCGGCGGCAATCCAACTTATATTGAGTTTAAAGAAGACTATTTGGAAAGGATATTTGGAAGATGAGAAGCGAAGCTCAAATATTAAGAAACAAGCATCAGTTGATGAGGGTATGAAAATTATTTGTAAATATCTTTTAAACTTATGCTTGCATTGAGTAAAGGGAAATTGATCACCTCATTTAGTTCAGTATAAGTTTTCGCATTCCAGTCTCCATCCTGTTCTTTTTCATAAAAAATTATTACTTGCTTTTCGGGTTCAACAACAAGATAATACTGCAGTGTGGAAATTTTTTGATATTGAATAAGCTTATCGGTAAGATCATACTTTCTTGTTGAATCGGAAAGAACCTCTGTAATAAGTAATGGTTGATAAATAACATAGTCTTTTGCTGGCAAATTTTCTTTTGGTTGCTCTTTAATGACTACAATATCAGGATAAACATAAATGTCCTCCGTTTCTATTTTTACTTTTACACTTTCTAAGTACACCTCATATCCATCATCTTTTAAAAGATCTTCGAGAAGTCTTGCCATTCTGAAGACTAATCTGTTGTGTAATAAACTTTCACCGGGNATAGGAATTAATTTACCATAATAGTATTCATGTTTAATCTCTCCGGTTTCATCAATACGTATGTATTCCTCCAACGAGTATTTTTTTGATATGTCAACTTCCCTTTGTCTCATTTTACCAAAATTACTAACAAATTAACACGATTAATAATCACTTTTAAAAGCAGAAGAGTTTGCCGCAATTTTTGTTAAGACAACTATGCTTGTGTACGTATAGCAACTACAGGATTCATTTTAGCTGCAATAAATGCGGGAATAATTCCCGATAATATTCCAAGCAGAATGCATAATCCAAGTGCAAAACCAATAATGGTTATCGAAATTATTATGGGGAATGGCAAAACAGTACCAAGTATTAATGCAAGCACCCATACCAGCAGTAAACCAATTAAACCACCGATGATGCAAAGGAAAGCACTCTCTAATAAAAATTCTAAAAGTATAGTGCGGCGTTTTGCGCCGATGGCTTTCTTTAAACCGATTTGACTGGTGCGTTCACGAACGGTTACAAACATAATGTTAGCAACGCCAAATGCACCCACCACTAAACTCAACACAGCAATTATACCGCCGCCAAGATCAACAGTTCCAAAAAAACCACTCACCTGCTGGCTAAATAAATTTATATCGTTAAGTGCAAAATTGTCTTCTTCCTTTGGGCTAAGTCTCCTCGCCTGCCGCATGATTCCTTCAAGCTCGTCTATCAATGCTTTTGTAGGAACTCCATCCAAACCGTTTACCATTATGAACGGCTGACTTTGATCGCTGTTTACATCATAAACAGAAGCATACATTCTGTAAGTAAGAATTATGCAATGATCATAATCATACCCCCCAACAAAACTTTGCCCTTGTTTTTTTATAACGCCAATTATTTTTACTTTTTTGCCGTTAAAACTTACAGATTTATCCAGTGCCCTTTCAGGTTTACCAAACAATTCTTCGGCAATTTCATAACCCATAACCGTTACCGGATTACCACGCAAAAACTCTGTTTCATTAAGGTAACGACCAAAAGCAATCTCTATAGTTTGTATTGCAGAAAACTCTTCGCTTACACCGTAGATACCAACATTATTTATTTGAAAGTTTTCATAGCTTACGTTTGCATTTATTGAATTGAAATAACAAACATGTTTTGCAAGAGAGCTTTTTTCTTTAATAAATTTTACTTCTTCGTATTTCGGTGTGGGACGGTTAATATATTTCCACCATGGATAATCATCACCGCCTCCGGCATACTCCCATTTATCTATATAAATAGTATTTGAACCAAGAGATTGTATATCGGTTTGTATTTTATGCTCCAAGCTGTTTACGGTCGTAAGCACGCCAATAATACAAAAGATGCCAATGCAAATGCCAATCAGTGAAAGAGCACTTCTAAGCTTGTTGTTGCTTAACTCCTGAAGCGACATCTTAAAACTGTTCCAGAAAATGGATAAAGATTTTGTAATTGCTTTTATCACACTTCAAAAGTAACGAAGTTGTTAAGCATTTAATGGACTTTTAGATTAATGGTAACAAGGTGGTATAAGAATTAGATATTTTATTCTTTACTAACTCTTATTTCAATAAAGCTTTTTTCATTATTTATAACCACTTCAAAAAAGCAGCACTATAACCTCTAAAAAATTTTCTGCAATTAGTTGTAACACAATTACACCTTATTTAAATAAGGGCCACTAAATTTTTTGAAAATACGCATCAGTAAAAAGGTTTGCATTTTTTGATAAAGCTCAAAAAATATTTTTTTAGAAGTATATAATAACGTTCGTGCTGTATTTTTGCACCGATTTTTTTACACCCAATTAGCCGGTATGACCTGGAAACAAGCTTTCACATCTTCGATAGGCAAAAAAATAGTAATGGCAATAACGGGGCTCTCCCTCATTCTTTTTTTAATCGTTCATGTTACTGTAAATGCCTGTATGTGGGCAGTAATTTTTGTTCCCAATGATGATGGAGAAGTGTTTAATAAGGCTGCACACTTTCTGGGTCAAACGCTTGTGCCGCGTGTGTTAGAGATAGGTTTGTTTCTTTTCATCATCATACACATTATACAAGGTTTTGTGCTTGAAGCACAGAACCGCAGCAAACGCGGAACGCCTTATGCAATTAATTATGGCAACCGTGGAAGCAAGTGGTACAGCAGAAGCATGGGCTTGTTGGGCACATTGATATTTTTATTTCTTATTCTGCACATCTACGACTTTTGGATTCCTTCGCGCTTTGGTGGTTTAGCAAATATTCATGAGCTGGAAGCAATCACTTATCCCGATAATCCCAACCAGCCATACCACAACTTGTATCGTGAGATGATAGTCGTGTTTCAAAATCCGTTTATTGTTGTGCTGTATGTGTTGGGTTGTATCTCGCTGGCATATCATCTTGCTCATGGGTTTCAAAGTTCTTTCAGGACGCTTGGCGTTTCAAACAAAAGATATGCTGCGATGCTTACATGGATTGGTTATGCATTTGCAATCATTGTTTCATTAATGTTTGCAATGATGCCCGTTAGTGTTTATTTTCATTGGATAAGCTGATTTGAAAATTTTAAGATTTGAAGATTTTAAATTGTACAAAGAATGTGAAGGATTTTTTATAAGCCAGAGTGTAGAATAAGTATGAAGCTTCCGTTGCGTCGCACTCTTGTGCTGCATGAACATTATGAGCAAAGTTGATGATTAGCATTGTTGAAATGATATGTTGAAACAAAGCTCAAGAGAGCATAGCAGCTGGTATCCCCTCCTTGGAGGGGCAGGGGTGGGTTGATCACAATGTTCTGAACGATGAAGTGAGTGACACAACCGGCGACGCCACAAGTGCAAAGGCTCGTAACAAAAAAAATTGAATTGATAAGATGGATAAGAATAAAACAAGCAGCGATTCTTAACTCGTGAACTTGTAAACTGATGAACTCGTAAACTTTTCTTATGCTTGAATCAAAAATTCCCGCAGGACCGTTAGAACAAAAATGGACTTCATATAAAGGACATTGCAAATTGGTTAATCCTGCCAACAAACGCAAACTTGAAATTATAGTTGTAGGCACAGGTTTGGCAGGAGCCAGTGCTGCAGCGAGCTTAGGAGAACTGGGTTATAAAGTAAAGGCGTTTTGTTTTCAAGATTCGCCACGCCGTGCACACTCTATCGCTGCTCAAGGCGGAATTAATGCTGCAAAAAATTATCAAAACGATGGTGACAGTGTTTATCGTTTGTTCTATGATACAATCAAAGGCGGCGACTATCGCTCACGTGAAGGCAATGTGCACCGCCTTGCAGAAGTGAGCGTAAATATTATTGATCAATGTGTTGCTCAAGGTGTTCCTTTTGCAAGAGAATATGGAGGACTATTAAGTAACAGATCTTTTGGCGGAACACAGGTGCAAAGAACATTTTATGCAGCAGGTCAAACTGGTCAGCAATTATTAATTGGCGCATACCAGGCGCTGGAGCGGCAGGTGGCTTTGGGTAATGTAAAAATGTATGCACGTCATGAAATGCTTGAATTGGTGATGATAGATGGCAAAGCACGTGGTATCATTTGTCGCAACTTAATTACAGGCGAACTTGAAAGATTTTTTGGTCATGCAGTGTTGTTGTGCACCGGTGGTTATGGAAATGTATTTTATCTCTCCACAAATGCAATGGGTTGCAATGTAACGGCTGCATGGAAGGCACATAAAGCAGGAGCGTTCTTTGGCAACCCCTGTTTTACACAAATACATCCGACATGCATTCCGGTGAGTGGCGATTATCAATCGAAGCTCACGTTAATGAGTGAGAGTTTACGTAACGATGGAAGAATATGGGTTCCCAAACAAAAAGGTGATTCACGCAAACCAAATGAAATTCCCGAAGAGGAAAGGGATTATTATTTGGAAAGAAGGTACCCTGCATTCGGAAACTTAGTGCCGCGAGATGTTGCATCACGTGCTGCAAAGGAAAGATGCGATGCAGGTTATGGAGTGGGCTCATCAAAACAAGCTGTTTATTTAGATTATGCTTCAGCAATTGAACGATACGGAAAAATTGAATGCAGTAAACAAGGCATAGATAATCCAAATGCACAAGAGATACGTCGCAATGGGATGGATGTGGTAAAAGAAAAATATGGAAACCTGTTCGACATGTATGAAAAGATAACGGGTGAAAATCCTTACGAGGTCCCTATGCGCATTTATCCTGCCGTACATTACACAATGGGTGGTTTATGGGTTGATTATGAATTAATGACTACTATTCCCGGTTTGTATTGTTTAGGTGAGGCAAACTTCAGCGATCATGGAGCAAACCGTTTAGGTGCATCCGCACTGATGCAAGGTTTAGCAGATGGATATTTTGTAATTCCATATACAATCGGAAATTATCTCGCAGATGAAATTCGCACTGCATCTATTCCAACATCACATCCTGCATTTGAAGCTGCAGAAAAAAAAGTAAGTGACCGAATAAATAAATTGATGAGCATACAAGGCAAACAATCTGTTGAAAGTTTGCACAAACGTCTTGGAAAAATTATGTGGGATAAGTGCGGCATGGCTCGCAACAAGCAAGGTTTGGAAGAAGCGATACAAGAAATACAGCAACTCAAAAATGAATTCTGGAATGATGTAAAAATTCCGGGCGGCATTAATGAAATGAACCCTGAACTGGATAAAGCAGGCCGCGTTGCAGACTTTATTGAATTAGGTGAATTGATGTGTAAGGATGCTCTGCTTCGTAATGAAAGTTGCGGCGGACATTTTCGCGAAGAATATCAAACACCAGATGGGGAAGCGTTACGCGATGATGCAAACTATATGTACGTTGCTGCATGGGAATACAAAAACGAACATGAATGGAAGTTGCACAAAGAACCATTGATGTATGAAGTGGTGAAGCCGAGCCAACGTTCGTATAAATAATTGAAGTATTGAACGCAGATTATCAGGATTTTCATGATTTGAAAGATGAAAATTTCTGTTTTTCTCTGTAATTTGAAGCTTTCATTATTTCACAATTTAATACCCGCCCTTATGAGTACGGAAAGCTTCAAACATATAGAACTCACTGATAAAATTATCAGAGCATTTTACACAGTTTATAACAAACTTGGTTACGGTTTTTTAGAGAAGGTTTATGAAAATGCAATCAAAATTGAATTACGAAAATTGGGTTTGCAGGCAGAAAAACAGGTAGCGATCAATGTTTATTATGATGGTGAGGATGTTGGGATGTATTTTTGCAGATTTGGTAGTTGAGAATCTTGTAATAATTGAGTTAAAGGCAAGCGATTGTTTAGTAGAAGAACATGAAGCACAACTGACCAATTATTTAAGAGCAACGAACATTGAGGTAGGGTTACTTTTAAACTTTGGAAAAAAACCTCAAGCAAAAAGAAAAGCGTTTTCGAACGAATATAAAACAACACTGAACGTATAATCATGACTTATCCTAAAAATCATGAAAAATCTGCGTTCTATAAAAAGCGAGGCAAATGGAACACTACACAATGAACTTAACATTAAAAGTTTGGCGGCAAAAAAACAACACAACAGCAGGTCGTTTTGAAACATATAAAGTGCAAGGCATTTCAAGCGAAATGAGTTTTCTTGAAATGTTTGATGTATTGAATGAACGTTTGATACAAGAAGGCAAAGAACCCATTGCTTTCGACCACGACTGTCGTGAAGGAATTTGCGGTACATGTTCCATGTTTATAAACGGAAAACCGCATGGTCCTTGGCATTTAAACACTACGTGCCAATTACACATGCGTGCCTTTAAAGATGGAGATACTATTGTTGTTGAACCTTTCCGTGCAAAGGCTTTCCCCGTTATAAAAGATTTAATAGTTGACCGTTCTGCATTCGACAGAATTATTCAGGCAGGTGGTTTTATCTCCGTAAATACAGGCAATGCAGTTGATGCCAATGCTATTCCCGTTGAGAAAGAAAAGGCAGATTCAGCCTTTGCTGCCGCTGCATGCATTGGTTGTGGTGCATGTGTTGCTGCTTGCAAAAACAGCAGCGCTATGTTATTTCTCTCTTCAAAAGTTTCGCATCTTGCTTTGTTGCCACAAGGCGAGCCTGAACGCAAACCGCGTGTAATTAATATGCTTGCACAAATGGATAAAGAAGGCTTTGGCGCATGCACCAACACGGGCGCCTGCGAAGCAACATGCCCCAAAGGAATTTCCCTTAGCAATATTGCGCGCCTGAACAAAGAATATTTACTGGCAAGCTTAACAGAAGAAAGATAAAATTTTCAGCTTTCATAATTTCTTTTTCATCAGTCCCATTATCCTCAAAATACAGATAGTGTTTTATGAACCAGACTGCATTAATACAATTCGACTTTTCTTGCCCGCACTCTTCAAACTAATCTGGAAGTCCTTCAACAATTATAACAATTCATCAAAGCAGAACATTGTTTAATTTAGATTTATAATTTGAATTTATTACCATTTACAATGTTTCAAATTTTTTGCTTTAGATGAACATACTTCAAACAGAGCTTTCCAAAATTGAGCCTGAAGAATTGGATGATTATTTGGCGCATGGTTGGTTTAGAATGCAACAATCCATCTTTACCACACATCAAATAGTTTTCGATGATGTACTATATCCTGCCATTTGGTTACGCGTAAATCTGCACACTTTTGAACCCGATAAAAAATATCAAGCATTAAACAAAAGCAACGGCAAATTCAAATTTGAAATAAAAAAAGCGTGCATTTCACAGCAACACGAAGCATTATTTCAATCGTACAGAACAAGCATTCCGTTTAATACTTCACATTCGCTGCACTGGCTTTTATTAGGTGATAAAACAGGCAACGTTTATAACACTTACATGATAAATGTTTACGAAGGAATTAAATTAATCGGCACAGGATTTTTTGATTTGGGCAAGAATAGTGCAGCAGGTATTTGTTCTATTTATCATCCCGATTATAAAAAATACAGTTTAGGTAAGTACATGATTTACGAGAAAATGCTTGTGTGCAAAGAGAAGGGTTTTAAATATTTCTATCCCGGATATTTTGTACCTGGTTATGGACGATTTGATTATAAACTTGAAATAGGAAATTCAGCGATTGAGTATTTTGATATTTATAAAGAGATGTGGGTTCCCATGAATAATTTTTTCAAAGATGATATGGAAGAGAATTAAAACTGCTCGCTATGATGAAAAAACTATTGTTCCTCTTTTTGATTATACTTACTGCTTTAAACATTTTTTCACAAACAGTTAATCCGTCTAAAGATTGGAAACTTGGTGTGCAATTATGGACATTCAATACTTCTTCTTTTTACAACGCAATAAAAAAAGCAGACAGTTGCAGGCTAAAATATGTTGAGGCTTTTCCGGGTCAGTTATTGCAAGAAGGCAGCAGCTCCGAATTCGGTCCTGCACTCACCGTTGAAGAAAGAAAAACTGTAAAAGAATTTTTACACAAAAAAGGAATAACAATAACCTCGTTTGGAGTTGTAGTTGCCAGAACAAAAAAAGAATGGCAACAATATTTTGAATTTGCCGCAGACATGAAAATTCCAATCATTATTGCGGAGCCCGAATGGAATCAACTGAATGATGTGAACCGTTTAGCAGGCACCTATAATATTCAAATTGCCATTCATAATCATCCTGCTCCCGATGTTTACTGGCATCCTGATTCTGTTGTTCGAGCTTTAAAAGGACATGCGAACATCGGTGTGTGTGCAGATATTGGTCATTGGGCACGCAGCGGCTTAAACCCCATTGAATGCATTAAGAAATGCAGCGATAAAATTTTAGTTGTTCATTTGAAAGATGTTTCAGAATTTGGAAATCCGCAAGCCGCTGATGTTTTATTAGGTGAAGGTGTTTGCAGTATTCCAACTGTCTTGCAGCAAATAAAAAATCAAAGATTCAAAGGAGTGATTGCAATTGAGTATGATGAAAAACCAGATAACAATGTAAATGACATAAAGCAGTATGTGCAGTTTTATCATGCGCAAATTGAGAAGCTGAATACTTCTAACCGCTAAGGGGGAATATTTTCGTTTTAATTGCTGCCATGAAATACATTGGATGAAGTGATTGCGACGCAAGGGACGATGCTATGAAATGCTGTAGTTGGTATCAAAAAATAATGTAACATCATAAAATCATTCAAATCATAAAATCAATTATCAACTTTATGGCAAACAGAAGAAAATTTTTAAAACAACTTAGTGGCACGACGGCATTGCTTTCAGCATCTTCATTAAAAAGCTTTGCAACGAAAGAACAGCATGAACGAAGAATGCTTCAATGGAATAAAAGATATTCGGCAAACGATAAAATACAGATTGCAGGAATTGGGATGGGCATTATGGGTTATCAGGATGTGAACACTGCGATTAAAGCTCCGGGTGTTGCACTGGTGGCATGTTGTGATCTTTATACCGGTCGTTTGGAGCATGCAAAAGAAGTTTATGGCAACAACATTTTTACTACTCGCCACTATGAAGAAATACTCGACAGAAATGACATTGATGCGGTGATAGTTGCTACAAGTGATAACTGGCACAGCTATATATGTATTGAGGCGATGAAGAAAGGTAAAGCAGTGTATAGCGAGAAACCAATGGTGCATCAATTGAGTCAAGGATGGGATGTTATTCGCACACAGCAACAAACAAAAAAAGCAATGCAGGTAGGCAGCCAGCGGGTGAGCAGCATTGCTTTTGCAAAAGCGAAAGAATTATTTGAAGCGGGTGATATTGGACAAATAAATTCTGTTGAAGCAGTATTTAACCGGCAGAGTGCGCTTGGCGCGTGGCAATATACTATACCGCTCGATGCATCCCCGCAAACAGTTGATTGGGAGCGGTATGAGTTGCATGCAAAAGAGAAGCATTCTTATGATGCTAACAGATTTTTCCGCTGGAGAAACTACAGGGAATATGGAACAGGAGTTGCAGGCGATCTCTTTGTGCATCTCTTAAGTGGCTTGCATTTGATAACAAGCTCAAAAGGTCCTTCAAAAATATTTTCGATTGGCGGACTTACTTATTGGAAGGATGGAAGAAATGTTCCCGATGTAATGACTTCTGTTCTTGAGTATCCTGAAACCAAGGAACATCCTGCATTTCAGGTGGCATTGCGTGTAAACTTTGTAAGTGGTGAAGGAGAAACAGGTTATACAAAAATTACAGGAACTGAAGGTGTATTACAGGTAGATGAAAGCGGACTCACCATAAAACGTCATAAAATGCCTAAAGCACCCGGAATTGGCGGTTGGGATTCGCTTGACACTTATTCAAAAGAAATGCAGCAAAAATTACTCGATACTTATAATAAAAAATATTCAAAAGAAGATCAGGCAGAACAAGAGTTGCCTGATATTTCATATAAAGCTCCTGATGATTATGATACGCATCTTCATCACTTCATGAATTTCTTTGATGGCGTGAGAACAGGCAATCCCGTTATAGAAGATCCTGTATTTGGTTTTAGAGCAGCAGCACCATGCTTAGCATGTAATGAAAGTTACTTTCAAAACAAGGTGATAAATTGGGATGCCGAGAAGATGAAGATGGTGTGATGAAGTAAACAGATTACTCATCATAAATTTTTTGCCACTAATTTTTCCGAAAGTGTTTTTTGGAAAAAGCCAAACAAAAAGATACTTAATTTATTAATGAATCCAGGAATTACTTCAGCCTTACGTGCAAACATTTTCTTTACTGCAATTACCGCTACCTTTTTGGGGTTCATGTTAAACATTTTGAGAGCGTCAAAGCCTGTTGCTTTTTATGGTTGGCCTGTTTATGAAATCTGTATCAGATGCTCCGGCGACTTATCAGTGCAACGGATATGTTTGTATGCTTCAATTCCTGGCACAAGCCTCTGCTAAAACTTAGAATAAACGCTTTGGTTGCTGCATACAAATTCATGCCTGCAACAGCCTGATTACAAGGATGCCCATGCACTTATATAAGCTATTACGACTATAAGTAAGACTGCAAAAAGGATTAACGATGCTATACCAAGCCCCTTGCCCACACTTGCTTTTGTGGGCTTGGTTGTCCCTAATTTTTTTGCTCTGTTACCAAATATTATCGCAAGAATGCTGAGCGGTATGCTAAGAATTCCCAAATAAGGAATAAAGAAAATAACCAAAGATGCAATGCCGCATGTCAATGAAGCTGAAGCAAGTTTATCAGCTTTTGTTACATCATCAATTTTATAATGATGCTTTTTTAATTTGTGCATCGCTATTTTAAAAGCGAGCCTTTGAAAGAAGCCCATTTTTTTGGCTTTCAATTCCGAGGCAGGTTTTACAGATGTCATCGCTTTTGCAGTTGTGTCTTCTGCCGTTTTTGTTTGTGCTATTGGAATAGTAGTTGCAGAGATGAGAGAAAGATAAAGTGCGATTAATGGGGTAAGCAAAAAATTTGTTTTCATAATTGTGTCAGGTTTGGTTTAAAAAATTCGATTAAAGCTCACATGTTACAGCAGCAGCAAACTTGTTAATGATGGTGCTTTGTTGCAGGTTATGTTTGGCTTTTCAAATAATGAGTGGACAATAGTTAACTCAATCTTTATTACGGAGAACCTTTAAATAAGAGAACACGACTGATACGAAGCGTACTACAAAATATGAAATATTATTTATTAACCGGTTTAATTTTAAATGGTGCCGCTATTCCTAAAGACAAATTCATATTGTCGAGTTGTAATCCTGATTTAAGCGGAATTAAATATATAAACTGACCGACAACTTTAAAATTTTTGAAACCACCACGCACCAAGATACCCGGCCCCCAAATAAGAAAAGAATTATTTATTTCTAAGAAATTCAATATCATCAAAATCGTAAGAATTATTGTCTTTGGTAAGTGTATATAAGTAGTTCACTCATTGCAATCCCCATATGGTAACTGAAGCATTTAAGTGAATAGTTAACTGGTTATAATTGATAAGCTAATAGAAGAACTATATAAGATTGTTTTTACTAAATGTTCACTATAACCATTAAAAAATGGAGGGGTATTTCAAGTTCATAGATTGAGAATGAACGAGGATTGGCATACAAAAACATTTTTTTACTTCTTCCCGAAATACTTTATCACACCAAGATTAATACCGGTGCTTGACATGCGAAGTTTGCCTGTTCCAATACCGCTAACAGGAATTTTAAAATAAGGTTCAGCTTTAAAAGTTAACGCAGTACCGATTTTTCTTTCATAACCCACACCAACATTTATAACTGCCAATAAACTTTTTGAAGATGAATGATAAGTTTCTTCTATTGTTGTAGTTTGTGCATTTGCTGTAAGAAAATAATCATAATATTCTTTCGTCATAAAATAAGAAGATGTGCCCGCGGAAATGCTGAAGTTTTGTTTATTATTTATGGAGAACCTGTACCGGGCATTAAGCGGAATTTCTATCATTGTACATTTACCGGTTACAGAAACAAGGTCTGAACCGGCAGGAAACCAAACATTGCTTTTATCGAAGTACTTACCCTTTGTGTAATATTTTTTTGTGTTGAGCAAAACACCCGTTTCAATACTCCACCTGTTGTTTAATTGATAACCCGCCGTTAATCCAAACTCAATCCCTACTCCGTTTGATTTTTGAAATTTTATAACCGTGATATCAGGCGATACTTGTACACCTGCATAAAATCCGTGTTGGTTTTTATTTGTACTATTCTTTTTTGCAGCAGTGTTTATTTGTTGCCTTGTTTTATTTGTTTGTGAAGTTTCACTGCTGTCATTGTTTATTTTTTCTTTTGATTTATTCAAGGGCAAGGGTTGAGGCAGAAAATTATTTTCAGTATTATTCCTTGCATCATTGTTTACAAGTAAATCATTGTTTGGTTTATTTTGAAGCAGGTTTGTTTCAGCTTTATTATTTATAGGCGGCGGGTTATTCTTATTAATCAATGTCTCAATGTTATTTTGCTGTAAATTATTTTTAGCAATACCAGAGTTCTGTTTGTTTATTTTATCCGCATTATTTTCTCCGGTCGTTGCACCTCTTGCATCTTGTTCATTCTTTTCTAAACCAACACTCTGTTTAGGATTATTTTTTTGTGCTGAAGATTGTTCAGTGCCAACCGTATTCTGCTTATCGCTTGCTGCATGTTTATTANGATTAATTCGAGATTGTTCACTGCCTTCAGTCTTGTACTGTGTGCTGAATTCTATTTGCCAAATACTATATGAAAAAAGCCCTAAAGAAATAAGAAAAAAACACCAAAATACAAACCGACGTTTATTCTTTTTTTCAGGTTTACGAGGTTCATCACCGTCTGTTTTATGAACCGCATCGTTTACTTTATCCCAAGCATAAGCCTTATCAGTTCTTATCTGATAATTTTCAGCAGCATCTCTGAATATACCCTCCATATCGTTATGACTCATGTAAAACATAGCACATTGCCCTTTGTGTCTGTGACCAGATGTTTTTGTAAAAATGCTCTTGCTTTTGCAAGATTCGATTTCGATGTTCCAACAGATATATCCAGCATTTCCGCAATTTCATGATGTGAGTAACCATCAATTACGTGCAGATTAAATACCACTCTGTATGCCGGGCTTAATTTTTTTATAAGACTGATAAGTTCTTTATACATAAGCTGACTGTCGCCNCCATTCTGTGCATCNGGTTGCAGCCATTCATTTTTTTTAAACGAAGTACGTTCTGCAATAAGACTTTCTCTTCGCATGTAGTCTATGGATACATTTATTACAATGCGTCGTATCCACCCCATCAGCATAGCCTCGGTATTTTCTGTATCTCTGATTTCAAATTTGGTAAATGCTTTAAATATTTTTATAAACGCGTCATTGGCGGCATTTGCAGCATTCTCGTACGAGCCAACATAACGAAATGCAATTTTTAAAGCATAGCCAAGGTATCTTTCATAAAATATCTTTTGGCTTTTCGCTTCATTCGCTGCACATCCTTTTATTATCGTAAGCAAATCTTTCAATAGAAAAATGTTGGCGCTCTCGTTTGTAATTGAAACCTTTTACAGGGTAAAACGGTTGCCTTTGTGAGAAATTTTTTTTACAGTTATGGGTTATTAAAATTAGTCAAAATAAAAATCAGAAAAAGGCAACTCTTTTTATAAAAATGCAAGTTTCATAAAACAAAGCTGCACACATATATCTTAAAAATACAGTTCCAGAATTTTTCAAATTTAATTACAAGCAGGATCGTGGTATGAAAATTCAATATTTATTCGCCTGAAAATCAGCAGCTAATTTTTTGACTTTACTTTACTAAAATAATTAGTAAACTTGCATAGGGAAAGTAAGTACAAATGAAAACACAATACAAGGCAGAAGGGTACATCTATGCCCCTGACAAAAGCAATACCATCTCTCAATTGCAACGAGAGATTCTTCCATTGGGAGGATTAAAGTCGCTGTCAACCGATAATAACGTTAACCTTGGTTTTCGTCCCATAGAAACTGCATTTCCAAATGCAGTTTTTCCCATTGGCTGTACACATGAATTTCTTTATCTGTCAGTTGAAGATTGGGCTTCAACAAATGGTTTCATCGCTGTTTTATTAAGTAAGCTTATGCAATTTGATGGAGCAGCTATTTGGGTAAGTGCATCAAGAAGATTATTTCCGGCAGCCTTAAAAAAGTTCGGTGTGCAACCAAACAAAATCATTTTCATTGATTTAAAAAATGAAAGCGATGTGTTATACGCTACCGAAGAATGTTTGAAATGTAAAAGAATTGCAGCAGTAGTTGGGGAAACAAATTATATAGGGTTTAAACAATCAAGAAGACTTCAATTAGCAGCAGAACAAAGCAGGGTAACAGGTTTATTAATTCGACCACAATATAAAACCATAAATACTACAGCCTGCGTTTCGCGTTGGCGTATTACCGCACTTCCGCGTGAACTACCTGATGGAATGCCCGGTATTGGTTTTCCAAGATGGAACGTTGAACTGTTAAGAGTTCGCAATGGTAAACCGGGAGCATGGCAATTAGAATATTCATCAAACCGCCTGGAAGAAATTAAACAAAATATTTTTTCAATATCGTTTGCGAAAAGGAAAACAGGATAGATGTATAAGTGATTTAAAAGCGCATCGTCCTCTCTGGGAGAC
>JGI25406J46586_10000495_pt1 | contig 18448 bp, 18 predicted proteins | sample TabmetS4T2R2_FD_46586 | JGI IMG/M metagenome (IMG submission 46586) | reverse complement strand
CTGATCGAGGTGGGCGGTGGCGGCTGCTGACCGGCCCGACCTTCGCCCCCCCGGGCCGCCGGTACAGCGTTTGGGAGCCTCGTCGCAGGTCCACCACATGGCCAGCGCCTACCCGGCGGACGATCCCGCGGCGAACAGATCGTGCTCTCGATCCAGGCCCTTGAGGCGGTGTCTGCCCCGAGACTCGAACGTCAATCCGATGGCGCCCTCAGTAAGGTCGCGAGTGATACCCGACACGAGGACCTCGCCGGCTCCCGCCCGGGCCACGATGCGGGCCGCGGCATGCACCGCCAAGCCCCAGATGTGGTCGCCGCTCATGACCACCTCACCGCTGTGGATGCCTACGCGGATCGGGAGCTGTATCGCGTTCAGGGCTCCGACCAGTGCCAGTCCACAGCGGATGGCGCCACCGACACTATCGAACACGACGAGGAACGAGTCGCCGGCGGTCTCGATCTCGCGGCCGGCGAAACCGGCGAGCACACTACGGACGACATCCTCGTGCATGGCCACCGTCCGCTTCCACGACGCGTCGCCGGCCTCGCGGGCAAGAACTGTGGAGTCGACGATGTCGGTGAACAGGATGGTCGCCAAGGCACGCGCTTCCCCGCCGGGCTGCGGGTCGAACCCGGCGCCGCCGGCCCAGTCGACCATCTCCAACACGTCCTCGCCCTCCACCCACGTCACGTGGCCGGGCGGTAGGTCGAACACCTGGTTGGGACCGAGGATGAGCTCCTCGCCCGCATCGGTCCGAACGCCCATCCGTCCGCTGAGGACCACGCCGCGATGGTAGAGCTCGCATGAGGAGGTTCCGACCGAGGGCTGGGCGTGCTCCTCCCAACTCCAACCAGGCTGGAGGATGTGGCGGCTGATCACCGTTTGGGCCAGGCGAACCTGGTACGTGGCGCCCAGCGGATGGCTCACCACTGCCTCGGGCTCGCTGAGGTCGCGGACCTCAACGCGGCTCATATGCAATACCTCGGGCGCGGCTCTATTCCGATGAGTTCCTCCGGTGGTTGGGTGCTGGCCGAGACGGTATCAGCCGGACGGCACACTGGACCTGACCTGGAAGACGGCACTGGGCGAGGCGCCACAGACGTCTGGGAAGCGACTCATTGATTGTTGTTCGGCGAGTCGCCGGCCCACCGGAGAGAAGGCCTGGGCGGCCGGTCGTGGGAGGTGCCCGACCTTCCGCCCGGCGATGTAAACGGCGACGGCGTTGGGGTCATTGGGGGTTGTCCGGGCCGAGCGCCAGCCAGAAGCCAATCACGGCAACTTGGGCGAGCGGGGCCTTGCCGACGGCGAGCAGGCCACGACCGAGTGGTCGCATGTCCCCCCTGGACGAGCGGTCCCGGATGTCTAACGCGGGTAGCTCCGCTGGCCGCATCTCTGGCGGATCAACCTCGCGACATGCCAGCAGCGCCCAGCCGCCTGTCGTTGGCGAATCGGTGAGGGCCTAGGAGCGGAGCGAGCCAGCGCTCGCCTAACTGATTTAGGTTGGCCTTCGCGCATCCGCTGATGGCAGGAGGCTAGACATGGCAACAGACCAGCACAGCGCATCACCACGCGGGCACACCGACCGCACCGGTATCCGCTCGGCCATCAACCTGCCGCTCTTCGACACTCTTGCCGACCCGGCGGTGGTCGCGCGGCTGGCCGCCGAGGCGGAGGAGGCCGGCTGGCACGGGGTCTTTGTCTGGGACCATGTGCGCTGGAACGCGCCGATCCAGCAGGTCGCCGACCCGTGGATCACGATGGCGGCCATCGCCACCGCCACCGAACGCGTGCGCATTGGCCCAATGGTCACGCCGCTGCCCCGCCGCCGGCCGGTCAAGGTCGCCCGGGAGACCGCGACACTCGACCGGCTCAGCGGTGGCCGGCTCATCCTCGGCGTCGGCATCGGCCTCGACCGCTTCGCCGGTGAATTCTCCAAGACCGGTGAGCAAATCGATGACCGGGTGCGGGGTGAGATGCTCGACGAGGCACTGGAGATCCTCGCCGCCGCCTGGTCGGGCGAGCCGGTACACCACCACGGCACCCACTACACTGTCGACGACATCCAGTTCCTTCCCCGGCCGGTGCAGCAGCCGGGGGTACCGGTGTGGGCCGCGGCATTTACCGGAAACCGCAAACCGCTGCGCCGCGCCGCCCGCTGCGACGGCTTGTTCCCCGCCAACGTCGACCACCCCGATCAGCTCGCCGCCGCCGTCGCCACGATTACCGCGCTACGTGGGCCCGCGAGCGGGCCGTACGACATCGCCGTCGGCCTGCCGATCGGCGTCGACCCGGCGCCCTTCGCCAAGGCCGGCGCCACCTGGTGGCTGCGGGCGTTCCCACCGGGAGTCTCGCTGGACGTGGTGCGCGGCGTGCTGCGCGATGGACCGGCGCAACCCTGAGCCTGTAGACGTCTCGGCCACCGCGATCCGCACCACAGGTACCAGCAGACCGCCAGGACGATTGGCGCTGAGTGGTGGGGTCGGGGAGACTGCGGGCAGGCAAGGTACCAGCGACCCCAGCCGTGTCGAGTTGCTCGGCGCCCGCCTGATGCCCCTGCCCACCAAGGGCATCGACGGCGTGCTCCACTACACCTGCGGCCGCGACTGAACCCCGCCCGCCTCTTCCGCGAAACGCCGAACCCGTAGGCCTCCCAGGCCGCCTCGGGCAGCGACAACCTTCCCGGATGTCACACCTTCGCCCCCGGCCAGCATCTTAGGGACGAGTGTCACCTGGGCTAGGAGGAACGATGCGAAACAGCGATCTTGATCGGGGAACCGGCCGAGCGGCAACCAGGGGGATGGCGGGGCTCGTCTGTGGGCGGTTGACCAAGTGGGCGGTCCTTGCCCTCTGGATCGCTGTGGTCGCGGTCGCCGGGCCGCTCGCCGGCAAGCTCAACAGCGCCCAGCAGAACGACGCCTCCGCGTGGCTGCCCAAGAACGCCGAGTCCACCAGGGTCATCGAGCTGGCCAAGCGGTTCACGCCCAGCGACACCGTCCCGGCGGTGGTGGTCTACGAGCTTCCGGGTCCCGCCACCCGCGCCGATCAGGCCAGGGTGGCCGCCGACGCCGGGCGCTTCGCCGGCCTGGACCACGTCGGCAAGGTCGTCGGCCCGATCCCCGCCAGCGACGGCCGCGCGCTGGAGGTGGTCGTGCCGGTCGAGATGGGCAGCGGCGGCTGGAACGACATCGCCCCCGTGGTCGAGGAGGTGCGCTCCATCGCCGGTTCCGGTGGCGGGAGCGTCCATGTCACCGGCCCGGCCGGCTACGCCACCGACTTCGCCGACGTGTTCAATGGGTTCGACGCCACCCTGCTGTACATCACCGCGGCCATCGTGATGGTGATCCTGCTGTTGACCTACCGCAGCCCGGTGCTATGGCTGCTGCCCCTGACCACGGTGTTCGTGGCCCTGACCGCCGCGCAGGCGGTGATCTACCTGCTGGCCCGGGACGCGGGGCTGACGGTCAACGGCCAGAGCGCGTTCATCCTGACGGTGCTGGTGTTCGGGGCCGGCACCGACTATGCGTTGTTGCTGACCGCCCGCTACCGCGAGGAGCTGCGCCGCCACGCCGACCGGCACCACGCCATGTCGGTGGCCCTGGGTCGGGCGGCCCCGGCGATCGTGGCCAGCGGGGCCACGGTGATCTTGAGCCTGCTTGTGTTGCTGGTGGCTGAGCTCAGCTCGACCAGGAGCCTGGGTCCGGTGATGGCGGTCGGGATCGCGGTTGGCCTGTTCGCCATGCTCACGCTGCTGCCGGCGTTGCTGGTGATCTTTGGCCGCTGGGTGTTCTGGCCCCTGCGGCCCACGCTCGGCTCCCTGGAGCCGACCGAGCGGGGCCTGTGGGCGCGGATCGGCGCCCGCATGGCCCGCCGCCCACGGGTGGTGTGGCTGGTGACCGCGATGGTGCTCGGGGTGATGGCGCTGGGCCTGACCGGGCTGAAGGCGGAGGGGTTACAGAACAAGGACGGCTTCCGCACCGCGCAGGACTCGGTGGCGGGTGAGCAGGTGCTGGACCGCCACTTCCCGGCAGGAGCCGGCAACCCGGTGCAGGCCATCGGCAACGCGGACGCCTCGCGGGAACTGCAGGCCACCATGGCCGCCACCCCAGGGATCACCCAGGTCACCCGTCCGCTGGTCAAGGACGGCTACGCCTACGTCGAGGGCACGCTGACCAGCGGCACCGACAGCCAGGCCTCCTTCGACACCGTGGACCGGCTTCGCTCGAGGGTCCACGCGATCCCGGGGGCGGACGCCAAGGTTGGCGGCGGCAGCGCGGTCAACCTCGACATCCAGCGGGCCACCCGGCACGACCGCAACCTGGTCGTGCCACTGGTGCTGGGCGTGGTGCTGGTCATCCTCGCCCTGGTGCTCCGCGCCATCGTGGCGCCGCTGCTGCTGGTCGGGACGGTGGTGCTGTCGTTCGCGGCGGCGCTTGGGGTCAGTGCCCTGGCCTTCGACCACGTCTTCGGCTTCGCCGGGGCCGACCCGTCGTTGCCGCTGTGGACCTTTGTGTTCCTGGTCGCGCTGGGCACCGACTACAACATCTTCCTGATGACCCGGGTGCACGAGGAAAGCGGCCGCTGGGGAACCCGGCGGGGTGCGCTGATCGGCCTGGCCGCCACCGGGGGGGTGATCACTTCGGCGGGGGTGGTGCTGGCCGGGACCTTCGCCGCCCTCGGCACCCTGCCCCTGGTGTTCGTGACCGAGATCGGCTTCGCGGTCGCCTTCGGGGTGCTGCTGGACACCTTCGTTGTCCGCTCGGTGCTGGTGACCGCGCTGAACCTCGACGTCGGCCGGTGGATCTGGTGGCCGAGCCGCCTGGCCCGCCGGCGCGATGTCGAGCTGGAGGAGGTCGACGCCGAGGCCGCGGCGCTCGCTCGCTGAGCCAACGACGTGCAGGGGCGCGACGGCCCCGCATGTCACACTCGCGGGCCGGCGCGTGTCTCCATGGTGGAACATTGGAACCGAGAACCAGGCAGGGGGTCGCCAGCCGTGCACCACGATCGTTCGGCCGCCAACGCGGGCAGGGACAGGACCAGCGTCCTGGAAACGACGACCGCGAGCTTCGCCGAGCACAGGGGGCTGCTGTTCTCGGTCGTCTACAACCTGCTCGGGACCGTCTCCGACACCGAGGACGTCCTGCAGGACACCTGGCTGGCCTGGGCGTCCAGCGGGCGCGAGGACGTCGCCAACGCGCGCGCCTACCTGCTGCGGATCGCCGTGAACCAGGCGCTGGCTCGGCTGCGCCGGGAACGCCGCAAACGCGAGACCTATGTCGGGCCGTGGCTGCCCGAGCCGCTGGTCACCGGGGCCGACGCCGCCGAGGGCGCGGAACGGGCCGAGGCGGTGTCGATGGCCATGCTGGTGGTGCTGGAGACGCTGACGCCGCTGGAGCGCACGGTGTTCGTGTTGCACGAGGTGTTCGGGTACGAGCATGCCGAGATCGCGTCGATCCTGGGGCGCCGCCCAGCGGCGGTCCGCCAGCTCGCCCACCGCGCCCGCGAGCACGTGCAGGCACGCCGCCCGCGCTACCAGCCCGACCCGTCGGCGCAGCGGGCCGCCACCGAGCGGTTCCTGGCCGCGGCCGTCGGGGGCGACCTGCACGCCCTGCTGGAGGTGCTCGCTCCCGACGTGACCTTGTGGAGCGACGGCGGCGGCAGGCTCGGGGGGGCTGCATGGCGCGTCGTCCAGGGCCGCGACAAGGTCGCGCGCCTGCTGGCCACGGGCTCGGCCAGGTATTGGACCGCCGACCTGGTCATCGACTACGCGGAGGTGAACGGCGGACCGGCGGCGCTGGTGTTCATGGGTGGCCAGCTGTTCGGGGTCGTGGTCGTGGACCTCACCGAGCAGGGCGACCGGGTGCGCGCGGTCTACAGCGTCTTCAATCCCGACAAGCTGACCGCGGTGGCAGGGGCGGTGCGCGAGCACCCCTGACGGTCCCACGACTGACCGGAAATGACTGGACGAGGCCAGCAATGGGCGGCCCCCGAGGGACCGATGAGTTTCCCGCCACCCAACCGTCCAACAGACGGCGACCGTGAGCACAGGAGGCAACGGCGTGCAGTCCTCACCCTCTTCGAGCACCACCCTGTCGATCCCGCAGCTCCGCGCCGCCCTGAACGGGCGGGTGATCGCCCCCGGCGATCCCGGCTACGACCTGACCCGGGCCCTGTTCACCGGCGGGTTCGAGGAGCTGCGGCCGGCGGTGATCGTGCGGGTCGCCGACGCCGCCGACGTCGCCCGCGTGGTCGCGCTGGCGCGCGAGACCGGCCTGGAGCTGGCGGTCCGCAGCGGCGGCCACAGCGGGGCCGGCCACAGCAGCACCAACGGCGGGATCGTGCTTGACCTGCGAGACATGACCGCGTTGGAGATCGACCCGCAGACCCGCACCGCCTGGGCCGAGACCGGCCTGAGCGCCGCCGCCTACAGCACCGCCGCGGCGGCCCACGGGCTGGCGACCGGGTTCGGCGACACCGGCTCGGTCGGCATCGGCGGCGTCACCCTTGGCGGCGGCATCGGCTACCTGGTCCGCAAGCACGGCCTGACCGTCGACGACCTGCTGGCCGCCGAGCTCGTCACCGCCGACGGCCGGCTGCTGCAGGCCGACGCCGACCACCACCCGGACCTGTTCTGGGCGATCCGCGGCGGTGGCGGCAACTTCGGGGTGGCCACCCGCTTCCAGTACCGGCTGCACCCGGTCCCTTCGATCGTTGGCGGCATGCTGCTGCTGCCGGCCAGCGCCGGGGTGGTCGCGGAGCTCATCGCCCTGGCCGAGGCGGCTCCCGAGGAGCTGTCGATGATCGCCAACGTGATGCCGGCGCCGCCGCTGCCGTTCGTGCCGGCCGAGCAGCACGGCCAGCTGGTCATCCTGGCCATCATGGCCTTCGCCGGCCCGACCGAAGTAGGCGAGCGTGCCGTCGCGCCGTTCCGGGCGCTGGCGGCCCCGATCGCCGACATGGTCAGGCCGATGCCCTACCCGGAGATCTATCCGCCGGAGGATGAGGACTACCACCCGACCGCGGTGTCGCACACGATGTTCGTCGANGCCGTCGACNGTGGCGTCGCCGACACGATCATGGAGCACCTGCAGGCCTCGGACGCCCCCATGCGGGCGGCGCAGCTGCGGGTGCTGGGCGGGGCGATGGCGCGTGTGCCGGCGGANGCGACCGCNTTCGCCCANCGCCGTTCCCGCATCATGGTCAACCTCGCCGCCTTCTACGACGGTCCGGCGGACCGGNCCGTGCGCCAGGCCTGGCTCANCGACTTCGCGGCGGCGTTGCAGCAGGGCGACACCGGCGCCTACGTCGGCTTCCTGGTCGACGAGGGCGAGGAGCGGGTCCGCCAGGCCTACCCGGGGTCGACCTGGGAGCGGCTGGCGGCGGTCAAGGCCCGCTACGACCCGACCAACCTGTTCCACCGCAACCAGAACGTCACGCCGTGGCCTCCAGCGCCAGCAGAGCCCGCTTGACGTCGGCGCCGCCGCCGTACTGGCCGACCGTCCCGTCGTCGCGATCACCTGGTGGCAGGGCACCACCACCGGCAGGGGGTTGTGCGGCATGCCGTCCCGACGGTCTGCCCGATCAGGGCGCATCGGCGGACGGCGCAACGAGGATCCAGCCGGCGCGGCTCCGCGACCTGTACCGGCTCCACAGCACCCCGCTCCACGAAGAGGTCCTGCTGAACCAGCTCCTGCAGGACCTGACCGCATCCAACTCGCCAACCTCCAGCTGACTTCCAACCAAGCCGTGCGCGTCGCCGCCATGCGACGGCGCGCCCGAGGGAACTTCGACAACCGTGGGGCGGCAAGACATCCGGACCCGGCGACCAGCTCGCACGAGACGGACGCGTCCTCGGTACCCCACAGCCCAACATCGCCTCGCCTTCGTGTGGTACCGTAATACTGTACCATACGAGGGAGGTACTCCGATGGCCATCACGGCAACCGAGGCCCGTAAGCGACTGTTCCCGCTGATCAAGCAGGTCAACGATGACCGGGCTCCTGTCGAGATCATCTCGAACCATGGGCGGGCGTATCTCGTCGCGGCCGACGATTACGAGTCCATGGAGGAAACTGACTACCTGCTGCGCTCACCCGCGAACGCGACCCGCCTGATGGCCGCCGCTGACGAGGTCCGCCGTGGCCGGACCCTGATCACCAAGACCATGGAAGAACTCCAGGTCATGGCGGACGAGGGCGCGCCGGGTTGAGGAGCATCGTCTTCCACCCTCAAGGCTGGAAAGACTTCACCTACTGGGCCACGGCNGACAAGAAGATGCTGCGCCGCCTGCTCCTGNTGATCGAGGAAGCCCGCCGAACCCCATTCGAAGGTANCGGCAAGCCGGAACCGCTGCGCCGCAACCTCTCCGGCTTCTGGTCCCGGCGGATCGACGATGAGCACCGCCTCGTCTATGGCGCGACCGATGATGAGCTGATCATCATTCAGGCCCGTTACCACTACGACGACTAACGCCGGTATCCATAAGACTCGGAATCGAAACACCCTGTGAGCTGCGGTGCCGCATGTATCGCTTGGGGCTGTGCGATCAGGCGGCGTCAACCGGACTTGACCACATCACCAGCCTAAACCAGATCTGCCCGTCACCCGATCCCGACACCGCCGCAAGGCCACGGATCCTGAACCTCCCCAGCCCTGCGACCATCGGGCCGGCTTGCGCCACGTCCAGTGGCGCTTCCTCGCCGGCAGGCTACCGTCCGAGGTGCCCGCCACCCGCTGCGGGCGCAAGGCTCTCGGTCCGCACCGCCCGGAAGCCGGAGTCATCAACCAGGTGGAAATAGATATGCCCACGCAACGACCCGTCCTCCTCCAACGCTGCCCAGCCACGGCCGCTGGCGGGATCGCTCTCGTCGTTGCCCTCCCAGGTGAACTCCACGTACGCACGCCCGTCGCGCCACCCGCTCTGGCAATCCAGCCACCCCTCGACACGGCCCGCGCCTCCTCCCTGGCCCTGCCAAGAAGGCTACCTGGTACTGGCTGACGGGTCTGGAGAGCAGGCGGCACCTGAGACTACCGCAGGCTGCTGGAGCCGACGCGCCGGTCAGCCCAGAAATCACCCGTCAGGGATGGTGAGCCACGCGCTGGCGACAGGCGCAGCCGATCCAAGCCAAGCACCCCATGGAAGGACCAACCATGCCCAACGGCACCATCGAACGCAAGTGTATGAAAGCCCACAACAAGGCCGAGGGCAGGTGCTCGCCGCGATGCGTGCACTGGTACCCGCGCGTCCAACGCGCCGCGCCCGAGGGCCACGGCCGGCGCAGGTTCGACTACCTCGGCGGCTACCCCACCAAGGCCGCAGCACGGTCGGCGCTCGACCAGGCGCCCAGGTGCCACCGCGGCCGTCCAAGCGACCCGAGCACTGTCGTAGGCGGGGCGCCACCCCCGACGCTCAACGACTGCTGGACCACTGGCTCGCCCTCCTGCGAACCAACAAGGCGGTCCGGCTGCGAACCATCGGCCGCTACGCCAACATCTCGAGCACCACGTCCGCCCCTACCTGGGCGAGCACCCCGTCAGCGCGCTCGGAACCCTCCACATCCAACAGCTGTACGACCAGCTGGCCCAACACGGCCGCAAGGACGGCAAGCCGGGCGGGCTTGGTCCCCGCACCATCCGCCAGATCCATCCATGCCTGCATCAGGCGCTCGGCGACGCCATGAAAGCTGATAGAAACCCGGACGGAGGAGCACAGGTCCCAAGAGTTACACCGCTGTGTTTCCGCAGCTGAACTGGGTGGCAGGGACAGGATTCGAACCTGGCGTGCCCGTAGCTTCCGCCGTCACCCGGCATCCCCGCCCGTTCCGCCCTGTCCCGCGCGGCCTCGCGTCGGGCGGAGGGGAGTCGGAGGGAAATCCCGGCCGCCGTCTGACCAGAGTTCCACCCTTGCTCCCCGCGTTGGTAAGCCCCATCGCGGGAAGCAGGCGATCTGGGCGAGCCACTCAACCTGCATCAACTGGTTGTGTCAGGACTCCCACGAGCAGCGGCCGGCAGATCTTCCTTGTCCCGCTCGGCTCGCTCGGCGCGCGCCCGCGCCCCAGTGGCCCGCTGCCACTCCTGCCGAGCCCGGTCTGGGTGGCCCAGCAGCTCGTACAACGCGGCAATCCGCTCATGCAGGCCGGCCGCCTGCTGGTAGGCCATGACCGCAAGTTCCCTGGTCGGGTGGCTCCCCTGGACCGGGCGGGGCGGCAACGGCACGCCCGCCAGCACATCGCCGGCCACCTGGACTACCGTCCGGTGGTGGGACCGGGCGGCGCTGCGCAGCCGCTCGAACGCGATCGCCGCGTCGACCCCTTCCCGCTCCATCAGCGCCCCCTTGGCCTGCTCGATCACCACCCGCTGCTCCAAGGCGACCTGCAGCTGGCGGGCCAGGCGGCCCTGGGTGTGGGCGGCGACGGCATGACCGAGCAGGTTGGCCACCACCCCGGCGCAGGCCTGCAGGGCGCTGACCTCGCTTTCGTTCCAGGCACGCTCGCGTCGCGCGTAGGCATCAAGGGTGCCGATCGGCCCGCCGGCCAGCTCCACGGGCACGCTCAGCGCCGCCCGGAAGGTGGCACCCACCAGCAACGCCGCGATCTCCTCGCCCCCCTCGCTGGCGACGTCGCGGACCGGCACCGGCGCCCGCTGCCAAAACGCATCGGCGCAGGGGCCCTGCGCGAGTTCCTCCTGGGCCTGTTCCAGCTGCTCGGCCTGCTGGTCGGAGGCGGCCGCCCAGCGCAGCACCCCCTCGGCATCGACCAGCATCAGCCCCACGCCGTCAACGTCCATGAGGTTCTTGGTCATGGCAAGCAGCTGAAGCACGCTGGGGCCAAGCCCCTGGTTCAGGTCGACCTCGTCGAGGGCGCCGATGGCCTTGGCGAGCGCGGCCGGCTCGATCCGCATCCCGTCCCCTCACGAGCGTCGATCCCACTGGTCCCCGGGAGTCTATGCCGCCCACACGGGTGGTGGGTCAGGTCGTTTGGGTCGGCGGGCGGGTCGNAGGNGTCGGGAGGATGGACCTGGTGATCAGGGCCGTCGCGACGACCCANGATGACGCCGACAAGGTCCAACGGCGGGGCTTAGCTGTCGTCATAGCTCGACGCTCGTTCGCCCCACGGGCTGGCGGTAGGGCTGCCTGAGCGCGGTCCCAGGCTGCGGGTGCCAGTTATTCGGTCACCTCATGCGACCTGCGCATACTCATGGGTCAGCCCATCGAGTCGACCTCGTCGTAGGATCCTCCGAGCCTTCAGGACGACAGGTGGTTCGGCGGGTCCGAGCGGTGGTGCCTGCCCCAGGGCGCGATGCGGGCGGTGGCTGTTGCAGTGGGCAACGTCCTCGGCCAGCACCGCCTCCAGCTGCCGGCATCCCAAGATCAGCATCCGGTCCAGCACCTCCCGCCCGAACGGTCCCGACCTTGGCGTCCCGATCACGGACCGGAAACCAGAACCGGCCGACACGGTGGTCGAGGGCCATGAGCAGGTTGCGGGCCTGCTGGGTCGCCCACTCCCCCAATGGATGCGCCGTCACCCCCGGCACGTGGACCCGGCGGGAGGCGACCTCGATCACAAGCAACACACGTACAGGCGTTTGAGGAACACCGTGTCACGGTGAGGAAGTCCACCGCCAGCACACGCTGGCCTGGGCCCGGAGGAACTGCCGCCAGGAGACCGCCGACCGCTTCGGTGCCGGGTCGACACCAGCGCGTTGCAGGATGGCCCAGACGGTGCTGGCCCCGATCCTGTACCCGAGGCGGTACAGCTCACTGTGGATGCGGCGCTAACCCCAGGACGGGTTCTCCCTGGCCAGCCGCAGCACTAGCTCGCGGATCTCCACCGCCACGCATGGACGGCCAGGCCGATGTGGGTAGCTCCAACGGCGCCNGACCAGGCCCGGTGCCCNCCGCAGCTCGGAGGCTATGACCGACCTGTGGGTCGGATGCGTGAGCACAGCCACCTTGACGCGGCCCCCGGCCTCTCCTGGTGGGGCCGGGTCTGCTGGTCATCGGCCGCGCTTGCAGAGCCGCGCACGAGGCGCTGGCCTACGTGGACCAGCACGGCGACGCCCAGGACCGCAGCGCGATCGCCGTGATCGGGGCCCAGCACGACCGCTACGGCGACACCGTCCGCCAGGAGCTGGCCGCCGTTGATGCCGGCCAGCTGGGGCGGGCCGAAGCGCTTGACCGCAAGGGCGAGCCGCTGTTTGCCGCGATGGGGCGCGAGGTCGAGGAGGCCGCCGAGCACGAGGGCCGGGAGGCCCTTGGCGCGCTGAGCGACCTGGAGATGCTGGCGCGCCGCGTGGAGGTCGCCACGCCGGTCGTNTTCACCGTCGGGCTGGTGCTGCTTGGGGTGTTCTGGCTGCTGGTGGTCGGGCTGCAGCGGCGTACCGAACGTCAGGCGGACGTGGAGGCCAGCATCGGGGTGGCGCTATATCCCGAGCACGCCAGCACCAGCCAGGAGCTGCTGCAACGCGCCGACATCGCGATGTATGTGGCCAAGGACACCCATGCTGGGTTCGTTCTGTTCGACCCCACCCAGGACCAGCACAGCCCGCGGCGGCTTGCCCTGCTCGGCGAGCTCCGCCGCGCCATCGAGGATGAGCAGCTGCTGCTGCACTACCAGCCCAAGGTCGACGCCCATATGTGCTCGACGCGGCGTTACACCAGTGCCGCGACTGGCGGCGAGCCGGCCACGAGCTCTCGGTCGCCGTGAATGTGTCAGCCCGGCGGCTGCTAGACCTCGCCTTCCCCGATGAGGTCGCCGCCGCGCTCACTACCTGGGAGGTCCCGGCTCGGCTGGTGGTGGAGATCACCGAGAGCACCATCATGGCCGACCCAACTCACGCCCCGGAGATTCTGGGGCTGCGGGACGAGATGGGGGTGCAGTTGGCGATCGACGATTTCGGCACCGGCTACTCCTCGATGGCCTATCTCAAGAGCCTGCCGGTGCACGAGCTCAAGGTCGAGCGTTCGTTCGTGGCCCAGATGACCAGCAACTCCAGCGACGCGGTGATCGTGCACTCCACCATCGACCTGGGCCGCAACCTGGGGCTGCGGGTGGTCGCCGACCGGCAAGCCCATGCCCGCCGACGACCTCACCCGATGGCTCACCCAAGCCCACCACCCGGCGCCGACACCAGCGACCCGCCAAGCGCCCTCCGCCTAGCAGCCCGGGTAATCGGAGTACACCTTCGTAGCATGCCTCGTGGGTAAGCCGCGCCCGTCGACAGCTCCTAACGGCAGGCACGCCGCGGACTGCGAGCGGCCGAGCGCTGTGCAAGCCGCAGGTCGCGCAGGTGCTGGGCAGGCATCAGGGCCGCAATGTCCTGGAACGAGCTGCCTCAGGGGTTGAACCCCAGCTGCATCATCAGGCCGGCGACGTCCGGATGCGACCTGAAGTGCACGATCTGGTCGTCCTGGTTGACCTGGGCGAGGTCGGCGCCTCTACCCACCACGCTCTTGCCGGTCGGCGTCTGCGGTTGGGTGTTGCTGCTCAGGTGGAGCGCTAACCGGTCGATAGGAGGGACGACGGTTCCGCGATAACGGCAAACCCGGGGAAACCCGGGGACGCAAAGCCACGGGCCTACCTCGCCGGTCGGCGACATGGCAGCCGGGCTGCCGAACGGAAGGCGCGCTGCCTTCCAGGCCACGTGCTGGGAGGCGGCCGTAGTGGGTGGCAAGCATCAGGACGGGATGCGTCGTCGCACCCGCCACCTGGACACCGCTGGCCCTTGGGTTGGCGGGATGACGGGCGGCGCCCGCCGACGCTGGGTACGGGCCCGTCGGGCTGGGGCCGGCGTCCGGGTCCGCCTGACCATGGCCTTCCTGCTGGTTTCCTTGCTGGCCCCCATGGTCGGGGCGCTGGCGGTGCGCGAGCAGTACGCCGCCAGCCGGCGCGCGGCCAGGATCGAGGCCCGCCACGTCGCCGAGCCGCTCGCCCACACCATCGCCAACACCGCCAAGCTGACCGGGGGCGACCAGCCGCAGCTGTACCAGCAGCCCGTGCGCTTGCAGGAGTACGTCAGCAACATCCACCGTGACCTGGGCCGCGACATGGTCGTGGTCGACGCCCACGGGCGCATCCTGGCCCATGTGGTCGCCGCTAACCGCGGCCAGGCCTTCGACGTGGGCGGAGAGGTCGCCGCGACCATCCGCGACGGCCGCCCGCGGACGTTCGTGGAGCGCAGCACGGACTACCCCCAGGGCATCCTCCAGGTGGTCGTCCCACTGCGGACCGAGCAGGACACCACCGTGGGCGCGGTGGTCATGGAGTACACCCCGATCTACCGCGAGCTGGTCGCGGCGGGGGCCGGCACCCGGCGGATCACCCTGGCGGCCAGCGCCGCGGGGCTGTTGCTGGCCCTGCTCCTCGGCTACGGGCTGGCGCGCGGGCTGGTCGCCGACCTGCGCCGGCTTGGCCGGGCGGCGGGCCGGCTGGCCGAGGGCCACGACCATGCCCGCGCCCAGGTGCGCTCCCGCGGCGAGCTGGCTGAGCTGGCCACGGCGTTCAACGACATGGCCGCCCGGACCGCCGCCCAGAAGGCCGTGCTGGCCGAGGTGGCGATCAGCGACCCGCTCACCGGCCTGCACAACCGGCGCGCCTTCCAGGCTCGCCTGGTCGAGGAGGTCGAGCGCGCCAACCGCACGGGGGTGCCGTTCGCGCTGCTGCTCCTGGACCTGGACTGCTTCAAGGCGCTCAACGACACCCTCGGCCACCCCGCCGGTGACGCGGTGCTACGCGCCGTGGCGGAGGTCCTGCGGCGCGAGCTGCGCGCCGTCGACCTGCCCGCCCGCGTCGGCGGCGAGGAGTTCGCCGTGCTGCTGCCCCAGACCGCCGGGCAGGGCGCCCTGGACGCCGCCGAGCGGCTGCGCGCGGCGATCGCCGCCCAGCCCATCGCCCACCAGGGCACGGCGATGGCGGTCACTACCAGCGTCGGGGTGGCGTGGTACCCCGAGCAGGCCGCTGGCGACCAGGAGCTGGTCCAAGTCGCCGATCGTGCCCTGTACATGGCCAAGGGGGCCGGCCGCGACTGCGTCCGCGGCGCCGTCGACGTCCAGGCCTCCCCCGAGCGTGCCTAGCCCAGCCGCACGAGCGCCCAGCACGCTCGCCAGCGGCCTGACCACCCGGGTGCTAATGCCGCGGCGGTCGGTCGGGAGCGTCCCGGCGGTGCTGGCCACCGCCAGCCTCGATGTTGGGAGCCTCGTCTTGATCCCGGCCGGGCTGTCGTTTATCGGGTCTGGCTCGCCGCCGCCGGCGCCCGAGCTTGGCTCGATGGCCGCCCGCGGCATGCCCTACCTACTCGGCCACCGCTGGATTGCGCTGGCCCTAGCCATTGCGGTGTTCCTGCTCGCCTTCGCCGCCAACCTGGCCGGCGACGACCTGCGCGATCTCCTCGAAGACCACTGAGGGAGGAACTGTGTCACGTCGCCTACTGCTGCTCCTGCTGGCCGTGGTTACCATGGTGGGCTCGGCCTGCACCTCGACCCCGCCGCCTCCGCAGGGAGGCGAAGGCGGAACCTTACGGCTCGCCTATCTGGCCGACATGGCGCAGGCCGACCCGGATGTCTTCTATGACATCGAGGGCAACACCGTGATCCTCTCGGTGTACGAAGGCCTGCTGAAGTACAAACCCGACTCGACCGAGGTCACCCCGTCCTTGGCGCAGTCGTGGGAGGTGAGCCCGGATGGGCTCACCTACAGCTTCCACCTGCGGACCGGCGTCAGGTTCCACGACGGCACGCCGATGGACGCGCAGGCGGTGAAGACGTCGTTCCAGCGACGGCTGGAAGTGGGTGCCGCTCCCGCCTACATGCTCGAGCCGATCGCGTCGATGCAAACCCCTGACAGTACAACCTTTGTGGTGCGCCTCAAGCACCCGGTCGCGCCGTTCCTGGACTACATGGCCTCCAGCTGGGGCCCCAAGATCATCAGCCCCAAGGCTCTTGCCGACCATGCCGGCAAAGACCACGCCCAGACCTGGGCGAAGGAGCACGCGGACGGAACCGGACCGTTCCAGCTGACCACCTTTGAGCGCGGCCAGCGGTATGAGCTGACCCGATTCGCCGGCTACTGGGGACCCAAGGCCCACCTCGACAAGGTCGACATCCGCATCATCCCCGACATCGAAACCCAACGCCTGCAACTCCAGTCGGGTGACCTGGATGCGATCCTCCACTCCTTCCCGCAGGCGGAGCTGGTGACGGTCAAGAACAACCCCGACCTGCGGGTGCAGGACTTCTCCTCGTTCCTGAACGCCATCATCTACCTCAACACCAACAAGCAGCCGCTGTCTGATCCGGCGCTGCGCAAGACGCTGGCCGGCGCGCTCGACCGGGACTCGCTAGTGAATGAGGTGTACGGCCCCTACGCCACGCCGTCGACCTCGACCTACCCGTCCGGGCTGCTCGACCCGGCCCTCGCCCCGGTCGCCTACCCGCCGCCGGAAACCGCGGCCCCTGCCAGCACCGGGAAGCTCACCTTCGCCTACACCGCCGACGACTCGGGCATCCACCGTCGCCTGGCCGAGCTGGTGCAGCAGCGCCTCAACGCCGCCGGCTTCTCGGTCACCATCAACGAGGTGCAGCTGTCCCAGGTCTTCGCGTACGTGAAGGATCTGCAGGCGGCCCCGGACATGGTGATCCAGACCAACACCCCGGACGGGGCCCACCCCGACATGTGGGCGCGGATCGAATGGTACTCAACGGGCGGCCTGAACTATCTCGGCTACCACAACCCGCAGGCCGACCGGCTGCTCGATCAGGCCCTGGAGAACACCCACACGGCCACGTCCAACCGTTTGTATGGTCAGGCGGGCAAGATCCTCGCCAAGGACACCGCCATCATCTTCGTCGCCGACCTTCGCGACGTCATGGTGCTGCGCAAGAGCCTCACCGGGATCGAGCACGTGCCCAACTACCCGTGGGCGCTCAACCTGGCGACCCTGCAAAAGCGGTAGGGCGGATGTGGTCGGGTAGGTCCAGTGCAACGCTGAGTGGTCCGCAAACGCGTTCGCCTTGGGCGCTCGGACTGGGGTCACCAAGATGTCGGCGTCCTGTGATCGGAACAGGTCGTCGAAGCTGCGGGTGAACGTCGCGTCATGGTCGCGGAGCAGGAAGCACACCCGCCGGCCTTGGTCCCCCACCACCAGCGGGAGGTTCCGGGCCTGCGGGGTGACCCGTGGGATCTGGCGGCGCAGGAGGAGCTCCAGGTCCTTGGCGGCATCGCCGCGGGTGAGCATCGCGAGCAGCTGGATCGAGCGCCAGAGCGTCAGGCAGGCGAGCTTCGACAACACCCAACTGGCCCCCATAACATCAGGGAGGCGTCACACTACCGCGCCATGAGTGATGCCTACCCGTCTTCTGCTCCGCTTGCTCGCCACAGCGCCACCGCCAGCCAGATCGACCCTGCGGCGACCAGCACCCCGTGGGCGATTCGGATCGCCGGGGGGGTGAAGAACTGCGGAAGGAACAGGACAAAGCTGGCCGCGAACACGATGCCGCTGGAGCGCGCCAGCACGCCCGAGCGCCAGACCGCGACCGCGGCCAGCACCGCGCCGACAGCCAGCAACAGCAGGCCAAGGCCGAACGTCGCGATCGGCACGGGGCTGAAGCGGACCGCCTCCACCAGGCCGAGCAGGTCCGACACCTGGCCTTCGGCGGCCTTCCTGGCGATCGCGTTCAGGCCAAAGTCCTCCGCGCCGTAGTACGGCAGGGTCAGGCCAACCCCGACCCAGGTGGTCACGACCGCGGCCAGCGCCAGCCGCTCGGCTCGGGTGCGGCGCACCGCGCTCCATAGCCCAAGCAGCCCCAGCGCCACCAGGATGAAGCCGACCATGGCGAACAAGTGCGCGGCAACCCAGGCACCGGAGTTCATCGCCTTGATGGCACCCTCGACCGTGGACTCGTCCTGCCAGGGACGCACCGCCGGGTAGAGGACGAACAGCACACCGGCGACCGCGAGTGCGAAGGCTCCCCATCGGCTGCCGGTACGGGACATCGACATCGGTCTCCTCGGCTGCGGGTTCCTCGCAGGGGACGGGGACTCGGGGGCGGGCTGACCACGACACTACCCCTAGAGAGGCGGCCTGATAGCCAAGGGCGCATCGCCGAAGACGGGCAACCAACTGAGGTGATGCCATTTCGGCGTCTGGGCAGGTCAGAGACCCTGAGAGGCCCTACTCATTGACCGCCCCCGTAGTAAGCAGGCGGCCAGAAGTTCTGACCGGACAGGACCACCGCCGACAGGAACGGCACTGTTGCATTGAGCGATCACCCCGTGCGACTGCCTCCACTTCGCCGCTCAAGACGACAGATCATGGGCACGGTCGCATCGTCCGTCCTTTCTTCTGGAGTTATGTGCCCGCCCTAGCGGCCAGGACGGGTTGTCTGTTATCTCCAGCCGGTGATGTCCAGGATGACGCCGTTGCCGCTGATGTTGTGCTGGACGCTGACATAGAAATGGCG
>JGI25406J46586_10000478_pt1 | contig 18654 bp, 18 predicted proteins | sample TabmetS4T2R2_FD_46586 | JGI IMG/M metagenome (IMG submission 46586) | reverse complement strand
TAGCCACATGCGGGTCAGGCGACAGGTCGTAGCGGCGAGAACGCGATGGCGGGCGAGAAGCTCGCGTTCGGCCGGGATGCTTGCTGGCACCGCGTACGTGGCCGGCTCGAGCCACGCGGCGCCGAACGCCGCAGCGCACAGGAAATCTGACTCCTACGCACAGCCGGCTTCACCCCGCGCGGCGACCGTCAGCCAGGTCAGTCAGAACAGCCACGATCTACTGTCCGATGGCAATGTGGACGTCAGACGGCTGTTCGTGTGGGGTTACGGTATCGATCCGTCGGACACGCAAATCCCCGCGAGGCATCAGTCACCGACGATGCCTCGCTTCTGTTTCTGCCGCTGGACGCGCTGCCGCGGGATCCGCACCTCCTGTTCCGGGCTGTCGGCCGGCGATCGGACGATGATCGACTTCTCGTGATCGGGTTCGAGCGAGACGCGCGTGGCGCCGCATTCGATCATGATGTTGTGATGACGCACGAAGCTGATCAGGTCAGCCACAATGCGCGTCTTCTGGAGCCTTTCGATCTCCTCGCGTATGCCGGCGTCCCGGCTCGTGACGGTGGGCAACTGCGCGAAGGCCCGGCCGAGGATGACGTCTTCGCGCAGGTAGAGGTTTCTGGCCTGGCGCATACCGGCGGTGTGGGCGCTGGTGTGGCCGTGGCGGCAGCGGTAGGCCGGGTTGCCGTGGCTGAGCTGGGACTCCATGCTGCGTCCGCAGGTGCCGCAGCGCAGCAGCCCGGCGAGCAGGTACGCACGGCTGGTGCCGTCGGCTGGTCGGCACTTGGCGCTGACGTGCTGGGCGGCGATGAAGTCGGACTCGCTGACCAGTGCCTCGTGGGCCGGCTTGTCGGAGATCGCCCACTGCTGGGATGGGGTCAGCTTCCTGACACCGGTCACGCCGGGCACGAGGTCATCGGTGGGGCGACGGTTGGTCTGCTGCCGGTTCCAGACCTGGCGGCCGGTGTACCGCGGATTGGCCAGGATCGCCGCGACGGTGCGAAGGCGCCTCGCCGGGCCGGTGCGGGTTGCGTTCGCGGTCCGCGGCTGAGGGGCATGGGATGTCCATCTCGTTGAGCATCCTGGCGATACTCGCGATGCTGTCGCCCTTCAGCCGCCGCGCGAAGATCCACTTGACCCATGGTGCGGTTTCCGGGTCGGGCTCGAGGCGGTGTAGGCGTCGGCCCCAGGCCGCATGCGCAGAGTTGGGGTGCGGACCGGCGTCGATGATGCGGTACCCGTATGGTGGCCGTCCGCCCAGATGGCGGCCCTGTTCACGGGCTTGTGCCTGCATGGCTGCGGTGGTGCGGAACCGGGCTCGCTGTACGTCCTGCTTGGCTTGCGCGCCCAGCAGCATCAGCAGCGCCTGGTGCGTCGGATTGGCCAGGTCGACTGGCCCGTCGACCTCCGGCAGCCAGAGCTGCACGCCGTGCGCTCGCAGCAGGGGCGCGAGGGGGATGGCTTGGCTGCCGAAGAACGCCCGTGCGTACTCGCCGACCACGATCGCGTCGAATCCGCGGTCCGGATCGGTGATCGCGGCCAGGAGCCGGGCGGCTTCGGGCCGGTCAGCCCAGGCAACCTCGCGGGAGTAGCCGGCGTCGAAGTATTCGGCCACGATCCGACCATGCCCGGCCACAAGCTCGCCCGCGAAGTCGAACTGCCACCGCCGCGACGACACCGGGTCCTGGTTGTCCTGCGTGGACACGCGGCCGTAGAACGCGAACCGCAACCCGGCCTCGACCGTCCGGCCGTAGATGCCGACTCGCTGCGTCCTTGAGGTGGCCCACAAGCCGAGCAGGTCGGGCTCAGGAACATCGGTCATCGCATTCATCTCAGCCACCTCCACGGTGCCGGTTGCCTCATGAACGAAGACAGCTGAGTCGGCCGCATATGACGTCGAGTCCTGAATGTCACCTGAACCGGTCGCCAGCTCTTCGTCGAGCGGAGGGGTAGGAGCATGCGGTGGCGGCCCTCGACGGCAGTTGAAACCCCCACCGCCCGCTGCCGGGGAGGTCCGAGACGCCGCCGCAGACGGGCCCCGGCTCCGCTACGAGCTGATCCGCCGCAGCGCCCACAAGAACGTCCAAGCCCTCGAAGCCGACATCCACGCCTGGCTCACGCCCGACCCCCGGACTGCCGACCAGCCAGGGGGTAGCACACCGTCCGGGCCGCGTGTCCAAGATTCGACAGTAGATACGAGTCCCGCTGCCGATATTCTGGAGGGCTTTGCTCGCGGCGGCGGTGGGGAGGGGTTGTGGACGACGCTCTCGACGATCTGGTGAGGTCCTCGGCAAACTTCGGATACCTGGTCGAACACGAACCCGTGCTGGCATACGACGGGGCGAGTGCCGAGTCGTACATCTACACCGATCCGGATGCTGCGATGTTCACCACGCCACGCACCTACACGTACGACGCCGCCGGCCGGGTCGTCGCGGTCGGCGCCCCCGGCGACCAGCGCGACACCTACACGTACAGCGACCGCGACCTGCTGCTGAGCAGCTCCGGGCCGGGCGGTGCCGCCACCTACAGCTACGACGCCGACGGCCGCCTCACCCAACGCACCGACGCCGCCGGCACCGCCACGTTCGCCTACCGCCCCGACGGGAGCCTGCTCTCCGCCGCCGACCCACTCACCGGCATCACCACCGGATACGCCTACAACGAAGCCGGGCAGCTGACCCGGGAAACGTACGGAAACGGCGGCTCCCGCGAATACCGGCACGACCCACTCGGCCAAATCACCTCCGACACCGTCCGGACCGCGGACGGGACCACCCTCCACCAGATCGGGTACGGCTACGACGCCGCCGGCCGGCTCACCACCAAAACCACCGGCGGCCTCACCAACACCTACCAGCACGACCAAGCTGGCCGCCTCACCGAATGGTCCAACGGCAGCAAGTCCACAGTGTACGGATGGGACGCCGCCGGAAACCGCGTCCGAGCCGGCGACCGCACCGCCACATACGACGAACGCAACCGCCTCCTCACCGACGGCACCGACCACTACACATACAGCCCACGCGGCACCCTCGACAGCATCGTCACCGCCACCGGCCCCCGCGAGCAACGGTTCGACGCCTTCGACCGGCTCACCCGCGACGGCGCAATCGGCTACCAGTACGACACCCTCGACCGCGTCGCCACCCGCGGCCAGACCACCCTCACCTACGCCGGCCCCAGCAACGACCTCGTCACCGACGGCACCGCGACCTACAACCGCCTACCCAGCGGCCGAGTGACGAGTTCGGCCGCCGGTGGATCGGTGCGGCGCCTGGTCGCCGACCGGCACGGCGACATCGTCACCGCCACCGACGGGGCCGCCTCGACAACCCCTGGGACAACCACTTACGACCCCTTCGGCAACGTCGTCAATACCACCGGCGCCAGCGGACGCCTCGGCTACCAAGGCGCCTGGACCGACCCCGACACGGGCCAGGTCAACATGCACGCTCGCTGGTATGACCCAGGCACCGGAGCCTTCAGCAGCCGCGACAACATCGACCTCCCCACCATCCCATCCGGCCACGCCAACCGCTACGCCTACGGCGCCGGAACACCCCTCGACGCTATCGACCCCACCGGCCACGAGGTCACCTGGCTGCAACAGGTGTGGAGCTTCATCAAGCAGGTCGCCCCGTTTGTCCCACTCATTTTCGGGGCTGTCGCCACCGCCCCATGGTGGGTGCTCGTCCTCGGAGGCGTCGCAATCGCTTTGATCCTCTACGGAGGTATCTCGTTGTATTTGCAATCCCAGCAGGCAACGAACAATCCGAGTGTCACAACCATCCCCCACAACCCTGGCCCCGACGGCGAGTCCGTCCGGGTCAGACCAGGAAGGCCCGGCACGGACACGAAGACCAACGACAACGACCAAACAGATACTGGCACGGACCCCGGCCCCGATCCGAGTAACTGGCCGGGAATTAATCCCGACGGATACCCGCTCGATGGCCCGTGCGACGAGGGCTACTGCACCCTGCAACTGCCGCTGATCCGGATCAAGCAAAACCCGAACACCGGCCCCAACCCCGTCCCCGCACCCGACTACGTACCCGCCAAGATGTGGACGCCACCGGCCGGCGGCCGATGGCGACAGGGCGACCCCGTCGCCGACAGCACCTCCGCTGGCGACATGCTCAAGCTGCTCAACCGGCAGACAGTCACATACGCGCCGACCACCGCCGCACCAAGGGCCAGCACCCAGCCGCAGCCGCCCCCCAACTCGTCGGGTGCAAACGGCCCGACCACGGCTGACTTCGACCGTTTCCTGGAGGTGCTGCCAAAACGGCCGAAAGATGCGACGGGAAAAGAGACAGGTAAGACCACTGGAATCGCACTGTGGGCCGAGGGCAATGGACGCCTGACTCTGAGTATGCGATTCCAGAGTGGATGGCAGAACCCTCTTGACCAGCATTTAAAGGACGTAACTCAGGATTGGCTCGAGAAGACGCACCAATTGTTCAAGAGCTCCACAGCCGGAGACGTCGAGCAGAAGGTAGCCACCTTCATGCGCCTCCGCGGTGTGGAGTCAGCGGACCTGGTCATCAATAACTCCGATGGCCCGTGCCGCACTTCCGGTGCGTCCGGTGATACTGGGTGTTTTTGGAGGTTGGACTACGTACTCGCACCGGGGCACCTGCTGACGGTGCATTGGAAGGACGAGTTGGGGATGTGGTGGCACATACCCTTCGTCGGACCCTGACGGGCAGCGATCCCTAGCTCTGCCTTCGCTGGTCGTTGATTCCTGTGTGGGAGGGGCCATGGGGCGACCCCACAGACTGGCTGCGGGACGGGCACCACCACGGCGACCGTGGATCGATGATCCGGGTGTGCGGCCTTCCCTCGGCGCCGGTCCTCGGATCGCATCGATCGGCGTCGGTGGATAATGGGGGGATGGTGGGTCGGCGTCGGTGGTTCACGCTTGTCGGGGTCTTCGCCGGGACGGTCCTGCTGGGCTGTGCCGCGCACGACAAGCCGGCACCGACGGGCCCCGCCGCCGCGGCGCTGCCCTGGACAGGACGGCTCGTCGTCGCCACCGTGGGCACCGACAAGCGCGGGGCGATCCTGGAACTGGTGCACGACGGCGGCGGTGGTGTCCGGCTTGCCCGCCGCCTGGCGACGACGGCGGGCGGTACCGGTGCGCTGTCCGCCGACGGTGCGACGCTGCTCTNCCTCGGCCCGGCCGGGCTGATGCGGCTGGACGTCGGCACGGCCGCCGCCCAGCCGGTGCAGGTGCGGGTCGGTGCCGCGGCCGTCGCTGTCACCGACGAGTGTTTCCAGTTCGCCCCGAACGGCAAGCGCTTTCTGGTCAAGGACGCCGACGGGCGGCTGCTGGCCGCCGACCCGACCGGCGATGCCGTGGTGATCGATACACCCAAGCGGGAGACGTACACCGAGATCGGGGGAACCCGCCGCATCGAGGCCGTGTCGAGCGTCGACTGCGGGCGGTGGCTGGACGATCAACGCGTCGTCTTCGACCACCTCCGGTTCATGCCGCCTTCCCTGAGTGCCGCCAACTGGTCCCAGCCCACGATGTCGCTGTCGGCCAAGGACACCGCGCTGGCGGTACCGACCGGGGCAGGGGTCCGGTTGGTGGAGTCGGTGACGCCGTGGCGGGTGGTGGGAACCTGCGGATCGTGGACGCTGACCCGGCGCGGTGGTGACGCGTACACGCCCGAGACGTTCCTGTGGAGCGCGGTACCGGAGCAGGCCCTCGCTGTCGACGGGGGCACCACCCCCGACACCGGGCTGATGCGACCCGGACCGGCGATGGATGCCTACGCGGCCGCCACGTTCCTGCCCTCGTGCAACGTGCTGGTGGTAGCCAGGGCCAAGCAGCAGGCCGACCGGCTCGCGTTCCGCCGGGTCAATCCGGCAACCGGCGCGACCGTCGAGGAAACGTTGACCCCGCGCGCGGTGGAAAGCCTGCCGCGATTCGAGCCGGACAAGCTCGCGTGGAGCCCCGCAACCCGGTCCCCGATGTTCGTGGAGATGTCCGAGCGGGACTCCGAGCGGCTGTTCGTCACCGAGGTCAGCACCGGCTTGAGCGCACCGATCGACATGCCCGAACCCGGGCAGATCGTCGCCATCCTGGGCTGGCTGCCATGACAGTGACGGGCACGTGGCAGCCGGCATCGCTGGGTGACACTGGTGATCTGTGGGCGATGAGCGCCGGCGGTGTGGGCCAGATCGGGCAGCCGGTCCGCCGCCCCTTCAGGCGCGGTTGTCATCGACCGATCATCAATCGGCGGCGGACTCTGCCGACGGCGTGACCATGATGGTGCTCCAATCACCTGGTCTGCCGCGGCTGATGTGGAGCTGCCGGCGTGTGGTCATCCGCTGCCGTTGTCACTGTCATCACGTGTCCTCTTTACTCCGAGTTACACCGTTATTTGTACAGTCCCCGGCTGATGAGCGGCGGAATGGGGCGAGTCGGCCGCAGCACAGATTTCCCGCTTGTTCGCCGCACGCATCGGACATCACCTCAAGTTCGGCAACACCGACAAGAACCTCGGCTTCGCCCGCACGGGGAATTGCACCGTCAGCTGCAGGCCTCCGCCGGGGTTGGGGCGGGTGGTGATCTCGGCTGCATGGGCGCGTGCGATTGCGGCGACGATCGACAGACCCAGGCCGGTACTGTCGGCTGACCCTGTTCGCGCCGTGTGCAGCCGACGGAATGGTTCGAAGAGTTCGCCAATGCGGCTTTCGGGTATTTCGGGTCCGGTGTTGCGGATGGTTAGGCCGGCGGTGGGTGTGACGCGGATATCGACCACGCCGCCAGGTCGGTTGTACCGGATCGCGTTGTGCACCAGGTTGGCGACCAGCCTGTGCAACAGGACCGGGTCGCCGGTGACCGTGGCCGGTTCGGTGTCCTGCCTGATCAGCACGCCGTTGGCCGGCGTTTCGCTGACCGCCTGGCGTACCAGGACATCGAGGTCCACCGGCTCCGTGGTCTCCAACCCGTTCTCTCCTTGGGCGAGGATGAGCAGGCTGTCGATCAACCGCTCGTTGCGCCGGTTGACCTCAAGTAGTTCGTCCCGTACCTGGGCAAGTCTTTCCGGGGTGGGATTGTATAGGCCGATCTCGATCGCCGCCCGTTGAATGGCCAGCGGAGTTCGCAGTTCGTGCGAGGCGTTGGCAATGAATCGGCGCTGGCTGTCCACGGATCGTTCCATGCGTTCCAGCATGCTGTCGAAGGTGTCGGCCAGTTCGGTGAGCTCGTCGCGCGGTCCGGCCAGCGCGATGCGTTCGTTCAGGTTGGACAGGGAAAGCCGTCTGGCGGTCGCGGTGATCTGGTGGACGGGGCGTAGTAGGCGGCCGGCCAGCCACCAGCCGATCAGGACCGACACGACCGTCAGTACGGCGACCGTGATGCCTGCGATGCTCCACTGGTAGGTGAGCACGGCATCGGGCAGATGTTTGAGGTCCGGGGTGTCGGGTGACGACTGGGCCCACGGTGGCGGCTCGCCCGATACCGGGCCGAGTGATGGGGGGAGTGCACTGTCCGGCGCCGGGCACGCCGGGCTGTCGAGCAGGTCGAACCGGAGGTTGGTGACCCGCTTTTCCAGGTTGTGCTTCAGCAGCAGGTTGGTGGTGACGAGCACTGCCGCCGAGGTGAGCAGGAACAGGCCACTGTAGACGGCGGTGAGTCGCACCCGCACGGTGCGGCGTTTCACAGGTGATACCCAACGCCGGGGACGGTGTGAATGCACGGCGGGTCCCCGAGCTTGGATCGCAGCCTGCTGATGATGACCCGGACCACCGTGGTGAACGGGTCGACGTTCTCATCCCAGGCCAGTTCGAGAAGTGTCTCGGCGCTGACCAGGGCGCCGTTCGCCCGCATGAGCACTTCGAGCACGGCGTACTCCTTTACCGACAACGGCACGTGGCGGCCGTCGCGGGTGGCCTGCCGGCGGGGCGTGTCGAGCACGATCCCGGCCCGCCGCAGGACCGGCGGAACGGGTGCCCGGCTGCGCCGTCCCAGCGCCTGTACCCGCGCCACGAGTTCGCTGTAGTCGAACGGTTTGGGCAGGTAGTCGTCGGCGCCGAGGCTGAGGCCGGCGACCCGCTCGGGTACCGAGGTGGCGGCGGTCAGCATCAGGATCCGGGTACGGGCGCCGCGCTGCGCCAGGTCGCGGCAGATCACGTCGCCGTGCACGCCCGGTAGGTCGCGATCGAGGATGAGGACGTCGTAGTCGTGGACGGCGAGCCGCTGCGACGCGGCGGTACCGTCGTAGGCCACGTCCACCGCCATGGCCTGCTTGCGCAGGCCTTCGGCCACCAGATCGGCGAGCATCCGCTCGTCCTCGGCTACCAGGATTCGCATGCCGCCTCTATAGCAGAGGCCCCGCTACGGTGGCGTTAACGGTTGCGTTCACGCCCCTGCAACGGCGTGACCACGATGGTGGGCGGCATGAAGAACAAGCTTCGAATCGCAGCCGGCGTGGTGGCGGTGGCTGCGCTCGTCGGCTATGCCGCGACGCTCGGGATCTTCCCTGCCAGTTCCGCTGATGCGTCCAGCCGCCCACCGGCCTGCGCCGCGCCCACATCGCCGGTTGGGCATCCGTCCACGTCGTCGTCTCCGTCCAGCGGGCCCGTCCAGGTGCCGCCGGCCGCGTTGAAGCCGACCACTATCACCACCATCGAGCAGGCGTACTACTGCATCCTCGACAATTACTACAGCGGGTCGGTATTGGACGACCGCACCCTGCTGATGCCGGCCTTCGCCGCGCTCACCCAGGAGCTGCAACGCCGCGGGCTGGATCAGCCACAGGCCGCGACGCCAGTCTTGACCGGTAGGAAGCAGGCCGACTGGGCAGCGTTTAGCCGCGCTTACCAGAAGATCGCCGCGAAGCTGCCGGAGGACTCCGAGCTCCGGCAAGCTGTAGCGGAAGCGACGTTGCAGGGCATGGTGGCGGCTCTCGGCGACAACCATGCCAACTGGAGCCGCCTGTCGCAGCAGCGCAGCCCGCTCGGTTTGAAGCTGTCCGGCTTGCGTCCCGATGGCACCGATCCGGCCATCACAGCGCCGATCTTCGTCACCGCGGTCGCCCCGGGCAGCGGCGCGGCGAGCGCTGGGATCAAGCCGGGCGACGAGGTGGTCGCGGTCAACGGGGTACCGCTGATTGTCAACGGAATCGTGTCGGAGGGTGTCGTTGCATGGCTCATGACGGCGTCGCCGGCCCAGTTCACGCTGCGACGTCCAGTCACCGGCCAGACCTTCACCACGACGGTGACACCGGTCATGTTTCCGCCACGACAACCGAAGGTCGAGACCAAGCTGCTGCCCGGTGACATCGCCGAAGTAACGATCCCAGGCTTCTATCCCGGGGTTGTCGACGAGGCGCTCAACGCGATCGCGGACCTGCGCAAAAACGCGACCCTGCGCGGGCTGATCCTCGATCTGCGGGGCAACGGCGGCGGCTCCGGGACGGAACTCGAAAGGCTGCTGGGCGCCTTCGTCCACGGCACCACCACAAGTTACTGGTGCGACGTGCGCAATCGTTGCACCGCCAATCACCCCGACGACACGGTACCGCTGCTGAACCTCCCCCTGGTCGCGCTGACCGACCGTAACTGTGCCTCGGCCTGCGACTCATTCGCCAGCACGGTCAAGGATCTCCACCTCGGCACCCTGGTCGGTACCCGCACCGCGGGCCTCGTATCGGGCCCGACCCTGCCATACCTGCTCAACGACAACAGCCAGCTGACGCTGCCCAGCCTGCGCGAGATCGGCGCGAACCGGGAAATCATCAACACCGTCGGCGTCGCCCCTGACTACGTGGCGCCGATGACCGCTACGGACCTGTCCGCAGGACGAGACCCGGGTGTGGCGAAGGCCCTGACCCTGCTGCGATAGGCCTCGGCAAGCCGGCTACATCCGCGTGCGGGCGAGGTCCGCGTACAAACACGCACGGAGACCAAGGGCTCTGTCGGCACAATGTTGCCGACAGAGCCCTTTGGTCTCGTAGGGCGCAGCGACTCGGCCGTGCGCCAGATCGCCCACCGCGCCGAGCAGGCCGTAGGGGCGCGCCGCCGCCGTCACGACTGCGACCCGGCAGCTACTTCCTCGGCGCCTTCTGCACTCACTTGTGCCTGCACGACTATCAGTTCGCCGCCTGGGTCGCGTTCTTCTCGCTGGCCGCCTCCGCCCCGGCCATGAACACCGTCGCTGACGGCCTCATTTCGCCGGTTTCGTCGCCAGCCGTAGACGAGCTGGATTGTGGAGGCATCTGGAACGGTCCGCATACCTGATGACCGGGTCGGGAGGTCAGCGTCTACCGGACTTCATGATCCGCGTCGAACTGGGCGCGGGCCTGAAAGACGCGGTCGATGTGTGTCTCTGCCCAGTTCTTGATCGCGACCATGACCGGGAACAGGTCGTGGCCGAGCGGGGTGAGCTGGTAGTCGACGCGGGCAGGCACCGACGCGGTCACGGTACGGGTGAGCAGACCATCACGTTCCAGGGTGCGCAGGGTCTGGGTGAGCATCTTCTGGCTGACGCCGGCGATGCGGCGGGCGAGCTCGCTGTGCCGCTGCGGACCGTCGGCGAGCGCCGCGATCACCAGGGCCGCCCATTTGTCGGTGAGCGTGCTCAGCAGTTCCCGGGTCGGGCAGCCCGCCAGGAACGCGTCATAGTCGCGTTTGGCCTGCTCACGTCGTTGTCCAGCGGTCGCCGTCGCCATGTGCCACCCCTCGCCGGTGCCCTAGGCACTTCCAGGTGCCTACTTACTCACAGCACCCGAAGATACCTACCGTGATGGCGATCATGACGTTCAGCGGAAGGCACGGAGATGCGCGCAGTCAGCTATACACATTTCGGCGGGCCGGAGGTTTTGCGCGTGGTGGCGGACCTACCGGTGCCGCAGCCGGGGCCCGGTCAGGTGCGAGTACAGGTCGCCGCGTCCGTCGTACACCCGGTTGACCTCATGATTCGCGCCGGCCGATTCCCGGCGCCACTGCCAACCAAGCTGCCGTACGTACCCGGCTGGGACGTGGCCGGCACGGTCGACGCCGTGGGTCCGTCCGTCGCAGATCTCACTGTGAATGACGACGTCATCGGCTTCTCACCCTGGCTGCGCACCACCGTCGGCGCCCACGCCGAGTATGTAATCCTCGACGCCGCATGGCTGACCGCCGCGCCCGTCGGCGTTCCCGCCACCGAGGCCGCGACCCTGCCGACCAACGGCCTCGCCGCCGCCCAAGCTCTCGACCTGCTCGCGCTCCCAGCCGGCTCGTCCCTGCTCGTCACCGGCGCCGCGGGGCAGGTCGGCGGGTTCACCCTGGCGCTGGCCCGAGCCGCCGGCCTGCACGCCACCGGAATAGTGGGGGCGAGCGACCGCGAGTTCGTCGAGTCGCAGGGCGCGGCGTTCGTGCCCCGCTCGGAGAACCCGATCCCGGTAGCGGCGGCCAGCTTCGACGCGGTTTGTCGACCTCGCAGTGATCGGCCCGTCACTGATGGAACTGGTCAAGGACGGCGGCGGTTACCTGGCCGCCTCACCCCCGCTGCGCCCGGAGCCGACGAGGGGAATCCGAACGTTCGCACTGAACGTGCTGCCCGACCGCACCCGGTTAGCCGAACTGGTCAAACTCGTAGAAAGCGGCGACATCCCACTACGGGTCGCCGGTGTGTACACCTTCACCGACGCGGCAGCGGCCCACACCCGGCTGGCCCAAGGCGGAGTGCGGGGAGGCGTAGTGATCGTTCCCTGATCTACCGCACGCCGCACTGGATCGCCGCCCCACCACGCACGCTCGCGCCGCAGACAAGGCGCGGCGCCAGCAGCCACAAGCCTTGCCGTCGTTAGCTTCGTTTCAGAGGGACAACCATGCTCATCAACATCGCCAACATGCTCACCGGACTGATCGGCGTAGCCGTCGTCCTCATGGGCGCGAACGCCTTCCGGGCGCCGCAGGCCGCAGCCGGCTTCGGCATCCCCGACACCCCAACCGGGGACCGCACCTTCCAGGCCTGGCTGACCGTCAAGGCCGTACGCGACATCGCCATCGGACTTTCCACCCTCATCCTGTTGGCCGGAGCGACACCCCACCTCCTCGGCTGGTTCATCCTGGCCGCCGCCGTCATACCCGTCGGCGACGCCCTGATCGTGCTGCGCAGCAACGGACCCAAGGCGACCGCCTACGGCATCCACGGTCCCACCGCCGCGGTGATGCTGGCGATCAGCGTGCTGCTGTTCGTCGGGTAATCGATTGATGGCCGACACTCGTAAAGCCACGGAAGGAAACATGCTCAGCTTCGAAATCACCCCGATAGGTACCGTCCGGAACGCGAGGACGGACGTCCAACAGACCGACAACTGGGCTGCCGTCCGCAGCACGATCACCATCGACGAGCGCTTCGGCGATGCGTGCCTCCAAGGCTTGGACGGCTTCTCCCACGTGGAGGTCCTCTTCATCTTCGACCGGTTCCCGGACCACGGCGACTACCGCGAGCCCCGTCCCAACCGCGGCCGTCCCGACCTCCCGCCCGTTGGCGTGTTCGCCGGTCGCGGCCCTCGCAGACCGAACCGTATCGGGGTGACGTCCTGTGCCATCGAATCCGTGCACGGCCGCGAACTGACGGTGGTGGGCCTCGACGCGGTCTCCGGCACCCCGGTTATCGACCTGAAGCCAGTGATGACGGAATTCCTACCGCAGAACGCCAAGCAGCCGGAATGGGTCAGCCGCCTGATGTCGAAGTACTTCCAGCCGTAAGCCGGGGTCTGGGGCGAAGCTCAACGCCGTGTCGGATAGGGGCCTTCGTCGGGATGGCGGTAATGCCGAAGGTCTTGACAGTGGAGTCGGCTACCAAGCAGCGCACCGAACATCGTACCCACAACGCAGCGCGCCGACCTGGGTCAACGGCTCCAGACGGGGCCCGGAGCCGGCGGTGCGGTCATGCAAGAGGCTCCCGAGCCGTTCGCGGATGCCGTGGCAAGCTTGCTGACCTGACCCCGCTGCCCGATGGAACGTCGCTATGGCCGCTGACCGCGCGCCCAGCGACCGAGGAGCCATGTTAGTGCGTGAGCAAAGCCGTTCATGACGACTGTTGGCCGCACCGTGCCGGGCCGGAGAGGCTGCTCCGCAGCGTTATCCGGCAAGGGCAACGGCGGTGCCGGTAACCGCGATGCCGGTTCGCGGTTGTGCTGGGATCCCGATCTTCAGGACGCTTGGACGACCCATGTCCTGGCCCTGGTGCACGGTGATGGTCACGGGCGGCGTCACCAGCCGTAGTTCGCGTAGATAGCCGCCGAAAGCCGCAGCTGCGGCGCCAGTCGCGGGGTCCTCTACGACGCCGCCTGGTGGGAAGGGGTTACGCGCGTGGAATACGTGCGGAGATTCGCGGCAAACCAGGTCGATGGTGGTCCAGTCGTGCCGGGCCATCAACCTAGCCAGCGCGTTCATGTCGTAGTCCAGGTTGGCGAGCCGCTGACGGCTGGCGGTGGCCACGATGGGATGCCACGCGCCGGCGAAGGCGACGCGCGGCGGCATCGTCGCATCGAGGTCGCCCGGCGCCCAGCCCAGTGCCTCGAGCAATGCCGTAAGGTCGCCGGCCGCGATGGGTCTGGTCTGCGGCTCGACGCTGACCAGTGTGGCGGTGGTCGTGCCGTCCGACCGCACGGTGGTGGAAACCTCGACCAGGCCGGCGCGGGTGTCGAGATGCAGGACGCCCGGACCGTGCCGCTTGGCGTAGGCGGCTGCCGACGCGATAGTCGCGTGACCGCAGAATGGCACCTCCGCCTTCGGACTGAAGAAGCGCACCTCGAAGCGCCCATTGCCGCGAGGCACGAGGAACGCCGTTTCGGAGTATCCGATGTCAGCCGCCACACGCAGCATCTCGGCGTCGCCAACACCAGTGGCATCGAGTACGACACCGGCCGGATTGCCGCCCGCCGGATCGGCGGTGAACGCGGCGTAACGCAGGATCTCCATGATCTCGACTATATGGCGGAACACCAGCAAGGTCGCATGCCCAATCCCCGCCTCGTGGCCCGGAAGCCACCACCATTCGCCGACCATCCTCACATGCCGCAGTTCGTGCGCTACGGCGCGTAGCAGGCGAGTGGGTCAACGCGCGCAGCCCTTTCGCCGGCCGGAGCTTCGGTAGAGCTAGGCCCCGGCCGGCGGAGGGTGATCCACTAACGGATGGTCCGCGCGGTCAGCGCGGGTAGTAACCGATCGTGCTGTGGATCCAGGGCACGATCACGTCGATCCGGGCGGTGGTCTCGTTCAGCACGTGTGGGCAGCTCGGGCCGCTGTTGACGATCGCCACCAGGAGCGGATGGCCGGGCAGGCGCTCGGAGAAGAACGGGCCACCTGAGTCGTACGGGCAGGGGGTGGTGTCCCGCTGTGGTGCGTAGCCGGTCATGCCGAGCGTCGCGGCGTTTACGGTCGTGACCTGGAGTTGGCCGGTGTGCAGTCGGGTCGACGGAGTGGGGTTCTGGCTGGTGATCGAGCCGTAGCCGGTGAGCCGCAGCACGTCGCCGACCTCGGGTGTGGTGCGGCTCAGCCGCAGTGGCCGGATGTCGGTGATCCGCTTGTCGATCTTCGCCAGCGCCACGTCGTTGGTGGGGGACTGCCGCACCGCGATCACGGTGGCGACGTGACCGCCGGTGCCCTCCAGGTCTGTGCGGCCGACCGTCGCGGTGGTGAGGTCGGCTACCGGCCGCTCCACCCGTACGCCGTTGGCGTCGCGGAAGCAGTGCCCGGCGGTCAGGACCCAGTCGGGAGCGATCAGCGAGCCGGAGCAGGCGCTGTTGCGGCGGCCGCCGTCGGCTGTGGGGATGCCGGTCATGGTCAGCTTGACCGAGAACCGGTACTTGCCGATCGGCACTTCCTCACCGTTGGCGATGGCGTTGGCCGGTGCGGCGTGCGCGACGAGGGCCAGTGCGACCGCGCCGAGTACTGCCGTGAGCCTTCTAGTCCACATGGTCACGATTTAACCCCGGCCGGCAGCCCGCCGCTGTCCCAGCGCATGGCCGGGCTTCCGGCATAATCGACCTGTCGACCGCCGCGGTGGCAGAAACACCACGGCGCGGTGATCCTTCACCAGGATCCGAGCACTATCCACAGTAGATTCCACCGAACGACACAACCAACTGGTATCGGGCTGGCGCCGGCCAGGACCAACCCGGCCTGAGACAGCCGACTCTTCCTGACCGCCACACCACGCGGCCGGAAAGCCGACAGACGACTGTCAAGGACGCCCACCGCCCGTAGGCCCGGGGCGGCGACATGATCGCCCGTCCGCAAACACGGCCAAATCGATCCGCACACACTTATGCCGATGCGCGTGCGTTGCCGGCTCGCCAGCGTGCCCTGGTTGGCCGGTGACGGCTCACTGACCGAATGTGCGGCGACAAACGAGGTCGGGGCCGCGCTGCTCCGCGTGGCCCCGGGTGATTGCGGTGTAGACGGATTTTCGTCGTGAACGTCAGATGACCGCGCAGGTAGCCCGTGCGTGCACCGCTTGCGGCGTATCGGTGGCGTTGAAGGCGATGACCTGCCAGCCGTTGTCGACCGGCCGGGAGGCGGCGATCGCGACGTCGGTGGCGCTGTCGAAGGCGTCGATGTTGAGGAAGCCGCCACCGGTCACGACGGTGCCGGTCGGGCATGCCGCGAACGCCGTTCCTTGGGTGCCTGGCTGCAGTGAGGCTACCGCCACCCTGGTCTGAGTGGTTGTGGGCGCGCAGGTGGCCCGGGCGTGCACCGTTTGCGGTGTGTTGGTGGGGTTGAAGGCGACGACCTGCCAGCCGTTGCTGACGGACCAGGAGGCGGCGATCGCGACGTCGGTCGCGCTGTCGAAGGCGTCGATGTTGAGGAAGCCGCCACCGGTCACGACCGTGCCGGTCGGGCATTCCGCGAAGGCTGCTGCCTGGGTGCCCGGCTGCAGAGTGACTATCCCGGTCGAAAAACTCTGACTGGATGAGCTCGCTTGGGCCGCAGAGGCGCCAACGGTCAGCATCAAGCCGAGGCCAGCGGCCACAGCCAGCACTTGTCGGACGTTCTTGGGGGAGATGGCCCTCATGCATTTTCCTCCGTGTAGGGGCCGAATTTTCATCCCACCGTAGACGTCGGTCCTTTCAAACTTCTTTCAGCGCGAGGCGATCGCGGCCATCTCGGGAAGTGGGTCGATCTCCGGCCGGAACACGATCTTGTCGATGCCGTCAGGACCGTTGACCATATGCACGCTCATGCCGCGAGTCGCGCGTCGGTTGTCGGACACTCATCGCCTTCGGACCTCACAGCCGCAGTCGGCAGCCAGATTCTGGGTTTCGCGCTCGTGGTCGCCGACTTGGTGAACATGGTGGGACGGTCGGGCGACGGCGCCCGACCGGCCTATGCACGAGGATGTGCCTGTGCGTCACGAGCATCATGTCTTCCACAACCCGCCGCGGGCCACATCGGCTGATGTCCGGGCGGCGCTCGATCGCGGCGATCTTCCCGGCGTCTTGGACGCCATGGTCGGCTCCGCGTTTTACGACGGCGGGGACTGGAAGGAGCTGCAAGAGTTGCACCTTCAGCTACTCGATCACGAAGACCGCCAAGTCAGCGCCCTCGCGGCGACCTGTCTGGGGCATCTGGCGAGGGTCTATGGCCAGATGGACGAAGAGCGGGTGGTCACCGCGTTGCGCCGCGCTCGGTCCGTCCCACACATCAGCGGTACCGCAGTCAATGCGTTGGAGGACATCGAAGTCTTCCTCCATCCCCGACGTGCGCGATGGCGCGGACGCATGTGGAGAGCGGTCCGTCCTTGGACACATTCCGCGTAACGATGAGTTGCGCTGCGCGACCGACCGTCAGGTGAGGTGGTGACACGCCGGAATCCTTGTGCTGCAACGCAAAGACGCAGAATCCCGGTATGAAGGTGGCCCTTCGACAGATCAACTTCATAAGGGTCCTGCGTCGACGATGAGTGTTACATACGCCGCGGTGCTGCCTGCACGCGCCGCCCCCCGTGTCGCGCGCCGAGTTCGCCATTTGCTGGCGTGCGATGCCGCTTTGGCTAATACAACCGACCGGCCAGGCGCCGTATCGTGCGGCCATGGGTAAGCCTCTGTTGTGCCGGCTGGGCTGGCATGAGTGGGTGGTTCGGCGTACCGGTGACAACAAGCGGTATCGGCAGTGCGTGCGTTGCCATAAGGACGACGACGGCAGCTACGACGGCATGAGCTTCAGCATTGGTGGCTAGCGGTCAGATCCCAGATCGCTGGAGTCGGGACAGGGCATCGGCTGCGGGACACCTGGTCCCGATGTGATGGCGCCTGCACTCGGTGCGGCCTCCCGGTGTGTCACGCAACCAGTCGCGGCTCAGCATCGATGCCGCCTGCGGGCAAACCCCTTGACTCGCTCTCATGCCGCCGATAGCTCGCCGCGTGGGCCGTATGTGGTGCTTCGGGTGGAGGTCATCTATGGGCGGGAGTCAGTCCCACCAGAAGGACCAGGTCGTCGCGTTGATCAGGCGCTTGGCGTAGTCGACGAGGTTGGTCGCGGCGCCCTGCCAGATGTTGTCCGGGCAGAACGCGAAGTGCTCGGCCGCGACGCGGATGGCCTCCGCATGGCTGGTTGGGGGCGCCGCAACGCTGAGGTACAGCTCGGCGAAGCCTACGCCGACGAGGCGGACGCCGAACCGGTCCTCCCAGGAGCGCAGGACAGCCGACAGGTGAGCGGTGTCGGCGACGTAGTTGACAGCGCCCTGCCAACCTGCGGCTGTGATGGCGTCGCTGGCACGAGTAGCGGCAGCCAAACCCAACCGCAGACCAGCCCTATCCGCGAGCAGTTCGATCGCACATCGCTGCGCAAGCTCTCCCGGATCGTGCTGAAGAGGCAGCGGCGTCGCCAAACCGGGCCAGCGCCGCTCATACGGGGCGGTGACGGCGCGTCGCTCAGCCGGGGAGAGCACGTCATCGTCGTCGATGCTCGTGTAGTCCGCCCACCAGCCGGCCAGCAACGCTCCCGGGTCACCATCGGCGGCGCTGGACATGTCTCCAGGCCATAGCTCACCGTCATCCCACGGACGGCGGGAGTCGCCGCGCAGGCTGTCCAGCAGCAGCGGCCACAAACCGGTTCGCTCGTGCGCGGCGTGCAGCGCCGCCCACAGCTCGCTGCCGGCTGGGCCGTCGCTGACCCACAGGGCCGGATCCTCGTCGTCACCTTCATCACCGTGCACCAAACGGCCAGAGGGAAGCGCCACGCGCGCGACGCCGGCGCGCGCCTCGGCGCTGCCGAGGAGAATCGGCAACCCACGGGACAACAGCTCAGACGATGACCGCGACACCGACGCAGCATAGGCGCCACGGTCAAGATCCCAATCCTGATCTAGCTGCAAGGCCCTGTAGTTAAGGTCCTGGGCTGGGCTGTCAAGGGTGTGTTGGTTCCGGGCATGGCAACGGGACTCGTCGATGATCTGGTTTCGACCAAGAAATCGGATCTTGAGGAGTCCCGTTGGAGGGTCAGTCTGTCATCACTCGGAGGATCGCGGTTGCGGCGGGGGTGTTCGCGCCGGGGCATCTGGGTGAGCTGACGCGGATTGTGCCGTTCGAGATGGTCGACGCGGCGTTGGCCGAGACCGATACGGTGCGGCGGCGTACTCGGCTGTTGCCGGCTCGGGTGGTGGTGTATCTGCTGCTGGCGGGGTGCCTGTTCGCG
>JGI25406J46586_10000477_pt1 | contig 18681 bp, 14 predicted proteins | sample TabmetS4T2R2_FD_46586 | JGI IMG/M metagenome (IMG submission 46586) | reverse complement strand
GAGCTCCGTTCTGAACCCGACAACGCTGCGTCGCCCGAGAGTGCGGGAGCAGCCAGAACCAAGAAGCCAAAAAAAGGAGGTGGGGGGGTCTGGGGGGCGGAGTTCTCTCCGCCCCCCAGCCTTTCGAACGCGCTCTACAGCGCGATCGCCTCGCCCTGCTTCGGCACCACGACATCCGCATGGCTGCCCATCATCTCGCGCGTGAATTGCGAGGCATCCGGCAGCAGCAGCGGGAAGGTCGCGTAATGGCACGGCAGCACCGTCTTCACCGTGGGAAGGAACTTCTTGATCGCCATCGCCGCGCTGCGCGGGCCCATGGTGAAGCGGTCGCCCATCGGCACCATCGCGATCTCCGGCCGCCAGATCTCGTCGATCAGCGCCATGTCGGAGAAGATGTCGGTGTCGCCCATGTGATAGACGACCTTCTCGCCATGGATCTTCGGCACCACGACGACGCCGTTCGGCATGCCGAGGGCATGGAACACGCCATTCGCATCGATATCCGCCGAGGAATGGAAGGCCTGGGTGAGGCTCACCGTGAACTCGCCCTGGTCGGTGGTGCCGCCGGTGTTCATCGGGTCGGCTTTCTCGACGCCCTGGCGCTGGAGATAGACGCAGAGCTCGTAATTGGTCACCAGCTTGGCGCCGGTGCGCTTGCAGATCGCCACCGTGTCGCCGACGTGATCGGCNTGGCCGTGNGTGAGCAGCACATGCGTCGCCCCCGCGGANGCCGCTTCGGCATCGCCCTTGAAGGCGGGGTTCTGCGACAGGTAGGGGTCGATCAGCACGACNGCGCTGCCGAATTCCAGGCGGAAGGCGGAATGGCCGAACCAGGTGATGCGCATCTTGCGTCTCCTGCTGGGGGGCGGTGAGGCCGGAGCATGCCGAAGCCGCGGCGCGGCGTGAACTCCCCCCTCAGGCGACGCCGGCGGCGTAGCCGTCGCGCTGCGGATCGGCGCCGCCTTCCAGCCTGCCGTCATAGAGGGTGATGCCATGCACCGCGGCGAAGGCGAAGCCGATCGGGTAGCGCTTCGTGGCGTAGCCCTTGGCCTCCAGCGCCGCCTCGACCGCGCGGGGGATGCGGTTGGAGAGGTCGATGGTCTCGGCCGTCGCGCTGATGCGCGGCGCCATCACCGCCTCCTGCATCGTCATGCCCCAGTCGAGTAGGTTGACCACCGCCTGGGCGATGGCGATCCCGATCCAGGCACCGCCCGGCGCGCCCAGCGTCGCCACCGGCCGGCCATCCTGCATCACCATCATCGGCGCCATGGAGGAGAAGCGCCGCTTGCCCGGGCCAATCGAGCTCGCCCGGCCGGGCCGCGGATCGTACCAGTTCATCGCGCCGTTCAGCATGAAGCCGGTGCCCGGGGGGATCACGCCGGACGGCAGGCCGAGCGTGTGGGTGATCGAGACCACCATGCCATCGGCATCCACGCAGGAGATCGTGGTGGTGTCCCTCGATTCGGGCGCGGCGCGGGCGAGGGTGACGCGCTCGCCGGCGCGGATGCGCGCGGCGCACGCATCGGCATAGGCGTCGCCCAGCAGAAGCTCGAGCGGCGGCGGCACGAAGGCGGGGTCGCCGATATGGCGGTCCTTGTCGCGCCCGGCGATCTTCATCGCCTCGGCGAGCACCGCGACGTAGTCGGCGCTGTTGTGGCCGAGCGCGGCAAGGTCGAAGCGCTCCAGGATGCGCAGGATCTCCGCCACCACGATGCCGCCGGCCGGCGGCGGCGGCAGGAGCAGGGTGTAGCCGCGATAAGGGACCGAGAGCGGGGCGACGCGCGGCACCGTCACGGCGGCGAGATCCTCGAGCGTCACCAGCCCGCCGTTGCGCGCCATGTCCTCGGCGATCCCGCGGGCGATCGCGCCGCTGTAGAACGCCTCCGCCCCGCCTTCCGCGATGTTGCCGAGCGTCGCCGCCAGCGCGGGGTTGCGCACCATGTCCCCCGGCCGCTTCGGCGTGCCGTCCGGCCGCAGATAGAGCGCCGCGCCCTCCGCCGTGTAGCCGAGCTTCTCGACCATGTTGCGCCGGCCATAGGCGCGCTCCTCCGCGGTGAACATGGTGTGCACATGCGGCCGCACCATCCAGCCTTCCGCGGCGAGCGGGATCGCCGCCGCGAACAGCGCGCGCCATGGCATGCGCCCATGCGCGGCATGCGCATCGGCGAAGGCGCGCAGGATGGCGGGCACGGTCACCGCCTGGTGGCCCAGCTCGTTGAGTGCGCCTGTCACCCGGTAGCCGTAGCCATCGCTGCATTCGCCCTCGTAGAGCGCTTCCCACATCGTCTCGCGCGCGGCGCGCGGGCAGGGCGAGAGCCCGTCATAGACGATCGGCTCGCCGCGCCGCGGATCGAGGATGTGCAGCACGCCGAGCCCGCCGAGGCCGCACATCATCGGGTCGACCACGCCTTGCGCGAAAGCGCAGGCGAGTGCCGCGTCCAGCGCGTTGCCGCCGCTTCGCAGCATGTCGGCGCCGGCCTCCACCGCTTCCGGTTGCGGCGCGACGATCATGGCGCGGGGCTCGGGCAGGCGGCGCGGCGGCCTTGGCATCTCGGGGCTCCTCCGGAGGACGGTCAGGCTAGTGTCCAGGTCCGGAATCGGGACACTAGCGTTTGTTTTCAGCGGCCTGCTGATCCGCTCCGTTCGCTGCGAAGTGCAGCGAACTTCGCGGGCAGGACACTAGGGCCTGTTGGGCATCATCGTGAGTGGATAACGGCGGCGGCGAGGCAAATGCTGGCTGAGAAGCTTCCATCGGTTTTGGCCGTCGCCGCGCGCCGGGCCAGGATGCGCGATGCCGATGGGCTTGCGGCGCCATGAAGGCCAGGGACGGGTCCGAGGATGCGGCCGCGCTGATCGGCGCGCGCTAAGGCAGCGCAATGGGCATGGCGGAACCCGATGGCGCGGTGGTGCATGCGCTGCTCGCCCACCGAGCGGTGCGCGCCTTCCGCCTCGATCCGCTGCCCGAGGGCGGCCCGGCACGCCGGCGACGGCGGCGCGATCGGGGCGGGTCACGCCACGCCTGGGGCGCGGCCAGGGATGGCAAGCGCGCGGCGCCGCATCCCTCTTGACACCAATCGGCGTACAAGACACATGGTGTCGCGCAACGCGGCCGCAACGAAGGGCTCGCCATTGCCTCCAGGTGCGCCGGGAGCCAGCCGATGACGCAGGGCGAGACCAGGACAAGGCGGCGGATCGCCGCGGCCGTGCTCGGTGGCCTGCTGCCGCTGCCCGCTTCGCCGGGCCCGCGGGCGCAGAGCTACCCGGTGCAGACCTACCCAGCGCGCCCCGTGCGGATCGTGCTCGCGCTGTCGGCGGGCAGCCAGGCGGATCTGCTGGCGCGCGTGGTCGCCCGCCACCTGTCGGAGGCTTGGGGGCAGCCCGTGCTGGTCGAGAACCACCCGGGCGGCGCTGGCCAGGTCGCCGGGCAGATCCTGGTCGGCGCCGCGCCCGACGGCCACACCCTGATGATCCACTCCGACGGCCATGCGGTCAGCGCCGCGCTGTATGCCGCGCGCTTGCCCTATGACACGCTTCGCGACATCGCCCGCATCGCCCTGATCGCCAGCAGCCCCTCGGTGCTGGTCGTCAGCCCGGCGCTCGGCGCAGTCAGCGTCGCCGAGCTCGTCGCCCTGGCGCGCACGCGGCCGGGTGGCCTCACCTTCGGCTCCGCCGGCATCGGCGGCGGCATCCACTTCACCGGGGAGATGTTCAAGCAGGCCACCGGCATCCCCGCCATCCACGTGCCCTTCCGCGGCATGCCGGAGGCGCTGACGGAGGTGATGGCATCGCGTGTCGACTTCGCCTTCTCCGCCTTCCAGCCCGCCGCGCCCCTGCTGCGCGACGGCAGGTTGCGGGCGCTCGCCGTCTCCGCGCCGGAGCGCTCGCCAGCCCTGCCGGAGGTGCCGACGGTCGCCGAGGCCGGCTATCCGGCCTTCCCCGGCTACGAGCTCTGGTGGGGCGTGTTCGCGCCCGCCGCGACGCCTGCCCCGGTGGTCGAGCGCATCGCGGTGGAGGTGGCACGGATCGTGGCGCGGCCCGAGCTCCGCGACGCGCTGCTCGCGCAGGGGATCACGCCGCGCGGTACGCCGCCCGCGGCGTTCGACGCCTTCGTGCGGGCCGAGGTGGCCCGCCTGGCCGATCTCATCCGCACCGCGGGTATCGTCCCCCAATAGTGGCGCGCGCGCCGCGTCACCGCACGCGGCTGCGCCAGGCGCCGGCCTCGGCGGAGGACGCGGCGGAGGGCGCGCACCGCATCCCGCTGCGCGGCACGATCGAGCGCGAAGGCGAGGACCGCCCGGCGACGATCGCCGAGACGATCCGCATGAGCTTCCCCTGAAGCGCGCTGGCGCGCCCGCCTGGGCGCGTCCGGGCGCCCCGGCCGCGACCGCATGATCGCCGTGCTGCGCCGGCTCGGCTTCGGCCTCCGCTGAGCGGCGCGGGGCCGGCGCGCGCGAAGAATTGGCGACAGCGCGTGCAGGTCCTGGATCGGCGCCGGACTTCGCAGGCTATAGTTGCGTTCCACGGCAGTGACGCAACCGGCCCTGGCCGGGACAGGAGGACGCCGCGATGCCGACCACCAATTCCGTCACCGGAACCGGCGGCCGCGACACCATCGACGGCACTGCGGCCTCCGACCTCATCTATGGCCGCGATCCCCATGCCGGTGCGGCGCCGAGCGCGAGCTTGACCCTGGTGAGCGACGCGGTCCCCCAGCCGGTGTTCGCGACGACGGCGCCCGGCGTGGACGACGGCAAGCTGTTCGTCGTCAGCAAGGGCGGGCTCGTCAGCGTGCTGGACACCACCACCGGCGCGGTCGCCGGCACCCGCTTCCTCAACATCAAGGCGGAGGTGAATTCGAACGGCGAGCAGGGGCTGCTCGGCCTCGCCTTCCATCCCGACTACGCGCACAACGGCAAGTTCTACATCTACATGTCGAATGCGAGCGGCGACAGCGAGATCCGCGAATACAGCGTGCTGCCCGGCAATCCGCTGCGCGCGGACCACAGCAGCGGGCGCGTGCTGCTGACCATCCCGCAGCCCGACGACCACACCAACCACAAGGCCGGGTGGATCGCCTTCGGCGACGACGGGATGCTCTACATCGCCACCGGCGATGGCGGCACCCCGCCGGGCTCGCCCGACAACCCGGCGCAGCATGGCGACAGCCTGCTCGGCAAGATCCTGCGCATCGATGTCGACGCGCCGGCCGGCGCGGATTACGCGATTCCCGCCGACAATCCCTTCGTCGGCGACGACCCGGCCGGCATGCGCGACGAGATCTGGGCGCTCGGCCTGCGCAACCCCTATCGCGATTCCTTCGACCGCGGCACCGGCCAGATGTTCATCGGCGATGTCGGCGCGGCGAGCTACGAGGAGATCGACCTCGGTGCGGCCGGCGGGAATTACGGCTGGAACCGCTACGAGGGCAACGTGCCGTTCCCGATCGGCAGCGCGCCGACCCCGACCGACGGGCTGACCTTCCCGATCCATACCTACCCCCATGAGGGGGGTGGCGCGTCGGTGATCGGCGGGTACATGTATCGCGGCCCGGAAGAGGCGCTGCAGGGCTATTATGTCTTCGGCGACTTCGTCTCCGGCGAGCTCTGGACGCTGCAGGATGGCGATGGCGACGGCAGCTGGACCGCCGCCCCGCTGTCCGGGGCCGAGACGCTCGGCTCCGGCCGGCCGAGCTCCTTCGCCGAGGACGCCGAGGGGCGGCTCTACGTGCTCGATATCGGCGGCGATGTCTGGCGGATCGATGCGAGCGATCCCGCCACCCCCGATGCCGGCGATCTCATCAGGGCCGGTGGCGGCGACGACCGCGTCTTCGCCATGGCGGGCCCGGACACGGTGTATGGCGGCGCCGGCGACGACCTGCTGACGGGCATGGAAGGCGCCGACACGCTCTACGGCCAGGACGGCGACGACGCGCTGTTCGGCAATGGCGGCGCCGATGTGCTGCGGGGCGGCTTCGGCGCCGACACGCTGGATGGCGGCGCCGGCAATGATACGCTGATCGCCGGCGCCGATGACGTGCTGCAGGGCGGCCCCGGGGCCGATCACATCCGCTTCGCCCCGCACCTCCTCGTCGGCGACGCGCCGGAGGTGCTGCTCAGCGGGTTCGATGCGGCCGAGGGCGACCGCATCGACCTCCGCAACCTCTCGCCCGGCATCTTCGCCTTCCGCGGCACGGCGGCCTTCAGCGGGACCGGGCCGGAGGTCCGCGTGATCGCCGGGCCGGGCAGCAAGGGCCAGGTGCAGGTGGACAGCGACGGCGACGGTGCCACGGACCTGCTGATCCGCCTCACCCAGTCGGTGCTGCCGGAGGAAAGCGCCTTCATGCTGTAGCCGCCTGCAAATCCTCCCGCGCCCAGGGCATGGGCGAGGCGGCGTGGACGCCACGCGTGCCGTCCCGCGCCGGCAACGCCGCCTCGCTCGCCGGCCGCGACATGACCGCCTCGTGCCGGCCCGGCTGCGGCCGCCGCCGGGCGGGGCGAGGGCGGAGGCAAAGAATTGGCGACAGCGCGCGGGATCTCGGTTGGGCGACCGATGCGCCTCTATAGTCCAGCTCACGCCCACAAGCAGCAATGCAAACCCGCCTGGCCGGGAGGAGGACGCCACCATGCCCACCACCAACGTCATCGCCGGCACCGCGGCGGGCGACACCATTGCCGGCACCGCGGCCGCCGACCTCATCTATGGCCGCGACCCCTATGCCGGCGCGGCGCCGAGCGCGACCCTCACCCTGCTGACCGACGCGATCGCCCGGCCGGTCTTCGCCACCGCGGCACCCGGCGTCGATGACGGCGCGCTGTTCGTGCTCGGCAAGCCGGGGCTCATCAGCGTGCTGGACACCGCCTCCGGCGCGGTGGCCGCCACCCCCTTCCTCGATGTCACCGGCGAGGTGACGACTGGCGGCGAGCAGGGCCTGCTCGGCCTGGCCTTCCACCCCGACTACGCGCGCAACCGCAAATTCTACGTCTACCTGTCGAATGCGGATGGCGACAGCGAGATCCGCGAATACCGCGCGCTGGCGGAGGATCCGCTGCGCGCCGACCCGGATAGCGGCCGGGTCGTGCTGACCATCCCGCAGCCCGAGGACCGCAACGTCCACAAGGCCGGGTGGATCGCCTTCGGCGAGGACGGCATGCTCTACATCGCGACCGGGGATGGCGGCATCCCGGGCCGCTCCTCCGACAACCCGGCCCAGCTCGGCGACAGCCTGCTGGGCAAGATCCTGCGCATCGATGTCGATGCGCCGGCGGGGCAGGATTACGCNNTCCCGGCCGACAACCCCTTCGTGGGCGACGATGCCGCCGGCATCCGCGACGAGATCTGGGCGCTNGGCCTGCGCAACCCCTACCGGGAGTCCTTCGACCGCGGCACCGGCCNGATGTTCATCGCCGATGTCGGCGAAGAGCATTACGAGGAGATCGACCTCGGCGCGCCCGGCGCGAATTACGGCTGGACGCGNTACGAAGGGAANGCGCCNTTCCCCTATGGCAGCCCGCCCGGCTCGACGAAGGGGCTGACCTTCCCGATCCACGACTATCCGCATGGCGAGAATGGCGGCTGCGTGATCGGCGGCTACATGTATCGCGGCCCCGAAGAGGCCCTGCAGGGGCATTATGTGTTCGGCGACTTCGTCTCCGGCGAGATCTGGACCCTCGAGGACGGCGATGGCGACGGCAATTGGACCGCCGCCCCGCTGCCCGGCGCCGACACGCTCGGCCCCTATCGGCTGAGCGGCTTCGCCGAGGATGCCGAGGGGCGGCTCTACGCGATCGACTTCGCCGGCGGCATCTGGCGGATCGATGCCAGCGACGACGCCGAACCCGATGCCGGCGACCTCGTCCGGGCCGGCGGCGGCGATGACCGCGTCTTCGCCATGACCGGCCGCGACCTGGTGCGCGGCGGCGCCGGTGACGACCTGCTGATGGGCATGAAGGGGGCGGACACGCTGTATGGCGGCGGCGGCGACGACGCGCTGTTCGGCAATGGCGGCGCCGACTTCCTGCGCGGCGGGCCCGGTGCCGATACGCTGGACGGCGGCGCCGGCGCCGACACCCTGATCGGCGGCGCGGACGACGTACTGCAGGGCGGCGCCGGCGCCGACCGCATCCGCTTCGCCAAGGCCATTCTCGCCGATGCCGCGCCGGAGGTGCTGGTGAGCGGCTTCGACGCCGCCGAGGGCGACCGCTTCGACTTGCGCAACCTCTCGCCGGAGGTATTCGTCTTCCGCGGCGACGCTGCCTTCACCGGAACCGGGCCGGAGCTCCGCGTCCTGGCCGGGCCGGGCGGCACCGGGCGGGTGCTGCTCGACAGCGACGGCGACGGCGCGACCGACCTCACGATCCGCCTCACCCAGTCCGTGCTGCCCGATCGGGACGCCTTCCTGCTGTAGCGCCCCTCAGGCAGCGCCGCTCAGGCGCCGTACGGGAACTTGTGCTGCCCGGCGGGGGAGAGGGTGAAGATCTCCACGCCGGACTCGGTGACGCCGACCATGTGCTCGTACTGCGCCGAGAGCGAGCGGTCGCGCGTCACCGCGGTCCAGCCATCGTCGAGGATCTTCACTTCCGGCCTGCCGGCATTCACCATCGGCTCGACGGTGAAGAACATGCCGGGCTTCAGCACCGGGCCTTCGCCGGGGCGGCCGAAATGCAGCACGTTGGGCGGCTCGTGGAAGCGCCGCCCGATGCCGTGGCCGCAGAAATCGCGCACCACGCTGAAGCGGTGCTTCTCGACATAGGTCTGGATGGCGTGGCCGATATCGCCGAGGGTCGCGCCGGGGCGGATCGCGGCGATGCCGCGCATCATCGCCTCATAGGTCACGTCGAGCAGCAGCCGCGCCTTGGTGCCGGCCTGGCCCGCCACGTACATGCGGCTGGAATCGCCGTGCCAGCCCTCGAGGATCACGGTGACGTCGATATTGACGATGTCGCCTTCCGCCAGCACGCGCCCGCCCGGGATGCCGTGGCAGACGACATGGTTGATCGAGGTGCAGATCGTCTTGGGATAGCCGCGATAGCCGAGGCAGGCCGGCACCGCGCCGCGCGCCACGATCCAGTCGTGGCAGAGGCGGTCGAGCTCCTCCGTGGTCACGCCCGGCTTGACGAAGGGGGTGATCATGTCGAGCGCCTCGGCCGCCATCCGGCCGGCCTTGCGCATGGCCGCGAACTCCTCGGGGCCGTGCTGGGCGATGCCGCGAGCTTCGCGGCTGTGCTGCTCCATGGGTCGGATCGGGCTCGCAGGCAGGGTCTGAAGGGCGAAGATGCGCATGGCGCGCGAGGGTTGCAAGCGCGGCGGGGGCGGCGCCGGGCTGCGCCCGGTGCGGGTCAGGAGCCGGCCTTCTCTCCGGCGCTGCGCTCCACCGTGCCGAGCGCCTCGGCGAGCCGCGCCGTGGCGCTGCCGCGGGGGGCGGGACGCGGCTGGCTCTCCGCCGGCGCCCAGCCGGTGAGCACGATCATGCGGAAGCTGGCCGGGATGCCCGCGGGCCCGGCGGGCAGCCGCGCCGCGGCGAGCGGCAGCAGGGCGCGCGGCGGGGTCCGCCGGTCGCGCGCCAGCACCGCATTGGTCTCGCCCGCCGCCCGCAGATCGGCATAGAGGGCCAGCGCCGAGCGGTACGCCACCGGCAGGTCCTCGACATCGGCGACCGGCAGGGCGAAGCCGGCCCGTTGCAGCAGCCCCGCCCCGTCGCGCAGCTCGGGGAAGGGCGAGACGCGCGGGGAGATGCCGCCGCGCAGCTCGGCCTCGGCCGCGGCGAGCGCCTCGCGCAGCTCCTGCAAGGTGCCGAGGCCCGGCAGCGAGGCCAGGAACAGCCCGTCTGGGGCCAGGGCGCGGCGGAGCTGTAGCAGCGCGCCGGGCAGGTCGTTCACCCAATGCAGGGAGAGGGACGCCACCACCAGGTCGAAGGCGCCGGGCGCGAAGGGCAGCCACTCCTCGTCCCCGGCCACCGGGACCCCGCCGGCGCGGGCGGCCATGCGCGGCGAGAGGTCCATGGAGACGACCTCCATCCCCCGCGCGGCGAGCAGCGGCGCCACCACGCCGCGCCCGCCGATCTCCAGCGCCCGGCGGAACCGCCGGGTGGTGTCGTCCAGCCGGTCCAACAGCCGCTCGGCCGCCGCCTCCAGGATGGGCGCGACCCGGCCCACCGTCGCCGCGGCGCGGTCGCGGCGCAGGCGGAGCAGGCGGCGGTCGAACACCCGGGACTGGTCCATCCCCGCCAGATGCGCCCGCCTCCGGCCCGGGACAAGCTGCGGTACGAGCGAAGAAGACTGGGGGGCGGAGATGAACTCCGCCCCCCAGACCCCCCACCTCCTTTTTTTGACTTATGGGAAGGGTGGCGAGCGCCGTTCTCAGCCCGACAACGCCGTGGCGCCTGAGAATGCGGGAGGAGCCGCGGGGGGGGGGCGGTGCTTCTCCGGATTCCCGTTCCAACGAAACCGCTCTAGCCTCAGGCCCAACGCTCCGGACAGGACGACGCCATGAACACGAGTGACGTGAACGCCGCCCGCGCCGCCGCCGTCGCGGCCGCCATCCACCGCATCCGCGAGATCCAGCGCAGCCAGGGCGTCACCCGCCCGGCGCTCGCCGCCATCCGCGAGGAGCTCCTCACCCTCGCCGCCCAGGAACAGCTGTTCCCCACCGCCGAATTCCCGCCGCCCCCCGCCGGCGAGAAAGGCGCCCGCCGCTACCTGCTGCAGGAGGATGGCGACAACCGCTTCGCCCTCTACCTCAATGCACTGAACCCGGGGAACGAGACCAAGCCGCACGACCACACCACCTGGGCGGTGGTGGTCGCGGTGGAGGGCCAGGAGCTCAACAAGGTCTATGAGCGGCTCGACGACGGCAGCGACCCGGCGCGCTGCGACCTCCGCATCCGCGAGGAGATCATGGTGGAGCCCGGCCGCGGCATCTGCCTGATGCCGGAGGACATCCACTCCATCCACACCACCGGCGGCGTGCCGACCCGCCACCTGCACATGTACGGCCTCGCCCTCGAGAAGCTCGACGCCCGCAAGGCCTATGATCCGGAGAGCGGGACGGTGAAGCCCTACAACCGCAACTTCATGGCCCCGACGGCGCGGGCGTGAGCAGGGCCATGCAGGAGATCGACGCCGCCACCCTCAAGGGCTGGATCGCAGACGGCGAGGAACTCGCCATCCTGGACGCGCGAGAGGAGGGCGAGTTCGGCCGGGCCCATCTGTTCTGGGCGGTGCCCTGCCCGCTGTCGCGCATGGAGCTGCGCGCCCGCGCCCTGCTGCCGCGGCGCGATGCGCGCGTGGTCTGCGTGGATGGCGGGGAGGGATACGCGGCGCGTCTTGCCGCCTATCTGCAATCCATCGGCTGCGGCGACGTCGCGGTGCTGCGCGGCGGCACGCCCGCCTGGGTCGCGGCGGGCTACGTCGCCTTCTCCGGCGTGAACGTCCCCTCCAAGGCCTTCGGCGAGTGGGTGGAGCACCACTACGGCACGCCCTCGGTCGATCCCGCCGAGCTCAAGGCCATGATGGACCGCGGCGAGGACATGGTGGTGCTCGACAGCCGCCCGATGGACGAGTTCCACCGCATGTCCATCCCCGGCGGCATCGACGTGCCCGGCGGCGAGCTGGTCTACCGCATCGGCGAATTCGTCACCCGGCCCGAGACCACGGTCGTCGTGAATTGTGCCGGCCGCACCCGCTCCATCCTCGGCGCCGAGAGCCTGCGCAGCGCCGGCCTGCCGAACAAGGTGGTGGCGCTGCGCAACGGCACCATGGGCTGGGAGCTGGCGGGCTTCGCCTGCGACCGCGGCAAGGCGGCGCGCTACCGCGAGGGCACGCCGCCCGATGCCGCCACCGCCTTCGCCCGCGCCGAGCGCTTCGCGCAGCGGCACGGGGTGACGACCATCACCCGCGAGGCGCTGGCGAAGCTCCAGGCCGAGCCCGGCCGCACCACCTACCTCCTCGATGTGCGCGACCCCGCCGAGTACGCGGCGGGGCACCTCGCCGGCAGCCTCTCCGCCTCGGGCGGCCAGCTGGTCCAGGCGACCGACCGCTGGGTCGCGGTGCGCCACGCCCGCATCGTGCTGGTGGACGACACCCTCACCCGCGCCCGCATGACCGGGGGCTGGCTGCGCCAGCTTGGCGGCTGGGAGGTGTTCGCGCTGACCGATGGCCTGGCCGGCCGGCTCGAGGAAGGGCCGGGCCGCCCGGACTGCCCGGAAGCGGACGCCGTCAAGGCGCCCCGCCTCGCCCCGGCCGAGCTCGCCGCCCTGCTCGGGGATGGCGGCGCGCAGGTGGTGGACCTCGCCCGCTCCGTCGACTTCCGGGAGGGCCATATCCCCGGCGCGCATTGGGGCATCCGCACCCGGCTGGACCGGCTGGCGCCGCAGCTCGCCCCCGACCGTCCGGTCGTCGTCGCGGCGCCCGACGAGGTTCAGGCCCGGCTCGCCGTGCCGGAGCTCCAGGGCTTCGCCAAGGTCCCCGTCCGCATCCTCGCCGGCGGCACCAGGGCCTGGCAGGCGGCAGGATTCCCGATGGCGGCCGATCGCCGCGATCCGCCCGACGCCGCCTGCGCGGATGTCTATCTCCGCCCCTATGACCGCAATGACGGCATCGAGGCGGCGATGCGCGAATACCTCTCCTGGGAGATCGACCTGGTGCATGAGGTGGCGCGCGACGGCGACGCGCCCTTCGGGGCGTGGGCGCGGTAGAGAGAAGGCTGGGGGGCGGAGTGAACTCCGCCCCCCAGACCCCCCACCTCCTTTTTTTGGCTACGGGGAAGCGTGGATAGCTCCGTTCTCAGCCCGACAACGGCTCGGCGCCCGAGAGTGCGGGAGCCGCGAGCGCCAAGTAGCCAAAAAAAGGAGGTGGGGGTGTGGGGGCGGAGTTCACTCCGCCCCCACTCTTCCGTCAGCCCAGCCGCAAGCCGATCCGTCGGATCAGTGCCCCCCAGCGATCGCGCTCCGCCGCGATCATCGCGGTGAACTCGGCCGGCGAGTTGCCGCGCAGTTCCGCCCCTTGCGCCAGCATCTGCTCGCCCAGCCGGGCCTCCGCCAGCGCGGCATGGGTGACGGCCACCACGCGGCGCATCACCGGCTCCGGAATGCCGGCCGGCGCGAACAGCCCGTACCAGTAGGGCTGTGCGATGTCGGGGAAGCCGGCCTCGGCGAAGGTGGGCACTTCCGGCAGGGCGGGAACGCGCCGCTCGCCGGTGACCGCGATCGCGCGCAGATCGCCGTTCCGCACCAGGCCGATATAGGCGGCGAGGCCGTCGAAGCCGATGGCGACGTCGCCGCGCATCAGCATCTGCTGCGCCGCCGGCGTGCCGCGGTAGGAGACGTCGATCATGTCGATCCCCGTCACCTGCTTCATCCGCTCGCCCGAAAGATGCGCGGCCATGCCGACATTGGCCGCGTAGGGCATCGGGTGCGGCAGGCTGCGCGCATAGGCGACCACGTCCGCGACGGTGCGCACCGGCAGGGCCGGATTGGCGTAGAGCGCGAGCTGCCCGCGCATCAGCAGCGTCAGCGGTTGGAATTGCTCCACCCGGAAGGGCAGGCTGGCGAACAGGTGCGGCGTGACGCAGAAGGTGGAGGAGGAGGTGAGCAACAGGGTGTAGCCGTCGGGACGTTGCTGGGAGACGTGCTCCGCCGCGACCACCGTCGCGGCGCCGACGCGGTTCTCGACGACGACCGGCTGCGCGAAGGCCGCCTGCATCGAGGGGGCGAGCGCGCGGGCCAGCAGGTCGGGCTCGCTGCCGGCGGCGAAGGCGACCACCAGGCGGATCGGGCGGGTCGGCCACGCGGCCTCCTGCGCGGCACCCGGCGCCGCGCGCGACAGGCCCGCGAGCGCCACGGCGCCGAGCGCGCGGCGGCCGATGTGATGCGCGTCGTTCATCCTGGTCTTCCTCCCTCCGACCCCAGCCTCGGCCTGGGCTGCGGCCGGTGTCTCCGCCACGCCTGCCTCGCCGGACGATGCGCCGAACGCCATCGCGGCGCGTCCGTACCGAGGCACATCGCACGCTAGCGCCCGGCCAAACCACGCAACAATACGCGGAACGAGAGAACCATCTTTGCGCACCGCGTAAAGCTCACTGCGAGCCGGCGGTCACGACGCGGTCAGGCCGCGATCCGCGGCTCGGCGATGCCGCGCACGCCGAGCCCGGTGACGGCGAACAGGCCGCCCGCTTCCGGCGTGGGATCGGCCAGGCGATGGCTCGCCGAGATGGAGGTCACGAACAGCACCTCCAATGTCGCCCCGCCGAAATTCAGGCTGGTGGGGTGGCGGATCGGCATGCGGATGCGCTGCACCAGGCGTCCGGTGGGGTCGAAGCGGGCGATCTGGCCGCTGCGCACCAGCGCGACCCAGAGATGGCCTTCGGCGTCCACCGTCGCGCCGTCCGGCGCGGTGTCCAGCGGCGCGAGGTCGATCAGGACGCGCCGGCCGGTGGGCGGGCCGTCGCCATAGTCGAAGCGCCAGATCACCCGGCGCGGGCTGTCGGCGAGATAGAGCGTGCGGCCATCGGGGCTGAAGCAGGGGCCGTTGGCGATGAGGATCTCGCCGGCCAGTGTGGTGACCGCGCCGTCCGGCTCCAGCCGGTAGAGCGCGCCGCGCGGCGGATCCTCCGGCCGCGGCGCGACATGCATGCTGCCGGCGACGAAACGGCCCTGCCGGTCCACCTTGCCGTCGTTGAGGCGGAGGTCGGGATGGCTGACGGGGAGGCGCGCCAGCGGCGTCGCGGCCCGGGCGGCGATGTCGTAGCGGGCGAAGCCGTCGCGCAGCGCCAGCACGAGGCCGCCATCGCGGCGCAGTCCGAAGGAACCGGCCGGCGCGGGCACCGGGAAGGCCTCGTGGCGGCCGCTCTCCGGGTGCAGGCGATGCAGCACGCCGGCGAGCGAATCCAACCAATAGAGGCACGCCTCGTCGGCGCTCCAAACCGGGCTCTCGCCGAGCCGGTCCTTCGTCTCGCCGATGCGATCGATCGCGATGGCCATGCGCTGCCTCCGCGGCGACCTTGCCGAACCCTGACCGATCGGTCAACACACCCACCTGGCATTCCTGAGCCTCGCTGCGGGCTTGGCGGCGGCGCCAAGGGCGGCTAGGCTGCACACCGACCGATCGGTCAGTCGGTCGCCGAGGGAGGAGGAACCGCCATGGATGCAGGCCACGCCACGCCAGGCCGGCCGACGCCCGGCGCGGGGCTCGATGCGATCCTTCGCCCGCGCTCCATCGCGGTGATCGGTGCCTCGCAGGACGCGACGAAGATCGGCGGACGGCCGGTGGATCTCCTGCGCCGCTTCGGCTTTCCCGGCGCCGTCTATCCGGTCAACCCGCGCGCCGCCGAGGTGCAGGGGCTGCGTGCCTACCCCTCGGTGACCGCGCTGCCGGAACCGCCGGACCTCGCCATCGTCGCCGTCGCCGCCGAGGGCGCGGCCGATGCGCTGGAAGCCTGCGGCGCGAAGGGCATCAAGGCGGCAGTGGTGTTCTCCTCGGGCTTCGCCGAGCTCGGCGCCGCGGGCGAGGCGGCGCAGGCGCGGCTCGGCGCTATCGCGCGGCGCACCGGCATGCGCGTGCTGGGGCCGAATTGCCTCGGCGCGGTCAGCGTGGCCGAACGCGCCATCGCCACCTTCTCCATCGTGCTCGAAGGCGGGCTGCCGGCGCCGGGCGCGCTCGGCATCGCCTCGCAGAGCGGCAATCTCGGCAGCTACACCATGCTGCTCGCGCGCGAGCGCGGCATCGGCGTCGGCGGCTTCATCACCACGGGCAACGAATGCGACGTGGACATCGCCGATGCGATCGCCTGGTTCGCGCGCGATGCGGCGACCAGCGTGATCCTCTGCGTGCTCGAGACCTGCCGCGACGCACCGCGGCTGGTGGCGGCGCTCGAGGAGGCGCGGCGCGCCGGCAAGCCGGTGATCGTCCTGAAGATCGGCGCGACCGAGGCCGGGCTGGCGGCGGCGGCTTCGCATACCGGCGCGCTGGCCGGCTCGGATGCGGTGTTCGACGCGGTGTTCCGGCGCTGCGGGGCGGTACGGGTGCCGAGCGTGGAGGCGCTGCTCGATCTCGGCCATGCGGCGGCGTCGCTCGGGGTGGATCGGCTGCCGCGCGGGCGGCGCACCATGCTGCTCACCGCGTCGGGGGGATTCGGCGTGATGCTGGCGGATGCGGCGAGCGCCGCGGGCCTCGCGCTGCCCGCGCCGGAGGAGGCGACGCAGCGACGCATCCTCGCCGCCGTGCCCTTCGCCTCGCCGCGCAACCCGGTGGATGCCACGGCGCAGATGTCGAGCCGCCCGGAGATCCTCACCGAGATCCTCGCCGCGCTGCTCGAGGATCCCAATTGCGATTCGCTCGTGCTGCAGCTTGCCGCCTCGCTCTACATCCCGCGCCTGCGCGACGTGTTCATGCCGGCGCTGCGCGCGATGCGGCAACGGCATCCGGACAAGGTGCTGATGCTCTCCGTCCACGGCCCGGCGGAGGCGGTGGCGGAGCTGAGCGCGCTCGGCATCGCGGTGGCGGATGGCGTGGGGCCGACCACGGACACGCTCGCCGGGCTCTGCGCGCTGGCCGAGATGCGCCGCCTGCCGCCTCCCGCCGCGGCCGCGCCGCTGCAACCGGCGCCGCCGCTGGATGCTGCGGCGTTGCGCACCGAAGCCGCGGCCAAGCGGGCGCTCGCCGCTGCAGGCGTGCCGGTGTTGCCGGAGCACGTTGTTGGCAACGCGGCGGAGGCCGCGGAAGCGGCGCAGGCGGTGAGCTTTCCCGTGGTGCTGAAGATCGTCTCGCCCGACCTGCCGCACAAGACGGAAGTCGGCGGCGTGGTGCTCGATCTCGGCGATGCGGAGGCGGTCGCAACGGCGCATGACGCCATGCTGGCGCGGGTCCGCGCCGCGGCGCCGCAGGCGCGGATCGACGGCGTGCTGGTCGCGCCCATGATCCGCGGCGAGGGCAGCATCGAGCTCATCCTCGGCAGCCGGCACGATCCGGTGTTCGGGCCGGTGGTCATGGTGGGCCTGGGCGGCATCTTCGCCGAGTTGCTGCGCGACGTGGCGGTGCGGCCGGCGCCGGTCGAACGCGCAGAAGCGCTCGAGATGTTGCGCAGCCTGAAGGCCTTCCCGGTGCTGGACGGCGCGCGCGGGCGGCCGAAGGCGGATCTCGAAGCGGCGGCGCAGGTGATCGTGGCGCTCTCGCGCTTCGCCGCGCAACATGCGGCGACTGTCGCGGAGGTGGACATCAATCCGCTGCTCCTGCGCCCCGCGGGCCAGGGCGCAGTGGCGCTGGATGCGTTGATCCTGCCCGCCGCGGGGTGAGGCAAAGAGCGTCCGGCACAGAGAGGCCGGCAGGAGGAGGTCCGATGAGCCGCAGCGAATCCCGCCAGCTGTCCCGACGCAGCCTGATCGCCGCGGCGCCGGCCCTCGCGGCCGCACGCGCATCCGCGCAGACCGCGCCCGCCGCGCCGCTGCGCATCGCGGTGCTCGCCGACATGTCCGGTCCCTACGCGGACAACACGGGCCCCGGCCTCGTGCAGGCAGTGCGCATGGCAGTGGAGGATGTCGGCGGGCAGGTGCTCGGGCGGCCGATCCGGCTGGAATTCGCGGACGACCAGAACAAGCCGGATGTCGGCGTCGGCATCGCGCGCCGCTGGCTCGATGACGAGGGGGTGCAGGCCATCATCGGGGGCTCCGCCTCCTCCATCACGCTCGCGGTCGCCGATCTGGCGCGCGCCCGCGGGCGCATCCTGCTGATCGCCGCGAGCGGCAGCACCGATCTCACCGGCCGCGCCTGCAGCCCGGTGAGCTTCCAATTCGGCTTCGACACCTACTCGCTGCCGAAGGCCGTTGTCGGTTCCGCCATCCGCAGCGGGCTGCAGAGCTGGTACATCCTCAACGTGGACTACGCCTTCGGCCACAGCCTGCGCCGCGACGCCGCGGCGCTGATCGAGCAGGCGGGCGGGCGAATCCTCGGCAGCACGGGATTCCCCCTGAACACCGCGGATTTCTCGAGCTACCTGCTGCAGGCGCAGAGCTCGCGCGCGCAGGCGGTGGCGCTGGCGACCGGCGGCGCCGACTGGACCAACCTGATCAAGCAGGCGCATGAATTCGGCCTCGCGCGCGGACGCCAGACCCTGGTCTCGCTGGCGACCGGGTTCAACGAAGTGCAGGCGGCCGGGCTGAATGTCGCATCGGGCATGCTGCTCGCGACGACCTTCTACTGGGACCGGACCGAGGCGACGCGCCGCTTCGCCCAACGCTTCATGCAGCGCCACCGCGGCATGGCGCCGAACTCGCACCAGGCGGCGGGCTATGCCGGCACGCTGCACTACCTGAAGGCCGTGCAGGCGGCGGGCACCATCGAGGGACCGGCAGTGGCGGAGGCGATGCGCCGCCTGCGGGTGAGCGACTTCGATGTCGAGGACGTGCCGATCCGCGCGGACGGCCAGGTCATGCGGCCGATGTACCTGGCGCGGGTGAAAACGCCGGAAGCCTCGCGCGACAGGAACGACATTCTCGAGATTCTCGAGACGATTCCAGGCGAGGCGGCCTGGCGGCCGGCTGCGGAGAGCGCCTGCCCGCTGCTGCGGGCGAGTTGACGATACTCGGGCGCTGCGTGGGTTCAACTGGTTGTCGCAACGCTTGTCTGCGCGCGTACGTGCCGGAAGAAGACGCCGTTCAAGCTCCATACACCAGCCCTTTGCTCGACCCGCCGG
>JGI25406J46586_10000464_pt1 | contig 18941 bp, 24 predicted proteins | sample TabmetS4T2R2_FD_46586 | JGI IMG/M metagenome (IMG submission 46586) | reverse complement strand
GGGGGAGCCGGTACACCTCGGGGAAATGCGGGTCGATCAGTGGCTCGCCGCCGGTGAGCTGGAGCCAGAGCACGCCCGCGTCGCGCAGGATGTGCAGCAGCGTTCGTTTGCCCTCCAGGTCCAGGCCGGCGAACCGCTTCTCACCCAGGAAGCAGTGCTCGCAGTCGTAGTCACAGCCCAGGTTGATCTCAAACGACGCCCGCCCGTACCCAAGCAGTGAAGGCGTACGCACCAGCACCGCGCTCGCCAGTAGCCGTTCGGCCAGGTTCAGGTCCCATCGTCGCCGGACCGCGTCCACCAACCACGCTGGGCAAGCTGCGCCAGGCACCGCTTCGAGCAGGTCGCGGTACCGTCGCGGACCGATTCGCACCGCCCGCGGGTCGCCTGGACGCACCACCAGGTAGTCGTCCAGGAACGGGCTCGCGATGACTTCATGCATGACGCTTCCTCCCCCTCATCCCCAGGTCCGGGCGGTCGCGCTTCAGCTTGGGCGGTGTTCCAGCCGCCCCATCGCCCGCACACACGCCATGCACCGCTGGGCGTGGTCGTCCCGTGTCAGATCCGCTGTCGGCCACCGGCCGCAGTGCGCTACTGCCGCCGCCTCGACCAGGTCCGCGCGTAACTCCGTCGTGGGGATCGCGTGCGCGACTGGACTCCCTGCTGGCCGCATCCACCACACCGTCGAGTGCCCGACCTGCCAGGTCCGCAGCGCGATGAGCCCGGCCGCGACGGTCAGGACGCCGGCCACCACGAACGCCCAAGCGGTGTCGCTCATGATCGCCTCCTCATCGTCCCGATCTCCAGGTCAGCGCCACGCCGTCCTCTACTCAGAACGTCTTCACGAGGAGTCGGGCTCAACGGGTGTGGTCACGCAGTGCCGATGCGCGATCCGGTGTGGACGCTGGATACGGGACTGGAGCGATTGCGCGATGGTTAACAGGTTCTCGGCGAGCTCGTGCTCGACCTCGACGAGTGGCTTGGTGTGCTGGGTGCGTCCCCGGTCGAGGTTGAGGACTCGGGAGATGTAGTTGGCGATCCGGGTGTTCGTGCTCGACAGTTGGGCGAGCAGCACCAACTCGTCGTGTCCCAGGTCGGTCGGGCCCTCGGATGTGACGTCGACGAGTGCAGGTGGGTGGAGTTCGCAGGTCAGGCCGGGGCCTGTGTCCGTGTTTGGGGTCATTGCCACCACCGGGGGACCGAGTAGACCGACCCGCTGTTGGCCGCGCACTGGCCGTGGATGGTCCGGGTAGCGTCGCGCACGGTCAGCATGCGTGCGCCGGTCTCCCGCAGTCGCTGGACGAGGCGGTGTGCGACGTCGGGTTCGGGGGATAGATGGCGCAGGTCCACCAGGACAGCGGCGAAGGAGTCTGGTAGCTCCAGCACGTCGAACAGGCCCGTCAGCCCGGGTCGGCCATCTCCGTCCCCCTCGGTCCCGTAGATCCCTTGGTCGACGAACACCGCACACAGCAGGAGGTTCTCCCGCGTGCAGTAGTAGGTCAGGACTCGGCGGCAGGCCAGCACATAGCTCGGCCGTCGCGCGCGTGAGCGGACGTAGCCGTAGACGACTGGACGGATCCCCGATTCCTCGCGAAAACACGGTGGCCTGGACAGCATCCCTGTCACCTCCACAGCCGTTGATCGACAACCTCTGTTACCGAGGGTGCCGGGCGGCAGCGGGGAACAGAAGGAACGGATGTGGCACCGCTGTGGCACTGCTGGTGCACCGACCCAGGTGGGCGTGGTTGCATAGGCGAGAAGGACGGGAGGGGCTCCGAGACCGTGGCGCCAGTGCGACAGTGGACCGGCCGTGAAGCGGCAGCCCTGCGTGCTGCCCTGCGGTTGACCGTCCGTGGCTTCGCCGACCACCTCGGGGTGGCGGTCCGCACGGTCACCAAGTGGGAGTCGCTCCGGGAAGCCATCAAGCCCCGACCGGACTACCAGGCCATCCTCGATACCGCCCTAGCCCGCGCGGACCGGGACGCACAGACCCGCTTCGAGCTGACCGTGCTCGCCGCCGAGGAGCCGGTCAACGAGGGCTACTACCAGCCTGGCGGCGGGGATTGGGACTATGAGACCTGGACTGACGACCTTGGACGCGCCGCGGCCTGCCTCGCCCGGCAGGACTTCAAGTTCGCCGCCAGTCTGCTCGATCGGTGGCTACGCCGCTTCGACCCCCACGACCTGGACAACCACGGCCTCTACCTGCACGCCCGCTCGCTCGTCCTGCTCGGCGATCTGCAGCGCGACCAGGGAGACATCCAAGGGCCCTGGTCGGCGGCCCGGACCTACCGGAAGGCGCTCGGCCTCTTCCAGGACCTGACCGTGCCCCGCCGGGCCGCCCAGGTCCAGTTGTCGCTGGCCGTGCTCGAAGAAATGAGCGGCCGACTCCCCACCGCGGCCAGGTCCTATGAACAACTAACACGAGATGAACGACTCAGCCCGCGCGACCGGACACGCGCCCAACTATGGGTCGGAACCACCCTCAGCAAAGACGGCAACACCGCCTCCGCCGTCCAGATCATGGACGACGCGACCAGGCGCTTCGAGGAACTCGAGGAGCCCGACGACTGGTCGGTCGCCCACCAGAAGCTGGCCCTCGCCCACCGAGCCGCCGGCGACCTGGGCAGCGCACTCCGTTATATCGACGTCGCTCTGACTCACCGCTCGCCTGACTCGCCCATGCAACGCGTCCGCCTCGACACCGCACATGCCCACATCCTGTTGTCCGACACAGCGACAGCAGCCAGCGGACTGGCCCTGCTGACCCAAGCCGCCGGGACAGCCCACCAGTTCGGCATGTCCCACCAGTACGCGAGCATCGAGAAGATCCGCCATGAGTTCGAGAGCCTGAACTAACACAAAGGAGCGCACTGACCCCGTGTCGCAGGACGAGGACATCGCCGACAACCACTGGCGCGACGCCGAAACCATCTGGAACTACCATCAGATGGGCCACGACACCCGCCCCTGCGGCGCGGCCATCGGCCTGGGCAGCCACGACCTGGGCGTCGCCACGTTCGCCGCCGAGCTGTACCACGCCGGGATGTTCCCGGTCATCGTGTTCAGCGGCGCCACCAGCTCCACCACCGCCGCACGATTCCCCCGCGGCGAGGCCGTGCACTACCGCGAACACGCCCTTCAACTCGGCGTACCGGACAGCGCCATCCTGGTCGAACCGGACGCGGGCAACACCGGCGAGAACATCACCCTGTCCCGCGCCATCCTCGCCAGCTACGGCATCCATCCGCGCTCGCTGCTGCTCATCTCGAAGCCGTACATGGAACGACGCGCCTTCGCGACCTGCCGCAAGCTCTGGCCCGACGTCACCGTCACCTGCGCATCCGAGCCCATGAAGTTCGGCGACTACATCCAGTCCATCGGCGACACCAAACTGGTGATCGACATGCTCGTCGGCGATCTCCAACGGATCATTGAGTACCCGAAGCTGGGATTCGCCATCCCCCAAGACGTCCCCTCCGACGTCATGGGTGCCTACCAGCGACTGCTGACCGCAGGATTCACCAGCCGCCTCCTGAAATGAAAACCATCGCGGAGCGACCCACGTGCGCGGTGCACCAACCCAACCTGTTCCCGCGCATCTCCACGCTCTTCAAGCTGTACTCAGCCGACGTCTGGGTCGTGCTCGACGACGTCCAGTTCAACGCCCGCGACTACCAGAACCGCGCCTGGCTACAAAGCCCTGACGGCACCTACGGACAGTGGCTCACCTTGGCAACACGTAGAACTGGCGGACGTGCGACGAGAATTAAGGACGTCGCGCTCGTCGATCCAGTGAAGAACGAGAAGCGTCTGCTCGCGCTCGTCAAGCAGTACTACGGCCGATGTCGCCGCTGGCCTCACCTGCGACCGATCATCGAACGCACCGCCGAAGCCGTACGAGATCACGAAAAGCTGGCCCAGGTCGGCGAACTGTCAACCCGCCTACTCCTCGACGACCTCGGTTGGCACGGCACCGTGGTTCGCAGCAGCTCCTTCACAGTCAGCAGCGAAAGATCCGGCCGACTTGCCGAACTGTCCTCACGGCTTGGAGCACGCCGGTATCTGTGCGGCACAGGCGGAGCCCGATACCTTGATAGCAAACCTTTCCAAGAACGTCAGATCGCCGTCCAGTACGTGACCTTGCCCGCTGTCCCACTGCTCAGACAACGAAAGAACGCGACCGCGCTGTGGTGGCTCAGCGCTGTTGACTGGGCCGAGCTACGAGCGATTTTCTGGACGAACTGGAACGACGAGCAACGTCTGCTGCGCGAATAAAGGCAGGCGGTGGTCCAACGACAGGGACCGACGCCGACGTGGCTGGGGCACCAGTCGTCGAGTTACGGCTGCTGACTGTTGGTCCAGAGTGGAAGTCCGCCGGCATGATGGATTCCCCAAGCGATGGTGAGCAGAGCCAACATCGACAGCTGATGTCCCTGTGCCCGCCGCCACATCCTGGCGAATTCGGTTTCTTCAAGGGGTTGGTTGTTCGTGGTGAGGAACTTCGTGGCCCACGTACTGATCGCGAAGTCGGCGAAGGGGAGGAGGCTGTAGTCATGGGTGTGGTCGGCGACCGCCAGGCCGGCTGTCCAGGGACCGATGCCGCGGATCGCCTGTAGCTCGGTGACGAGTTGGGCGGGTGGGAGCGATGCCCAACGGGCACGCTGCTCGAGATACGCCGCGGCTACGGCGACCAAGGAGCAGCGGCGTCGGCCGCTGTTGAGCCTGGCTGTCGCCGTGGAAGGCAACGCTGCCATTCTTTCTGCGGTCGGTAGCAGCAGCGCGGGCCCGTCCGCGGTCGGTACTCGGCTGCCGTACGTTTCGCACAACCATCGGTAGGTGTTTCGTTGATCGGCGTGACGAGTCCTCTGGTGCAGGACGGCGGTGACGAGTGTCCCAGAGGTCCGGGTTGCGGACGCGATGGACTCGACCACGAGCCCGTAGCGGCTGCGCGAACACCGACGGCACCTCGAGATCTGCCGGATCGAACCCGTCGACGTCCAGACGCAGGCCCAGAACACCGGCAGACCGGATGATCTCAACGACGGGCTCGAACCCTTCGCTGACCGGCTCGCATATCGCAGTCCACACGGCCTCGCCCTCCCGGAAGGCCCGGCGCACGCGACCGCTCGGCGACTTCAACCAGCCAGGGTGGTCAAGCACCATTGTCGACGGTGCCGCGCCGTGGCGGCTCGCGTGCATCGCCCCGTTTGCCCAGATCTGAAACAACGGCCAGTTCGGTGCGCATGAGCCTCTGTGGGAAGGTCGACGTAGCTGGGTTTGGCCGTCGTTGGTCATGGTCCCTCTGTGCACGACTGCTCCGTCCAACCGATGGCGGGTGTCGCGGTCTGGGAGAACTCGTCCGCACGTCGCGGGGCGGCGAGCTGGCGGCGCGCCTCTTCAAGGGATGCCATGAGGCGGGCACACGTTTCCGGGTGGTCGATTTGCAGGCGCAGGCCGCCGCCAAGTCGGACTTCTCCGAGGACGATCTCGACGACATCGTCGGCCGGCTGTAGTTCGACAGCGATGGGGCAGCCGCGTCCCACGTGGGTGTACTGGTCCGTGCGCAAGTAGGTCATCGTCGTTGCTCCTCGTTTGTGGATTGGTGGGGCCACAGCCAGTCGAGATGGCGTCGGCACTCCGGGCACCAGGGAAGGCTTGCGGCCGCATCGGTCGGGGGTTCGCACATCGAGCCGCACGGGAAGCCGGGCGCCACGAGAAGGCCGCGAACCACGAGTAGGCGTGCGCCGGTTGGGACGTAGTGCTTCAACGGCCGGAAGATGCCGGGCCAGCCTTCGTGTTCGTCCGCAGGCGTGGGGGAGTGGCACATGGTTCATCGCCTGATCGGTTGGCATGGTGAGCTAGCTCCCCGAGTCGCCCGGGCGGAGCGAGCAGGCGCCGGCGAGCACGCAGTAGCACAAGCCATGGCGGTCGACGCCACGCGCGGCGGCTTCGTGCGGGGCGAGTGCTCTGGCAAGGTCACCGGCGTCTGCTGGCTGGAGGCCGATGCGCTTGGCGCGGTGGTGCGAGCAGCCGTTGACGACTCCGCCCGTGTCGATCCACACGTGCCCGGTCGGGGCGACGTGACACCACAGGTACTGGATCCCGAGGCTTTCGAGGCTCACCCGCGGCGGCGCGAGGTCGAGACCACCCAGACTCTGCTCGTAGACGGCGTGCACGCCGTCCGTGCCCACATGGGACACCGACCAGCCAGCCCGTTGCAGGAAGAACTCCTGAAGCGTCATGTCGGACACCTGAGCCATGGGGTGGGTGACGACGTGCGGGGGCCAGGTACGTCGCCACCCACCGGCGAGCCCGGCCGAGGCGCGACAGACCGGGCAAGGATCGTGGGACGGGCCTCGATGGGCGCCAACACGAGGAGGACACTGCCCGTGCGTGACCGGTGGGAAGGGGATGGGTTCACGGGCGTGACCTACTCGAATTCGGTCTCGGCGGCGGTCATCTTGTGAATCGCCTCGCCACCCTGTTCGATGAACTGCCGGAATGCCTCGGCGTCAAAGAGAAGCGTCAACGGTCGATCGCTGCCACCGAGTGAGACCTCCACGTCGTGACTGTCCCGGACCTGAAACCTGAACGGACACCCCTCGTGGATCACGGTGTAGGCATTGATGGAGCACGTGCTTGTATTCATTTGAATTCGCTCTCCTGAACGCTCGTCGATGTCCACATGGAACCGGCGGGGTGGGGACGTTTCAGGGATTGCGGACGGTCCTCATGCGCTTCGCGCGGGCATGGGGACGGAGTACGTGAGCGGACGGTCCGTATCCCGCTCTTCGACGGCGAACACGGCCTCCCGAAGCGCTGCCCGCACGCTGCCCACGGTGAGCAGGTCGAGCACTGCCACACCGTCACGCGGCACGACCAGTGCGACCCGGTCGTCGCCGGTCAACACGACGAGCAGCTTGTCGTGCCGTCCGGCTTCGTCACGGCAGGATGCGACCCACTGGCCTGGTCTGCGCCACGACCACCGCCACGGCCAGCGGACCCGCCGGCGCTCCTCGATCACAAGGTCGGCTGAGGGGTATTGCCCACCGTCGGATCGAGGCCGAGTGCGTACACGCCTGCCGAGTCCAGCGGGCCACAGGCAGGAACGAGCCATCGCATCTCACCTCCTGTTTGGTGGTCGCCGGCCGGCCTGGTGCGCGGGTCCACGGACCGGCCGGCGACGTGCGGTACCGGGTCGTTCCGGCCTGTCGATGGGGGCAGGCCAGGCCCGGTGGTCCAGGTGCGGCAGGATGGACCAGGCTGTCAGCCATCCATGCGTAGCGAATCGATTACAAGTGAATAATGTACGACCGAATCGATAACTGCGCCAGTATCGATCGAGTGAACTTGCTTGACGTGACCTTTGTGGAGGCACGATGCCGCTCCAGACGACTCCGACCGCGATCCGCCGCTACATCGCCTTCGAGCTGCGCCGGCTACGAGAGTCAGCCGGGCTGAGCCAGAAGCAGGCGGCTCCGTTGGTCGACACGTCTCAGACGCGGATCGCGCACTTCGAGTCGGGCCGGAACCTGCCCAAGCTGCCCGAGGTCGACGCTCTGCTGAACGCGTACAAGGTGCCCGAGCTAAGCGAGTTGATCAAGGATCTGATCCTTCAGGTCCGTCACGCACCGCAGGATGCTCCGCAGGTCATCGAACTCGACAGCGAGATGCGGCTGCCGCCGGGCTTCGACCTGTACCTCGGACTGGAGCAGGGCGCCAGCAAGATCGTGACTTATGACGCGATGATCACCATGGGCATCCTCCAGTGCCGCTCCTACGCCGAAGCTCTGCTCCGCGGTCATTTCGCCGCCATGTCGGAGGTGGATGTGCGGCGCACGGTCGATCTGCGGATGCGACGGCAGCAGGTACTTGACCGGACCGAGCCTCCGGCGGAGTTGGTCGCGGTGATCGATGAGTCGGTGTTGCATCGTCAGATCGGTGGCCCGGAGGTGTTGGCCGAGCAACTAGACTATCTACTGACAGTAGCGAGGAAGCCCAACGTGAGCCTTCGAGTCCTGCCATACGAAGCTGGCGCGCATCCAGCCCTCCACGGGCCGTTCACGCTCCTGAAGTTCCCCATCGAGCGCGATCCAGGCGTGATCTACCTCGAAGACCGGTTGGGCGGGCGGTATCGCGATGATCCGGGCGACGTCGACGAGTACGAGTCGGTGGTTAACCGACTGCTGGAAGTCGCGTTGGATGACAAGGCCTCGCTGTCGGTGATCAGGAAGGCGCGGGAGGACGTATCACCATGAGCAAGCAGCCATGGAACTGGCGGAAGTCCAGTCGGTCGGCCGGCAATGGTCAGTGTGTCGAAGTAGCCCGACCTGGCCCGGTCGTCGGTCTGCGGGACTCGAAGAACGCTGTCGGCGGCCACCTGACCGTGTCGGCTACCGCGTTCGCGGCATTCCTTGCTGCGGTCGCCGGGGCTGAACACCGCGAAGCAGGGACATTATGACCGCACCTGAGCAGACGTGGCGCAAGTCGAGTCGGTCGGCTACCGACGGCGCATGTGTTGAAGTCGCCCGGTTTGGTGTGTTGGTTGGCCTGCGGGACTCGAAGAACCCTGCAGGCGGGTACCTGGCGGTCGCGCCGGCCGCGTTCGACACTCTGTTGGCCGCGTTAGCGGATCGCAACCACCCGGAGTAGGGCTGGTCGCGGCTCCACACGGGATGAAGGCCTCGAACCCTGCCATGGTGGGTTCGAGGCCTTCGCCTTTCTGGGTGAACCCCCCGGTGACCAAGGCAGCCTCTCGTCGCACGCTAGCGGATCTATCACGTGAAGGCATCTCGACCGCCGCCCTGCGGCTTCCGTGCGGGACTGGTCAAACCAGACGCTTGGTTATACATTCGAATTGAATTGATTTGATACGCATCAGTGCTCCTACCGGAGCTCGGGTGAGCAGAACCGAGCGAGGCATGCGATGAGGAACGTCATTGGGAACGAGCCGACAGGGTTGCTGCCAAACACACGCGTCGCGGCGCTCGACGAAGTACGGAGCGACGCAGAACTACTTGAGGCAGTGCGTCGCGGTGTCATAGCCGCGTACGGTCCGCTGTACGAACGCCATGTCGCCGCGGCGAGGCACCAAGCCCAACGACTGGCCCGTTGCGACGCGGACGTCGACGATCTCGTCGCCGAGTCCTTCGCCAGAGTCCTGAGTGCACTGCGGGCAGGTCGTGGGCCCACCAACGCCTTCCGGGCCTACCTGCTGACCGCTCTGCGCCATGCCGCCTATGACCGAACCAGGCGGGAGAAGTACCTCGACTTGGTTGACGACGTCGCGAACGTGCGTGAACTGCAGGCCGGGACGATGAGCGTGCCGTTCGTCGACACCGCGCTGATCGCGGAAGAGCGGGAGTTCGTGACGAGAGCTGTCGCCTCACTGCCCGAGCGCTGGCGGGAGGTGCTCTACCACACGGAGATCGAAGGCCTCTCTCCAGCGGCTGTCGCTCCCCGCATGAAGATCAACAACGCCAACGGCGTCGCCGCACTGGCGTATCGCGCTCGCGCCCGCTTGCGGGTTGCGTACCTGCAGGCCCAGACCGCCGACTGCGACCGGCAGGCTTGCCGAGACGTCCGTCCAAAACCCGACAAGACCTGCCGGGTGGATCGAAGACGATTGGGCGGACGAGGATTTCGAGAGGGCAGAACAGGCCGTTGCTGCCACGACCTGGCTCATCGGGCGCGGCGAGCTCGAACTGGCCGAGCAAGCGGCGCTAGAAGCTGCGGCCAACGGTGTTCTGGACGGGTTGATCAAGCTTGGTCGAGAGTTGCTGCGACGTGGTGAGCGGAGTCGTGCGGACGAGGTCGCGCTCCGAGCAGTCAACATGACCGATGTTCGCGAGTTCTCCACAACCTCACAGGACGCAGCGGTGCTTCTGGCTGAAGTGCGTGACGAAACGGCCGTGCTGCTGACGGGATTGAATGCCGCCGGTGACCCTGTGGCCCAGTTCGAGTATCCGGAGGCATAGTCGAGTTGAAACGATCCGGGCATATCGACACTGATGGACGTCGTGAACTTCTGGCGTGGCGGCTGGTTGAGTATTCCATGATTGAGCTGCGGAATAAGGCCAGTTTCTCATCGATTTGAACACGCTGTGTCTGATCGAATTTTCGTTCCCCTTCACTGGAGGTCATGTGTCTGTTGGACGTTGTGGCACGGGTTGGTCCGAATGGGTGAACGAGATCAGATGTCGACACGCGACTGGTCCGGCGTCCGATAGAGAAACCAAACGGGCATGGCTGGTGAGTTTCCTTTGGGTAGTGAGGGTTGATGGGCGGCGGCGCTGATCGTGTGGACGCCGATCGCGTTGTGGATCGGGTTTCGGCCAGGCTGCAACAGGCGGTTGTCGATAGCTGCGGGCGGGCTGGGTAGCGGATGGGCCGGCGGCTGGCGCTGTTGATCGCCACCTACCAGTATCAGGACGCCAGGCTGGGGCAGTTGACCGCACCGGCTCATGACGCGGAGGCTCTTGCAGCCGTGTTGCGGGATCCGGCCATCGCCGGGTTCGAGGTCGCCATCTTGGTCAACGAGCCGCATCATCGAGTCGGTCAGGCCATTCTCGACTTCTGCCGGGATCTGCGGCCGGACGACCTCGCGTTCCTCTACTTCACCGGTCACGGGCTGAAGGACGAGGGCGGCCGGCTCTACCTGGCGATGACCAACACCGTCCGGGACAACCTGCTGTTCACCGGCCTGTCCGCCGAGGAGGTGGACCGGGCGATGCGGAGCTGTGCCTCGACGCGGATGGTCCTGGTGCTGGACTGCTGTTACAGCGGGGCGTTCCCGGCAGGCCGGCTCGCCAAGGGTGACTCCGCGGTGCACACGATCGAACGGTTCCACGGCCGGGGCCGGGTGGTGCTGACCTCGTCGGACACCGCCCAGTACTCCTTCGAGGGCGACCGGCTCTCCGGGGAGGCCGTGCAGTCGGTGTTCACCCGGCACCTGGTGGCCGGTCTCCGGGACGGCAGCGCCGACCTGGACCGGGACGGGGAGATCACCCTCGACGAACTGTACAGCTACGTGCACGACCAGGTGGTGGCGGAGGTCCCGGGCCAGCGACCGCGCAAGCAGGACGAGGTCAAGGGCCGGTTGGTGATCGCCCGCAACGTCAACTGGACGCCGCCCGCGCCCGGCGAGGTCGCCCAGGCCGCACCGCGGGCTCCCCGAGGGCGGCTTGCCGTCTACCTGGCGCTGGTTCTGGCGGTGCTGGTCGCGAGCGTGGTACTGGTGTCCAACGGCTTCGGGGTCGGCGGCCAGGAGGGCTCCGCGCCGAACGAGTCGTCGACTCCGGCGACTCCCACGGCCATCGGCGCGCGGCCGGACGCGGTCCTACGCGGCCACACCGACAGGGTGACGGGCGTGGCGTTCAGCCCGGACGGCAAGACTCTCGCGACGGTGGGCGGTCCGCGCACCGTGCGGCTGTGGAACGTCGAGACCGGCCGCACGATCCGGACCATCTCCCCGGAGGACAACGGGCTGTTCGGTGTGGCGTTCAGTCCGGACGGCCGGACCCTCGCCACCTGCGGGCACGGCGACGGCACGGTCCGCGTCTGGGACACCGGGACCGGCAACCTCGTGCGCACCCTGAGCGGCCACACGGAATGGGTCGACACGGTGGCGTTCAGCCCGGACGGCAGAACCCTCGCCTCCGGTGGCTGGGACCTCACAACACGGCTGTGGGACGTGTCGACGGGCAGTCCCATCGCTGTCCTCAGCGGACACACGGGGGAGTTCCCGAGCACCGTCTACAGCGTGGCATTCAGTCCAGACGGCACGACCCTGGCCACCGGGGGCAGCGACCACACGGTGCGGCTGTGGGAGGTGGCGACCGGCCGGCCCATCGTCTCCCTGACCGGCCATGAGCTGTCGATGGACAGCGTCGCGTTCAGCCCGGACGGGAAGATCCTGGCCGCCGCCGGTGACGAGCAGAAGGTGCGGCTGTGGAACGTGGCCACTCACCAGCCGGCAGGAGCGTTGACCACGGAATACCGACCCAACAGCGTCGCGTTCAACCGCGACGGTCTGCTTGCGGTGGGTGAGTCGGAGGGAACCGTGCAACTGTGGGATTCCGCCGATGACAACCGGCTGGTCCGCACCTTCACCCACCGGTCAGGAGGGACCGGGACGACGGTCGTGGCGTTCAGCCCGGACGGCGACACCCTGGTCACCGGCGACGACGAGGACGGCACCGTCCGGCTGTGGAAGGTCACCCGTTGATCAGCGGACCTTCGTGAGATCCCATGCCCGGATGGTTTCGTCGTTCCCGCCGGAGAAGACGACCGGCTTTCCGTTCACCTGCGTGACCAGTACCGCGTAGACGGGTTCGGTGTGGCCGGAGAGCGGATGTCCGACGGGTTTGTGCGTGGCCAGGTCCCAGACACGGACGAGGTTGTCCCGGCCACCCGCCACGACCATCGACCCGCTCACGGCGACCGACCGGATCATGTCGGTGTGGCCGAGAAGTGGCGGATCGATGGCCGTGAACTTGTCCAGATCCCACACCCGCACCGAGTAGTCGTCGCTGGCTGACACGACGACCGGCCTGCCGTACACCTGCCCGAGAGCGACCGACACGACATCATCGGTGTGTCCCTTGAGGGCTTCCCCGATGGGCTGGCGAGTGACCAGGTCCCACAGCCGGACGGTCGGGTCCGCCGCGGCGCCACCGGTGACGAGGACCGGCGTGCCTTCCAGGGTGCCGAACGTCATCGAGGTCACGGCGCTGTGCGCCTTGAACGGCTGTCCGACCTGCTGGTGGGTGGCCAGATCCCACACGGTCACCGTGCCGTCGATGCCGCCGGTGACGATCACGGGCCGGCGGTCCAACTGCCCGACCGCCATCGAGTACATTTCCTTGATCGGGCCGTCAAGATCAGCGTCGATGGGTTTTCCGAGCATGTGACGGCTGGCCAGGTCCCACACCCGCACCCAGGTCGGGAAATTGTCGCCCGACCTCGTGCCGAGGGTCACGACGACCGGCTTTCCAGCCAGTTCGGCCACCGCCACGTCGTAGGTCCCCTGGTTGACGTCCCTGTCGCGGTCGCCGATCACGATCGGTGGCTCGAGCTGCTCGTGCGTGGCCGAATCCCACAGCTGGACCTCGACCCCACCCCCGCCGGAGACGATCACGTCCTCGCCGTCCAACCGGGTGACCGCCAGCACGCGCACCTCCCGGTCAGCGGTCATCGGCTCACCCAGCAGAGCCGGATCGGTGCCGGTCGTCCGCAGCCTGAAGAAGAGCGTCGTGGCGACGGCCAGCACGACCACGCCGAGGAGCGCCGACCACACCAGCGCCGGCCTGCGAAGCCGCCGTCGCCGCGACACCGGGGCGACCGGTACGGCGTGGTCAGGCGTCGCGGTCACCTCGGCGGGACACCACCTGGTGTTCCGGGCGATGACCGTGCGGCCTTCGACGTTGCCGAGCCGCCGCGGCCGGTGCGCGGGCCTTTCCGCGCCGACCCGGTCATGGAGGTAGCCGTACAGCTCCTCGACGGTGATCTCGCCGTCGCCGTCGAGGTCGGCACCGCCGTCCCGCAAACCGGCGACGACGTGGCGGGTGAGTCCCGACCAGACGGCGTCGCCCCGCGGCCGGTCGTCCACGAAGGAGTACTGGATGGTGTCCGACGCGGTGAGCGTCGTGCAGCCACGTCCCGTGAACGACTCCAGGACGTGCGCCTCCCCGCCGGCTCTCGCGAACCGGCCACGCGCGTGCGCGTTGCCGTAGGCGCTGTCCAGGACCAGCACCTTCCGCCCGGACAGCGAACCGTCCATCGCGTACTGAACCTGCTCCGCGGCCAGGGACGTGAACGGCAGGCTGTCCCGGCGGGTGTCGGTCGTCGCCAGGTAGAGCCGGTCGTCGTCCCCCTTGAGCCCGAGGCCGACGAAGTACAGCAACGTGAGGTCGTCGCGGCGCCGGCCGGCGTAGAACTCGCCGATCGCCTGCCCCACCCGGTAGTGCGGTTCGTCGACGAGCAGCGTGACGTCGAACCCTGCGACCTCAGGGTCCCGCAGCACCGCCGCGAGCTCCTCGGCGTCCCGGGCAGGCGAGGTCAGCCGTCGCAGCCCGCCGTCGGTGTACTCGTAGGTCGCCACCACCAGCGCCAGCCGCCGAGCCACCGGCTATTCCTCCGGCGAGCGAGAGTGACGCGCGATGTAGGCCTCGACCAGGGCCCGCTGCTGCTCCGTCGTGGCGTGCTCCAATACGATGGGGTCGCCGTCGATGGTCACCGAGATCTTGTGCCGGCCTGCCCGGCGGTCCAGCCAGTCGCGCAGCACCTCCACCAGCGTGGTCAACACGCCCCCGGAAGCGCTCAGCGCCACCAGGATCGCGCCAAGGGTCACCGCGTCGGAGCTTTTCGCCCCGGCCGGCGCCGCCTCGGTCCGGAAGGTCACCGACTCCACGTCGAGCTCGAGCAGCTCCGCCCGCAAACCCCGGACCAGTCGTTCTTCGGCGTCCTGGTCCAGCTCCGGATCGGGGTGCACGGTCAGCGTCACACTCAGCACATGACAACTTTACTGTGGCGTAGTGATCATGCAAGTGGCCTGGATCGTTTACAACAGGCGAAGGCACAAGCAAAACATCACTCGAACTGCCGACGTTCCCACTGATCTTTTATCGACGAAAATCAGACGAAGAATCAGTGGGAAATGAAATCAAGCATGGGAACCTACAACGATGTAGGTTCTCGTTGCAACTTGCGCCACAGCGATGCCTGACCTGCGACTGTGGCAGGCTTCTCAGCTACTTCTCGCCTGACCTTTCTCATCGATTTTGCGCTTTCTTCACCTGGGACAGGCCGATTGCCTATGGGTGTGGAGATCGTCGGGCCGACGGCGGAGCTGTTCGTCGATCTGGGCGACCGGTACCTGTTTGAGGACAGCTCGTTCGTGTCCTATGACGAAGCGGCGGCGGCACAGGTCGAGCGGCTCGCCACGTTCCTGGAGCACGTCTGAGCGCTGGTCAGGTCGGGTCGACGGTTCGTGTCACCACCCAGCGGTGCGGCGCGATCGGTCGGGTGCGAGTGAAGCCATGGTTCTCAAATGTGGCCATCGGCCCGGTGTGCAGGAACGAGCCGGACAGGGTGCGGTCGTCGGTCTCCTCGGGGTAGCCCTCGACGAGTCCGCCGCCGCGACGGGCGATCTCGGCCAGGGCGCCGCCCAGCGCGGCGTTGGCAACGCCGCGCTTGCGGTTGCCCTTGCCGGTGAAGAAGCAGGTGATGCGCCAGTCCGGCAGTGCGACGAGATCCTTCTCGTAGCGGCGGCGGCTCTTGATCTCCGGCAGCTCGGCGGGAGTGCCGAACTGGCACCATCCGAGGCAGTCGTCGCCGTCGAAGACGAGGGCGGCGTGGGTGGTGCCGTCGCGGACGCGCCGTTCCTTCTCGTCGCGGTTCTGCTGGGGTGTGCGGCCCTTGCCGACACGGACATGGAAGCCCATGCACCAGCAGCCGCCCCAGATGCCGTTGTTGGCCTCGACGAGGCGGGCGAACGCTGGCCAGGTCGCGATGTCGAGCGGGCGGACGGTGAAGGTGGTGACCCCGTCGTTCACGGACACCCCGTCAGGATGCCAGTTCGGCCGCGCGGCCTGCCGGGCGGGGCCTTGACGTCACAGCGGCGCATCCGTTCCCCACCGAGCCTTGCGCATGCGCAAGGCGGGCGCAAATCACTGAGAATACGCAATCAAGCATGAGAACCTACAGCAGTGTCCTTAACGTCGACGACCAGCCCGAGAGGGGAGGAGTTGAGTCTGGCGACCACGTTGACGACTTGGTGAAGAGTTTGAAGGAGTTGGCCGGCGCGGTCCGTGACCTCGTCGCACGATCCCCGGTGTCCTCAGAGGAATTGCTCACCGCGGAGCAGTTGGCTGAACTGTTCCGGATGTCGCCGCGCACTCTACGTGATCTCGCGGCGTCCGGTCATATTCCTCATCACCGAATCGGGAAGCACTACCGATTCGGTCGTGACGATATCGCGGAAATCCTTCAGTTGACAAGACAGGTCCCACGAGTCCGCCGCTCTTGGCCAAGCGGTTTGAACTAACCCCTAACGAGAGTAGGAGACGATGGCACACGCCGAAAACAGAGGCGATGGATGGCGGGCGCGATACAAACGCCCCGACGGGTCGCGGGGGAGCCAGTCCGGCTTCAGCTCAGAGACCGCGGCGAAGAACTGGGGAATCGACCAGGAGTCGTTGATCCGGCGCAACACGTGGATCGATCCTCGTGTCGCCGAAACCCCGTTCGGCGTCTTCGCTGAGCAGTACCTGACCGCGATCAGTCCGCGCCTATCCGAGGCGACGGTCGCCAAGTACCGGTCGCACCTGGACAACCAGTTGCTACCGCAGTGGCAGGCCTGGCCGATGATCGGGATCTTCAACAGCTACATCGAGATCGAGAAGTGGGTGTCCGAACTGCACGAGGACTACGCCGAGTCCACTGTGTCGTCGATCTTCGCCACCTTCTCGACCTTCCTCAACGCCGCAGTGCGTGCGCGGGTCATCCCGGCGAGTCCATGCGGTGGTATCCGGGTCACGTCCGGCGAGTACGCGCCTGAGCGTTTGGTGGTCTCGCCGGTGCAGGCGTTGCGGGCGGCGATGCGACTGTATGGGGCGGGGCTTGGTCTGGGCGGGTTCATGCTCTGCCTGATCGACGTTTACACCGGCGGCCGCTGGGGTGAGCTGGCCGGGCAGCAGCGGCACGAGTACGACGCACAGAAGAAGGCAATCGGCATCCAAGCGCCGCTGAAGGAGGTCGGGGGCGCGCTCAAGAAGTACGGCAAGGCGATAGCCGAGACCGAAGCTGTCGCCTCGGCTCCGCCATCACGGCGGCGTCGAGGCGCTGCGGCTCGCAAGGGCCGGACCAAGACTCCGGCGGGTACCCGGTGGGTGGAGTTGCCGTCGAGCATCGCGGCGTTCTATGAACTGTTGCTCGACAGCCATACGCATCCGTTCGTGTTCACCACGCCGGAAGGGCACCCGTGGCGGCGGTCGAACTTCCGGCAGCGGTACTGGCGCCCGGCATGGGACGGTGTCCATGCGGACAACCCGCGTGCCGACGATCACGTGCCGGCGATCCTGCCCTGGTTCACCTTCCATGAAGGCCGGCACACCCACGCGACCTGGCTCACCGAGGATGGTGTTCCCGAGGTAGCACGCCGGGCCCGACTAGGTCAGAAGATGAAAGGCATCGCCCGGGTGTACGACCACGTGACCGACGTCATGCGCAAGCAAATCCTGGACGCCTTGGAGATGCGGTGGGAGGCCAGCCTACTGGCGCTCACGGCTACGGAACGTGCTCGTTTGACGAGCTGGTTCCCACATCTGGGACCGGTCATCACCAGGCTCATGATCGAGAACGAGGACGGTAAGAAAGACGCCGAACCCCATTTCGCCCCCAAACAAGACTGAAGCCCCACTCCTCGCGAGGAGGAATGAGGCTTCTGACCAGCGAAGACGTGCTGGTGGGCGATACTGGGATTGAACCAGTGACCCCTACCGTGTCAACGCGGTTGTCTCGTATCGATAGATCGCGGATCAGGTCGGCACCTGGGGCAATAGTCTTCGTTCGTGTCACCTCGTGGCAGCCGGTGTCATGCCGTTTGCTGACTTCGCGCTGACCCGTACCCGTCCTACACAGACATTCAGGGTTTGAGTCCTTGCCGTGCCCGGGTACTGGCCCTCAGTTCGTGGTAGCTCGACGCGAAGCTCATCCACCAACCGCGTGCATCAGTTGACGTAATGGCCTGCGCGAGTTGCTTCGCGGACTCGGTTCGCAAGGCCTGAATGGACGTGTCTTGCCAAGGCTCGCTGCCGTATCCCTGGGTCGCATATTCCGTGGCCTGGAGCAGCGTCTCGATCTTGTCGGCATCGTGGGCGACCTTGGACTCCAGGGTTTCCGCATCCTCGTACTCGGCGGTGATCTCCTGGAACACGGCGGCAAGCTTGTCAGGCATTCCTGCTGTTTGGTGAGCCGTTACGGCCTGCGGGACGGCCGTGGTGACATATGCCCGGCCCACCGAGGGTACGTCGCCGATACGAGTCTCGTGTACGTCATGCATGAGGCATAGAGCAGCGGTTCGGCCAGGATCGGCACCCTCCATGGCGGCGAGCGCCATCCCGACAAGACCAACGCGGAATGAGTGCTCAGCGACGCTTTCTGGGTGTCGGATGCCGAGAAGTAGCCAACCGGAACGGGGCAGGTTCTTCAGATGGCCCGCCTCATGCAAGAAGGCCCCGAGACCAGCGAGCGGATGCGTCTGCCCGGCAGGCACCGGCAGGCTTGCCTGTCCGGTGACGTACACGCCCCCTCCGGGCCTGCTCTGCACAAAGCCCTCGTCTCGCAACGTCCGGATCGCGGATCCGATTGTCGCTCGGGTCACACCGAAGAACTTGGCTAGCTCGTCTCCTGTCGGCAACTGTGCCTCAGGTTCAAGCTCACCTGAGAGGATCGCCGCCCGAATGCTTGCCGCGATCTTGATGTACGGACTCCGGGGGTCGTCGGGGTCGATTGGCTGCATGACGAGAGCCTACCTGCTTAGACAAGTCAGCTTCTTGTTCGACACGCTTGACATGCTGTCTAGTCATATCTAGTGTCAGCCTAGACATTGCACAGAGCTGCATAGACAGGTTGGTGGCGCAAGTGAGCTATCGGGGATGCCGGGCGGGTGGTGTGCCGGCACGAGATTTGTTCAGCGTGTGTGCGCCTAGGGAGATGGCGTGGATGCGTGGCGCGGCGTGCCGATCCGAAGATCCGGAGTTGTTTTTTCCGGTGTCCGAGGTTGGTCCTGGTATGCGGCAGGTGATCGAGGCGAAGGCCGTGTGCGCGGGCTGTCCAGTGCGGTCGGCATGTTTGGCGTTCGCGCTGGAACGGGACCTGGAAGGGGTGTGGGGAGGGACCACCGAGGACGAGCGGCGGGCCTTGCGTGCGGCGGATCGGCG